>ERZ724512.1587-NODE-1587-length-10587-cov-13.191986_pt1 | contig 10587 bp, 9 predicted proteins | sample MGYA00376045_ERZ724512 | MGnify/ENA primary metagenome ERZ724512 (study PRJEB28724, sample SAMN07190883) | activated sludge metagenome | isolation source: activated sludge of sewage treatment plant in Hong Hong | place: Hong Kong | collected 2016-03-17 ... | reverse complement strand
GATGTTGGCCATCTTCGTGACCTCGCGGTGCAGCGAGAAGTAGGAGTACGTCTGCTCTCGGCCGTTCTCGCCGACCCAGATCAGCGCCTGCTTGTTGCGGTAGGGGCCGCTCAGGTGCCGGTCGATCGCGTGCAGCACGATGTTCGTGCGCCCGGTGAACCAGGCGAGGAACGGCGCATCGGGCACCCGGGCCGCCGCCGCGGCGTCCGGGTGGGGTGGGTGGATCGCGTCGTCGGACATGGCCACGTCCCTTCATGGTCGAGCGTCGGCGAGCCAGGCCCCCGGCCGGCGTGTGCGGGTCGAGGGGATACAGGTGTACCACCACAAACAACCTAGTCACCGATGTGTTGGAAGAGAGTTTTGCAGAAAACCGGTACGGGCGTACCACTTCGTGCCAGACTGGAGTCATTCCTCAAGGAAGAGCGAAAGAGATGCAAGGCATGGACTACTGGGTAGCTTCCGAGGTGGGACGCCTCAAGCAGGTGATCCTCCACCGCCCGGGCCTCGAGATGAGCAGGCTGACTCCCGGCAACAAGGACGATCTGCTGTTCGACGATCTGTTGTGGCTGGACAACGCGCAGGCCGAGCACGACGCGTTCGCGGGAGTGCTCCGCGACGCCGGCGCCGAGGTTCTCTACCTGCAGAACCTGCTGACCGAGACGCTGGGGGTCCCCGAGGCGAAGGAGCACGTGCTGAGCCGCGTCGTCGACGAGCGGATCTTCGGGCCCGAGGGGGTCGAGGCGCTCCGCTCCTACACCGATCAACTCCCCCAAGAGGCGCTGGCCGAGTTCCTCGTGGGCGGCATGACGAAGCGCGAATGGCTCGACCGGCTGCCCGAGCCGAACTCCATGGACACCAAGTTCATGGGCCTGGACGACTTCATGCTGAACCCGCTGCCGAACCACCTCTTCACCCGCGACACCTCGTGCTGGGTCTACGACGGCGTGGCGATCAACTCGATGAGCAAGCCGGCCCGCCAGCGCGAGACCATCACCTACGAGGCCGTCTACCGGTGGCACCCGCTGTTCGCCGACGCGGGCTTCCGCCGCTGGGGCGAGGGCGTCATCGAGGGCCGCTCGACCGTCGAGGGCGGCGACGTCCTGGTCATCGGCAACGGCGCGGTCCTGGTGGGCCTGTCCGAGCGGACGGCCGCCATGGGTGCCGAGCGCATGGCGCGGCGGCTGTTCAAGGCCGGCTCCGCCCGCATGGTGGTCTGCGTGCACCTGCCCAAGGAGCGGGCCCAGATGCACCTCGACACCGTCATGACGATGCTCGACCCCGAGAGCTTCGTCCGGTACCCGCTCTTCGGGGACCGCGCGACGTGGGTCCTGCGGCCCGGAGCCGGCGACTCGATCGACATCGAGACGCACGGACCCGAAGACTTCCGGCAAGTGCTCGCGACCGCGCTGGGCGTGCCGAGCGTACGCCTCCTCGTTCCCCCCTACGACGGGCTCACCGCCGAGCGCGAGCAGTGGAACGACGCCTGCAACGTCCTGGCCGTCGCCCCGGGCGTCGTGGTCGGGTACGACCGCAACAAGCGCACCTCCGACTTCCTGCGCTCGCATGGCATCGAGGTCCTCGAGGTTCCCGGCGCCGAGCTCGGCCGCGGCCGCGGCGGCCCCCGCTGCATGAGCTGCCCCACCATTCGCGCCGAGGTCTGAGCCGACCACCGCGCGCACGCTGAACACCCGTTTCAAAGCCATTCACACGCTGTCGAAGGAATCGCCATGCCCAATCACGCCCTTTTCGGTCGCAGCTTCGTCAAGGAGCTCGACTTCGCACCCGACGAGTGGCGCTCGCTGCTCGACTTGGCCGCCCAGCTGAAGGCCGACAAGAAGGCCGGCGCCGAGAAGCAGACGCTCGCCGGCAAGAACATCGCCCTGCTCTTCGAGAAGACCTCGACCCGCACCCGCTGCTCGTTCGAGGTGGCCGCGTTCGACCAGGGCGCGCACGTCACCTACCTCGACCCGACGGGCTCCCAGATGGGCCACAAGGAGTCCGTGCGCGACACCGCCCGCGTCCTCGGCCGCTACTACGACGGCCTGGAGTTCCGCGGCAAGCGCCAATCGGACGTCGAGACGCTCGCCGCCGACGCCGGCGTCCCCGTCTGGAACGGCCTCACCGACGAGTGGCACCCCACCCAGATGCTGGCCGACCAGCTCACCATGCGCGAGGCCTGCGGCAAGCCCGACAACGAGATCGCCTTCGCGTACGTCGGGGACGCCCGCTTCAACGTGGGCAACTCCCTGCTCATCGCCGGCGCGCTGCTCGGCATGGACGTGCGCATCGTCGCCCCCAAGGAGCTGTGGAACGCCCCCGAGATCATCGCCGAGGCCGAGGCGCTCGCCGCCAAGACCGGCGCCCGGATCACGCACACCGACGACCCGATCGCCGGGGTCAAGGGCGTCGACTTCATCTACACCGACGTGTGGGTCTCGATGGGCGAGCCCAAGGAGGTCTGGGACGAGCGCATCGCGATGCTCAAGGACTTCCAGGTCAACGCGGCCCTGATGGCGGCGACCGAGAACCCGAACACCAAGTTCATGCACTGCCTGCCCGCCTTCCACGACCGCAACACCGCGGTCGGCGAGGACATCTTCAAGAAGACCGGCATGGACGCCCTCGAGGTGACCGACGAGGTCTTCGAGTCCCCGGCGTCCATCGTCTTCGACCAGGCCGAGAACCGCATGCACACCATCAAGGCCGTCATGGTGGCCACCCTCGGGGAGTGGTGAGCCGGATGCGCATCGTCATCGCCCTGGGCGGCAACGCCCTGCTGCAGCGGGGGGAGAAGCCGGACGCCCTGCCGCAGATCGCCAACGTGGACAAGGCCGTCGCGGCGCTCGCGCCCCTCGCCGAGCACCACGAGATCGTCCTGACCCACGGCAACGGCCCGCAGGTCGGCGTCCTCGCGCTGCAGTCCGCGAACGACACCGCACTGTCCGAGCCCTACCCCTTCGACACGCTGGGCGCGATGACCCAGGGCATGATCGGCTACTGGATGCTGCAGTCGCTGCAGAACCACCTGCCCGGCCGGCACGTGGCCTCCATGGTCAACCAGACCCTCGTCCTCGCCGGCGACCCGGCCTTCGACAACCCGACGAAGTTCGTGGGCCAGGTCTACGACGCCGAGCGCGCCGAGCAGCTCGCCGAGGAGCGCGGCTGGGTCATGAAGCCGGACGGCCCCTACTTCCGCCGCGTGGTGCCCTCGCCCCGCCCGCAGCGGGTGATCGAGACCCGCCTCATCCGGACGCTCATCGAGGCCGGCGCGGTCGTCGTCTGCGGTGGCGGCGGCGGAATCCCCGTCGTCCGCGACGAGCAGGGACGCCGGCGCGGCGTCGAGGCGGTCGTCGACAAGGACCTGACCGCGGCCGTGCTGGCCGAGGCGCTCGAGGCCGACTTCCTGATGATCCTCACCGACGTGCCCGCCGTCTTGGACAACTACGGGACGCCCGAGCAGTGCGAGATCAGCCGGGCCACCCCCGGCGCCATGCGCCGCCGCGGCTTCGCGGCCGGCTCCATGGGCCCGAAGGTCGAGGCGGCCTGCCGCTTCGTCGAACTCACCGGCGACACGGCGGCCATCGGACGCCTCGAGGACGCGGAGGCGATCATCGCCGGCGCCGCCGGAACCATCATCACGCCCGGGGGCGACTACGGCGGGCCGGGGGACATCCACCCGCCCGTGCCGGAGCCCACGGAGCCCCGCAAGCGTCGCGCCTGACGCGCCCCCATTCGTGACGGCCTCCTGACCGCCCGCAGAACCCAACAACCGAAGTAACAACACAAAGGAGTGCAGCACCATGACGAAGATCGTCAACTCGTGGAACGACTTCGACCCGCTGAAGCACGTGATCGTGGGCCGAGCCGACTTCAGCGTCATCCCCCCCGAGGAGCCCGCCACCTCTGAGAAGGTGCCGATCGACTCCGAGATGCGGGGCATGTGGGGGCCGCGGCCCACCGCCACCGTCGAGGCCGCCAACGCGCAGCTCGACAACTACGTCTCGATCCTCGAGGGCCTGGGCGTGAAGGTCGATCGCCCGACCCCGATCCAGTGGAACCAGCACATCCAGACGCCGGACTTCCGCAACGACTCGATGATGACGCAGATGCCGCCCCGCGACATCCTGCTCACCATCGGCAACGAGATCATGTCGTCGGCGAACTCGTTCCGCTGCCGCTACTTCGAGTACCTGGCGTACTGGCCGCTGATGAACGAGTACTTCGAGGCGGATCCCGAGTTCAAGTGGACCCAGGCCCCGCGTCCGCGCCTGACCGACAAGTCGTACAAGCACAACTACTACGACGAGAAGATCAGCCTCGAGGAGCGCCTCATCCGCACGGCCAACAAGGACTTCGTGACCACCGAGGTCGAGCCCATGTGGGACGCCGCCGACGTCATGCGGATCGGCAAGGACCTGTTCATCCAGCACGGCCTGACCACCAACCGCAAGGCGATGGAGTGGTTCAAGCGGTACTACCCCGACCTGCGCGTGCACGCGGTCAACTTCCCCGGGGATCCCTACCCGATCCACATCGACGCGACCTTCGTGCCGCTGCGTCCGGGCCTCATCATCAACAACCCGCACCGCCCGCTCCCCGAGGAGCAGCGGAAGATCTTCGAGGCCAACGACTGGCAGATCGTCGATGCGGCGCAGCCCGCCCACGAGACCCCGCCGCCGCTGTGCTACTCGTCGGTGTGGCTCTCGATGAACTGCCTGGTCATCGACCACAAGACGGTCTGCGTCGAGGCGTCCGAGGTGCACCAGATGGAGCAGATGGACAAGCTCGGCATGAACGTCATCCCGGTGCCGTTCCGTGACGCGTACGCGTTCGGCGGCGGCCTGCACTGCGCCACCGCGGACGTCTTCCGCGAGGGCACGTGCGATGACTACTTCCCGAACCAGGTCGAGGATCCCACCCGCGTCTGAGCCCACGCGATCCGGTTTCGGGGGTCGCCCGACCCCCGAAACCGGGCTGGACTTCTTCTCCACGCAAGACCCACACCGGCCCTCGGCAGCCTTCGGAGCGTGCCCGGGTCTGCGCCGGCGGCACCCCCTTCATTTGTAGGCTCACCACCGCGAAGGAGCGGTAACTATGCAATCGTCCAGCCGTCAGAAGCTGACCGGCTATCTCGTGATGTTTCTGTCGTCAAGCCTCATGGGTGGGATCGGCGCCTTCGCGCGTTTCATCAACGCCCCCGGCATTTTCATCTCGTTCTGCCGCAACAGCGCCGGCATCATCTTGATGACCCTGTTGTTCATGAGCGGCCGCAAGTTCATGAAGCTCCGCACCCTCAAGGTCACCCCGATGGTGATCCTGTCCGGCGTCTTCTTGGGTCTGCTGTCCGGCCTGTACGTCATGTCCACCCAGCTGACCACGCTGGCCAACGCGGCTTTCCTCATCTATACGGGCCCGATCTACTCCACGATCCTGGCCAGCATCTTCTTGAAGGAGCCCTTCACCAAGGCCACGGCCGCCTCGCTGGCTTCCGTGTTCCTCGGCTGCCTTCTGATCATCGGGATCATCAACTACAGCCAGGGCGCCGGCCTCACGGTCTCGCTCTCGCTCGACCCGCAGTACACGCTCGGCAACATGGTGGCCCTGGCGTCCGGCGTGGCCTACGGCCTGTTCCTGTTCTTCAGCCGCTACCGCATGGACGTCGACTCCGACGTTCGCGCGTACAGCAACTTCATCTTCGCCTCGATCACCCTCGGCGCCATCGTGCTCGTGCTGCGGCCCAACCTGGGTGAGACCAACTGGCTGGTCCTGATCATCGCCGCCTTCATCACCGGCGCCGGTGCCTTCTACTTCCTCACGGTCGCGTCGAAGATCCTCCTCGCCGGCGAGCTGGCCACCATCTCCTACCAGGAGACGATCATGGCCACCATCCTGGGTGTGGCGCTCTTCTCCGAGCCGCTCAGCGTGATGCAGATCATCGGCGGCCTCCTGATCATCGGCGGCGGGGTGGGGCAGATCCTGGCCTCGACGCGGAAGAAGCAGCCGGCCGAGAAGGACCTAGCCGAGGCGATGGTGGGCTGACGCCCGCCGAGTGCTGAGGACTGCCAACACCAGAGGAGCAGAAATGACTGCAGAGACGAATATCACCCGCATGGACGCGTTCACGTACCGTGATCTGATCAAGGACGGCAACGTGGTCATGCTGATCCCGGTCGGCGCGATCGAGCAGCACGGGGCGCACATGCCCCTCGGCGTCGATGCCCTGCTGTCCACCAAGATGGCGGAGCTGACCGCGGAGAAGATGGGTGGCGCCCTGGTCGGCCCGAGCATCGAGTTCGGCTACAAGTCGCAGCAGCGGTCGGGCGGCGGCGCCCACATCATCGGCACGTTCGGCTTCGACGCCGACACGATGATCGGCACGGTCCGAACGCTCGTGCGGGAATTCCACCGCCACGGCGTCCACAACCTCGTGTTCGTCAACGGTCACTACGAGAACTACCAGTTCATCTACGAGGGAGTCGACCTCGCGCTGCGCGACCTGTCCGGTGAGCCGCGCATCCCTCAGGTGATGATGATGTCCTACTGGGATTTCGTGACCCCGCAGGTCATCGAGACGCTCTACCCAGAGGGTTTCCCGGGTTGGGACGTCGAGCACGGCGGGGTCATGGAGACCTCGATCATGCTCGAGTTCTTCCCCGACCTGGTGCACCTGGAGAAGCTGATCGATCACCCGGCGGCGGAGCTCCCCCTGTACGACATCCTCCCGGCGGTTCCGCAGCTGACGCCGGCGTCCGGCTGCCTCTCCTCGGGCAAGGCCTCGACCCCGGAGAAGGGCCGCATCCTGACCGACTCCATCGTCGAGGGCATGAGCGCCGCCATCAGGGGCGTCTTCACCGCGTGACGGCCAGGTAGTAGTTCCCAGGTAGTAGATCAAAGGGTTCGTGCCGGGGGACGCGAACGCCTCTCGGGGCTGGGTGGGTGGGTGGGACCCACTCGCCCAGCCCCCTTCCTCGCCCCGACGTGGGGCGGGGCCAGTCCGGGGCCGCCGCGGCGGCGTAGCGGATATGGCGACGATCGGAAGAGCCAACGATGGCAAAAGCCACGGTACCGATTTCAGTAGACAAAACCTCTGAGCACGTCATTCGCGGGGGAGCCCAGGAGGGTTTCGAGGAAACCCTGCAGCCCATTCCCGAGAGCGCGCGCAACCAGCGAGTCGGCGGCCAGTTCTGGATCTGGGCCGGCGCGAACATCGCTCCCATCAACTGGGTCCTGGGTGCGCTGGGCATCCACCTGGGCCTGGGTCTGTGGGACACGGTCGGCGTCATCGCGGTGGGCAACTTCATCGGGATGTCCATGTTCGGCTTCTTCGTCCTGCTGGGGCAGCGGACCGGAGTCACCGGCATGGTCTTGGCCCGCGCCACCTTCGGCAGAAGGGGCGCCTATCTGCCTGCCGCGATCCAGGCCGTCCTCTCCATCGGCTGGTCCGCGGTGAACACGTGGATCGTTCTCGACCTGGTGCTGGCCCTGTTCGGCAAGCTCGGCTGGGTCGACCCGTCGCTGAAGAACCAGGCCGTGCGGATCGTGGTGGCGACGGTCATCATGCTGATCCAGGTGGTGATCTCGTGGCTCGGCTACCGGGCGATCGCCGCCTTCGAGCGCTGGACGGTCCCCCCGACGCTCCTGGTCCTGATCTCGATGTCCCTGGTGGCCTGGTTCGGGATGCACCTGGACTGGTCCTACGCCGGGCCGCCCGGAGCCGTCCTGCAGGGGTCGGCCAGGCTCGCGGCGCTGTCGTCGATCATGACGGCCATCGGCATCGGCTGGGGCATCACCTGGTTCACCTACGCGGCCGACTACTCGCGCTTCATCTCCCGGAGCGTCCCCAGGCGGAAGCTCTACCTGGCCAGCGCTGCGGGGCAGTTCATCCCGGTGGTGTGGCTCGGGCTGCTCGGCGCCAGCCTGGCGACGACGAACGGGACGGTCGACCCCGGGCAGCTGATCGTGGAGAATTTCGGCACCCTGGCCATCCCGGTCCTGGCGCTGGTGATCCACGGCCCGATCGCGACCAACATCCTCAACATCTACACGTTCTCGGTGGCCACCCAGGCCATGGACTTCTCGATCGGGCGGCGCAAGCTCAGCGTCCTGGTCGGCTTCTTCTCGATCGTGGTCGTCGTCTTCTTGGTCTACCAGGAGAACTTCGCGACGGTCCTCGACACCTGGTTGGTCACCCTGGTGGCCTGGGTGGCCTCGTGGGGGGGCGTCATGCTCGTCCACTTCTACTGGTTGGAGCCCAGGCGCAGCGACTACGCCGTCCTGTTCGAGCCGGTGGGGACCAAGAGCCTGCCCGAGGTGAACTGGGCGGGCTGGGTCTCGTTCTTCGCCGGAATGGCGATGACGTGGCTCTTCATGTACGGGGCAGTGCCCGCGGCCCGCGGCCCCATCGCGACCGCCCTGGGCGGGGTGGACCTGTCGTGGCTGGTCGGGATCGTCACCTCCGCCGCCCTTTACGCCGTGCTGGGGCCGCGCGCCCTCCGCGGCTACGCGGGCTTCACGGCGCCGTTCGAGCGCTCCGGGCGGTTGCCTTGGCAAGCGAAGGGCGCCGCGACGACGGCGACGGACGGAGGATCCGATGTCGGTTAGCCAGGCGGTGGAACGGCTGGGGCCGCACCAGAAAGCCGAAGTGCTCATTCAGGCCCTGCCCTGGCTGCGCCGATTCGCGGGGGCCGTCGTGGTCATCAAGTACGGCGGCCACGCGATGATCGACGAGGAGTTGCGACGCGCCTTCGTCGAGGACGTGCATTTCATGCACCAGGTCGGCCTGAAGCCGGTGATCGTTCACGGGGGCGGACCCCAGATCAACGACATGCTGAAGCGTTTGTCGATCGAGTCGACCTTCGTGGCCGGCCTGCGCGTCACCAGCGAGGAGGCTCTCGACGTCGTGCGCATGGTGCTCACCGGGAAAGTTCAACGCGAGCTGGTGAACCTCATCAACGCCGAGGATTCCTGCGCGGTGGGTATCTCGGGCGAGGACGGTGGCCTGCTGCGGGCACGTCGTCGGCGTCCCGTGGTCGACGGGGTCGAAACCGACATCGGTCGCGTCGGCGACGTCGTGGAGGTCGACCCCACGGCGGTGCAGAACCTGCTGATGGCGGGCCAGATCCCCGTGGTGTCCTCGTTGGCCAGCGACATCGACGACCCGGGGCACGTCCTCAACGTGAACGCGGACACGGCGGCCTCCGCCCTGGCGGTGGCGTTGCAGGCGGCCAAGTTCATGGTGGCCACCGACGTCGACGCCCTCTACGCGGATTGGCCGAACCGCGGCAGCATCATCCGGCACCTCACGGCGGACGAGGCGATGGCCATGGTCGATTCCGTGGACGCCGGGATGAAACCCAAACTGGAGGCTTGCGCGCGGGCGGTGCTCGGGGGCGTCCCGCAGGCGCACATGATCGATGGACGCCTCGAGCACGCCCTCCTGTTGGAGGTTTTCACGACCGACGACATGGGCACGATGATTTGGCCGTCGGGGGGATGCCGGAACATGCCGAATCGGGTGGGCAACGCCCCGCGGTAGCAGGTAATGGCGCAAGGCGAAACACAGGAGGCAGGGCTAATGGGGGACAGTCTCACTCTCAGGGGTGCGCGGAAGCGGCGCGACATCGTCGAGGCCGCCGCGGAGATCTTGCGCGAGAGCGGGCCTGCGAGCGTTTCCATGCGAAATGCCGCTCGGCGGAGCGGGGCCTCATTGTCGGCCATGACGTACTACTTCGTGAATGCGGAGGAACTGCTCGAGGAGGCCGGGCGCGTCAACATCGCCATGTGGGCGGAACGGGCCGAGCGCGTCGCCGAGCGGGTGGAGACGGAGCCGCCGCCCGTGGGCAGGGACCGCGCCATCGAACTCGTGTTGAGCGCGACGCTCCCCGCTCAGGCACCCCTGCTGGGGCACTACCTGCAACTCGTCGCGGCCGGCTCTTCGACCCCGGTCGCCCGGGCGTACGCCACCGGGCGTGCCCGGTTGAACCAGGCGGTGGGCCGCGTGCTCGCCGTGGTGGGGATCAGGATCCCCGCCGAGGTCATCATCGCCATCGTGGACGGCGCGGCGGTCACGGCCCTCTCCGAGGGCAGGGACGTCGTCACGACCGCGCGATCGCTCCTCGAGCAAGCGCTGGAGCTCTGCGAGGGGGCCGCCGGCCCCGCACCACAGGAAGGAAGCCGGCCATGATGGTGCCGACCACGCAGCGGGCCAGCGCGAACGCGATCTGGTCGATGATGGAGTACGCCGACTGCACCCGCCGAGACCCCGAGTGTCGATTCGAGGCCGTCGAGTTGGCGGGGCGATCGATGGATCCGCGCGCGATGCCCGTGCTCGCCGCGGCCTGCCGGGACGCCGACGCGGGCGTTCGCGCGGCGGCGGTCACGGCTCTGGGACGCCTCGCGCCGCTGATCCTCGGCAGCCTCCCGGGCGATGAGGTGGTCTCTCGCTCGATGCGCGCCGTCATCATCGAGCCGATGATGGCGTCCCTCGCCGACGTCGATGCGCAGGTGCGCGCGGCCGGTGTGGCCGGCCTCGACCCCGCCCTCGATCCGCGCGTCGGCGAGGCGCTCGTCGGCTGCCTGGGCGACGCC
>ERZ724512.1585-NODE-1585-length-10588-cov-12.675021_pt1 | contig 10588 bp, 10 predicted proteins | sample MGYA00376045_ERZ724512 | MGnify/ENA primary metagenome ERZ724512 (study PRJEB28724, sample SAMN07190883) | activated sludge metagenome | isolation source: activated sludge of sewage treatment plant in Hong Hong | place: Hong Kong | collected 2016-03-17 ... | reverse complement strand
TTCCGCGACGTCCGCATCCTCAACACCACCGAGGAGGCCGGTCACTGATGACCGCGACCCAGAGCACGCCTCAGAACACGCCTCAGAACACGCCCCAGGCCGTCGTCGAGCACGCGCTGGCGACGTCGACCGCCGACGACTGCCTGGTGATCGTCCGCGACCGCACCAGCGCCAACCTCCGCTGGGCCAACAACACCCTGACGACCAACGGGGTGATGAGCGCGCTGGACGTCACCGTCGTCTCGTTCGTCGGCACCGCAACGGCCTCGGTCACAGCGAGCGCCGCCACGCTCGAGGCCGTCGCCACGCTCGTCGGCTCCGCCGACGCCGCGGCCCGCGAGGCCGACCCGGCCGAGGACGCCGCCGAGCTGGTCCGCGACGTCACGTCCCCCGACTGGGACGAGCCGCCGGTGCCGACCGACATCCACGTCTACGACGCCGTCGCCCCCGCCCTGGGCGAGGCGTTCGGCCGGGCCGCGGGAGCCGGGCGGGTGCTCTACGGCTTCGTCAACCACGAGACCACCACGACGTACGTCGGGTCGACGACCGGTCTGCGGCTGCGCCACGTGCAGCCCACCGGCCACGTCGGGTGCACCGGCAAGAGCGCGGACCTGTCCCGCAGCGCCTGGGTGGGCGCCGCGACGCGCGACTTCAGCGACGTCGACCCGCTCGCCATCGACGCCGAGCTCGAGCGCCGGCTGGCGTGGGCCGAGCGACGCGTCGACCTGCCGGCGGGGCGCTACGACACGATCCTGCCCCCGACGGCGGTGGCCGACCTGATGATCGACGCCTACTGGTCGGCCGGCGCCCGGGTCGCCTGGGAGGGCCAGTCGGTCTACAGCAGCCGAGGTGGTGGCACCCGCATCGGCCAGCGCATCGCCCGGGAGGGCGTCGGCCTCTGGTCCGACCCCGACCTCGGTGGCCGCGAGTGCCTGCCGTTCGTGGTGGCCACCCGCTCCGGAAACGCCGAGTCGGTCTTCGACAACGGGCTGCCCCTGGGCCGCACGGACTGGATCCGCGACGGCCAGCTGACCTCGCTCGTGCAGACCCGGCACACCGCGGCGATGACCGGCGAGCCGCTGACGCCGTACGTCGACAACCTGGCGCTCACCGTGGCCGGCGCCACCGGGTCGATCGAGGACCTCGTCGCCGGCACCGAGCGGGGCCTGCTGCTGACCTGCCTGTGGTACATCCGGGAGGTCGACCCGCAGACGCTCCTGCTGACCGGGCTGACCCGCGACGGCGTCTACCTGGTCGAGGGCGGTGAGATCACCGCCGCGGTCAACAACTTCCGGTTCAACGAGAGCCCGGTCGACCTGCTCGGCCGCTTCACCCACGCCTCGGCGACGGTGCCGGCCTTCAGCCGCGAGTGGGGGGACGACTACTTCTCGCGCACCGCGATGCCGGCCCTGCGGGTGCCCGACTTCAACATGTCGAGCGTCAGCCGAGCTCTCTGACGACCGCGGTGAACCGCTCCCACAGGTCCGGGAGCTCGGCGTCCATCGCGTCGGCGCGCAGCTGCTCGCGGGCGTGCAGCCGGCCGTAGGTGAAGGTCGGCTCCCCCGCCGCGTCCGCCTCCCGGGCGAGGGCGACCAGGTGCGCCCGGCTCACGATGGTGTCCTGGCGGTCGCCGAGGTGCGACGTCAGCAGCTTCGCGGCGGCGACCACGCGGCTGGCGTCCTCTCCCCCGACCGGCTCCCAGGTCTCGGCGGCGTAGCGCAGCCGCTTGGCCGCCTTGCGCAGGTCGTGCATGGCGACGTCGTGGTCGGGAGCGGTGTCCAGCACGTCGTACCGGTCCCGCACGCGCGCCACGTCCGCGCGCACCCGCTTGCGCGCGGCCTTCGCCGCCCGGCGGTCCGCCTTCGCGGTCCACGGCGGGTCGTCGACGAGCAGCCCCAGGCGCACGCGCAGGTCCGTGAACCGCTCCGAGTCCAACCCTTCGGGGACCTCCGTGGGCGACAGGTAGGTCGACCGCAGCCGGCTCGCCACCCGGCCGACCGTGAGCGACAGCGGCTCCTCGGCCAGCTGGTGGAGCAGGCGCTGCCCGACGACGTAGCGGTCGCGCGAGTCGCTCAGGGACTGCCCGAGCCACCGGAGCTCCTCGCGCACCGGGTCGGTGACGTCGCGGTCGAACAGCGGGCGGAACGTCGCCAGCGCCGACCGCAGCCGCCGGCACGCGATCCGCGCCTGGTGCACGCCCTCCGGGTGCCCGGCACGCACCGCGACCAGCTCGCGGTCGAGCGCCTCGAGCTGGGCGGCGAGCCGTGCGTGGAGGAGGTCGGCCGCGGTCAGCGCGTCCGGCTCGGGGCTGGACATGACTCGTGTCTACACCAGCGTGCGAGATCGCATGCAACCTCCCGGCGGACTGGGGCGTATCCAACGCGTCACACCACCCACCCATCTCACCAGGAGAACGATCGACATGCGCAGCACCCAGCTGATCACGGGCGCCCTGGCCGTCATCGCGACCACCGTCCCGTTCGGGATCGGCGGCGCGGCGCAGGCCGGGCAGCCCACCACCCCCACCAGTCGAACCACCACGGGCGACATCACGACCACCCACGAGCGCGGCATCGTGCTCGAGTGCACCGGCAGCATCCACGGCCGGGACGTCTTCACCAGCGTCTACGAGAACAACACCTTCGGGAACGTCCTGCAGGTCGTCATCGGCGACGACGGCGACCAGGTCGGCGGCAGCCGCTCCGACCGGGACGGCTTCCTCGACCGGGGCCGCGTCCGCGCGGCGATGAAGGTCGACGGCACCCGGGCGCTCATCAGCGGAAGCGCCCGTCGCGTCGGCGATCGGATCCCGGTCAGCGAGGAGCTCGACGACGCAGGACAGCACGTGACCTCCACCGGCTTCCACCGCAGCCTCGACACCGACCTGCGGCTGACCTGGCGGCGCGCGACCGTCCCCCTGGACTGCGCGACCGCGTTCGCCTACCGGTTGACCGTCACCAAGGAGCCGATCGAGTAGCCACGCTCGAGCCCGCTCCGATGCACGGATTGGTCACCAACCGCACGTCTGACGGCAGGAAATCTGCGGTTGGTGACCAATCCGCGGTCGTCTCGACCCGCGCTCAGGCCCCGGGGACCCCTCCGGGGATCGGGGCGGCGGGGTCGTACGGCGTGCGGGTGTAGACGAACGTCGCGACCTCGAGGTGGCCGATGGTGCCGTCGGGGCGGCGGACGACGTGGAGCTCCTCGCCGGCGTGGTAGCCGGAGTGTCCGACGACCCGGCCGTCACCGGTCACACGGAAGCGGTAGGCCTCGACGCCGCCCCGGCGCGCGACCAGCTCAGTGCCCTCGACCGCGAACACGAACGGGGTGTTGCCCCAGTGCCACACCCCGGGCACGCCGGCCAGGGCGGCGGGCACGCCGGCTGACGGCACCCAGGTCGCTGCCAGCGTGGGCTCGCTGGACTCGAGCTCGTCGAGCAGCTCCATGACCAGCGCGGCCGGGGAGTAGCCGGTGGTGGCGTTCGCGAGGACGACGCCACCGGTCCGCCGCTTGCGGTCGACCAGCACGGTCGCCACGAACCCCGGCATCGAGCCGGTGTGGCCCGCGAGCGTGCCCGAGCCGCCGGCGAAGACCTGGAAACCCAGGCCGTGCACGGACCGGACGCCGTCCTCGGGGCTGCCCGAGGCGGGCGCGTACGCCCGGTCCAGCTCCTCGACCGACAGCACCTCGGGGTGGCCGTGGCCCAGGAACGTGGCATACGTCGCGAGGTCGGTGATCGTGGCCCACACCTGGCCCGCCGGCGCCATCGCGCCCGTGTCGGTCGCGGGCTCGTCGACCAGCGTGCCGTCGTACGGGTGGACGGACCGGCCCTGGGCCGCCGCGCCCTCGGGCAGGTACGACGTCCGCGTCATGCCCAGCGGCACCAGGACCCGCTCCTGGACCGCCTCCCACCAGGACGTGCCGAGCAGCCGAGCCGCGAGCTCGCCGAGCAGGGCGTAGCCGAGGTTGGAGTAGTGGAACCGCTCCCCCGCGCCGAACGCGGCCCCCGTGCCGTCGTTGGCTGCCACGAGCTCCTCGAACGAGAGCCCGGCCGACCGCTCCCACCACGATCCGGCCGGTTCGGACTGCATGCCCGACGAGTGCGCCAGCAGGGTGCGGATCGTCCGGTGGGCGTACGCGTTGCCACCCAGGTCGCCGAGCACGGCCGACGCCGGGTCGTCGAGCGAGACCCGGCCGTCGCGCACCAGCTGCAGGACCAGCACCGCGGTCATGGTCTTCGTGATCGAGCCGACGCGGTACTGCACGTCCAGCGGGTCGTGGCCGGCGACCTCCGGCGTGCCGCGGAAGCCGAACCACACCGGCTCGCCGTCGCGCACCACGCCGGCGACCACCGACGGCAGCCGGCCGCTGCTCTGCGCGTGCGCGAGGCGGGCGAGCAGTCGGCGTGCTGCGTGGTCCGAGACGGGGGCTGGGTCGGGATACGGGACGGGGGCGCTCACTCGGCGAACGCCTCGAGCGGCGGGCAGGCGCAGACCAGGTGGCGGTCGCCGTACGCCTGGTCGATGCGGGCCACCGGGGGCCAGTACTTGTCGGGGTCCTGGCCGGTGGGGAAGACCGCGAGCTCGCGCGAGTACGGCCGGTCCCAGTCGCCCGTGATGGCGCGCGAGGTGTGCGGCGCGCCACGAAGCGGCGACTCCTCGGGGCTCCACTCCCCCGCGCCGACCCGGTCGATCTCGCCCTTGATGGCGATCATCGCCTCGACGAACCGGTCGATCTCGCCGAGGTCCTCGGACTCGGTCGGCTCGACCATGAGGGTCCCGGCGACGGGGAACGACATCGTCGGCGCGTGGAAGCCGTAGTCGACGAGCCGCTTGGCCACGTCGTCGACCGTCACGCCGGTCTCCTTGGTGAGGCCGCGCAGGTCGAGGATGCACTCGTGGGCGACCAGCCCGCCGTGGCCGCGGTAGAGCACCGGGTAGTGCTCGCCGAGCCGCGCCGCGACGTAGTTGGCCGACAAGACGGCGGCCGCGGTCGCCCGGGTCAGCCCGGCCGCTCCCATCAGCCGGATGTAGGCCCACGAGATCGGCAGGATGCCCGCGGAGCCGTAGGGCGCCGAGCTGATCGGTCCGATGCCGGAACGTCCCGACTCCTCGGGGTGCATCGCGTGCGAGGGCAGGTACGGCGCCAGGTGCTCGCGCACCGCGACCGGTCCGACGCCGGGGCCGCCGCCGCCGTGCGGGATGCAGAAGGTCTTGTGCAGGTTGAGGTGGGAGACGTCGCCCCCGAACTCACCCGGACGCGCGTAGCCGAGCAGCGCGTTGAGGTTGGCCCCGTCGACGTACACCTGGCCGCCGTGGTCGTGGACGATCCGGCACAGCTCGGTGATGGCGTCCTCGTAGGCGCCGTGGGTCGACGGGTAGGTGACCATGATCGCGGCCAGGTCGTCGGCGTGTGCCTCGCACTGCGCCCGCAGGTCGTCGAGGTCGACCTCGCCGCCGTCGTCGGACTTCACCACGACCACCTTCATGCCCGCCATCACCGCGGACGCGGCGTTGGTGCCGTGCGCGGAGGACGGGATCAGGCAGACGTCGCGGGCGTCCTGGCCGTTCGCGCGGTGGTAGGCGCGGATCGCGAGCAGACCGGCGAGCTCGCCCTGCGAGCCGGCGTTCGGCTGGATCGACACCCGGTCGTAACCGGTGACCTCGGCCAGCCAGCCCTCGAGGTCGGCCACCAGCTGGCGGTAGCCGGCAGCGTCCTCGGCGGGCGCGAAGGGGTGCAGGTCGGCGAAGCCCGGCAACGACACCGGCTCCATCTCGGTCGTGGCGTTGAGCTTCATCGTGCACGACCCGAGGGGGATCATGCCGCGGTCCAGCGCGTAGTCGCGGGCCGAGAGCCGGCGCAGGTAGCGCAGCATCTGGGTCTCGCTGTGGTGCTGGGAGAAGACCTCGTGGGTGAGGAACTCCGTCTCCCGGCGCAGCTCGTCGGGCAGCGCGTCCGCCGTGGCGGCGTCGACCGCGTCGAGGTCGGTGCCGGTGACCCCGAAGGCCTCCAGCACCGCGCCGACGGTCGTGCGGGTCGTGCACTCGGAGGTGCTGATCCCGACCGTGTCGGCGTCGACCAGGCGCAGGTGCAGGCCGAGCCCGCGGGCCGCCCCGACCACCTCCGCGGCCCGCCCCGGCACCGGCACGGTGAGGGTGTCGAAGAAGCGCTCGTGCGCCACCGGGTGACCGGCCTCTGTGAGGGCGGCGGCCAGCACCGCGGCGTACCGGTGGGTGCGGGTCGCGATCGCCCGCAGGCCGGCCGGGCCGTGGTAGACGGCGTACATGCTCGCCACGACGGCGAGCAGGACCTGGGCGGTGCAGATGTTGGAGGTCGCCTTGTCCCGGCGGATGTGCTGCTCACGCGTCTGGAGCGCCAGGCGGTACGCCGGGCGGCCCTCCGCGTCGACGGAGACCCCGACCAGCCGGCCGGGCAGGTGCCGCTCGAGGCCGGCGCGGACCGCCATGTAGCCGGCGTGCGGGCCGCCGTAGAACAGCGGGACGCCGAAGCGCTGGCTGGACCCGACGGCGACGTCGGCGCCGAGCGCACCCGGAGACTCCAGCAGCGTGAGGGCGAGGAGGTCGGCGGCGACGACGGCCAGCGCGTCACGCTCGTGGGCCTGCTCGATCACCCGGCGCGGGTCGAGCACGCGGCCGGAGGCACCCGGGTACTGCACGAGCACGCCGCACAGCCCGGTCTCGAGCACGGCGTCGGGGAGCCCGTCGGAGAGGTCGGCGACGACGACCTCGATGCCGAGGCCCTGCGCACGGGTACGGATCACGTCGACGGTCTGCGGGAGCGCGTCGGCGTCCACGACGAACGGGCCGGACGCCTTCCGGTTGCCCCGCCGGACCAGGGTCATCGCCTCGGCCGCCGCGGTGCCCTCGTCGAGCAGCGACGCGTTGGCGGTCGGCAGGCCGGTCAGGTCGCCGACGACGGTCTGGAAGTTGAGCAGCGCCTCGAGCCGGCCCTGGGAGATCTCGGGCTGGTAGGGCGTGTACGCGGTGTACCAGCTGGGGTCTTCGAGCACGTTGCGCCGGATCACCGGTGGGGTGATCGTGCCGTGGTAGCCCAGGCCGATCATCGCCTCGCCCGGGCGGTTGGCCTGGGCCAGGCCCCGCAACTCGCGCGCGGTCGCCTCCTCGCTCAGCGGCGCGGGGAGGTCGAGCTCGGCCGACGTGCGGATGCCGCCCGGGACGGCCGCGGCCATCAGGGCGTCGAGCGAGTCGAAGCCGAGCCGGTCGAGCATCGCGGCGACGTCGGCGTCGCGCAGTCCGATGTGGCGCTCGGCGAACGGCGAGGTGCCGTCGAGCTCGGTGAGGGTGGAGTGGTCGGCCATGCCTGGGGGCTCCTCGGGATCGACGGGACGTCGTTCGGGTGCCTCCCCCTCTGTCACCACGGCCCGGTGTTCCCGGCGCCGTCGCTCCAGAGTTGCCTGACCCCTGCGGTCCGGGTGCCTGAGAGGTTCCGGGGAGGAATTGCCCCTTCGGCGTCCCCCACCGGCCCGGGTGCTGCCGGCTGGGGACTCTCCCGCACGGGATAGTCGGCGCGACCCAATGTACCGGGACGCGCCGACGGATCGAACTCCTACGGGCCGGATCGGCCCGGATCTTCGACCGGGGTCACCCGATCTTGCGTGCGGCGCGGCGGGCGGCGAGCTCGTCGCCGGCGACCGGGGTCTCGTCGGCCTCGGCGGTGCGCTCGCTGGGCAGCTCGGCGAGGGTGCCCTCGATCTCCTGCCAGACGCCACCGATCGCGATGCCGAACACCCCCTGCCCACCCTGGAGCAGGTCGATGATCTCGTCGTTGCTGGTGCACTCGTAGACCGAGATGCCGTCGCTCATCAGCGTGACGCGGGTCAGGTCGTCGGTGCCGCGGGTGCGCAGGTGCTGCACGGCGGTGCGGATCTGCTGCAGCGAGATGCCGGCGTCGAGGAGCCGCTTGACGACCTTGAGCAGCAGGATGTCCTGGAACGAGTACAGCCGCTGCGACCCCGAGCCCTTGGCGCCCCGGACGGTCGGCTCGATCAGGCCGGTCCGGGCCCAGTAGTCGAGCTGGCGGTAGGTGATCCCGGCGGCGTTGCACGCGGTCGGCCCGCGGTAGCCGGTGTCACTGGGCAGCGGCGAGACGTCGTCGGTGAAGAGCAGGCCCTGCTCCTGCGCCGCGGCGGCCGCCTCGGCGTCGACGCTCTCGGTGTGCTGCTCGTTCTCGTTCACGAAGGTCCTCCGTGGGGCTACTCCGTTGATCGTAACTACCGGGGGAAGGTGCCGGACGGCCCCCGGAACCGGGCACCACAGCGTTGGAGTTACAACAGAGACACTTCAAGGTAGGCCGCGACCCCAGCACCGTCAACGAGGCTGTCGGCGTGTCGCAACCCTCAACCTCTGGTTGAGGGTGAAGGTTCACGGACTGAGCGTGCCGGGCGTGCGTGCCTGGCAAGGCGGAGGAGCGAAGGCGGCCTTGGAGCGGAGCGGGCCGTCGAGCGACGAGAACGCCGCCAGGTGCGTGCGCCCGGTGCGCTCAGCGTGATTCGAAGTCCTCGGGGGTGACCTGGTCGAGGAACTCGCGGAACTTCTCGACCTCGTCCTCCTGCTCGGCGGGGACGGCGAGGCCGGCCTCGTCGAGGACGTCCTCGGAGCACACGATGCGGGTGCCGGTCCGCAGGGCGAGCGCGATCGAGTCCGACGGCCGGGCGCTGACCTCCGCGCCGGAGCCGAAGACCAGGGTCGCGAAGAACACCCCGTCCTTGACGTCGGTGATGCGGACCTCGGTCAGCTCGTTGCCGGTGGCCTCGAGCACGTCCTTCATCAGGTCGTGGGTCAACGGGCGCGGCGGCACGACGCCCTGCTGGGCGAACGCGATGGCGGTCGCCTCGACGGCTCCGATCCAGATCGGCAGGTAGCGCTCTCCCGAGACCTCGCGCAGGAGCACGATCGGCTGGTTCGAGGGCATCTCGACCCGGACTCCCATGACATCGACTTCGCGCACGTGCCCACAGTACCCCCGCGGCGAGACGCCATGAGGCCGCGCGGACGTCGCGCTTCCCCGGTCTCCAGGACCGGCACGGAACACGCTCCGCGCTGCGGGTCAGCCGGAACGCAGGCCGATCTTGACCAGCGTGGCGTGCAGGCGCACCGAGAGCGCGGCGATCTCGGAGACGGTCTCCTCGGCGCGGGCGCGGGCGGCGGTGTCACGGCCGGCCTTCTGCGGCGCCACGACCTGCTCGACCAGCCCCACCTCGCGGTCGGCGGCGGTCTTGAAGGCGCGCAGGTGGCGCGGCTCGAGCCCGAAGTCGGCGAGCTCACGGGCGGTCTTGGCCACGACGAGGGCATCGGTGTCGTAGTGGCCGGTCCCTGGGCGGGGCGTGATCAGGGCGTACTGCTCGAGCTGGTCGAGGAGCTCCTCGGAGATCTCGGCGATCTTGACCAGCTCGCGCCGCGAGAGTCGCAGGTTGTCGCGGCGCTGGAAGGACTCCGCACTCGGGAGGCCGTCGGCCGCCAGGGCCACCTTCGGCACCGTCGGCACCACGGGATCGATGGGCGGTGGCTCCAGGCCCCGGTCGATCGCGTCGAGGTGCTCGCCGATGACCCGCAGCGGCAGGTAGTGGTCGCGCTGCATCCGCAGCACGTAGCGCAGCCGCTCGACGTCGTCCGGGCTGAACTTCCGGTAGCCGGCCGGGGTCCGCTCGGGCTTGATCAGCCCCTTGTCCTCGAGGAACCGGATCTTGGGGATGGTGATCCCGGGGAAGTCCGGGCGCAGCCGGTCCAGGACCTCCCCGATGTTCATCCGGGCTCGCGAGGAGGAGGCCGGACCTGACGACGAGGACGACCGGGACGCCGCGGTCCGGCTCGTCGGCGAGGTCATCGCGACGTCACCCGTTCGCGTGCCCCGAGAAGAAGACCAGCCGGTACTTGCCGATCTGCACCTCGTCGCCGTCGGTGAGCTGGACCCGGTCGATGCGGTCGCGGTTGACGTAGGTCCCGTTCAGGCTGCCGACGTCGCTGACCGTGAACGAGTCGCCCTCGCGGTGGAACTCCGCGTGGCGACGCGACACCGTCACGTCGTCGAGGAAGATCTCGCTGTCGGGGTGCCGGCCCGCGGTGACGACGTCCGCGTCGAGCAGGAAGCGGCTTCCCGAGCCCGGCCCGCGCTGGACCACCAGCAGGGCGTGGCCCGCCGGGAGCGCGTCGACCGCGGCGGCGTCGACGGGGTTGAGCTGGCGGTCGGACGTCTCGACCTTGTCCCCGGCACCGACGTTGATCGTCGCGGTCGAGTCGTCGGCGCCCCCGGCGGGCGCGGCGGGAGAGGTCGGCGTGGCCGGCGGCGCGGCGGCCGCGTCCGGGCTCACCAGACGGCTCCCGCACTGGGAGCAGAAGCGCGCGTCGTCGGGGTTCTGCTTGCCACACGCTGTGCAGAACGGCATCGGTCGAGTCCTTCGGTCCGGGCACCGGGAGCGCCACGGACGACCGGAGTCGGCCGGGGCGAACCCTCAACGCCGGGTTGAGGTTGATGGTTCTCCCGAACCTATCAGCCGGGCGCGGCCGATCAAGCCAACGGCGCCGCGTCCGGCCAGGCCCGGCCATCCAGG
>ERZ724512.1583-NODE-1583-length-10591-cov-3.910308_pt1 | contig 10591 bp, 8 predicted proteins | sample MGYA00376045_ERZ724512 | MGnify/ENA primary metagenome ERZ724512 (study PRJEB28724, sample SAMN07190883) | activated sludge metagenome | isolation source: activated sludge of sewage treatment plant in Hong Hong | place: Hong Kong | collected 2016-03-17 ... | reverse complement strand
GACGCTCTGCCGACTGAGCTATAGGGGCCGGACAGCGCTCAAACATACACGTGCGGCGAGCGCGGCCACAAATCGAGGGGGCACGCCTCAGAAGTCGATGCAGCCCGCGTCGCCGCACCCGACGTCGCCACAGCCGTCGCCGGCGGCGTCCATGAAGTCGAGCGAGCCCATGAACTCGCCCACGCCGGTGGCGAGGTCACCCAGCCCGTCGACGGCGCCGGCACCGAGATCGGCGAGGGCGTCCGCGGCGCCGAAGAGGTCGAGGTCGCCGTCCAGGCTGTCGAAGAAGAGCAGGTCGCCGATGTCCAGCGGGCCGCCGGGGACGACGAACCAGGTGAGGTCGGGGCTGAGGCCGTCGCCGCTCCAGCCGGACGCCTGCGCCCGCCGGGCGACGTCGCCGAAGACCTTCGCCCAGTGCTGCGCGACGCCGAAGACCATCGCGTAGGGCAGGTAGCGGCTGAAGATGCCGGCCGCCTCCTCGAACTTGAACTGGGCGGCCTCGGCGGTCTGCAGGTACTTCTTAAAGCCGAGGGCCTGGATGCGCACGGCGGTGCCCTCGGCCGTGCGGGGGGTGCGGCCGCGCAGCGCGCGTGTGAGCAGCACGGACGCCCCGAGCACCAGCACGGCGGCCAGAGTGCCGGGCCAGGTGTGCCGGACGGCCAGGAAGAGGGCCGCGAGCACAGCGCCGGCGCCGATGACGAAGCAGCCCCCGCCGCCCTGCTGCTGCGGGTGGCGGCGGTACCAGCCGCGCTGGACGGCCTCGCGGTAGAAGGTCACCTCGGTCTCGCGCAGCGACTGAAGGGCCTGGGTGTTCAGCTGGGACATGCGGACGGCCGGGGCGCCGTGGAACAGCCCGTTGATCAGGGCCTCCTCGGTCGGGTCCAGGACGTCGTAGGCGGGCCGGTCGCTGCGGGTGAGCAGCCAGTCCCTGCCCGGTTTGTCGGACGCCTCCTGTTGCCGCGTGTACGGCCGACGGTCGGCGCTCGGCTCGGCGGCGCCCGGGAGGACCTCGATCGTCAGGTGCCCCCGGACCGCGAGGTCGACCAGCGTGCCGGTGATGTCGTGGGAGTCGACACGGCCGTCGACGACCGTGCCCACCAGGCCGGGACGCAGACCCTTGGGCGGCGAGAAGGCGACCGCGACCTCGCCGTCGTACTCCTGGCTCGTGCCGCCCACGCGCTCGCGTGGGGCGTCCGCAGGGTTCGGCGGCACCACGCCCGGCGTGACGCCGGAGAAGATCTCGTCCCGGTGGAAGCGTTTCGCGACGACGTTGACCACGCCCACCACCACCCAGGTCAGGGCAGCCAGCGTCAGCAGTCCGATCTCGGTGGGGGTCATGGCCCCATTCTGCCGTCTTGACAAGGGGCGCAGGGGCGGCGTCCGGGTTGGATCGCAGGAGCGCCGGCACGCGCGTCCGAGACGACGAGACCCCCAGGCGGAGTTGCCTCCGACTAGGGGTCATGCGTGGCAGGTGTAGGGTTCGAACCTACGTAGGCTGTGCCGACGGTTTTACAGACCGCTCCCTTTGGCCACTCGGGCAACCTGCCGTACTGGCGTCCGCCAGCGGAGGAATACACTACCAACTCCCGCGCCCGGTGCCCAATCGACGGGCAAATCCCTGATCAGGAGTGACATGGCAGGCGACAGCAGCTTCGACATCGTGAGCAAGGTCGACCAGATGGAGGTCGACAACGCCCTCAACATGGCGGCCAAGGAGGTCTCGCAGCGCTTCGACTTCAAGGGCACCGACGCGTCGATCAGGAAGTCCGGCGAGGTCATCGAGATGCAGGCCAGCGGTGAGGAGCGGGTCAAGGCGGTGCTGGACGTCTTCCAGAGCAAGCTGGTCCGGCGCGGGGTGAACCTCAAGTCGCTGGACGCCGGCGAGCCACGGCTGTCGGGCAAGGTGTGGAAGATCACCGCGTCCCTGCAGCAGGGCATCAGCCAGGACAACGCCAAGAAGGTCGCCAAGCTGCTGCGCGACACCGGCCCCAAGGGCGTGAAGACTCAGATCCAGGGCGACGAGCTGCGCGTGTCGTCCAAGAGCCGCGACGACCTGCAGAAGTGCCAGGCGCTGGTCCGCGAGGCCGACCTCGACTTCGCGGTCCAGTTCGTCAACTACCGCTGAGCGCCGGCCGACGCCTGCGGCGTCCGACTCAATCCTTCTTCTTCGTCTTCTTGTAGCCGGAGGAGCGCGGGCGGCCGGTGTCCCGGGCCAGTTCGATGAGCTGACCCGAGATCCGTGTGGTGCGCAGCGACTCCAGGGTCGCCTCGGGCAGGTTCGCCGGCAACTCCACCAGGGAGTGGTCGGCGCGGATGTCGATCTTGCCGAAGTCCTGCCGGCTCAGGCCCCCCTCGTTCGCGAGGGCGCCGACGATCTGGCGGGGTTCGACATGCTGGCGCCGACCGACGGAGATCCGGTAGGTGGCCAGCGGGCCACCGGCGCCGCGCCGGGACCGCTGCTCGTCCCGCCCCTCCCGCCGCGCCTTCTTGGTCCGTTTGGCGTCGCGGTCGTCGAACCGCTCGACGGGACGTTCGGGCTCGGGCTCCAGGAGCATCGGCTCGCCGCCCTGCAGGACGATCGCCAGGGCGGCCGCCACGTCGGCCTCGGGCACGTCGTACTCGTTGACGTAGTGAGCGATGACCTGGCGGAAGAACTCGATCTCGTCGGAGGCCATCGCCTCGGTGATCGCATCGTCGAAGCGGCTCAGGCGGGTCGCGTTGATGTCCTCGGCCGTCGGCATCGCCATCGGGGCCAGTTCCTGGCGGGTCGCCCGCTCGATCGCCCTCAACAGGTGGCGCTCGCGCGGTGTCACGAACGAGATGGCGTCGCCGCTGCGGCCGGCGCGACCGGTCCGGCCGATGCGGTGCACGTAGGACTCGGTGTCGGTGGGGATGTCGTAGTTGACGACGTGGCTGATCCGGTCGACGTCGAGTCCTCGGGCCGCGACGTCGGTCGCGACGAGGATGTCGAGCTTGCCCGACTTGAGCTGCGTGATGGTCCGCTCGCGCTGGTTCTGGGCGATGTCGCCGTTGATCGCCGTCGCCGAGAAGCCACGCGCCCGGAGCTTCTCGGCCAGCGTCTCGGTCTCGTTCTTCGTCCGGACGAAGACAATCATCCCCTCGAAGTTCTCCACCTCGAGGATGCGCGTCAGGGCGTCCACCTTCTGCGGGTAGGAGACCATGACGTACCGGTGCCGGATGTTCGGCGCAGTGGCTGTCCGGCCCTTGACCGAGACCTCGATCGGATCGGTGAGGTACTTGCCCGACAGGCGCCGGATCGCCGACGGCATGGTCGCCGAGAACAGGGCGACCTGCTTGTCGGCGGGCGTGTCCGCCAGGATGGTCTCGACGTCGTCCGCGAAGCCCATGTTGAGCATCTCGTCCGCCTCGTCCAGGACGAGGAACCGCAGCTGGGTCAGGTCGAGCGTGCCCTTCTCGAGGTGGTCCATGATGCGGCCCGGAGTGCCGACGACGACGTGGACGCCGCGGGCGAGGGCGCTCAGCTGGACGCCGTAGCCCTGGCCGCCGTAGACCGGCAGCACACGGACGCCGGTCAGCCGTCCGGCGTACTTCTCGAACGCCTCGCACACCTGGAGCGCCAGCTCGCGCGTCGGGGCCAGCACGAGCGCCTGCGGCGACTTCTGCTTCAGGTTCAGCCGGTTCAGGATCGGCAGCGCGAAGGCCGCGGTCTTGCCGGTACCCGTCTGGGCGAGCCCCACCACGTGGCGCCCCTGCAGCAGCGCTGGGATCGTCGCGGCCTGGATCGGCGACGGCGACTCGTAGCCCACATCGCGCAGGGTCTTCAGCAGACGCTCGTCGAGGCCGAGGCTCTCGAACGTGGCGGATTCTGGCTGCTCGTCCTGCGTCTGCGGCAGGGCCTCGGCCCCGGACATGTCCTCACTCACAAGGAGACCGTAGGGGCTCACGGGCTCCCGAGGCTGCATCCCGCACCCAACGCGCCTGCGCTCACCCCGGCCGCGCGTCCTGGGCCTGTTGCTACAGTCCGACGATGACCGTCCCATCGATCGAGCTGGCCGGCGGCGTCCGGATCCCGCAACTCGGCTTCGGCACGTACAAGATCGCTCCGTCGGACGCCGAGGGTGCGGTCTCCACGGCGCTCGAGCTCGGTTACCGGCACATCGACACCGCCGCCATGTACGGCAACGAGGCCGGTGTCGGACGCGCGCTGGCGGCGTCCGGTCTGGCGCGCGACGAACTCTTCGTGACGACCAAGCTCGACAATCCCTACCACGCGCCGGACGCCGCCCGGGCCGCCTTCGAGCGCTCGCTGGAAGCCCTCGCGCTCGAGAACGTGGATCTCTACCTGATCCACTGGCCGCTGGCCCGCAGCACCGACTACGTGCGCACCTGGGCGACGCTGGTCGAAGTGGCGGCGTCCGGGCGGGCGCGGGCCATCGGGGTCTCGAACTTCACCGCGACGCACCTACGGGCGATCGTGGACGCCACTGGCGTCGTCCCGGCCGTCAACCAGATCGAGGTGAACCCCTACCTCACCCAGGAGCCGCTGCGGGCGCTGCACGACGAGTTGGGCATCGTGACCGAGGCCTGGTCGCCGCTGGCGCGCGGACGCGTCCTGGTCGACCCGGTGGTGACCGGCCTGGCCGCCGAACTGGGACCGACGGCGTCCCAGATCGTGCTGCGCTGGCATCTGCAGCGCGGCGACGTGGTGTTCCCGAAGTCGACGCACCGCGACCGGATGGCCGAGAACCTCGACGTGTTCGGGTTCGAGCTGGACGACGCGGCGATGGCCGCGATCTCGGCGCTCAACCGCGACGAGCGCTCGGGCAGCGACCCCGAGGTGGTCGAACTCGACGGCGGACGCGGCTGAGCCGCGTGGCCTGAGGGGCCCCTACAGTGGGCGGGTGCTGCGCATCGCCACCCACAACGTCAACGGGATCCGCTCGGCGACCCGGCGCGGCTTCGCCGACTGGCTGGCCGGGCGCGACTGCGACGTCGTGGCGCTGCAGGAGGTGCGCTGCCCCGCCGACCTGGTGCCCGCCGAGGCCGTCCGCGGCTACCACCTGACCTATCACGCCGGCGTGCTGGCCGGCCGCAACGGCGTCGGCTTCCTCACCCGGACGCCGCCGGCGGCGGTCCGCGTGGGGTTCGGACACCGGGCGACCGACGACCATGGGCGCTACTTGGAGATCGACCTGGACCTACCGGGCCACGTGCCGCTGACGCTCGGCTCGGTGTACCTGCCCAAGGGCGCCACCCACGCCGGCCCGGACGCCGACCCCGCCAAGTACGCCCGCAAGCTCGCGTTCATGAGGTCGTTCCGGGCCTACCTCACGCGTGCCCGGCGCGACGCCGCGCGGGCCGGCCGCGAGTTCGCGGTCATGGGCGACTTCAACATCGCCCACACCGAGCGCGACCTGAAGAACTGGCGCTCCTCGCGGGCGATGGAAGGCTTCCTACCGGACGAGCGCGAGTGGTTCGGCACGTTGCTCGGCCCCCGGACGCTCATCGACGTCGTGCGGTCGCTGCACCCGGACGCGCAGGGTCCGTACTCGTGGTGGAGCTGGCTCGCCGGCCGCTTCGGCGCCGATGTCGGCTGGCGGATCGACTACCAGCTCGCGAGCCCCGGCCTCGCGCGGGCCGCAGTCGCCGGCGGCACCGACCGCGAGGCCCACTCGTCGGTGCGGCTGTCCGATCACGCGCCGGTGGTCGTCGACTACGACGCGTGAGGGCAAACTGCCGGTGGCGTCACACCACCGGCTCGATTCCGTGCCGCTGACTGGATTCGCATTCGGATCGCGTGACGCCACCGGCATCGGGCGACCCGATCGACGCGAGACAGGGCGTCCATTGCGGCTGAGGACCGAGCCCCGCCAGGATGGACGCGGCGTCGCGGACGCGGGACGGAGTAGGCCCATGGAGTATCACGTCGGCTCGGAGGTCGGAGCGCTGCGGCAGGTGATCGTGCACCGTCCCGGTGACGAGATGACCCGGCTCACCCCCACCAACAAGGACGACCTGCTGTTCGACGACGTGCTGTGGCTACAGCGGGCCCAGACCGAGCACGACGAGTTCGCCCGCACCCTGGCCGCCCACGGCGCCGAGGTGCTCTACCTGACCGACCTCCTCACCGAGACGCTGGCGGTCGACGAGGCGCGGGCATACGTCCTGGACGCCGTCCTCGACCCGCGCTCGTTCGGGGCCGTCACGGCGGACGCCCTGCGCTCGTGGGCCTCCGGGCTCTCGGACGCCGCCCTGGCGCGCGTGCTCGTGGCCGGGGTGACCAAGGCCGAGCTGCTGGCGGCGATCGAGGAGCCGCCGTCGCTGTTCCTGCGGACGCTTCAGCCCAGTTCGTTCCTGCTGCCTCCGTTGCCCAACCACCTGTTCACGCGCGACACGTCCTGCTGGATCTACGACGGGGTCGCGGTCAACTCGATGCGCAAGCCGGCGCGGATGAGCGAGACGATCAACGTCGAGGCGATCTACCGCTGGCACCCGCGGTTCGCGGACGCTGGCTTCCCCGAGTGGTCGGACGGCCCCGAGGAGGGCGCCGCGACGCTCGAGGGCGGCGACGTGCTGGTGATCGGCAACGGCGCGGTGCTCATCGGGCTGTCAGAGCGCACCTCGGCGGTCGGCGTCGAGCGGGTCGCGCAGCGGCTGTTCGCGGGAGGGGTGGCGTCCTCGGTGATCGCCGTCGCCATGCCGCACGGGCGCGCCCAGATGCACCTGGACACCGTGATGACGATGCTCGACCCCGTCTCGTTCGTGCGCTACTCCGGCTTCGGGCCGCGCGAGACGATGATCCTGCGGCCGGGACGCGGGTCGAACCTGCGGCTGGCCGGGCACCGGGCATCCGAGATGGACCGCGTCCTCGCGCGCGAGATGGGGTTGGACGCCGTCCGCGTCCTGACGCCGCCGCAGGACGCGCTCACCGCCGAGCGGGAGCAGTGGAACGACGCCTGCAACGTGCTCGCCGTGGCGCCCGGCGTGGTCGTCGGCTACGAGCGCAACGTGGCGACGTCGGAGTTCCTGCGCGGCCACGGTGTCGAGGTGCTCGAGGTGCCCGGCGGCGAGCTCGGACGCGGCCGCGGCGGCCCGCGCTGCATGAGCTGCCCGGTGCTGAGGGACCCGATCTAGGCCCCTTCGAGCGGGACCCGGCCGGCGGGCGTCCGACTATTCGCCGAAGCAGGCCAGCACTTCGGCCCGGCTGACCTCGGCCAGGCTCGCGTGCTGCCAGCGCGGGGCGAAGTCTTTGTCGACGAGCTGCGCCCGGACGCCCTCGGCGAAGTCGGGCCCGGGGACGAGGTGGCGCACCAGGACGAGATCCTGGGCCAGCACGTCGTCGACGCCCGTCATGGACGCCCCCCGGCGCAGCGCCTCGAGCGTCACCCCTACGCTGAGCGGGCAGCGTTGGGCGAGCGTCTCAGCGGCGGCGCGGGCGTCCGGATGGGGGTGCTGGGCGAGGCGTCCGGCGATCTCGACCGGGTCGTCGGAGGCGTAGCACTCGGCGATCCAGGACGCCCCGGCCAGCGGCGCCTCGGGCTCGCCCTCCCCGTCGTAGGTGTCGGCCAGGCCGAGGGCGAGTGCGTCCCCGGCGCCGAAGGTGGCTCCGGTCAGCGCGACGTGCGTGCCCAGCTCACCGGGCGCGTGCGACAGCTGCCAGGCCATGCCGACGTCGGGGGTGAAGCCGATGATCGTCTCGGGCATGGCGAGGCGGCTGGTGGCGTCCACGACGCGGCGGGAGCCGTGCGCCGACAGGCCAAGCCCGCCGCCCATGTCGATGCCCGACATGAACGCGACATAGGGCTTCGGGTACCGCGCGACGAGGGAATTCAGCGTGTACTCGACCTCGAAGAACGACAGCCACGGCTCGCCGGCGAGGACGCGCGTCCGGATCGAGCGGACGTCCGCGCCCGAGCAGAACGCCCGCTCCCCCGCGCCGCGCACCTCGACGGAGGCGACCGCGTCGTCGGACGCCCACACGTTGAGCTGCTCGGTCATGTCGGCGCACATGCCCTGGGTGAGGGCGTTGAGGGCCCGGGGGCGGTTGAGCGTGATGCGCCCGACGCCGTCGGCCATCTCGAACAGAATCTCGTCAGAGTCCCTCATCGCCCACTCCTGCCAGGGGCCGGTGCCCCCTCTGGTGGCGACGGTAGAGCACGACGACCGCAGCGGCCAATGCGGCCAGGGCCAGGCCGACCAGATCGTTGCGCCAGGCCAGGTTGCCGGCGTCGTAGACCAGCAGCACGAGGACGACCGCCGCCGCGACCCGCCAGACGCGCGGGCTGGGCTTCGTAAGGGGCAGCAGCAGGCCGCCCCAGGTCAAGTACCACGGGTGCAGCGCCGGGCCGAACGAGGCGAAGATCAGGTACGACCACGACAGGAAGGTGACCGGACGCGTCCGCGAGATGCGCACGGCCAGCCAGCCGACCAGGCCCACCGACAGCGTGAAGCCGAGCGTCTGGGACGCCTTCCAGATCAGCTGGCCGCCGGGATCGCCCGTGATCAGGTTGACCAGCGACTGGACGCCGAAGCCCACCAGGCTGAACGGCGCCATCGTCAGGATCATGCCGGGGACGGTGACGGCGTTGATCCAGCCGAAGCCCAGGCCTGTCGCCACCGAGATCGCGCAGAACACCGCGATCGACACCGCGAAGGCGTAGATCAGCCGCACAGCGAAGCGGGCCAGGTGGCGGACCTCCCAGCTGGCCCAGCCGCTGCCGATCACCGCCACCGGATAGGCCGCCAGGATCGCCGGCTGTTTGATGGCGGCCCCGACGCCGACGGCGACGAGCGCCCAGAACATGCGTCCGGTGTAGGCCAGGTAGAGGGCCAGCACCACGAAGCCGAGCATGAGCGCGTCGTTGTGCGCACCGCCGACGAAGTCGATCACCAGCAACGGGTTGATGGTCGAGAACCAGGCCACGCTGCGCGGATCGACGTTCATCAGCACCGCCACCCGCGGCAGGAAGTGCACGACCAGGAACACCCCCAGCAGCGCCGGCACCCGGTGCAGCACCGCCGAGTAGTAGGGGTTCAGGCCGGCCAGCTCGACCAGCCAGTGCGAGATCTGCAGGGCCAGCGGGCCGTAGGGCGCGCTCGTGTAGCGCCACACCCAGGCGACCTGGTCGGCGAAGGGCCCCGGCAGGTACGACGGGGACGCCTCGTAGGGGCTCAGGCCGTTGTGGATCAGCCAGCCCTGCGCCGCGTAGCTGTAGGCGTCGTGGGAGAAGATCGGGGGCGCGACCAGCAGCGGCAGCGACCACCACGACAGGACGGCCCAGTGCTTGATGCCCACGTAGATCGTCGGTCTCAGCCGGAGCCAGGCGACGATGAGCAGCCCGACGGCCGCGATCACCATCGCCGTGCCGAGCGCCTTGGCCCACTCCGAGTCGAGGCCCAGCGCCCGTGCGGGCTCCCAGTAGGGGCTGCTCTGCGGCAGGTACGCCGGGGTCAGCGAGCCCAGCGCCAGCAGGATCGTGCCGGCCAGCCCGATCAGCACGTCGCGGACCTTGATCGCCGCCACCATGTCGGCGACGAAGCGCGAGATCAATTGCCCGAGGTCGATCGAAGCGCGGGACGCCGTGCGTCGCCGCACGCGCGTCTCACTCACCTCGTCCTCCTGTCCGGGCCGGGTCGAGCGTCGGGGGTCTGGGCTGCTGCCGCGGCCCGCGACACCTCGCCCCAGCGTAGCGGCGCCGCAGCCAACCCGACCGGCGGGGCCGCCCCGGCGGAATGGGACGGGAATACCTGTCGCTAACCCGCGGTTACCGTGGGGACCGACTCGTTCGAGAGAGGTGCTTCGTGACTGACGTCCGCATGCGCGACCGTGTGGTGATCCGCTTCGCGGGCGATTCCGGCGACGGCATGCAACTCACCGGCGACCGCTTCACCTCCGACAGTGTGTTCGTCGGCAACGACTTCGCGACCCTGCCCCTGTATCCCGCCGAGATCCGCGCGCCCCACGGCACGATCGGCGGCGTCTCCAGCTTCCAGGTGCACTTCGCCAGCATCGACATCAAGACCCCCGGCGACCAGGTGGACGTCCTCGTCGCCATGAACCCCGCGGCCCTGCGCGCCAACCTGATCGACCTCAAGCGCGGCGGCACGATCATCGCCGACTCCGCCGAGTTCAGCCCGCGGCACCTCGCCAAGGTCGACTACGCCACGAACCCGCTGGCCGACGGCAGCCTCGACGACTACGACGTCCACGCCCTCGACCTGACCGGGCTCGCCACGGCGTCCGTCGCGCACCTGGGCCTGGCCCGCGCCGACGCCGCCCGCACCCGCAACATGTACGCCCTCGGCCTCGTCACCTGGCTGTTCTCCCGCGCCCCCGAGCCGACGCTGGCGTTCCTGGAGCGCCGGTTCGCGTCCAGGCCTGCGCTGAGGGACGCCAATCGCGCGGCTTTCAAGGCCGGTTACGACCTGGGCGACACGACCGAGACGTTCGCGGTGCGCTACGAGGTGGCACCCGCCGAGGTCGGCAGCGGCACCTACCGGCAGATCACCGGCAACAAGGCGATCGCGCTCGGCCTCATGGCCGGTGCGGCGCGGGCCGGGCTGCCGCTGTTCCTCGGCGCCTACCCGATCACTCCGGCGACCGACATCC
>ERZ724512.1577-NODE-1577-length-10615-cov-5.639773_pt1 | contig 10615 bp, 10 predicted proteins | sample MGYA00376045_ERZ724512 | MGnify/ENA primary metagenome ERZ724512 (study PRJEB28724, sample SAMN07190883) | activated sludge metagenome | isolation source: activated sludge of sewage treatment plant in Hong Hong | place: Hong Kong | collected 2016-03-17 ... | reverse complement strand
TCCGCGACGGTGACGAATGGAAGCCAAGGCCTGGGCGCGTCAAGCCTGGGTACTTCGACCAGGCTCGGGCATACGTTCGGATGGCTGAGTTAATCGCGGAGCGCGAACGGAAGTTGAACGGAGATCTTCTGGAACCCCCCGAACCGGTGCCCGTGCTGATTGAGGAACTCGCGGACGCTTACCTCGACTATCTCTCCAAAGGTGGGCGAGCCAAGCCTTCCACGTTACGGGACCATCGATCCGCGTTGGCCATGCCCGACAAGTGCAAACTCGGTGCAGGCGAGCGTCGTGCCCGGATCATGCGGCAATTCGGCGGAGTCGAAGCCACGTCAATCACAACCGCTGAGTTCGCAGCGTTCCTCGATGCCTTGGTCGTCGAAGGGCTTGCGCCGAGGACGGTCAACAAGTATCGGGAGATCCTTCACGCGATGTATGAGTTCGGGAAACGACCCGGCACCTTCGGCCTCACCGTCAACCCGGTCACCGAGACCGAGAAGCAACGGACCGATGGGTTTCGTCATGTCGAGACGTTCAGCCTCGACGAGCTGGAGGCTATCGCCGGGGCTGCCCGGCGAGGTCTCCACCACGATCGGCCCGAGGGAAACTTCGGTCCGGCGGTTCTTCGTGAGTGGCAGCGTTGCAACGAGCAAGACGCGGCGATCTTTCTGTTCGCGGCCTTCACCGGTCTCCGGCGTGGAGAGCTCCTTGCCCTGCGGTGGCGCAACATTGATCTGAGCGCCCGGTTGCTGGTAGTTGACGCCGCGGTCTCGGCCGGGGAAATATCAACAACCAAAAGTCGCCGCATCCGAACGGTCCCGCTGACTGAAGCCGCGTGCAAGCAGTTGGAGACCGTCGCGAATCGCGGACGCTGGTGTGGTCATGACGACTTTGTTTTCTGCGGGGGCGCCGGCGAATTCATGGACGGCACAATGCTCTCCAAACGATTCCGCCGCACTCAACAAGAGGCAAATGTCCGGGTCCGTCGCTTTCACGACTTGCGCCACACGTTCGGAACCACAGCTGTCCGAGGGTTCGATCTACCGAAGGTCAAGGAGTGGATGGGCCACGCGAACCTCACTACTACGCAGCGTTACCTCCATAGCCGACCTCGCCGCGACGATGCGAACAAGCTCGCAGAGGCGTTTGAGTCCTCCCGGGAGAGGGAGAATATGACCAACTTCGATCATTCATCGATCAACTCGTCTCAGCCAGTGTCTCGAACTCGAGTCGGCCGGCATTCGATTCATATCGTTAGATCACGAACTAAGACAAAAAACGCAGCTAGATCGCGGTCACGAAAATCGTGAATATCACGCGGAACGTTCACGCTCCAATTGGCGATTCGGGGGGCTAAAGTGAAGGGGTGCTTCTCGCGCCTAAACTTGCGTATCTATCGACCGATTCAGGTGCGGTAGGTCACGTCGACAACGCGTGCTAGAACTCGGTCTGCCCCAACGAGATCTTGGCGAGTTGCGGCAGCAATAGCGATCCCCGACTTTGCGACGATGACCTCCAGGTCACCCTGGGTAGGGGAGACTTCCTTGGGTTGGGCAGGCCGTCCGTCGGGTGCCCTGACCGAACCTAGTTCACCACCGAGATAGGGACCTAGTCGGTGGGCCGCAATGTTCAACGCTTCTACAGCCGGCCTCTGCACTTGTTCGCCCTTCGCGTCGAGGCGCAGATGTTTGGCTGCCTGCCACTCGTCGAACGCGTCGTCGCCGGTCGCGATCAGCTTCGGGTTTCGTTCCTGACCGGCCGCACGTCGAAGGGCGATCGCCGCCTCGGTGAGACACCTAGTAGCAAGTGCTTTCTCGCCAAGCTCACCCGAGTAGCGAGCGCGTGTTTCGCGGATCACTTCGGGTGTACCCACTCCTTCGTCAATCAACAGCTCGACGAATTTGTCGAGGCACCGAGAGCTGACAACCAAAGATGTGCCCGGTGGAATCACGTCGCGAATCCGTGGTGGTGAAGAAGGAAGCTCAGCCTGGTCGAGGATTGTCGGCCAAACTTCGTAGGCGAACTCGAAGGCTCGTCGCTGCGTCGGCGTTCTGGCAAGCAGGAGAAGTTCGTTGCCACTCATAATCGACGGTGCAACTTCCGGCGCAGCAACCGTCGATGTTTCCTGATCGCCGGTCGACAAGACCGCATTGGCTGCCGCCTGAACCCGTGACGGCTCCATGTCCTCTTTGAGCTCGATACAGACCAGGTATCCGGACGGTTGCCGATCAACGTGTCGGTTGAAATACCTTCTCAGTTCGGTGAACGCCGCATCAGTTGGCGACGCTCGACGATCATCAGCATCGGAGTCGACGACCATTGTCGCCAAGCCCTGCGCGTCCAGTTCAACAACCGCCGGAAAGACTGTGTGGGTTGACAACGCAAGCCGACGGGCAAGCTCCGCCACAGTCAATGAACCTCGAGAAGCGAGGACCACCAGCGCCTCGAATCGCGCCTGGCCTCGATCAACGCGCCGCTGGGTGCCGACTTGTTCCTGGTGCCGGTAGACGGTTTGCCTAGCCATGCCCGTGATCTGCTGAATGCCAAGCACCGTCACGCCTGCCGCCCTAGCCAGCACGATTATGTCGCCAGGTCGTCCTGCTGGCAGGTCGCCATCGAGCGAGCTGACGAGCTGCCTAGCCACAGCGCGGCCGATCTCAGCCTTAGGGATTGAGGCTGCTGGACCAATTTCGTCGTCGGTTGCCACGGCGATCCTTTCCTGGTGATGTTCTGCTGTAGGATGGTATCACCATCTTTTTTTCAGATAGTTAGAATGTCTTGAAACTAGACATAGTTTATACTTTCTAGTATTGACTCAAGAAGGGATGAGATTCGTGAGGGTCAGCAGGTACACTTGGAGGCATGACCACCGGCACGAAAACCCAGGTCAAACAGCCACTTGGCTACCTCGAGACCCTCGACACCTACAAGGATCTCGACAACGAACTGCTTCCGATCTTCGCCGACCGGTGGTTTTCGACGGCTCGCGAAGTCGCAGACGCGATCTCCGAAGTCGCCCCGGATGCGGCTCAGGACGCACGATTCTGGCTCCTCTCAGCTATGCAGCGCGATTTGATCACGCGCGAGCCGGATGGCCGGTTCGAACTGAGCGATACCGGCCGAACCGTACTCAAGCAGCCCGCCTAACCATTTCGCGAGGCGTCTGATGGCCAGCCAGCGGCCCGGCGCGTTCCGAACTCGGAGCGGTGAGGCAAACCTTGTCGTTTGCCTCGTCGCCTTCATGGACTTGCTCGGGGTGAAGGCGATGACCAAACTGCCGCATAGGGAGGAACTCGCCCGCCTCCGTAGTCTCGATACCACTATGAGGGACGTTCTGGCGATCGGCAGGCCGACCAGCTTTAGGACGTCAACGTTTTCGGATTCAATCGCAATCGCCTTGCCTCTCCCCCGGCGCGCCACGGATCAGCCAACCGCCCTTAGGCAGCTGCTCTTGCGTTGTGCGGATCTTCAGCTCTCGCTCGCAAGCAAAGGCTTCTTCCTACGCGGAGGCGTAACCGTCGGCAGGTACTTCCATGCGGAGTACATGGTCTACGGTGCTGGTCTCGTCGACGCATGGATGCTGGAGGACAAGAAAGCCGTGAATCCGCGAATCCTTGTTGACCGCGACTGCGATGAAATCCGAGAGATCGTGAATCAACCCCGATTTAGTCGCCAGCGCCGAGAGCTCCTCACCCGTGATCACGATGGCTCAGTCTTTCTTGACTACCTGGCCTCAGCACCAGTTTTCGCCCAGCTCTCAGATAACCCGTCGTTGGACTTCTTCTCAAACCACAAGAATGTCATCGCCGAACGCCTCGCCGCGCACAAGGACGATGCCGCCACCTGGCAGAAGTATCGATGGGCCGCCGAATACCACAACGCTGCCGTCGCAACGGTCATGGGCCCGACCGAGGCAAAAAGCCTGACGATCGGTGATGGGGCGGGAATCGCCAGGAAGTTCGAGATCGTTGAAAAGCTCGAACCCTCAGCCCACTAGTCCGCCTCGTTACCGGCGGACTTGCCAAAACCTGATTCCTAGAGATCCCCGACATCCGTCGTCTCTTGGAACCGTGACCGTAGAGCCTGATGGTCGAGTTGAATCTCTACAAGCAACTCAATGCTCCGTGCGAGATGATCGGAACAACTCACCCCTCGTGAGAAGAGACGGTCGCAGCACGCGCACGTTCTCTATCGTTCAACTACGTGACCAGAACTTCGGATAACTAGGAATTATCGGTGGAGGAGTCTGCTAGGGGGGCGATCGCGGCAGCCCATGCCACAAGGCTTTCCGAGATCCTTGACGCTCACCGTGAGTTCCGGCGCCACGTGGTGCCGCTATGTGCTGCTGAGACGCCGATCTCCGACTACGTACGGGGCTTTCTCAGCGATCCGATCCACGAGAAGTATGCGATGGGCGGGCCACTTCGACCGCAACCCGAGAACTTTGTCGGTGCCGAACACGTACTCAACCTTCATCAGTTGACGATCGATCTCTGCCGGGAGATCTATGGAGCCCGGTACGCGGACCCGCGGCCCTTGAGTGGCACCAGCGCGGTCACAGCGGTGCTGATGACGCTGTCTCGCCCGGGAGACCGAATTCTGCTGCAGACGTCGGCAAGTGGTGGCCATGCGTCGATGTTGCCGGTCTGCCTGAGACTGGGGCTTGAAGTCGTAGAGTTGCCATACGACTTCGATCGCCTGCAGTTCGACGCCGATGAGTGCCGCGCATTGGCCGACGGTGCCGACTTCGTACTGATCGCACCGTCGGACCTGCTGTACGCCCCAGATATTGCAGCACTCAGTTTCGACTTCGATACGACCGTGATCTACGATGCGACCCAGACGCTAGGTCTTATCGCGTCAGGGTGCCTTCCGGCGCCGTTGGATGCGCATCCGCGCCTTGTCATCTCGGGCGGCACACACAAGACCCTGCCTGGCCCGAGTTCCGGCTTGTTAATGACTAACAGCGACGAGATTGCCGCCCGGCTCGACGCCGAGCTGAGTCCGAAGTTCGTCCGGCACGCGCACCCGCATCACATGGCGGCACTATGCGCAGCGCTAATTGAGCATCAAGCTGTCGGTATCGCCTATTCCGGGCGTATCTTGCAGTTCGCTGAGGCACTCTCGCGTTCGCTCGCGGATGCGGGTCTGAGCGTGATCCAGGATGGGAGCCGTACTACGGAGACGCATCAGGTGTTTGTTCATGTCGCTGCCACCGAACTCGATGACGTGTACGCGCGCGCTATGGAAACAGGCCTCACGCTCAACGCGAAACGCAAGTCACTGTTTCGAGACTCGGGCTTGCGACTCGGGGTACAGGAGCTCGCTCGTTACAAATGGACGACATCGGACGTCGATCGTCTGGGCACGCTGCTTGCCGCCGTCATCGAGAACTCAGCACACACCGACCAGCTTCGCGCCGATGTCCTCGCCCTTACGCCCCTCAACGAGTTCGCCGACGACATGCACTTGACCCAGTGAGCTAAATCGCGGGGGTGTACCTTGGTTCGCGGATGAATGCACGGGAAACGAACAGTGCAGCGCGTGGATTCGAGGCGGTCCTCAGCGATATGGACGGTGTGCTCGTCGATACCTCCGACCAACATCACCGAGTAATGCGGCGCTGGGCGCAACGTCACAGACTCGATCCCGAGGATGTCATCCGAGCAACCCAAGGCGTCCGCAACCGTGACTTCATCCGAGAGTTGGCGCCTGGGGCGTCCGTCGACCGCGAACTCGATGTGATCGCGAGTTGGGCAAACACCGAGTCCCATGATGTAAGCGCCCTGCCGGGGGCCGATGAATTGCTTCGTGGCGTACTGACCTCAGCGCCGACTGCGGTAGTGACATCCTCTTCGGCAGCCACAGCACGGCAACGCCTGGCGGTCGCTGGTCTGCGGACTCCCCTCGTATTGGTCACCTCCGAAAATGTCATACACGGCAAACCCGACCCCGAGGGCTACTTTCTGGCTGCCAAGCTACTAAGGGTTGATATCACCCGCTGCCTTGTGATCGAAGACAGCCCGGCTGGATTAGAGGCGGGGGTAGCTACCGGCGCAACCGTCGCGGCATTGAGGACCACCCACCGCGACGACGAGCTGAAGGGCGCGCATCTGGTGGATGAATCAATCGCCGGAGTGGCACGGCAGCTTGGCTGGTCGGACGCAAACCGCCGGTGACAACCATTCTCCTCGCGAGCGACGTATCGTCTCTGCGAACTGCATGCCGCACTCGTCAACACCCTGTCCTCCACATCGTTCGCTCATGGCGACGGCACAGCACCTACTTGCCAACACATTTACGGCGGCGAATCTTGCTTGTGGCATCGCCGCGACGCTGCTTCCAGGTGAGGGGGAGCCAGTTCGCCGCTCAGCCTTGATCCTCGCGGGTGCTGTCTTCGACACGCTCGATGGACCCATGGCCCGTAGGTCAGGCAATCCGACCGATCTTGGCGCAGCAGCCGACTCAGTTTCCGACGTCGTGACTTGTGGCGTAGCTCCCGCGGCGTTGCTCGTGTCATGCCGCCCCGCATCGAAGTCGCCGCTGCTACGAGCCGCACCCGGCCTCTACCTGACAGCGGCCGCGTGGCGGCTCATTCGATTCGGTCTCGGGCACCGCACGAGTCATGTTTTCTGCGGTCTTCCGGTCACTGGAGCTGGTATCGGTATCGCGGTCGGTTACCAGCTTAGGCTACCGCCGCGTGCGCTAAGCCTGCTAGCACTGGTACTCGCCGCGGCGATGGTCAGTCCAATCCGGGTGTTGTCGGGGCAAGCGCTCGTTCGACGGTCAACACCGCGCGATATCCCGCCTCCTCGGCAGGCGGTCACATCAGAATAAGGCGAAGGTCCGGCTCGTGCAGGTCTCCGTCAAGGAGTCCGACGACGCGGTCGGCTAGAGCGGCCGTCGCCTGAATGTCAGTTTGGATCGCGACCGACCGTGCGTCGAGTACCGCCGCTCGGGCCGTAGTGCGCGAGTCATAGTAGATCCATGTTCCTGCGGCAACATCGGTCAGGACCAGTCCCAGGGTCGCGTTTGTGACGAGGTTCCGGTCACCGTTGCCGACGCCGAACTCCAATACGCGGTCGTAGCCGATCTTCGCTTGCGAATGGTCGCCACTTAGCCGGGAGAACTCCGCTCGTTCAAAGTACAGGTTGTAGAGCAAACGGTCATTAAGTGCCCGCGCGCGCTCTACCGCGGCGTCTACGATTTCGACCGCCTCAGGACTGTTCCCTCGCAGCCACGCAACCTGCGCCTGCGACTTCCAGACCTCCAGCATGTAACCATCGTGAGCTGCCATCGCCGCGATCTCCGTTTCAAGCGATGCCAGAAGTGTTTCTTCGTCATCGCGCAGCACGTTGAGGGCGACACGGATGCCCGTCTCGCCCGTGATCGAGTATGCCTTGGCGAAGAGTTCATCTGAATCGTCGGCGAGCTGTGCAGCTTCACCAAACAGGGTCAGGGCCTGCTCAAGGTCTCGTCCCTGGTGGCGGAGGACGTGTGCGCGACCCCAGATACAGCGAGCGTGTAGCCCCGGGCGCCCAGCGGTGGTGGCCCACTCGCCGAGTTCGCCGAACAGCTCGGCGGCCTCGTCGTATCGGTTAAGTAGATGTGCAACATCGGCTTGAAGAAACCGTAGCTCGGCCTGCTGCCGTGTCGCGATGGCAGATGGGTGCCAGCGCACCGTGTTGACTGAACTGCCAAGAAGCTCGTCCTCCGCGTCTTCATATCGACCGAGCCCCGCAAGCTCGGAGGCGCGAGCATGGCACCACAGGTCGGTTAGCTTCGGATTAGTCGAAAGATGACGCAGCACTCGGGGCTGGTCACTCGCCCTTGCATGTAGCGTGCCCAGCAACGCGTAGTTGCGCTCCTTGATCGCTCGACCCAATACGTCGGTCACCAACGTGTCAAAGCGCTCAGGACCGATCTCCCCGGGATTAGCGAACATCGCGTACAACGCTGCGTGCTCGTACTGCTCACGTCCGTATGCCTGCTCGAAAAGGAACACGCTGGCCTCCGATACCTCTTCTTCGAGCACCCGCAGCGCCGCATCGCGCACAATGTCATGAATCTTGAAGGATCGATTTTCCTCGTTCGCTAACGGCGTAATTAGCGTCCGATTGCAGGCGATCCGCAGTTGCTCATCGAGGTCGGCCACTGGCATTCGCCTGAGGGTCGTCAATGAAATGCGGCGTGTGATCAATGCCAGGAGTGAGAGATGGGCCATCAGCGCTCGGCCCGCGATAGGCAAGTCGGGGATGAGTTGTTCATCGAGAACGGATGTGCCGACGCCGAACTGAGTACCGTGATCTGGCGCGGTCAGCAGTTGTAGGTAAAGCGGAAGCCCCTGACAATCACTGTGCAACTCCTTAAGTTGCTGTTCGTCTAACTCTATGCCGCGCCGTGAAATCAGCTCGCCACTTGCGGCAAGATCCAGGCCAGGAATACTGAGTGGGGCGACCGCAAGGTTGTTGAGCGTTACCTGATCGATGGACCCTAGGATCAGCCGATCTTGCCGTCTGAGCGCGCAGTACTCATAGGCGGCACGCCCCAACTGGCTCCACAGGGCTGGGGAGTTCACGTTATCGAGGACGAGGATCACTCTCTTCCGGCCGAACCGTTGCTGGACCGACGAGGTGAATTCACCCCAAGTGGCGTCGGCATCGCCCAAGGCGGCACGGCATATCTGAGCCTCGATATCAGGAAACCCCGTAGCGTCTGCGAGGTCGAAATACAGTGCGACCGACCCTCGTCCGGGACGTGGCTGACCCTTGGCGGCTCCCCGATGGCCGTTCACGACGTCGGTCAGATGCTCGAGCAGGAAGCTCTTGCCGGCGCCGCGTGGCCCGTGGCAATTCACGACGCGCGTGGATCCGATGAGCCCGACTAGATCCCGCATCTCGCCGTCGCGGTTCACCAAGCGATCCTCGTGAAGCAGTTTAGGCACCAGCAGCGCGAGGAAGCTAGGTCGCGGTTTGCGCATTCGGGCTAGCGCAAGCATCGCCGTGGTGAGCGCAGCGATGGCGCTCAGGCACGCCGCTGCTACTTGCACGACCGACAAGCGCTGCGCCGCCGCCTTCGACGGCGCAGCCGCCAAGAGGTCATGGGCATAGAGCGCGACGAAGACCAGCAAGCACACGACAGCGATAGCTGCCGCGACGCGTACAGAACTCCAGACACGGTTGGAGATCATCTGAAGAGCTGCACCTCCACCGATAATTCCTAGTTATCAGGGCACGAAAAGGCTCCCGAGGACCCCCGCGCTCGTGACCGCACATTTCAGAGAATCATCCGAGACATGCGTGTAGATCTCCGTGGTGCTGAGGCTGGAGTGTCCGAGAAGTCGCTGAATGAATCGGATATCGACGCCAGCATCAAGGAGCTGGGTAGCAGCGGTGTGACGAAGCATGTGGGGAGTGATGCGTCTCGTCAGGCTGGCCTGTTCGCACGCCTGAGCAAGACGGGCTCGGAGAGCTTCCGCCGATAGGGGTCGCAGTTTGGAGTTGAATAGAAGCCCCGGATGCCGGACGTCCAGCCTTCCCCTGACCTCAATATATGCACCGACGAACTGCGTGATCCATGGGTCTGTGAGGAACACTTGGCGTTCGCGACTTCCCTTTCCAACGAGTCGGACAGTTCTCTCCGAGAGATTCACGTTGGCGAGTTCAATACCGGCGGTCTCGCTTACTCGCATCCCGGTGGTGAGCATCAGCGCAACGGCCAGAAGCGTGGTCGCCTGATGGGGGCGTTCTGCGATCCCAGCGACGGCCACTTTCCCGTCGTGTACATCTACCCCCTTACGGAGGGACTGGAGAAGGCGATATAGATCCTGGGCATGAGCGGTCCGAGGGAGTTACCGGGCGCGAACTGGGATTGATTCCAAATCAGCGAGTGGGTCGCTTTCGATAAGCCCACGAGCTACTAGCCACCTTGAGAAGCTGCGAAGCCCCGCCACCCTTCGTCTGAGCGAAGCGGCGGAAAGGCCCTTTTTGCGTTGCTTCTGTAGGAAAGATTCCAGCAAGTCCTTGTTGAGCTGACCAAGATCGCGGTCCTCGCCGAGAAATCGTTCGAACTCGTCGATATCGGCGCCATATGCTCGGACCGTATGGGCAGACAAGTCTCTGCTCGATTCGAGCCAGTCCAGGTAGTGGCTCTTGGCTTCTGCAATGGGCATGATCCCTCCATCTATCGCGTGAGTGAGGGAACTCACTTACTGCTTTCCGCCTGACTTCAAGTTGGGACTACGATCTTGGCCGGGACCATGCACGAAAGCTGTAGAAGATCACCTAAGAAGAGTTGAAGTGGTCGCTATTACCCGCTTCAGTCTTGCGCGTGTCCGAATCGGGAGGCCCTCCGCGGTGAGTCCGCGTAACACAGCGCTCGGCGAGCGCGCCATCTAGAGATCTAGAAGCGCTCCCCTCGCGGGGGACTGCCGTCGGCATGCATCCCCTTGCGGGGATGTGGGTCACCTCCCTCGTTGACCTTCCGCCAGTTTGGCGCCTGCGCCGCTGCCGTCAACCCCTTCGGGGTTCCCCTCGCTTCGCTCGGTGACTGCAGCGTACTCCGGCACAACTTGGCATCCAGTTCAACGAGGGAACCGCGTGCCGCGAACAGCTTGCGA
>ERZ724512.1575-NODE-1575-length-10619-cov-19.962988_pt1 | contig 10619 bp, 10 predicted proteins | sample MGYA00376045_ERZ724512 | MGnify/ENA primary metagenome ERZ724512 (study PRJEB28724, sample SAMN07190883) | activated sludge metagenome | isolation source: activated sludge of sewage treatment plant in Hong Hong | place: Hong Kong | collected 2016-03-17 ... | reverse complement strand
AGCGACACGGTGTCGGTGATCGACACCACCACGAACCCGCCAGCCGTGCAGGGAACCCCCATCGCCGTCGGCGACGGCGCCAATGGGGTGGCGGTGTCCCCGGACGGTACCCGCGCCTACGTCACCAACTACCTCAGCAACACGGTGTCGGTGTTGGCGTTGCAGCCCTCCCCGCCGACGGGGGTGTCCGCCTCGGCGGGCGACGCGCAGGCGAACGTCTCCTGGTCCGTGCCCTCGTTCACCGGCGGCCAGCCGATCACGTCCTACACCGCCACCGCATCGCCGGGCGGGAAGACCTGCACCACCAGCGGGGCGCCAACCTGCACCATCGAGGGGCTGACCAACGGCACCGCCTACACGGTCACTGTGACGGCGACCAACAGCATTGGCACCAGCGCGGCCAGCACCCCAAGCAACCCCGTGACCCCGGCAGCACCGACACCGCAACCGGACCCGTCGGTGACGAAGAAGCAGACCCTGAAGACCAAGTTGCCCAAACGCATCAAGGTCTCCGGGCTCACGGTGATCACTCCGGCCAACACCCGCACCAACGCCGGGCAGCTCGTGCGCACCCTCGTGCGCGGTGGACCCGTCAAACCCACCGCCGCCGGACAGGTCCGCTACTTCACCGTCGTACGAGGCCCCAAAGGCAAGACCTCGGTGCGCACCAACGGCTACCCCAACCTGCGGCTGAAGGTCACCCAGAAAGCACCCGCCACCACCGGCTACACCGCTTTCACCCGCACCGCCACCTACACCAAAGGCACGCGTGGCTGACGAGCAGACAACCCGCCATACACGCAGACACCACGTGGGGCCACAAGGTGCCTCATGGGTACCGGTGCCACGCGAACACCGGGGTGGCGCTGCCGCTGTAGGCCTCGCTCAGGGCTCCTCCCGGGCCAGTCGCTCCAGGCACTCCTGCCACACGCGCAGGTGCGAATCTTCGGCTGACGCATCGCCTGAACACAACCTCGACGTGTGACCGGCTGAGCGTGACAATGGGGACGTGCAGGCCAAACTCGAGCAGATCATCGCCGACGGTGGCGCCGATCAGGCGCGACTAGCTCGCGAGTTGCTGGCACGGCTCTCCGTCGCACCGGCCGAATCACCTGCGCTTCACGCCGAAATCGACGCGCTGTACGACGCGTACTTGCACGACCCCTATCTGACGCGCGACAACAGGTGACCCACGGTCCCGGTCACCGGTCCTTATGCTGAACCGGTGGACGTCGAAGAAGTGCGGTTGGCTGTCTATGACTCCTTCAGCCTTACCGGCACCGCACCGGACCGCGGTCTGCTTGCTGAACGATTCTCGGCATCCGTAGCTCAGATCGACGAGGCGTTGCGGAAACTTGCCGACAGTCGCCATCTCGCGCTCGCGGCCGACGGAAGCATCGTCATGGCGCACCCCTTCTCGTCAGTGCCGCTCGGGTTCTCCGTCATGGGCACGAACACCCTCTGGTGGGGAGGCTGCGCCTGGGACTCGTTCGCACTGCCGCACCTGCTCCCGTGGGAGGACGAGGTCCTCGTGGCGACCCGCTGCCCTTCGTGCGCAACGCCCCATGCCTGGTCGGTGGGCACAGAGAGCCCACCACCGGGCGACCAGGTGGCGCACTTCCTGGTACCGGCGGCACACATGTGGGACGACGTCGTGCACACATGCGGCAACCAGCGGATCTTCTGCTCCCTGGATTGTGTTGACGCGTGGCTTCATGACACGGGTCAGGACGAGGGTTACGTGATGGACCTGAGCACTCTCTGGCACCTCGCCGCCCACTGGTACGACGGTCGCCTCTCCCGCGGCTACGTCCGGCGGGAACCTTCCGCGGCCGCCGACTACCTGCGCAACGTCGGACTGTCCGGCACGTTCTGGGGGCTGTGAGTGCACCGACCCGAAGGAGGATCGTGATGTTCGCTCTTTTCGTGAGGTTCGGCGTGAAGGAAGGCTGCGAGGAGCGGTTCGACGCGCTAGTCGCTGAGACGATCAACGGCATCGCCGCACATGAGCCCGACACGCTCGTGTACCTGACGAGCGTCCCCGCGTCAGAAGCCGGCGTCAGGGTGTTCCTGGAGGTGTATCGGGATCAGGACGCCTTCGACCGTCATGGACAACAGCCTCATGTCAGGGCCTTCCTGAACGCCAGGAGGGCTCTGGTGGACTCAGTCACTGTGGATCGGTTGACTGACGTTTCCGGCCACGTGGCGGGTCCGCAGAGTTAGCGGAATGCGAGGCCCGCAGCCGACGTCCACTGCTGTGGTGATCCCCTGTGCTTCGAAGACCGCCAGGTACCTCGGCACCCAGGCTCACAGGGCCGGCTGGGGTTCCGGCTCCTCACGACGAGCGCCGCTGACAGCCCGCGCTTGGAGCACGAGTCCGGCGAGCACACACCCCAGACCCACGATGCCGAGCGGCGGCACCGCCTCCCCGAGGATCACGACGCCGAGAACAGTGGCGGTCATTGGATCGGCGAGCAGCAGCGTGGCCGCCGGCCCGGGCGGCATCCCGCGCAACCCGACCACCTGGAACACATTGGCCAGTGCCATCGTGACGATGCCGAGGTAGGCGACCATCAGCCAGCCCGCTGGAGTGGACAGCCAGTCCAAGGGCTGCGAGAGCAGAAGTGGCGCGAGCATCAGCGCTCCAAGCAGGTACGCGACGCCCGGCAGTTCGACGACGTGCCCACCCCGGTTCAGTTCGGCCTTGGCCGCGACGACGTACGAGGCGGAACTCAGACCGGCGCCCACTGCCATAAGGGGACCCAGGACATCGTCGACGGCAAGGTCACCCCACGCGCTGAGCAACAATCCGAGAATCGCCAAACCCGTCGCCGCAGCCCACGCCGGATTGGGCCGATGGCGCAAGAAGGCCCAGCCGAGCAAGCCGGTGAAGACTGGCCCGGATCCGACCGCCACCAACGTGCTCACTGCGACCCCTGATCTGTCCACAGCACCGAAGAAGAAGGGCTGATACGCCGCGGCACCGGCGGCCATGACCCAGACGGTCGGCCGCTTCACCAGCGTGGGGATGCTGCTCCAGGAGCCGCCGAGAAACGGCAAGACGGCGAGCAACGCGACAGCGCCCACGGCCAACCGCAGGCCTCCCACCGCGACGGGAGTTGCCTCGTCCGGACCGAGAGCCGCCGCAGTTCCGGCGGTTCCGAGCAGGACACCGGCCACGAGCACGAGCAGCACCGGCCTCCGCGCGCGTTGTCCCCCAGCGTTCACGATTCCCTTTTCGACCGACCACTCCACGCTACTGAGCCCCAGTCGGTGAGAGGTTGTGCAATCCGTTAGTCCCCGGCTCATCCGTTAGCCCGGGAACGCCGGCCAAGGTCTAACGGGAAGGCACAAGGTCTAACGGGAAGCTCGCCGACCCTCGCTAGCGTGACCCCCACAACTGACCGCGTACCATTGTTCCTCGAAGGGGAGTAGTCCCCAATCGAGACGTCGACACACTGGCTCCGGCCCGGCGTCACGAACCTGCGAAACCCGCAGGTGGACGAGACCTTCGACCGTGCCCCCTGGGCTGGTCGAAGCGTCTTCACGCGGCGTCCAGCCTCCGAACCGAAAGGACGCCACCATCGACGCGCTCCTTCTGTCTTTCGTCGTGATCTTCGTCGCCGAACTCGGGGACAAGTCGCAGCTGATGGCCATGACCTTCGCGACCCGCTACCGCTTCTGGCTCGTTGTCGCAGCGATCACGGCTGCCACCGCTGTCGTGCACCTGCTCTCCGTCGCCGTCGGCGCCCTGGTCGGAGCCTCGTTGCCGACCACCGCGATCAACATCATCGCGGGCTTGGCGTTCCTAGGCTTCGGGCTATGGACACTGCGCGGTGATGAACTGTCCGACGACGAACAGACCCGTGCCGCGCGGTCCACACGATCCGCGTTCTTCGCCGTTGCCAGCGCCTTCTTCCTCGCGGAGTTGGGGGACAAGACCATGTTGGCCACCGTCACACTGGCCACCGACAACGGGTGGCTGGGCACGTGGATCGGGTCCACCTTGGGGATGGTCGCGGCCGATGCCCTGGCCATCGGTGTCGGCGCCTACCTCGGGAAGAAGTTGCCTGAGAAGACCGTGCGGATCGGGGCGGCCATCCTGTTCTTCGCCTTCGGCGCGTGGCTCATCGCCGAGGGACTCCGGGGATGACGACGCCCTACCGTGGAGTCATGCCGACCGGCCCGGAGCCCAGCGACCCACCCGCGCAGTTCGTCAACGACTCCCTCGCCTACACCGACGAAGGCAGCGGCGAGCCGGCCATCGTCGCCATCCCTGGCCTGCCCGGCAGCGGCCGCGACTTCCGTTGGCTCGCACCCCTGCTGGCCGATCGATTCCGGGTGATACGGATCGACCCACCGGGCTACGGCGCCTCGCCACGGTCGACGTGGAAACCCATGACCACAGAGGACCGCGCGGAGTCGGTCATGACTGTGATCGAGCATCTGGGCCTGACCGAGGCGGTCCTGATCGGCCACTCCGCAGGCGGCGCTGTGGTCGCCCACATAGCCCGTCACCGGCCGCACATGGTGCGGGCGTGCGTCATGCTCTCGTCCACCGGACCGACCGCGCACTTCGCCAAGCATCCGTTGCGGTTCATCGCGCAACCGTTGCGCGTCCGCCTTCTCAGGCGAGCGGTGGCACCCGCTGTCCGACAGCTCTACAGAATGCAGGGCTTCCCCAGCTACCTCACCGACGACGAACGAGCCTTCGCACTGCTCGACGCGGCGGCCTTCGACTTCAGTGCCCACCGCGGCAACCTCGCGGGGATGCGCGCCCCGACGTTGGTCGCGTGGGCCGACGACGACCCCGTGATCACCCCTGAGACCTTCCGCGCGCTCGCATCGAGTGTTCCCCCTGGACCGCGACTCGAGTTCGCCGACGGTGGCCACAACGTGCAGAAGACCCACGCGCGTGACATCGCCGAGGCCATCAGCGAATTCGTCGGCTGAACTCGAACCGTCCCACGGGAGTAGGCTCCGACCGGACCTGAGGGGAGTCGTCACGTGACCGTCGCCTTGACCGCCGAGCAACGCCGATTCGTGGCCGGCGTGTGCCTCATCGTCGGTGGGTTCGTGATGGTCACTGCCTCGTACAACTACATCCTCAACCCGATGCTCGAAGGCCTGAACGCCAGCGAGGGCCAGACCTCCCTGTTGCGGCAACTGCCGTCGATCGCTGCTCTGCTCGTCGTCTTCCTCGGCGGTGTCCTCGGAGATCGCTACGGAGACCGGAAGGTCCTGCGGATCGCGAGCGTACTGTTCCTCGTGGGGTGCGCACTGGTCGCGTTCGCGCCCGTGTTCGCCGTCGCCTCCCTGGGCCTGGTGATGGAGAGCATCGCCGCCTCCGCAGGCGGCGTCATCGCCCTGGGACTGCTCGGCGCAAAGATCTCCGACCCGCAGCAGCGAGCCTCGGCGTTCTCCGTCTTCGCGATCGTGAGTCCGTTGATCTACATGGCCATGCCGATCCTCGCCGGCGTCCTGGTGGGAGAGCTTTCCTGGCGGTTCGTCGCCGGGATCTGGGCTCTGTGGGGGCTCGTGATGCTGTGGTCCAGCGGCCGCCTGCTCCCGGTTGACGGCAGTGTGCGTGGCGGCGGCGAGATGGTCACACCCGTGGTCGCCGGCGTCGTCCTTGCCTCCGGCGTTCAAGCCGTCAACATGGCGACCAGCACCGGTCTGACATCCACCGACACCCTCATCCGCGCCGGGATCTGCCTCCTCGGCCTGCTTGCCCTTGTGATCCTCTTCCGGCGCCCGGGCAAACGCTCCCTGTCCCTGGATGCCCTACGGCGTGGCGGCATGATCATCCTGCTGGCCGTCGTCCTGCTCGTCCCGCTGGCGAACATCTGGTACTACGCGACAGTCGGGTACCAGTATGTGTACGGGCTGAATGTGCTGCAGACCGCACTGATGATGATCCCGGCGCAGGCCGCCGGCGTCGCGGGCGCGATCGCCACCCGCAAGGTGCTACAGAAGAAGGGAGTCCGGTTCACCGGAACGGTTGGGCTGATCCTCTTCGCATTCAGCCTGCTGACCGTGCTGACCGTCCAGGAAACCTCGCCGCTGTGGGTTCCCGCGGTCGCGTTCAGCATCTACGCGATGATGCTCACGGCCACCTCCATCCCGATCACCAACGCGATCATGAACACCGCGGCGCGCGGTGAGGAAGGCAGCGCGTCGGCGTTCCGGTCGGCGGCCTCCCACCTCGGCAACGCCCTCGGCGTCGTGTTCACCACCTCGATCCTCGTCACCGTGACGACCTTCTCCGCGACCGGGAGCCTCACCGCCGACGACCTCGCCTCCCAGCAGACGTTGGAGGTGGTCGACGGCATCATCGACGGGGCCACCTCTGAGGAACTGTCGTCGCAGTACTCCGTACCGGTGGACGAGGTCGATGCGATCGATGATGACCTGGCGGAGGCGATGATCGACGGGCTGCATGCGGTGGTCGTGGGTGGCGCGCTCATCTCACTGCTGTGCGCGGCAGGCTTCAACGCCGCGCTGCGTCGTCAGGTACGCGCGAAGGCGTCCGCCGATCACATGTAGGTGAACGTGCACGGTCCCGGGTGTCCGTCGGGCCAGCACTTGGTGCCTGTATCCGTGATCGGTACGTCCGCGCCCTTCGGAACCGGCGAGAACGTGGCGTGGCTCAGGTCGGTATAGAACATCCACGAGTTCGTGTAGATGTTTCCTCCGAACGAGGCCCGATCGAACTCGGCCGCTGTGAAGTCCGCCTGGTAGAGGTTGTTGTAGAAGAACTTCGGGTTGTGTCCACGGCTCTCTTGGATCGAAGCCATCTTGAGGTTGCAGTTGATGAACTGTGCATCGGCGAGATTCGACGATTCCAGGTTGACCCTCTGCAGGTTGAGGCCCTCGAAGGTGCAGCCCTTCAGATCAGCGCCCTTGTGCAGGTCGCTGGCTGCACAGCCCGGTCCCTGAACCATGACCGGCGCCTGCCGCTTGGCACCCGTCTTCACCTCGACGGTCTGGAACATCGCCCGCTCATGTTGTCCGCTGGTGCCTGCTCTGTCGAAGCGCTGTGTGGCACTGATGCGGATGCTCTTCGCCCGGCCGACCTTCTTCGCCTTCCGTGTGCCCCAGGTGATGACGAATCCAGTCCTGCCGCGTTTGTCGAGCTTCTTCTTCCTCAGTTCCACCTGTCCGAGGGTGGTCACCTGCTGCGACCCGTCATCGACGCCCGCCCAGACCGTGAAGCGGTTGACACCCTTCTTGAGGGTCTTGGTGTGCCAGCTGATCTCGCCACTGACGCTGCGGCGGCCCTTGGCCACCTCGGCCGACCTCACCACGATGTACTGCTTGGCGCTGGCCACTGACAGTGTCGCGGCCGGCGTTATCGCGACGCCGGGTGAAGCGACCACCACTCCCATGACGACGGTTCCGACACCTGCCACGACGGCCACGATCCTCTTCACGATCCACCCCTGTTCCTCGCCCTGCCCATGATCCCCCGGCGGCATTGGGCATTCAGACCTGAGCGATCCGCCGCGGGTCACGCTGCGGGCCCCGATCACAGTCGGTGACGAAGTCCGGCGGGGGCGATACGCTCACGGCGGTGAGCAGTCCACAACTCGCACGCAGGCTGTCGACCGGCGATGCGATCATCATCGGCCTCGGCTCGATGGTGGGTGCGGGTGTGTTCGCTGCCTTCTCCCCCGCCGCCGCAGCCGCCGGCGCAGGGCTACTCATCGGGCTCGTCATCGCCGGGATCGTCGCTTTCAGCAACGCCACCGCGTCGGCCCAGTTGGCCGCGCAGTACCCGACCTCGGGAGGGACCTACATCTACGGCCGGGAACGCCTCGGCCCCTGGTGGGGGTTCCTAGCCGGCTGGGGGTTCGTCGTCGGAAAGACCGCCAGTTGCGCCGCGATGGCGTTGACCTTCGCGGCCTACGCGGCGCCGCCGGCATGGAGCAAGCCAGTGGCTATCACCGCAGTCATCGCACTCGCGGCCGTCAACTACCGCGGTGTCACACGCACCGCGAAGCTCACGAGGATCATCGTGACAATCGTGCTGCTGTCCCTGGCCGTGGTGGTGGCCGCGAGCCTTTTCGGGGGGTCGAGTTCAGCACCAAGCACGTGGGACTGGTGGCCGGCAGGCTCGTACGGCGTGCTGCAGTCGGCGGGCCTGCTGTTCTTCGCTTTCGCCGGGTACGCGCGGATCGCCACGATGGGCGAGGAGGTGCGCGACCCGCAGCGCACGATCCCCCGCGCGATCCTGATCGCGCTGTTCCTCACGATGGCCATCTACGCCGTGGTGGCGATCTCCGCCCTGCTCGCGATCGGGCCGGACGGGCTGGCGTCGACCTCGGCGCCACTCGCGCTCGCCGTGACGCAGTCCGGCTGGGAGTGGGCGGCACTGCCGGTACGGATAGGCGCGGCGGCCGCAAGCCTGGGTGCGCTGTTGGCGCTGGTGGCCGGCATCGGCCGCACGAGCTTGGCGATGGCACGTCACGACGATCTCCCCCGCTGGCTGGCGGCAGTGCACCCGCGCTATCACGTTCCGCATCATGCCGAAGTTGCCCTCGCCATCGTGGTGAGTGGCCTGATCCTGGTGGCGGATCTGCGCACAGCGATCGGATTCTCGTCGTTCGGAGTCCTGCTCTACTACCTGATCGCGAACGCCTCGGCCATCACCCAGGACCCGGCCCACCGCCGTTATCCCAAGTGGCTGCAGGTCGTGGGCGTCGTGGGTTGTGCAGTACTTGTGGTGACGCTGCCCTGGCAGGCCGTCGTCGGCGGGGTGGCGGTGTTCGCCGTCGGGATCGTGTATCGCCTGGCACGCCTGCGAACCATCGGGACCGCCTGACGGTTGTCCACAGATTTGGTCGGTCGTCGTGTCATGTCGCACCCCGGATCTAGACTGGACACATGTTCGAAATCGGGGGTGTCCAGGGCGAGGGCTCAGGCATGCTCGACGAACTGAAAGCGACTGTCGACCACCTGCAGCAGATGGATCCGCGCAGCGCCGGACTGGCCGACACCGTCGCAGACATCGCGGTCCTGCACTCCCAGATTCAGCGGCTGCAATCGGTGATGCTCGACCTGATCCGCACCTGTGATGCCGATGGCGGCCACCACCTCGCCGGCTACGCGACCACAGGCTCGATGCTCACCGACGGGCTGCGGCTGTCACCAGGCCAAGGGCAGGCGATGGTCCAGACCGCCCGCGCTCTGCATTCCACGTTCGGTACTACCCGGGACGCTCTGGCCGACGGCGAGATCAGCAGTGCCCACGCCACAGCGATCACACGGGCGGCGCGCAAACTGCCCTCGGACGTTGTGGAAGAGGCGCAGCCTGTGCTCCTGGAGGTGGCACGCGTGGGCTCACCGAGCATGGTGCGGGCCGCAGTGGACCGGATGGCAGAACTGCTGGAACCCGAGCACTTCGACCGCGACATCGAGAAGGAGCGGGAACGGCGCTACCTCGATGTCTCACAGACGAAGGACGGCTGGTGGGCGGTCGACGGACACCTGCCACCTGACATCGGTGCTCGGCTGTCTGCCGCACTCGAGCAGTTCGCGGCAAGCGCCGATCCGTCGGATCTGCGCACCCCGAAACAGCGGCGGGCCGACGCCATCGCGGACATCTCCGACGCGAGCCTGGATGGACAAACGTCTGGCATCTCCACCGTCACGATCGTGGCCGACGCCGAACGGCTCGACGGCAGTGGCGCCCGGTGGGACGACACCGGGATGCCGGTCGGGCTGACCAACTTCGCCATGGCCACCTGCCAGAGCCGCATCCAACTCGTGGTCGCCGACCGCAGTGGCATCGGATGGAGGCCCCTGGCGGTCGGGATGCTCACGCGTTTCGCCACCCCTGCACAGCGGGCCGCACTGCGCATCCGTGACGGCCGCTGCGTCCATCGGGGCTGCACCCGCAAGCCCAGCCGCTGCCACGCCCACCACGTGATCGACTGGCGCGACGGCGGCGCCACAGACCTGTCCAATCTGGTGCTCCTTTGCGCCTACCACCACAGGATGGTTCACCTCGGCAGGGCCGAACTGGTGGAAGACCCCGAGAGTCCGGGTCGGCGGATCGCGATACCGCGTCGACGACATACATCCACCGCTGCGTGAGCCGCGGTATGACTGGTTGGTTGATCTTGATGCGGTGTGCGGCGTAGGTTCGCCTGCATGCGCAAACACATCACCCCGTCGCTGATCATCTCGCTGTTGGCGTTGTTCATCGCCACAAGCGGGGCCAGTTACGCCGCTCTGCAGATCCCGAAGAACTCGGTGGGCACCAAACAACTGAAGAAGAATGCGGTGACGTCCAAGAAGGTGAAGGACCGCAGCCTGCTCGCCAAAGACTTCAAGAACGGGCAACTGCCCCAGGGACCACAAGGCCCGCAAGGACCTCAGGGACCGGCTGGCGACCCCGCGCAGGTCCGCGCCTACACGACGCCCGTGGTAGCGACCTCCTTGGTGCTCAGCGGTAGTTTCACCGAGGTGGCGAGCCTCGACCTGCCGGCCGGGAAGTACGTCGCCATGAGCCGCGTCAACATCGACGGGTCGTCGGTCGACAACGCCGTGATCTGCGGATTCGGTGAGGATGCCGCTCAGAACACCACCGTGGGCACGGGCAACATCGCCCTGTC
>ERZ724512.1573-NODE-1573-length-10622-cov-4.029337_pt1 | contig 10622 bp, 10 predicted proteins | sample MGYA00376045_ERZ724512 | MGnify/ENA primary metagenome ERZ724512 (study PRJEB28724, sample SAMN07190883) | activated sludge metagenome | isolation source: activated sludge of sewage treatment plant in Hong Hong | place: Hong Kong | collected 2016-03-17 ... | reverse complement strand
GGTCGAGCACGCCCATCCGGCGCAGCGACAGCGCCGTGTTGAGCGCGGTCTGGCCGCCCATGGTCGGCAGCAGCGCGTCCGGCCGCTCGCGCTCCAGGATCTTCGCGACCATGCCCGGCGTCACCGGCTCGACGTAGGTCACGTCGGCGGTCTCGGGGTCGGTCATGATCGTGGCCGGGTTGGAGTTGACCAGGATGACCCGGTAGCCCTCCTCGCGCAGCGCCTTGCAGGCCTGGGTGCCCGAATAGTCGAACTCGCAGGCCTGGCCGATCACGATCGGCCCGGAGCCGATCACCAGGATCGACTCGATGTCGTGGCGGCGCGGCATCAGGCGTCCCCCTCCCGCCCGGAGCGCGTTTGTCGGTGCATGGCCATCATCTCCACGAACCGGTCGAACAGGTAGGACGCGTCGTGCGGCCCGGCCGCGGCCTCGGGGTGGTACTGGACGGAGAAGCCGCGTAGTTCGCCGTCCGGGCCGCGCAGCTCCAGGCCCTCCACCACGTCGTCGTTCAGGTTCACGTGGGAGACCCGGGCTTCACCCCACGGCGTGGCCGCACCATCGCGCGGCGCGTCCACGGCGAAGCCGTGATTGTGCGCCGTTACCTCGACCTTGTTGGTGGTCAGGTCCTTCACCGGCTGGTTGATCCCGCGGTGGCCGTACTTCAGCTTGTAGGTGCCGAAGCCGAGCGCACGGCCGAAGATCTGGTTGCCGAAGCAGATCCCGAAGTAGGGCAGCCCGGCGTCGAGGACCTGGCGCAGCAGGGCGACCGCGTCGTCGGCGGCGGCAGGGTCGCCGGGGCCGTTGGAGAAGAACACGCCGTCCGGGCCCAGATCGCGCACCTGATCGATGGTCACGCTCGCCGGCAGCAGGTGCACCTCGATGCCGCGCTCGGACATCCGGGTCGGGGTCATGTCCTTGATGCCGAGGTCGACGGCGGCGACCGTGAAGCGCCGCTCCCCCACCGCCGGGGTGATCTCCGGCTCGCTCACGGTGACGTCGGCGACCAGGTTCGCACCGGCCATCTGCGGCGACTCGAGCACCTTCGCCAGCAACCTGTCGACGTCCAGCTCCTCAGTGGAGATGCCGACCCGCATCGCCCCCCGCTCGCGCAGGTGCCGGGTCAACGCGCGGGTGTCGAGTTCGGCGATGCCGACCACGCCCTGGTTGCGCAGTTCCTCGTCGAGGGAGCGGTTGGAGCGCCAGTTCGAGCGCATCCGCGAAAGGTCGCGGACGACGTAGCCGGCCACCCAGATCCGGCCGGACTCGTCGTCCTCGTCGTTCCAGCCGGTGTTGCCGATGTGCGGCGCGGTCGCGACCACGACCTGGCGGTGGTAGCTGGGGTCGGTGAGGGTCTCCTGGTAGCCGGACATGCCGGTGGCGAAGACCGCCTCACCGAAGGTCTCTCCACGCGCGCCGAACGACACTCCCCGGAAATAGCGACCGTCCTCGAGCACCAGGAGTGCGGGAACGGATTCGAGGGAGTTGACGCTGCTCGGCATGGGCATCCTTCACGTAGGCAGGCGCGGGTTGCTGTCGAACCCGGACGAGGTTACCAAACGTCGGCGGACTACCATCCGCGGCGTGACCGATGGACGGGCAACGGGCGACCTCCCGGCGGACCGGTGCGTCCCCAGCCGCGCGGCCTGGCGGCCTGACGCCCTAGCGGTCCGCTCCGCGTTCCCTGCCGGCGAGCAGGGCGGAGAGCAGCCCGTTCAGGAAGGCCGGGGAGTCCTCGGTGGAAAGCTCCTGGCACAGGGTGATCGCCTCCGCCAACGTCACGTCCTGCGGAGTGTCGGTGTGCAACAGTTCGTAGGCAGCGATCCGCGCCAGATTGCGGTCCACCCGGGGCATCCGCTCCAGCGTCCAGCCGGAAGCGAGGTGGGCGGCGATCAGCTCGTCGAGCTCACCGCGGTGGACCTCGACGCCCTCGACGAGCTCGACCGTGAACTCCCGCACCGGCGGATCGTTCTGGGCCCGGTGAGCCGCCAGCACCTCGGCGGCGGGCAGCTCGCGAAGGTCGGCCTCGTAGAGGATGTCCAGGGCACGCTTGCGCGCCTTGGCGCGGGTCGGACGCCTGCCCTCCGACTCGGCCGGGATCGTCTCGACCAGTTCCAGGACGGTGCCGTCCGGCCTGGTGATCCGGGTGGGTTCGGCCACGCCGGTCAGACCCTGCCGAGGTAGCTGCCGTCCCGGGTGTCCACCTTGACCTTCTCCCCGGTGCTGATGAACAGCGGCACCTGGATCTGGAGGCAGGTCTCGAGCGTCGCCGGCTTGGTGCCGCCGGTGGAGCGGTCGCCCTGCAGGCCCGGCTCGGTGTAGGTGATCTCCAGCTCGACGGACGCGGGCATGTCGATGTAGAGCGGGTTGCCATCGTGCAGAGCGACGGTGGCGACCTGGTTCTCCAGAAGGTAGTTCTTGGACTCGCCGACCACGTCCTCGCTGAGGTTGAGCTGGTCGTAGGTGTCGGTGTCCATGAACACGTACGCCTCGCCGTCGTGGTACAGGTACTGCATCTCGCGACGGTCGACCTGCGCGGACTCCACCTTCGTGTCCGAATTGAAGGTGCGGTCGACGACCTTGCCGCTGAGCACGTGCTTGAGCTTGCTGCGCACGACAGTGTTGCCCTTGCCGGGCTTGTGGTGCTGGAACCAGATCACGGTCCACAGCTGGCCGTCGATGTCGAGGACCATGCCGTTCTTGAGGTCGTTGGTGGAAACCGTTGCCACTCCGCTGCCTGCTTTCGTCCGTCCGGGTAATCGCGACCGCTCAGTCTAGCGGAGATTCCCCTTCGTCCTGACGACCGCGGATCCCGGCCAGCAGGTCTGCCTTGGCCATGGCCCGCGGCAGGGAGTGCTGCTCCATCCAGTCAGCGGTCGCCGCGCCGCCGCTCTCGCGCAGCCCGTCGATCACCTGGCCGATCACCTGGGGGCTCTTGTTCTGGCTCATCTTGGCCTTGCCCTCGACGCGCGCGAGCTGGAGCTCTACGCCCACCACGGCCCGCAGCAGCTTCGCCACGGCGCCGGGCTCGAGTTCTTCGACGGACGCGTCGCCGTGGGCCGCGCTCAGCCGCCGGACGGCGTCCAGCACCCATTCGGGCTCGGTGTGCACGACCAGCCGGCCGCGCGCATGCACGGTGACGTAGTTCCAGGTCGGCACGCTCGGCGCCCCGGGAGTGCTCAACCAGCCGGCCTCCACGTAGTCGCCGGGCCCGTGCACGATGAAGAGCGCGTCGACCGGGCCGCCGCCCGCGGCGATCCGCCACTGGTCGTTGACCAGCGACAGGTGCCCGATCAGCCGGCCCGGTCCGTCCGGGGCGGGCTCATGCAGCAACGGAACGTAGGTCGCCACCGGGCCCTCTGGCCCGTTCGTGACCAGGTCGCCGGCGCGCGCGTCCGCCAGCACGGCCAGCGCCTGCGTTGCGGTCAGGGCGAAGTGCGCGGGGACGTACATCAGACCTCGTTCATGGTCAGGAACGCATCCGCCAGTACGCCCTCCGGCGGTGCGGTCACGATCCTCGGGACGCCCAGTGCCTCCAACAGCACGAGGCGCAACTGCGAGCCCCTCGCCTTCTTGTCGAGGCTCATCACGTCGCGCAGCTTCAGCCAGGCCCCGTCGGGATACCGCGTCGGCAACCCGGCCTGCTCGAGGACGCCGCGGTGCCGGGCGACGAGCTCGTCGTCGATCATCCCCAACAGCCGCGCGACCTCCGCGGCGAAGACCATGCCGATCGACACCGCGTGGCCGTGGCGCAGCAGGAAGTGCTCCTCGTGCTCGATCGCGTGGGCGAGGGTGTGGCCGTAGTTCAGTGCCTCACGGCCGATGTCACCGCCCTCGGAGGTGCGTTCGCGCAGGTCGGCCGACACCGCGCAGGCCTTCACCGCCACGGCCCGGCGGATCAGCTTCGCCTGCCGGTCACTCGCCGGGGCCAGTGCCTCCGCGGGGTCCGCCTCGAACTCCTCGAGGATCTCCGGGTCCGCGATGAAACCGCACTTGAGCACCTCGGCCATTCCGGAGCGCAGCTCGCTGTCGGGCAGGGTCTCGAAGAAGTCGAGGTCGCCGATCACAGTGAACGGCTCGTAGAAGGCCCCCACGAGGTTCTTCCCTGCGGACAGGTTGATTCCGGTCTTCCCGCCCACGGAGGCGTCCACCATGGCGAGCAGCGAGGTCGGCAGCGCGATGTAGCGGACGCCCCGCAACCAGGTTGCGGCAACGAAGCCGGCGAGGTCGGTGGTGGCGCCGCCACCAAGCCCCAGGATCGCGTCCGAGCGCGTGAAGCCGGCGCGAGCCAGCGCCTCCCAGCAGCCCTGCAGCACCTCGGCGCGCTTGCCCGCCTCCGACTCCGGCACGCGGATCGCGGTCACCTGTTGCTCGAGCCCGGCCGTGATTGCGGGGAGCAGGAACGCGAGCCCCGGCGGGTGGATCACGGCGACGCGTTCGACACCATCGAGGAACTCTGGCAGCAGCGTCGAGACGCCACGCCCGATCAGCACCTGGTAGGGCTGCTCCGTGGCGAAGTCGATCGGCTCCCAGGTCATTGCACGGCTCCTTGCTGCAGGACGGCGCTCGCCACCTGCGATGCGGACAGGCGGTCGGTGTCCACGACGAGGGTGGCCACTGCCGCATAACAGGGTGCCCTCTGGGTGAGCATTGCGTCCATGCGGTTCCGGATGGCGACCAGTGCCTCCATCCCGAAGCTGTTCATGCCTAGCCGGCGGGTCGCGGTGGCGACAGACGTCCGTAGCCAGGCCACGGGAAGGCCCGCGAGTGCGTCCCTGACCAGCGCCGATTCCACCGCGCCACTGGCCAGCGCGACGACCCCAGGGGCCTGCAGCGCCGCCAGCGAGATCCTCTCCTCCACCTCGCGGTAGAGCGTCTCTCCGTCGGCGAACACTTCATCCGCGGGGGCGCCGAGCTCCGTCTCGACGAGATCGTCCACCTCAACGAAGGGGACACCCAGCGATGGGGCGACGAGCGCGGCAACGGTGGACTTCCCCGCGCCGGGGATGCCGACCAGGACCAGGTCGGGACGGCTCAACCCAGGTGCCGTTCGGCGAGGCGGGCCAGATAGCCGGCGTGGTTTCGCCGGGTCTCCTCGAGGGAATCGCCGCCGAACTTCTCCAGGGCGAGTTCGGCCAGCACGAGAGCCACCATCGCCTCTGCGACCACGCCGGCGGCCGGCACCGCGCACACGTCCGAGCGCTGGTGGTTGGCCTGGGCGGCCTCGCCGGTGACGACGTCGATCGTGCGCAACGCCCGCGGCACGGTGGCGATCGGCTTCATGGCGGCCCGCACCCGCAGCAACTCGCCGTTGCTCATCCCGCCCTCGGTGCCGCCGGAGCGGTTCGAGAGCCGGTGGACGCCGCCCGCCGCCGGCAGCATCTCGTCGTGCGCGAGGCTGCCGCGCGTCGCGGCGAGGGTGAACCCGTCGCCGACCTCGACGCCCTTGATCGCCTGGATCCCCATTAGCGCGCCCGCGAGTCGAGCGTCAAGGCGCCGGTCGCCCTGGCTGTGCGAGCCCAAGCCCGGCGGCACGCCGTAGGCGAGCACCTCGACGACCCCGCCCAGGGTGTCACCGTCAGTCTTCGCCGCAGCGATCTCTGCGAGCATCGCCTCGCCCGCGGCGGCGTCGAAGCAGCGGACGGGATGGTCGTCGATCGCTCCGAGGTCGTCGGGACCCGGCAGCACTGACGCCGTCGACCCGACGGCTCCGATCCCCACCACGTGGCTGAGCACCCGGATACCGAACGCCTGGTCGAGGAAGTTCGCCGCCACCCGGCCCAGCGCCACCCTGGCCGCCGTCTCGCGGGCCGACGCGCGCTCAAGGATCGGGCGGGCCTCGTCCCAGTCGTACTTCTGCATGCCGGCAAGGTCTGCGTGCCCGGGTCGGGGCCGGGTGAGCGCCGCGTTGCGCGCCAGCGCGTCCAGCTCTTCGGCGGGAACCGGGTCGGCAGCCATCACCTGTTCCCACTTCGGCCACTCGGTGTTGCCGACCATGATCGCGATCGGCGAGCCCAGCGTCTCGCCGTGCCGGACGCCGGCGAGCAGGGTCACCTCGTCCGCCTCGAACTTCATCCGGGCGCCGCGCCCGGTGCCCAGCCGGCGCCGGGCCAGCGCGTCCGCGACGTCCGCCGAGGTCACCCGCACATGTGCGGGGATTCCCTCGATCGTCGCGACCAGGGCGCGGCCGTGTGACTCCCCGGCGGTCAGGTAGCGCAGCATCCGGTGCCGACCCCTACTTGCCGTTGCACTTGTCGCGGTTGGCCTGCGAGGCCATGCACCACTGCTGGTACTTCGCCTGGGCCGCCTGCTGACCGGCGAGATCCTGCGAGAACACGGTCTCGCCCGTGTCCAGGTTCACCACCATGAAGTACAACCACGAGCCATCGGCAGGATGGATCGCAGCCTCGAGCGACTTCCGCGAGGGCGAGGTGATCGGGCCCTTCGGCAGACCCTTGACGTAGTACGTGTTCCAGGCCGACTTGAGCGCGCGTTCCTTCGCCGTGGTAGCGACCCGGCCGGTGATCTTGTTCGCGTAGGCGACGGTGGCGTCCGACTGCAGCTTCCCGATCGGCCACAGGCTCGGGTCGAGCCGGTTCAGGAACACCCGTGCGATCTTCGCGCGATCCTCGTCGTTGGGCCCGGCCTCCTTCTCGATGATGCTGGCGAGGACGACCACCTGGTAGGCAGACAGGTGCAGCGCGGTCGCCCCACCCTGCAGGCCGATGTCGTCGGCCACGTTGTTGAACTGGTCGGTGGCGAGCTTCAGCACCGACTTCGCGGTCGGCTTGTCGGGGATCTCGTAGGTGTCGGGGAAGATGAAGCCCTCCGCGCCATTCTTGGCCCAGGGCGGCAGACCCAGCTTCTTCCAGTCCTTCAGCGCCTTGTTGAACTCCGCTGCGGGCACCCCGGTGGCCTTCGACATGGCCGTGACCGCCTGGCTCAGCCGCTGCCCGTCCTTGAGGGTCATCCGGTTGTGCACCATGTTCTTCGGGTCCAGCAGCATCGCCAGCGCCACCTTCGCCGGCAACTGGGTCTTCAGGTTGTACTTGCCGTAGGCGATCTTGGCCGAGTCCGCGTTGGCCGCGGCCTCCTTGGTGAACGCCTTCTTCGTCCTGACGACGTCGGCCTGGACCAGGATGTCGCCGATCTGGGAGATCGTTGCACCCTTGGGGATGTCCACCACGACCGGCGCGACACCCTCCCCGATGTAGTCCTCGGCCGTGCGGTAGTTCATCCACGCGTCGTGCGCCTTGGCGTACACGAACCAGCCCGCGCCCACCAACACCGCCAGCGACAGCACAACGGCGAAAGCGGCCCTGAACTTGTACCAGAGCTCCTTCGGGTCCAGCTTCCCGGTCTCCGGGTCCCTGATCTCCCCGGGGTATCGGCTACTCATCCGCTGGGTTCCTTCCCACTACGGACGCGGGGAGGAGCTCTCCCGGCGGCCGTCCCGTCGTGCGTTCGTGCTGCAAAGCCATCTCCAAGAGTGCCACGGCCGCGGCCTGGTCGATCACCGAGCGCTGCCGGCGGGTGTTGCGTCCGGCGCCGGACAGCTGCCGCGAGGCGGTCACGGTGGTCAGTCTCTCATCCACGAGTCGGATCGGCACGCCAGGCAGGGCCGCGCCGAGTTCGGTCGCCACGGCGCGCATCGTCACCGCGGCCGGGCCCTCTGCTCCGGCCAGATTCCGCGGCAGGCCGAGCACGACCTCCAGCGGCTCATATTCGGCCACAAGGGCGCCGATCCGCGCCACGGCTGCCGGGCCGGCCGCCACGGTCTCTACGGGGTGGGCGAGGATGCCCTCGGGATCGCTCGCCGCGACCCCGATCCTCGCCCGGCCCCAGTCGAGGGCCAACCGGACTCCCTTGCGCACGCTCAGCCCGCCAGCGCGGCGCGGATGTCCGCCAGGGCCTTCGGTGCCGCGTCAGCGAGCATCCCGCCGCCCTGGGCAAGGTCGTCCCTGCCACCGCCGCGTCCGCCGAGTGCGGCGGCGCCGACGCCGACCAGTGCTCCCGCCTTCGCTCCGAGTTCGCGGGCCGCCCCGGTCGTCGCGACGATCAGGACCGGCTTGGCTTCACCTCCGACCAGTGCGACCACCCCGGGCCGTGCGCCGAAGGCGCCCCGGACCTCTGTGGCCAGCGTGCGCAGGTCGTCGCCTGTCGTCCCGGGCAGGTGCCGGGTCACCAGTTGGTACCCGCCCACCGTCTCCGCCGCGGCGACCAGGCCCGGCACGTTCCCGAGCAGCTCCCGCGTACGCAGGTCGGCGATCTCCTTCTCCGCGGCCTTCACCTGGGCGACGAGCTTCGCGACCCGGTCGCTGACCTGGTCCGGCTGCACCTTCAACAGGTCGGCGAGCCCCGCGACGAGGGCGCGTTCCTTCGCGAGGTGGGCGAACGCGTCCCGGGAAACGAAGGCCTCCACCCGCCGCAGGCCGGAGCCCACCGACGACTCGCCGAGCAGGCTGAGCAGGCCGATCTGCGAGGTGCGCTCGACGTGGGTGCCGCCACACAGTTCGCGAGACCACGGCCCGCCGAGTTCGACCATGCGGACGACCTCGCCGTACTTCTCGCCGAACATGGCCTGCGCCCCCAGCGCGCGCGCCTGGGCCAGCGGCATCTCGGTCGCGGTCACTTCGTAGTCGGCGCGGATCGCCTCGTTGCTGACGCCCTCGAGGTCCTGCTTCAGGCCCAGGCTCAACGCCTGCGGCGCATTGAAGTCGAAGCGCAGGTAGCCGGGCCGGTTGTAGGAGCCTGCCTGGTGGGTCGACTCACCGAGCAGCTGCCGCAGCGCGGCGTTCACGATGTGCGTGGCCGTGTGTGCCTGGCACGCCCCCGCCCGGGCCGCGGCGTCCACCGCCGCGACCACCCGCAGGCCTGTGGCCAGCTCGCCGTCCTCCACCCGCACCCGGTGCACCACGAGGCCCTGGACGGGTCGCTGGACGTCCAGGACCTCGAGGCTGAGCCCGTCGCCGGTGATCAGGCCGGAGTCGGCATCCTGGCCGCCGGCCTCGGCATAGAAGGGGGTCTGGTCGAGGACCACCTCGACGACATCGCCGGGCGCAGCCCTTCCAACGAGCTTTCCGTCGGCGATGATGCCGCGCACGGTCGCGTCCGCCGTGAGCTCGGTGTAGCCGAGGAAGGGAACCTCGCCCTCCGCGCGCAGCGTCCGGTAGGCCTCGGTCGCCACGGCCGCACCCTTCTTCGCCTTCGCGTCGGCTCGGGCCCGGTCCTTCTGCTCCTGCATGAGCTTGCGGAAGCCTGCCTGGTCGACGCTCAGCCCTTGCTCCGCCGCCATCTCCAGGGTGAGGTCGAACGGGAAGCCGTAGGTGTCGTGCAGGGCGAATGCGCGGTCGCCCGAGATCTCGGTGCTGTGCTCCTCCCGCGCCTGGCTTGCCGCCAGGTCGAAGATCTGGGTGCCGGCGGCGAGCGTGCGGCGGAACGCCTCCTCCTCGCCGAAGGCCACCTGGCTCACCCGCGCCCACTGAGCGGTGATGTCCGGGTAGGACGCCACCATCAGGTCACGGCTGACCGGAAGCAGCTCGGGCAGCACCGGGTCCATCACCCCGAGCAGCCGCATCGAGCGGACGCTGCGCCGCAGCAGCCTGCGCAGCACGTAGCCGCGAGCCTCGTTCCCGGGCGTGACCCCGTCGGTCATCAGCATCAGTGCCGAGCGGACGTGGTCGCCCACGACCCGCAGCCGGATGTCCGACTGCGCGTCCGCCCCGTAGCGGATGCCGGCGAGCTCCGCGGCCTTCCCGATCACGGGGAAGATCTCGTCGATCTCATACATGTTCGCCACGCCCTGCATCAGGTAGGCGGTGCGTTCCAGGCCCATGCCGGTGTCGATGTTCTGGCTCGGCAGCGGGCCGAGCACGTCGAAGTCGTCCTTCGCCCGCACGGCGGAGAGCTCCTCGGTCTGGAAGACCAGGTTCCAGATCTCCAGGAACCGGTCCTCGTCGACGACAGGGCCGCCGTCCGGCCCGAATTCCGGGCCTCGGTCGATGTAGATCTCGCTGCAGGGGCCACCCGGGCCGGGGATGCCCATGTGCCAGTAGTTGTCCTTCAGGCCGCGCCGCTGGATGTGCTCCTCCGGGATGCCCACCTTGCGCCACAGGGCCGCAGCCTCGTCGTCGTCGAGGTAGACGGTGACCCACACCTTGTCGGGGTCGAAGCCGTAGCAGCCGTCGGCCTGGCTGCCGGTGACCAGTTCCCAGGCGTAGTCGATCGCGCCTTCCTTGAAGTAGTCGCCGAAGGAGAAGTTCCCGTTCATCTGGAAGAACGTGCCGTGCCGGGTGGTCTTGCCGACCTCCTCGATGTCGAGGGTGCGCACGCACTTCTGCACGCTCACGGCACGGTCGTACGGCGCATCCTCTGCCCCGGTGAAGTACGGCTTGAACGGCACCATGCCGGCGTTCACGAAGAGCAGGGTCGGGTCGTTGTAGACCAGTGGCGCCGACGGCACGACCGTGTGGCCGCGCGCAGCGAAGTAGTCAATGAAGCGCTGGCGAATGTCCGCAGTTCTCATGGTTGGTTGTCCTTGTTGAGGGCGGCGCGGAGCGCCGCTGGAATGTGGGTCTGTGCCTCCTGGACGAGGTCGCTGCGCGCCCGCGCGGCGTGGTCACTC
>ERZ724512.1567-NODE-1567-length-10636-cov-7.374161_pt1 | contig 10636 bp, 6 predicted proteins | sample MGYA00376045_ERZ724512 | MGnify/ENA primary metagenome ERZ724512 (study PRJEB28724, sample SAMN07190883) | activated sludge metagenome | isolation source: activated sludge of sewage treatment plant in Hong Hong | place: Hong Kong | collected 2016-03-17 ... | reverse complement strand
TGACCCCCAGTCAAGTGCGCTACCAAGCTGCGCCACAGCCCGCCTCGGGGCGTGAACCCCGACTGGTCACCTTACACGGTCCGCAGCAGCGGCCTCAAAACGGCTCATCAGCGGTACAGGCTCGGACGACCGGCGCCTTGCCACTCAACCCTCGTAGACTCACCGGCATGATCAACCCCACCCCGATGCTGCCTCCGAGCCCGATCGAGATCTCTGGATTCTTCACCTCAGCGTTCGAGGCCATGAAGCGCCGGCTCGGTCTGTTCGTGCTCATCGTGCTGTTTCCCTCCCTGCTGATGCTCGCCGTGTTTCTGATCTGCCTTCTCTTGGTCGGCGGCATGGCGGCCACCGGCAACCAGTCGGCCATCGGAACGGGTGTGGTGCTGGCCATCGTGGTGTTCATCGCCGGCGTGGTGACCGTCTGGCTCGCACAACTGAAATCGCAGGCCATGATGACCCAAGCCGCCTACGAGGTGGCCCAGAACCAGCAGCCGACGTTCAGCGGGGTACTGCGCAACACCAAGGGCTTTCTGCCGCGGTTTCTGCCGCTGATCGCTATCGGTTTCGGCGTCGGCATCGCCTACACGCTCCTGCTGGGAACCGTCATGTTCAGCATGATCTCGGCAGCCTCCTCAAGCAGCCGTTCCAATGCCGCGGGTGCCGCCGCCCTCATCTTCATACTGCTGATCGTGGCCACCGTGCCGGTGGCCTTCTGGCTGTCGGTCAAGCTGCTGTACGTGGTGCCGGCCTGCACCATCGAAGGCCTCGGCGGCATCGACTCGTTGAAACGGTCGTGGAGCCTCACCAAGGGCAGCTTCTGGCGCACCTTCGGCTACTCGATTCTGCCCGGGCTCGCGGTGTACGTGCTGACATTCATCGTCAACTCCGTCACGCAGGCCATCACGGGCCCTGTGGCCTCGCAGTTCGACCTCGACAACCTGAGCCCCGCGCAGATCGCCGCTGCTCTGCTGGTGGCGCTGCCCGCGTTCGGCATCACGCTTGCGCTGCAACTCGCGGTGCAGTTGCTGACCACCCCGTTCTTGCAGAGCTACTACGCCTACATGTTCATCGACCAGGTGCACCGCAGCGAGATGCCTGCCCAGCCGTACGGTTATGCGCCCCAGCCCGGGTACGGCTACCCCGGTGGCTACCCCCAGCAGGGTTACCCGCAGGCGCCGCAGCAGCCCCAGTATCCGGGTCAGCAGCAGTACCCGGGTCAGCAGCAGTACCCGGGTCAGCAGCAGTACCCGGGTCAGCAGCAGTACCCCGGTGAGCAGTACGGACAACAGCCGCCGCAGCAGCAGTGGCCGCAGAACCCGCAGCCGGGGCACAACGGCCAGCCTGGGTCGTCCCAGAATCAGTGGCCTGGTCAGAACTGACCTTGTGGCGCAACCCTGGGTTGGGCCTGTCGAAACCTGAATCAGAAGGTCTCGACAAGCTCGACCAGCGGTTAATCCCGAGTCAGCACGTCTCTACAGGCTCGACCAGCGCTACTTGCTGCGCTTCTCGCGCGCCCGTACCTCGATGTGCACGGGCGTGCCCACGAAGCCGAACTCTTCGCGCAGCCGGCGCTTGATGAACCGCACATAGCCCGGGTCGAGCTGGCCCGAGGTGAACAGTGCGAACGTCGGCGGGCTCGTGTGCGCCTGGGTGCCGAACAGAATGCGCGACTGCTTGCCCCCGCGCACCGGGTGCGGGTGCGCGGCGGTGATCCGGCCCAAGAAGGCGTTCAGCTTGCCGGTCGAGATGCGGGTCTCCCAGCCCTCGAGCGCGGCCTCGATGGCCTTGCTGAGCTTGTCGACGCCGCGTCCGGTCAGGGCCGAGATGTTCACCTGCGGCGCCCAGTCGAACGCCCGAATGTCTTGCTCGATCTCGCGGTTCAGGTAGCGGCGGCGCTCTTCGTCGGTGAGGTCCCACTTGTTGTAGGCGATCACCAGCGCCTTGCCGGCCTCTTCGACCATGGTGAGCACGCGCAGGTCTTGGTCGGCGATCGGGTCGGCGGCGTCGATCACGACCACGCACACCTCGGCTCGCTCGATCGCCGACGCGGTGCGCAGCGAGGCGTAGTACTCGTGGCCCGACGCCTCTTTGACCCGGCGCCTGATGCCTGCGGTGTCGATGAACCGATAGACGGTGCCGGCCACCTCGACCAGTTCGTCCACCGGGTCGACGGTGGTGCCGGCCACGTTGTCGACCACCGAGCGCTGCTGCTTGGCCAACTTGTTCAGCAGCGACGACTTGCCCACGTTCGGACGGCCCACGATCGCCACCCGGCGCGGCCCGCCGAGCTCGACGTCGGCTTCAAGAGGGGCCTCGGGCAGCGCCTCCATCAGGGCGTCCAACAGATCGCCGGAGCCGCGGCCGTGCAGGGCCGAGACCGGGTGCGGCTCGCCCAGCCCGAGGTTCCACATCATGGCGGCCTCGGCCTCGTTGCGGGCGTCGTCCACCTTGTTGGCGGCGAGTACGACCGGCTTCTTGCTGCGCCGCAGCACCTGCACGACCGCCTCGTCGACGTCTTGAATGCCCACCGAGGCATCCACCACGAACAGCACCGTGTCGGCGGCGGCGATGGCCAGTTCGGCCTGTTCGGCGATCTGCGCCGCGAGGCCCTTGGCGTCGGGCGCCCAGCCGCCGGTGTCGACGATGACGAACTCGCGGCCGTTCCAGATCGCGTCGTAGCTGACCCGGTCACGGGTCACGCCCGGGACGTCCTGCACCACGGCCTCGCGCCGTCCGATGATGCGGTTGACCAGCATCGACTTGCCCACGTTGGGCCGTCCGACCACCGCCACCACGGGCTTGATCGGTTCTGCTTGCGGCTCACTCATCGGCGGCCTCCTTTCGGGCCAGGGCCCGTTCGGCCAGGCCGACCACGGCGTCGATGGTCTGCTCGAGCGTCATGAAACTGCCGTCGAGGTGCACCACCCCGTCGGCGGCGGTGGTGAAGTCGACCAGGGTGGAGTCGTCGGCGTCGCGGCGCAGAATCTGGTCGCGCAGCGCGGCGTCGTCGATCTGGCCCCCGTGGTCGAGCTTGCGGCGGGCCATGCGCACCTCGGGGTCGGCGCTGAGCAGCAACCGCACATCGGCGTCGGGCGCGACCACGGTGGTGATGTCGCGGCCCTCGGCCACAATGCCGTTCGGCGCCGACTCGATGATGGCGCGCTGTCGCGCCACCAGGTTGGCCCGGCATTCGGGAATGACCGCCACCGTCGACACGTGCGTCGAGGTGCGCTGCGAGCGGATCTCGTCGGTGACGTCGCGGCCGTTCACCCGCACCCACTGGTCGTCGGGGTCGGTGGCGATCTCGATCTGCGCGGCTTCGACCGCAGCGGTCACGGCGGCCGGGTCGCTGCCGTCCACGCCCGAGTCGAGGTAGGCCACGGTGACCGCCCGGTACATCGCGCCGGTGTCGAGGTAGGCCAGGCCGAGCCGCTTCGCGACGCCGCGCGCGGTGCTCGACTTGCCGGAGCCGCTGGCGCCGTCGATGGCGATCACCAGGGGGTTTTCGGAATGGCTCTGCGTCACGGTTCTCCTCACAGCGACTCGGCCGGACGCAGCGTCCAACCGGCCTCGGTCATGGCGGCCTGCAGCGACTTGGCGACCGGCTTGGTGACCTGAACGGCCAGGTAGCCGACCTCGCGGGCCGGGTCGTGCTCGATGCGGACGTCCTCGACGTTGACACCGGCGGCCTCGATGTCGGCGAACAACCGGGCCAGGGCGCCGGGGGCGTCGGGAATGGTCACCACGACCTCGGCGTAGGCGACTCCCCCGGCGCCGTGCTTGCCGGGGATCGCACGGGTGCCCTGGCGTCCGTCGGCGAGAAACCGGCGCAGCGCCTCGGGGTCGCCCCAGCCGGCCAGCAGCTCGTCCAACGAGTCGCGGACGGCCTCGAGCTCGGCCCGCACGGCCTCGGAGTTGGCGCTGATGATCTGGGTCCACAACCGGGGGTCGGACGCCGCGATGCGGGTGACGTCGCGCAGGCCCTGGCCGGCGAGGTTCAGGTGCTCGTCGGGCACGTCGTTGAGCCGTGCCGCGGTGAGCGAGCTCATCAGCTGCGGCAGGTGCGACACCTGCGCGACGGCCTCGTCGTGGTGGGTGGCGCCCATGCTGACGATGCGCGCGCCGCAGGCCCGGGCCAGGGCGTGCACGGTGAGCACCGCCTTCGCCCGCGAGGTGTCGTGCGGGGTGATCACCCAGGTGCGGTCGGCGAACAGGTCGGCGCGCGCGGTCAGCGGCCCCACGCGCTGCGAGCCGGCCATTGGGTGCGACCCGACGTAGCGGGCCAGGTTCACCCCGCGGGCGCGCAGGTCTGCCAGCACGGTGCCCTTCACCGAGCCCACGTCGGTGACGGTGGCCTTGCCGTAGGTGGCGAGGGCGTCGGCGACCACTTCGGCCAGTTTGGCGGGCGGCACCGCGACCACGACCAGCCGGACGGTCGCCGGATCGATCGGTTCGGTGCTGCCGCCGCCGCGCGAGGCGGCCACCCGGGCGTGCGACGACACGGAGTCGATCAGGTGCACCTCGACGCCGGCCGTGGTCAGGGCGGCACCGACCGATGCCCCCACCAGCCCGGCGCCGATCACCACCGCTGGGGTCAGGGACGGTTCGTTCACTGGCCGCCCTTCTGCACGAACGAGCGCACGTACTCTTCGGCGTCCGTTTCGAGCACCGAGTCGATCTCGTCGAGCAGGGCGTCGTAGTCGAGCGCCGGTTTGGCGGCGGCGTTGAAGCCGGCAGGGGTCGTCTCGGCCTGCGCCTGATCGGCGCGCGTGGTGCTGCGCTGCCGCTGAATGCGCTCGGCCATGGTTCCTCCTGGTTCGACCAGACAGCCTATCGCGGGTCACCCGGACGGCCGGACTCGCGGCGGCTGCGAACAATGGGTTGGTTTCACCACAGCAGTCGGTGGCGAAATCAACCCATTGTCGCGAGGGGCTCACGGACCGCGGGTCGCCTGAACCAAAGGAACCGTCCCCTGAACCAGCGGGGACGGTTCTTCCGGTTCAACGGTCTGTCCCCACCCGGTTCAGCTGAACCGACGGAACCGTCCCCCGAACCGGAAGAACCGTCCCCAACTACCCGCCGGCGCCCTGGAATCTCTCGCGCTACGCACTTGTACCCGGTTCATTCGGCAAGGGTCGCGAGTTAGGTTGCAGGAGGCCTCCACCCCGACCGAAGGGGGCACCGTCATGGAACTGCCGCTGCTGCTCGCGGGTCCGATCCTGCGCCGGGTCGACCCGAGCATCGTCAGCGTCTGGATGGCCTTGAGCAGCGACGCCACGGTGCGCCTCGACGTCTACGAGGGCCGGGTGGCCTTCGACACCACGAACCCCGTTTTCGTCTCGAGCGACGACGCCCCCGACCCCAACGCACCCAAGCCGTACCCCGGTGCCGACACGATTCGCATCGGCGAACGGCTGCACCTCAGCCTGGTGTCGGCACGTATTCCACCCGCCTCGGGCAAGGTCTTCGAAGCAGATCGGCTGTACTCGTACAACATCACCATCTTCGCCTCGGGCGGCCGGCAAGAGACGCTGCAGTCGCTGCAACTGCTGCAGACCCGCCAGGTCAGCGGCACCACCGCCGGCCCGCTCGGCTACGCCGACCGCATGCTGCCCAGCTTCGCGCTGCCGCCCAGCAATCTGGACGACCTGCAGATCGCCTACGGCTCGTGCCGCCGCCCCGGCTACGACGACGGCGACGCCTTTCCCTGGCTCGACCAGTACCTGGCCGAACGGTTCGGCGACCCGCGGGCCCGCCTGCATCAGCTGTTTCTCGGCGGCGACCAGATCTACGCCGACGACGTCGAGAACGTGCTGATGCGGCGCGTGGTCGAACTGGGCGTCGAGTTGATCGGCACCACCGCTGCGTCCGGTCAACTCGCCGGCGAGCCCGACCAGACACCGATCGAACGCGTCACCGTCGACAAGGTGCGGCTGCTCAAGCGCACCGTCGACCCGCAGAACCCCGACGCCGCCTACGACGACGAGCCCGCCGCCGCCACCACGGCCAACCCGCTGCCCGCAGGCCCGCCCTGGTTCGGCGTGGGCAACCGGCTGTACCTGACCAACTGCAGCGCCCAACTGACCAGCGAGGACGGCAAGAACCACCTGATCTCGCTGGGCGAGTTCGCCGCCGCCTACGTGCTCTACTGGTCGCCGGAATGCTGGGGCACCGACATTCCCGGCGCGCAACTGCAGACCGGCGCCACCGCGTCGGGCCCCGTGCACTGGCTGGACGTGCTGACCGACAACCAGTCCGTCGCCCTGCCCGACGTCGGCACGCCGGCGCGGGTGCCGCAGTACACCTTCACCGACGCCACGGTGCGCAAAGACGAACTGGCCAAAGAGGCCGCCCGGCGCGCGAAGCTCAGCCAGGCCGAGCGCGACGAGGAAGACCAGGACCGCGCCAAAGACAAGGCCAAACAAGACGCCAAGCGGCCCAAGGTCAGCCGCCGCCACCAGCGGGTGCACCGGCAGTTTCTGGCCGACCTGTGGCGGGCACAGCGACTGCTGGCCAACGTACCCACCTACATGATTTTCGACGACCACGACGTCACCGACGACTACTTCCTGACCCCCATGTGGCGGCATCGGGTGCTGAGCACCGGGCTGGGCCAGACGATTCTGACCAACGCGATGACCGCCTACGCGCTGTTCCAGGACTGGGGCAACGACCCGCGCCGCTACGACGTGACCGCGACCGATCGTCCTGACCTGGCGGGCGGGCTGCCCAGCGACGTGCTGGTCGCCGCGCAGAAGTTGTTCCCCAGCGGCGCCGACCAGGGCCCCGCGAAGGCGCCGTTCACCGCCCTGGGCAAGCTGTTCGGCCACGACCTCGACAACCAGGCCCTGCCCAACGGCGAGTTTCTCTCGGTCAAGCCGCCGATCGCCTGGCACTTCGTGCTCGACGGCCCCAAACACCGGGTGGTCGCGCTCGACAACCGCACCCGGCGCAGCTACGTCAGCGAGATCGGGCCCCCCGGCAACGTGTCGAAAGAGGCGCTGGACGCCCAGATTCCCAAGCCGCCGCTGCCGGCCGGGGTCGAGGTGCTGGTGGTGATCGCGCCCCTGCAGGTGATCGGGCCGCCGGTGATCGATGAGGTGGTCAGTCGGGCCATCTACCGCATCTTCGACGCCGTGCACCGCGACGAGGTGGCCGGCGAGAAGATCTCGGGCGCCCGACTGATGCCCGGCACCAACCCCGACGCACTCGAAACTTGGGCGCTCGACGAGAACACCTTCGAGTACCTGCTGTCGCGGCTTGCCGACTACGGACGGGTCGTGGTGCTGTCGGGCGATGTGCACAACGCCGCGTCGAACCTGATGAGCTACTGGCGCGGCACCAGCACCACCCCGGCCCGCATCGCCCAGTTCACCTCGAGCGGCTTCAAGAACGTGATGCCGGTCTACCTGCAGGCCCTCGACGCCAAGGCGATGCTGCTGCAGCAGATGCTGCGGGCCAAGCTGGGCGTCGAACGGCTGGGTTGGACGAAGCCCGACGCCGACCTGGTGCTGCTGCCCGCCGGACGCACCGAAGCCGAGCTGGTCGCCGTCACGCGCGCCAAGCTGCTGCGCAGCCCGGTGCTGCTGCCCACCTGGGGCTGGATCGACGACAACTCCGACGGCGAAGACGACGAGGCCAAGCGGTCACGGCTCAACCCGGCCCGGCCGCCCGACTGGCGCTGGCGGGTGACGCCCCTGCTCGACGAGCGACCCGACGTGGTGCCCACTCCCCCGCCCAAAGACCCGAACGCGGTGCGGCCCACCCCGATCCGGGTGTTTCCGCTCGACGAGGCCGGCATCGAAGACCTGGCGGGTGACCCGTCCACCACCTTCGCCGCCCTGCGCCAGGTGGCGGTGCGGCACCAACACGCCCTGGAGCGCATGCGCAACACCCGGCAGATGATGTTCCGCTCGAACTTCGGCATTTGCCGGTTCGAGAGCAAAGACGACCAGGTGACGGCGGTCGGCGAGGTGTACACCCAGGCGATCGATCCCGACACCCAGCTGCCCGTGATGGCGCCGTACATGGTGCACAAGGCCCCGCTGGGGCCGCTCACCGAGGATCCGCCCGAACGGCTGCGCCGGTTCGTGATCGAGCGGGTGCCCGTGCCGGAGCCCACGCCATGAGCGCGTCGTCCGTGCTGCGCAGCCTCGCCGGCGAGGTGATCGACTTTCTGGTGTTCGTCGGCGAACTGCTGGGCGGCGCCAGCGCCGATCAGGCCCGCGAGGCGATTCTGCGCGACCTCGGGGCCAAGCCGGGCAGCGGCGGGTTGGTGCTGCCGGCCGCGTCCATGGATTCGGTCAAGGCCTACCGCGACTCGATCGACACCGACCTGCAGGCCGACATCGCGGCAGCCGCCGACATCGCGATCGTGATCAACGCGATCATCGAGCAGATCGAGACCTGGGGCGGATCCGACTGGTCAGGCCGCACCGACACCCTGATCACCAGCCTGTTCGACGTGCTGGGCCGCACCTACGTGCGGCAACGCTGGCCCAAGCTGTTTCTGGTGATCGAGGCGCTGGCGGTGGCCGGCGAACTCACCGGCTCGCTGGGCCCCGGCGAACAGGCGCTGCCGCACCGCTCGGGCGGCGACACCCACCCCGGCCGGTTCTTCGACTCGCTGCTGACCATTCTGAAGTTCGTCTGGAACCCCGGCCGAACCCTCGACGACCTGGACGACACCCGCGAGTGGGCCACCGGCACGACCCTGAACACCGCCCGCGACGAGTCGTTTCTGGTCATCGACGGCCTGATTCGCGGCATCGTCGCCGCCATCGCGGTGATCGACCAGACCAAGGACGAGTTCGACGAGAACATTCTCAGCGACGTGATCGTCGGCTGGGACGGCAAGGGCCTCGACATCGACTCCGACGAGCGGCCCTCGGCGGCCGACCTGCTGGCCAGCCGCATGGTGTCGCTGTCGCTGCTGCACGAAGCCGACTCGGCCACCGAAGAGCTGAAGGTGACCTGGCTCTACCTGCCGCGCCGGCTGGGCAACCCCGCCCGGCCGCACCAGGTGTTCCTCGCCCTCGGTGGCGCGCTGAGCATCGACCAGGTGCTCAACCCGCAGCGCAGCAGCCACTCGCCCGAGTGGCGGTTCAGGGTCGGGCTGAAGAGCGACGCCGGGGCCGCGCTGCTGATCAGTGGTGACGGCGTCGAGGCCAGCCCTGAGGCGTCCGGGCTGCAGGCGAGCTTCGGCTACGTGGCCACCCCCGACTCCAGCGGCATCAGCTACGCCCTGCCGCGGGCCACCGGCATGCGGGTCGAACTGGGCGGACTGTCGTTTCTGCTCACCCTGTCGGCCACCGGGGCCCGGGTGCTGGCGGTGTTCGACAGCTGCGCCCTGGTGGTGGACGGTTCGAGCGCCGACAGCTTCATGCGCAAGCTGCTGGGCGGCCGTCCGTACCGCACGATGTTCGGCTTCAGCCTGGGCTACGACTCGAACCTCGGCTTCATTCACGAACTGCACCGGGTGAGCGGCAAGGACGCCACCGGCGCCACCGTGCCGTTCGACTCGGCCGGGCCGGCGGGGCCGTCCGACCTCGACTTGACCCTGCCGCTGGGCGGCGGCGGCGCGCTGGGCATCAACCCGCTCGAGGTGGTGCTGCGGGTGGCCTGGCGCAGTGCGGACGCCCCCGCCACCGGCTGGGCGGTCGCCGCGGGCGGGCTGATCACGTTCAGCGTCACCTGGGGCCCCATGTACCTGCGGGTCGACCAACTCGGGCTGCTCGCCGAACTCGACACCATGAAGCTGCAGAAAGACCGCAACCTGGGCCTGGTCGACGCGCACGTCGACGCCAGCCTGCCCACCGGCATCGCGCTGAACATCGATGCCGGCGCGATCAGCGGCGGCGGGGCGATTCACCACGATCCGGCCTCGGGCGACTACTACGGCGCGGTGGTGCTGCGCATCGCCAAGCGGGTCACGCTGACCTGCCTGGGCCTGGTGTCGACCCGCGACGGCCAGGGCAACCAGCTCACCTCGTTCATTCTGATCGGCACGGTCGAGCACCTCGGGCTGACCGCCGGCTTCATCACCCTGGACGGCCTGGGCGTGCTGTACGCCGCCGACCGCACCCTCGACGTGCCCGCCGTACGCGCCGCACTGCCGTCCGGCAAGCTCAAATACCTGCTCTTTCCGGCCGACCCGGTGAAGACGCTGCCCGAGATGGTGGCCGGCCTGCGCACCTTCTTTCCACCCAAGGAAGGCACCCACATCTACGGGCTGCTGGTGAAGCTGACCTTCGGCAACGCCGACCATCCGCTGCTGCGGGCCGACCTGGCGTTGATGCGAGAACGCGACGGCAACACCGACACCTCGCGGCTGCTGGTGCTGGGCCGGGTCAGTTCGGTGCTGCCGCAGGAGCAGGCGGCCGTGCTCACGCTGAACCTCGACGTGGTGGGCGAGTTCGACTTCGACACCGGCTTCGCCGCCCTCGACGCGGTGCTGTACGAGTCGAAGCTGTTCGGCCGGTTCGTGCTGACCGGCGCGGCCGCCTTCCGGCGCGCCCCCGGGGTCGGCTTCGCCCTGGCCATCGGCGGCTTCAACCCCCGGTTCAGCCCGCCGGCCGGCTTCCCGGTGGTGCCCCGCGTCGTCGTGGCGCTGACCAGCGGCGACAACCCGAAGTTC
>ERZ724512.1564-NODE-1564-length-10639-cov-9.783069_pt1 | contig 10639 bp, 8 predicted proteins | sample MGYA00376045_ERZ724512 | MGnify/ENA primary metagenome ERZ724512 (study PRJEB28724, sample SAMN07190883) | activated sludge metagenome | isolation source: activated sludge of sewage treatment plant in Hong Hong | place: Hong Kong | collected 2016-03-17 ... | reverse complement strand
CGGCGAGCAGGCCGTCGAAGTCCGCCCCGGACAGGGCGGCCGGGTCGAGGGCGGCGATGAAGGCCGCGACGCCCGGGTCGACGGCGACCGGACCCGCGGCGACCGCTGCGGCGACCGCCTCGGTGAAGGCGGCGAGCAGCTCGTCGACGTGGGCGAGCGTCGCGGCGCTGACCGAGAGGTGGATGGTCGGGGGCGTGCCGCCGTACGACATCTGCGGCTGGACGTACCAGTCTCGCGCGGCCATCTCGTCGCAGACCGTGAACGCATCGCAGGTCTCGTCGGTGACCAGCGCGATGAGCGTCGAGTCCGGCGCGACGAGGACGCTCAGCTCGGGGATGTCGGCGATGCCTGCCACGATCCGGTCCACGGCCTCGAAGACGTCTCGGGAGAGGAGCTCATAGCCCGTGTCCCCCAACGACTGCACCACGGCCCAGGCGCCGGCCAGGGGCCCGCCGGACTTCGTCGACTGCATCGTCGAGTTCAGCATCGTGTAGCCGGGCCAGGCCGCCGAGGCGAAGAACTGCGGGGTGCGCAGCTCGGGAGTGCGGTGCAGCAGGATCGAGGTGCCCTTGGGGGCGTAGCCGTACTTGTGCAGGTCGAGCGAGATCGAGGTGACCCCGTCGACCGCGAACGTCCACGGTGGGACCTCGCGGCCCAGCCGGGCGGCGTACGGCAGCACCCAGCCGCCGATGCACGCGTCGACGTGGCAGCGGATGCCGCGCTCGGCGGCTGCCGCCGCCACCTCGGTGACGGGGTCGACGACGCCGTGGGCGTACGACGGCGCCGAGACGGCCACGAGCACGGTGCGGTGTCGGTCCTCGTCGAGTGCGGCCGCCATCGCCCCGGGGTCGGCCCGGAAGTCCCGACCGACCGGGACGATCACCGGCTCGACCCCGAAGTAGTGAGCCGCCTTGTGGAACGCCGCGTGCGCGGTCTCCGGAAGCACCATGCGCGGGCGCTCGACCTCCGGGCGGCCGTCGCGGGCGGCCTGGACGGCGAGCAGCACCGACTCGGTGCCGCCGGAGGTCACCGTCCCGACCGCGGAGTCCGGCGCCTGGAGCAGGTCGGCGGCGAAGCCGACCAGCTCGTTCTCCATCCGCAGCAGGCTCGGGAAGGCGGTCGGGTCCAGGCCGTTGGAGCCGGCGTAGGCGGCCACGGCCTCGCGGCCGACCCGGTCGACGTCGGGGAGGCCGGAGTCGTAGACGTAGGCGAGGGTCCGGCCGCCGTGGACGGGCAGGTCGGCCGCCTGGAGCTCGCGGAGCCGGGCGAGGGCGTCGGTCCGGGGCGTGTTCATGGAGTTCCTCCGGTCGTCGATCCGGTCGCGACGTCGACCTCGGTCGCGTCCAGCGAGTACCGCCGCAGCCACAGCAGGCTGGCGATGATGAGAAGCGCCGGCAGCACCGAGAACCCGAGCGTGATCGCCGTCAGCGCCGAGTCCGGCTGCGCGACGTCGCCGTCGGTGGAGGAGCGGTAGCCGCCGATCGCGAGCACCAGCGCGAAGACGCCGGGTCCGAGTGCCAGGCCGAGGGTCTCGCCCGCGGTCCACACGCCGGTGTAGACGCCGACCCGGCCCGAGCCGGTACGGCGGGCGTCGACCGCCGCCGCGTCGGGCAGCATCGCCATCGGGAACACCTGGCAGCCGGCGTACCCGACCCCGATGAGCACGGTCGCGCCGAAGACCAGCCCCACCGGCGCGGACTGCGCCGTCGCGACGAGCAGGGCGCCGGCGGCGAGGACGAGCGAGGAGGCGACGTACCCGCGCTTCTTGCCGATGCGGGTGCCCAGGGCCGTCCAGACCGGGGTCAGCAGCAGGGCCGGGCCGACGAAGCAGACGAACAGCACGGTTGCGGCGCCCTTGCGGCCGAGCACGTCGGAGGCGAGGTAGTCGACGCCGGCGAGCATGCAGCCGGTGGCCAGGGCCTGGACCACGAACGTCGTCAGCAGGTGGCGGAAGTCGTCGGCCGTGGCGACGATCCGGAGCTGGTCGCGCAGGGTGCCGGCGCCGGGCTGCGGGGCGGCGATCGGTGCGCGGCGGGTGCCGACGTAGGCGCACACCACCCCGACCAGGATGATCACCGCCATCACCACGCCCATGACGCGGTAGCCGTCGCGGCCGCCGATCGCGTTGCGGATCGCCGGCGCGCTCGCGCCCGCCAGCATGATCGTGAACGCGAGGATGGCGACCCGCCAGGTCATCAGCCGGGTGCGCTCGTCGTAGGAGTCGGTGATCTCGGCGGGCATCGCGACGTAGGGCACCTGGAAGAACGCGTACGCCGTCGCGCACCCGAGGAACAGCACGAGCACCCAGCCCGCCTCGGCGACCTTGCCCATGTCGGGCGCGGCGAACAGCAGCGCGAAGCCGAGCGCGAGGACGATGCCGGCGCGGAGCAGCCACGGACGGCGGGGTCCGCGCGGGTCGACGGTGCGGTCGCTGATCCGGCCGGCGACCGGGTTCAGCACCACGTCCCATGCCTTGGGCGCGAACACGATGAAGCCCGCGGCCAGCGCCGCGATCCCCAGGCTGTCGGTCAGGTAGGGCAGCAGCATCAGCCCGGGGACGGTGCCGAACGCCCCGGTCGCCACGGACCCCGAGCCGTAGCCGACCCGCACGCTCCGGGGGAGACGGTCGGTGGCGGACATGGGGGGCAGGCTAGTGGTGGTTGCCCCGGCTGACCGGCTCTTCTGACAGATGTGTGGGTAGGCAGGGTTGGGTCGGGACGCCGCCGAGGAGTGGTCGCAGTCGCTGCGGGACGTCATACGGACGGTGCGTCCCCTTCCACCGTCCGTATGACGTCCCGGGGCCGGCCGCAGCGATCAGCGGTCAGCGGGACAGGGCACGCGAGTCGCCCGAGCCGTAGCGCCGGGTCGGGTTCGAGCCGATCGAGTCCCGCGTCGCGGCCTGCTCGGAGGCGGCGACCTCCGTCGCCGGGGCTCGCTTCGCCGGCGCCTGCTTCGCCGCGGTCCGCTTCGCCGGGGTCCGCTTCGCCAGGGTCCGCTCTGCCGGCGCCTGCTTCGCCGCGGCCTGCCCTGCCGCAGCCGGCTTCACCGTGGCCTTCTTCGCCGTGGCCTTCTTTGCCGCAGCCTTCTTCGGTGCCGACTTCCTCCGGGTCCCCGCCTTCGCCGTCGGCGCCCGCCTCTGCGCCGGCGCCGCGGCGACCTGCGGCGCGTCCGCCTGCGACCACTGGTCGATCCACTCGTCGAGCACCTGCCAGGTGGTGCCGCGCGCGGCCCGGCCGGTGAGCATGCCCAGGTGTCCGCCCGGCACGATCTCGAACCGCACCTCGCGGGCGCCCGTCAGCAGCGGCACCACGGCCTTCACCGAGGCGACCGGGGCGATCCCGTCGGTCGAGCCCGCGAACACGAGCACGGGCGCCGTGACGTCGGCCAGCGAGACCTCGTGCTCGCTGACCCGCAGCGAGCCCGTGGCGAGCGCGTTGCCCTTGGCGAAGCGGTGGTAGAGCTGGCCGAACGAGCGGCCGGGGTACGCCGTCATCTGGGCCGTGAAGCGGTCCACGGCCTCGATCTGCGCCAGGAACTCGGCGTCGTCGAGGTGGGTGGCGATCGCGATCGGCTTGGTGACCAGCTTCTGGACCGAGGTCAGCTGGAACGCCCAGCGGACCAGCGGCGTCGGCGCCCCGCCGAGCGCCCGGTAGGTCCGGGTGATCAGGCCGTGCCCGCGGGTCAGGTCGAGCAGCGGCCGCAGCGGGGCGACGAGGGGGACCTTGGTGACGTCGACCGGCGAGCCGACCACCGACAGCGACGCGATCGGCAGGTCGGTCGCGTCGGCCGCGGCGAGCATCGCGAAGATGCCGCCGAGGCTCCAGCCGACCACGTGCACCGGCCGCCCGCCGGCGTGTGCGGACACCTCGCGGACGGCGGTGGGCACGACCTCCTCGACCCAGTGCTCGAGGCCGAGGTTCCGGTCACGGAAGGAGACGTTGCCGTACTCGACGAGGTACGTCGGCCGTCCCGCCTCGACGAAGTGCTGCACGACCGAGCAGCCCCGTCGCAGGTCGAAGCAGATCGCGGGCGCGGCGAGCGGGGTCACCAGCAGCACCGGGTCGCCGGTCGAACGCACGTTGACCGCCGGCCGGTAGTGGTAGACCTCGCGCAGCGTGCCCTCGTCGATGAGGGTGCGCGGCATCGGCCGCAGGTCGGCGAGGCCGCCGTAGAGCGCGACGTGCGCGACGTTGCCAGCAGCCGCCACCAGCTGGTCCGGCTTCGGCACGAGGTCCATACCTCGGAAACTACCGCAGCCCCGATCGGGTACGGATGGGGCATGAAGTGGTCCACGATCGCCGGGGTCGGTGCCGCCGCGCTGGGCGCCGTCGCCGCGCACGACATCACCCAGCGCCAGCACGCCATCCTCCGCAACTACCCCCTCCTGGGGCACCTGCGGTTCCAGCTCGAGCGGTTCGGTCCCGAGCTGCGCCAGTACATCGTCACGTCCAACGACGAGGAGCGACCGTTCAGCCGCGACCAGCGGCGGTGGGTGTACGCGTCCTCCAAGCACGAGAACAGCTACTTCGGGTTCGGGACGGACAACGACGTCGAGAACACCGAGGGCTACCCGGTCATCAAGCACCGCACCTTCGCGGGTCCGGCCGCCCACACCCGCCCGCACGTCGAGGAGGCGGTGCCGATGCCGTCGGCCAAGGTCCTGGGCGGACCGCGCGGCCGGCGGCACGCGTTCCGGCCCGCCTCGGTCGTCAACATCTCCGCGATGAGCTTCGGCGCGCTGTCCGGTCCGGCCGTCGAGGCGCTCAACCACGGGGCGGAGCTCGCGGGCTGCCTGCAGAACACCGGCGAGGGCGGCATCTCGTCGTACCACCGGCGCGGCGGCGAGCTCGTCTTCCAGATCGGTACGGCGTACTTCGGCTGCCGCGACGAGGACGGGCAGTTCGACCTCGGCCGGCTGACCGACGTCGTCGCGTCCGCGCCGGTGCGCGCCATCGAGATCAAGCTCTCGCAGGGCGCGAAGCCGGGCCTGGGCGGGATGCTCCCGGGCCCCAAGGTCACCCAGGAGATCGCGGGCATCCGCGGCATCAAGGCGGGGGTCGACTGCGCGTCGCCCAGCCGGCACACGGCGTTCTCCGACGTCGACTCCATGCTCGACTTCGTCGAGACGGTCGCGGACGCGACCGGTCTGCCCGTCGGGATCAAGGCCGCCGTCGGCAACGGCGAGTTCTGGGACCAGCTGGTCGAGCAGATGGTCGACCGCAGGCGCGGCGTCGACTTCGTGACCGTCGACGGCGGCGAGGGCGGCACCGGCGCGGCGCCGATGATCTTCGCGGACGCCGTGTCCCAGCCGTTCCGGGTCGGCTTCGCGCAGGTCTACGCGCGGTTCGCCCGCGCCGGACTCACCGAGGACGTCACGTTCATCGGCGCCGGCAAGCTGGGCCTGACCGAGAACGCCGCGGTCGCCTTCGCCCTCGGCGTCGACATGGTCAACGTCGCCCGGGAGGCGATGCTCGCGATCGGCTGCATCCAGGCGCAGCGCTGCCACACCGGCGCGTGCCCGACCGGCGTCGCCACGCAGAGCCCCTGGCTGGCGCGGGGGCTGGACCCGCAGCTGAAGTCGGTGCGGGCGGCGAACTACGTGGTGGCGCTGCGGCGCGACCTGCTCAAGCTGTCCGAGGCCGTGGGCGTGTGCCACCCGGGCCTGCTGACCCCGCAGGACGTCGACCTGCTCGACGGCGTCCGGCTCGCGAAGCCGCTCGCGGAGGTCTACGGCTACGAGGACGGCTGGGGTGCGCTGGGTCCGGCGTCGGCAGCGGAGATCGAGCGGCTGATGGGCGCCCGGCTCCCGCCCGAGGAGGCGCCCCCGACGACGTGAACCGGGCCGCCCGGCTCACCCGGACGCAGGCCCCTTGGACGGCCGGGCGGGCCGCACGCTCTTGCCGTGCGCCGGCCGCACGGACGCCAGCTCGGCGAGGAAGTGCTGCGCCCAGGCGGAGACGTCGTGGGTGATGACGGTCTTGCGCAGCGCCCGCATCCGCCGGGTCACCTCCCGGTCGTCGGCCCGGTAGGCGTCGAGCAGCGCCTGCTTCATCCCGTTGATGTCGTAGGGGTTGATCTGCCACGCCTGCCGCAGCTCCTCGGCCGCGCCGGCGAACTCCGACAGCACCAGGGCGCCGCGGTCGTCGTACCGGCAGGCGACGTACTCCTTGGCGACCAGGTTCATCCCGTCGCGCAGCGGGGTCACGACCATGATGTCGGCGGCCCGGAAGAACGCCGCCATCTCCTCGCGCGGGTAGGACGAGTGGAGGTAGTGCACCGCCGGCCGGCCGATCTTGCCCAGGTCGCCGTTGAGCCGGCCGACCAGCCGCTCGATGTCGTCGCGCAGGATGCGGTACTGCTCGACCTGCTCGCGCGAGGGCGTGGCGACCTGGACGAACACGGCGTCGTCGACGTCGAGGTGGCCCTCCTCGAGGAGCTCGCCGAACGCCCGCAGCCGGGCATAGATCCCCTTGGTGTAGTCGAGCCGGTCGACGCCGAGGAAGATCTTGCGCGGGCTGCCGACCGCCTCGCGGATCTCCTTCGCGCGCTGGGTGACCTCCTCCGAGCGGGCCAGCGACTCGTAGGCCTGCACGTCGATCGAGATCGGGAACGCCGCCGCGCGGACCGTGCGGCCGTCGGGCAGGTAGACGATGTCCCGGTGGGTCTTGTGGCCCACCCGCTGGCGCACCAGCCGCACGAAGTTCTGCGCGGCGCCGCCGAGCTGGAAGCCGACGAGGTCGGCGCCGAGCAGCCCCTCGAGGATCTGTCGGCGCCACGGCAGCTGGGAGAACAGCTCCTGCGGCGGGAACGGGATGTGCAGGTAGAAGCCGATCCGCAGGTCGGGACGCAGGTCGCGCAGCATCGCCGGCACCAGCTGCAGCTGGTAGTCGTGCACCCACACGGTCGCGTGCTCGGCGGACACCTCCGCGGCCCGCTCGGCGTAGCGGCGGTTGACGGCCACGTAGCTGTCCCACCACTCGCGGTGGAACTCCGGCTTCGCGACGACGTCGTGGTAGAGCGGCCAGAGCGTGGCGTTGGAGAAGCCCTCGTAGAACTCCTCGATCTCCTCGGCCGTCAGCGACATCGGCACCAGCTGCATGCCCTGGTCCTCGAACGGCTCCAGGCCCTGCTCGGTGCCACCCGGCCAGCCGATCCAGGTGCCGTCGTTGGCCCGCATGACCGGCTCGAGGGCGGACACCAGCCCACCGGGCGAGCGTTGCCAGCCCATCGAGCCGTCCGCCTCCTCGACGCGGTCGACCGGCAGGCGGTTCGCGACGATGACCAGGTCTGCCGAACCGGGTGAAGCCACGGACCTCACCCTAGTGCTCTCCCGTGCTGACGTGCGGCGTGCTCCCATGCGGCCCCAGTGCCCCGTGGCCGGGTGGCCCAGACGTCGGCGGCCGGACGTCGGCGGGCGGGACGATCGTCACGAGGCCGGGAAGCGCACGCCGAGCTGCGCGCGCAGGGCGTCCATCTGCCGCATGATCGCCAGGGTCTGGGCGTGCGGCACCAGCGGGCTCTCGCGCAGGCCCTCGCGCAGGCAGCGGCCGACCTCCACGATCTCGTGCGCGTAGCCCTGCCCGACCACGGGTTCGTCGGGGGTGATCAGGACCGGCTCGCCGGGCTCGAAGACCCAGTTGCCCTCGGCCTGGACGTACGGCGTGAACGTGACGCGCGTGGGGTGGTGGAAGTCGTCGGCGTCGATCCGTCCGCAGTCGGTCGCGATCGAGGCGCGCCGCGAGGACCACGAGGTCATCGAGGCGGTCATCGTCGCCAGCACCCCGCCCGGGTAGCGGCCGGTGATCGCGACGTCCAGGTCGATCCCGCCGGTCGACAGGTCGCCCACCGCGTGCAGCTCGGCGGCCTCGCCGAGCATCAGGTGGGCGAACGCCAGCGGGTAGATCCCCATGTCGAGCAGTGCGGACGCGCCGAGGGCGGGGTTGAGCATCCGGTCCTCCGGAGGCGCCTCGACCCGGAACCCGAGCTCGGCGTGCAGGTGGCGCGGCGTCCCGAACTCGCCCGCCTGCAGGCGCTCCCGCAGGGCCCGGACGGTCGGGTGGCAGGCCGTCCACATCGCCTCCATGAGGAACCGGTCGTGCTGCCCCGCCAGCCGCACCATCTCCTCCGCGTCGGCGGTGTCGAGCGTCAGCGGCTTCTCGCAGAGCACGTGCTTGCCGGCCTCGAGGGCGAGGCGGGCGTCGGCGAGGTGCAGCGCGTGGGGCGTGGCGACGTACACGACGTCGACCTCGGGGTCGGCGACCAGCTCCGCGTAGGAGCCGTACGGCGTCCCGCCGTGCTCGCTCGCGAACGCCTGCGCCGCCCCGAGCCGCCGCGAGCCCACCGCCACCAGCTCGGCGTCGGGCACCAGCGCGAGGTCGCGGGCGAAGGTCTGGGCGATCTTTCCGGTCGCGAGGATGCCCCAGCTGGTCGTCATGGCCCCAGCGTAGGAGGTCGGGCGGGACGCGCCCGCGTGGCGAATGACAGTGCTGTAGTTCGTCGCCTACAGTGAAGCCTGCCCGGAAGTTGGTCGGACCGGGCACGACTCGAGCGGGGAGGACTGCATGGACGCCGCGAACGCCCTCGGTGGCGACACCGGCGCCGCCGCGCCGGCGCTGACCGAGCGGGACCGCGAGATCCTCGACTTCGAGCGGCAGTGGTGGAAGTACGCCGGCGCCAAGGAGACCGCGGTCCGGGAGAAGTTCGACATGTCCTCGACGCGCTACTACCAGGTCCTCAACGCCCTCATCGACCGCCCGGAGGCCCTCGAGGCCGACCCGCTGCTGGTCCGTCGCCTGCGCCGGCTGCGCTCGGCCCGCCAGCGGCAGCGCTCCGCGCGACGTCTCGGCTTCGAGGTCTGAGGTGCGCACCCGATCTCGGCGCGACCAGCGTGGCGCCGCGCTGCCCTCTCCGGTGGTGATGCTCAGCGTGATCGCGGTCGCGATGGCCGGGATCGCCTTCGTCGCGACGCGTGGCGGGGAGCCGACCGAGCGCGAGGTCACCACGGTCGCGCGCGACACCGCACCCAGCGAGTCGCCCTCGCCGTCGTTCACCCCGTCCCAGGACGCGAAGCCGCAGCCGCCGGCGGTCCAGCGCGGCAAGGTCTACGTCGAGGTCTTCAACAACTCCGGGATCACCGGCCTGGCCGGCGCCGTGGGACAGCGCGCCACCGGCATGGGCTGGAAGGTGGTGGGCGCCGACAACTGGTACGGCACGATCCCGGCCACCACGGTCTACTACCCGGCCAAGCTGAAGCCCGCGGCGAAGCAGCTGGCGCTCGACCTCGGCATCAAGCGCACGGCGCCGGCCGTCGACCCGATGCGCCTGGACCGGCTGACCGTGATCCTCACCGCACCGCTGACCTAGGACGCCGCTGAACAAGACGGGCGAACGCGAGCGGCGTCCGGTGCGTGCGGTGGCAAGGCTGCCGAGGGAAGGCGTGGCGGGTCACTCCGACCGAGGTGAACGCCGCCAACGCTCCACCGGACGTCGCGTAGCCGCGCGGATTGCTCAGCGGGGTCCTAGGCACTGTCCTGACGTCACCTCCAGGTGACAGGGTGGTCGCCATGGAGTTCACCTCGTCCGAGGGAGCGCACAAGTACGACGCCTTCGTGGCCGCCGCCCGGCGGGGCGTCGTCGGCCTCGACTTCGACGGCACGCTCGCGCCGATCGTCGACGACCCGGAGCGGGCCCACATCCACCCCGAGGCGGGCGAGGTCCTCGTCGACCTCGCCGCCGAGATCGCCGCCGTCGCGGTGGTCACCGGCCGCCCGGCGCGGCAGGCGCTCGACCTCGGTGGCCTGGAGGAGGTCGGCAACGCGATCGGCGACACCGGCAAGGAGCTCTACCTCTACGGCCAGTACGGCAACGAGCGCTGGAGCTCCACCCGCCGCCGGATCATCTCGCCCCGCCCGCCGGCCGGGCTCGCGACCTTCCTGCGCGACCTCCCCCGGACCCTGCGCGGTGCGGACGCCGCCGACGCCTGGGTGGAGGACAAGGGGCTTGCCCATGCCGTCCACACGCGCCGGATGGACGACCCCGACGGCGCGTTCGAGCGGCTGCTGCCGCCGCTGCGCGAGCTCGCCGCCCGCAACGGGCTGGTCCTCGAGCCGGGTCGACACGTCATCGAGGTGCGCGCGCCGGGCATGGACAAGGGCCGGGCGGTCGAGGCCCTGGTCGCGGAGGTCGACGCGAGGGCGGTCCTCTTCGCCGGCGACGACCTCGGGGACGTCGAGGCCTTCGAGGCGGTCGCCAAGCTGGCGGCCGACGGCCTGCCGACGCTGCTGGTCTGCTCGGCGTCGTCGGAGGAGAGCGCCCTGGTGTCGCTGTCCGACATCGTCGTGCACGGGCCCGAGGGAGTGCTGGGCCTGCTGCGTCGGCTCACCGCGGACGTGCGCGCCCGTTCGTCCTGAGCGAGCGCGAGGCGCACTCCGGCCCGGCCGATCGAGGTGTTCGTGCCCCAGCACGGTGCACCTGGTCGGTGACGTCCGACGTCGTCCGTGGCGCCCTGGCTGCACCCTCGGAGGCCGCGGTCGCTGCCTGAGGTGGGTGTCCGCGGCGGCCCACTGTCCAGCATGCGGATCCGACGTGCACATGCTGAGACGGTCGACGTACTGTTGGTCCTGCTCATCCAGAGGGACTG
>ERZ724512.1562-NODE-1562-length-10649-cov-7.317255_pt1 | contig 10649 bp, 11 predicted proteins | sample MGYA00376045_ERZ724512 | MGnify/ENA primary metagenome ERZ724512 (study PRJEB28724, sample SAMN07190883) | activated sludge metagenome | isolation source: activated sludge of sewage treatment plant in Hong Hong | place: Hong Kong | collected 2016-03-17 ... | reverse complement strand
CAGACCGGCCGGACCCGCGTCGACCACAGCGGCGACCGGGTGCCCGGGGTACGGACGGATGTCTCCGGCCGGTGCCGCCGTCGGCGCCGGTGCCAGGGCCGCCGAGGCGGGACCGAGCGGTGCGGCGGCGGTCTCGGTGCGCTTGGAAGCGCAGCCCGTCAGCAACACGCCCACCACGGCCGCTGCGCCGATCAGGCGGCGAACTGCGCGGACGGGGACGCGTGGCATGGGCAAACTCCGGGTCTGTCGGTAAAACGCCGATTGTAGAAAACAGTCGGACGCACAATTTCCGCGCGTCGTCGGGACGGTCGGCATAAGTCGAGGTATGTTTCCCTCATGTCGCTGACAGCGGACCTCGATGTGGCGGGATGTGAGTTCGTCCTCGAAGACCTGATCGCCGGTCTTCACGCCAGCGGATACGGCCACCTCGACGGCGGTCGCAGCTTCTCCTTCCACATCGAGCAGGACACCCTGGTCATCGAGATCTACCGGCCGCGGCTGGCCGGGCCCGTCCCGCAGGCCGAGGACGTCGTGGCCGTCGCGCGTCGCGGGGTGCGCCACATCGATCTGAGCGACGAGCGCAGCCTGGCCGCGGCGGTGCGCGACGCGGTCAGTGCCGCCGTCCCGGTGCCCCGCTGACCAATTCGCTTCGGCGCGAGGCTCTTTCGCCGCGGCCGTCCCCTCACAGCGCTCTCTCAGCGCGGTTTATGTACGTTCTTCGTTGTGGATAGCACGCTCATCGCCCCGATGTCCTGGCTGCAGGTGGTCGTGCTGTCGCTGATCCAGGGGCTGACGGAGTTCCTGCCGATATCGTCTTCCGGGCACCTGGCGATCGCGTCGCGGCTGTTCTTCGCCGACGACGCCGGGGCCTCGTTCACCGCCGTCTCCCAGCTGGGCACCGAACTGGCGGTCCTGGTGTATTTCGCCAGGGACATCTGGCGCATCCTGCGGGCCTGGTTCGCCGGGTTGACCGACGAGGCCCGCCGCGACGTGGACTACCGGATGGGCTGGCTGGTGATCATCGGTTCCATCCCGATCATGGTGCTCGGGCTGGCGTTCAAGGACGTCATCCGCACCGGGGTGCGCAACCTGTGGGTGGTGGCCACCGCACTCGTGGTGTTCGCGCTGGTGATCGCCGCCGCCGAGTACTTCGGCCGGCAGACCCGGCACGCCGAGAACCTGACCTGGCGCGACGGCCTCACCGTCGGCCTCGCGCAGTGCCTGGCACTGGTGCCCGGGGTGTCGCGGTCGGGCGCGACGATCAGCGCGGGCCTGTTCCTCGGCCTGGACCGGGAGCTGGCCGCCCGGTTCGGCTTCCTGCTCGCGATCCCGGCGGTGTTCGCGTCGGGTCTGTTCTCCCTGCCGGACGCGTTCGCCCCCGTCAAGGAGGGCATGAGCGCCACCGGGGTGCAGCTCCTCGTGTCCGTCGTCATCGCGTTCGTGGTGGGCTTCGCCGCGATCTCGTGGTTCCTGAAGTTCCTCGTCAGCCACAGCATGTACTGGTTCGTGGCCTACCGGATCGTCGCCGGAACGACCGTCCTGGCCCTGCTGGCCACCGGCGTCCTGGCCGCGACCTAGCCGCCATGACCGTCATCCTGCTGCGGCACGGCCGCTCGACGGCGAACACCGCCCACACGCTGGCCGGGCGCTCGGCCGGCGTCGACCTCGACGAGACCGGGGTCGAACAGGCCCGGTCGCTGGTGGACCGCATCGGCGACCTGCCCGTGCGGGCGCTGGTGTGCTCGCCGCTGCTGCGCTGCCGGCGCACCCTGGAGCCGCTGGCCGAGCGCCTCGGCCTGCAGCCCGTCTTCGACGACCGGCTCACCGAGGTCGACTACGGCGACTGGACCGGGCGCAAGCTGTCCGAGCTGGTCTCCGAGTCGCTGTGGCAGGTGGTCCAGCAGCACCCCAGCGCCGCTGTCTTCCCCGGCGGCGAGGGCCTGGCCGACGTACAGGCCCGCGCCGTTTCAGCCGTCCGAGAACACGACCGCCGGTTGGCCGAGGGCAACGGCGGCGGTGACGTCCTGTGGGTGGCATGCACGCACGGAGATGTGATCAAGTCCGTCGTCGCCGACGCGCTGGGCACCCATTTGGACAGCTTCCAGCGGATCACCGCCGATCCGGCGTCGCTCAGCGTCATCCGCTACACGCCGCACCGGCCGTTCGTCGTGCATGTCAACCACACCGGCGACCGGCTCGCCGGGGTCCTCTCGGCGCCGCCGCCACAGCCGTCCGGTGACGCCACGGTCGGAGGTTCAACCGGCTGAACGGCCGCTGCTACCGGTATTTTGGAGAGGTCATGGCCCGCGCAATCCACGTCTTCCGCACACCCGACCGATTCGTGGCCGGGACCGTCGGTCAGCCCGGCGACCGGACCTTCTACCTACAGGCCGTGCACGACGCCCGGGTGGTGTCGGTGGTCCTGGAGAAGCAGCAGGTCGCGGTGCTGGCCGAGCGGATCGGCGCGCTGCTGGTCGAGGTCAACCGCCGGTTCGGCACGCCGCTGCCCCCGGAGGGCGACGACGCCGGCGACCTCAGCCCGCTGATCACCCCGGTCGACGCCGAGTTCCGGGTCGGCACGATGGGTCTGGGCTGGGACTCCGAGGCGCAGACCGTGGTGGTGGAACTGCTGGCCGTCACCGACACCGAATTCGACGCCTCGGTGGTGCTCGACGACGCCGAGGAGGGGCCCGACGCGGTCCGGGTGTTCCTCACGCCCGAGTCGGCCCGCCAATTCGCCACCCGCTCGGTGCGGGTCATCTCGGCGGGACGTCCGCCGTGCCCGCTGTGCGACGAACCGCTGGACCCCGAGGGCCACATCTGCGTGCGCACCAACGGTTATCGCCGGGCGGCGCTCGGGTCGGACGATGACCCCACGGACTGAGGCGGCCAGATGACCGCGCCGGGGGATGCCGAAGGCGCGCTGCGCGACGGCGAGTTGACCGTCCTGGGCCGGATCCGCTCGGCCAGCAACGCCACCTTCCTGTGCGAGGCCGAGTTCGGCGGCCGGGCCGTGCACTGCGTCTACAAGCCCGTCGCCGGTGAGCGTCCGCTCTGGGACTTCCCGGACGGCACGCTGGCCGGCCGAGAGTTCGCCAGCTACCTGGTGTCGGAGGCGCTGGGCTGGAACATCGTGCCGCACACCATTATTCGTGACGGCCCGGCCGGACCGGGCATGCTGCAGCTGTGGGTAGACCAGCCCGAGGAAGCCACCTGCGACCTGGTCGACGTGTGCCCGTCGAACCGGGTGCCGGCGGGCTATCTGGCGGTCCTGCAGGCACACGACTACACCGGCGACGCGGTCGCGCTGATCCACGCCGACGATCCCGCACTGCGCCGGATGGCGGTCTTCGACGTGCTGGTGAACAACGCCGACCGCAAGGGCGGCCACGTGCTGCGCGGGGTGGACGGCGGGGTGTACGGCGTGGACCACGGCCTGTGTCTGCACACCGAGGACAAGCTGCGCACGGTGCTGTGGGGCTGGGCGGGCAAGCCCGTCGACGACGAGACCCTCGACGCGGTCCGTGCGCTGGCCTCGGCGCTGGACGGCGAGCTGGCCGTGCGACTGGGCGCGCACATCACGCCGCGGGAGGTCAGGGCGCTGCGCCGGCGGGCGTTGGAACTGCTCGATCAGCCGGTGCTGCCCGGCCCCGACCGGCACCGGCCCATTCCGTGGCCCGCTTTCTGAACATCCGGCCCGTTTTCTGAACAGACACGGCGCGAAACAGACTGGCACCGAACGTCTTTGACCTGCCCGCCGGGTGGTCTGGGGGCGATAGCGGACGACGGCCCGCCGACTGCGCACACCAGTTTCAGCAATTCGGCAAAATTTCGGCCATGTAACAGCGAATGCGCTACTAGGCTCATCCGTGCCGCTAGTCACAACAACAACACAACATGGGGGTTCCCGTGTCAGACGTTGACATAACGACCTCGACCGACGAGCGCGCCGGCGCATCGCAGCCCCTACTGGGCCTGTCGGCCCTGACCGCCATCGTCGTGGGTTCGATGATCGGCAGCGGCATCTTCGCCCTGCCGTCTCAGATGGCCGGTAGCGCGGCCCCCGGACCCCTGCTGATCGGCTGGGCGGTCACCGGTGTCGGCATGCTGACACTGGCCTTCGTGTTCCAGACGCTCGCCGAGCGCAAACCCGAGATCGACGGCGGCGTCTACGGCTACGCCAAGGAGGGGTTCGGCAACTACATCGGCTTCACCTCGGCGTTCGGCTACTGGGCGTCGGCCTGGATGGGCAACGTCGCGTATCTGGTGCTGCTGTTTGCCACCCTCGACTACTTCTTCCCGGGCACGTTCACCGACGGCACCACGCTGCCGGCGATCATCGGCGCGTCGATCCTGTTGTGGATCGTGCACTTCCTGATCCTGCGCGGCGTGCAGACCGCGGCGTTCGTCAACACCATCGTGACCATCGCCAAGGTCGTCCCGATCCTGACCTTCATCGCGATCGCCGTCGTCGGCTTCAAGGCCGGACTGTTCAGCGCGGACTTCTGGGGCCGCCACACCGAGATCGACGGCGCGCCACTCGGCGACACCCTGCACCAGGTCCGCAACATGATGCTGGTGACCGTCTGGGTGTTCATCGGCATCGAGGGCGCGGCGGTGTACTCGCAGCGGGCCAGGAGCCGCAAGGAGGTCGGCAAGGCCACGGTGTTCGGTTTCCTCGCCGTGCTGGCACTGCTGCTGCTGGTGAACTTCCTGTCCTACGGCCTGATGGAGCAGTCCAAGCTGGCCGGTCTGGCCGACCCGTCGATGGCCGGCCTGATGAAACAGCAGGTGGGCAGCTGGGGTGCCGCGTTCATCTCGATCGGCCTGATCATCTCGCTGCTGGGCGCCCTGCTGGCCTGGGTGCTGCTGTGCGCGGAGATCCTGCGCATCCCGGCCCAGGAGGGCGTGATGCCCGAGGCGCTCGGCCGCGAGAACGCCAACGGCTCACCGGCCGGGGCGCTGTGGTTGACCAACGGCTGCGTCCAGGTCGTGCTCGTCCTCACCTATTTCATGACGAGCACCTACCTGGGTCTGGTGCTGCTGGCGACGTCGCTGATCCTGTTGCCGTATCTGTGGTCGGCGGCCTACCAGGTGCTGCTTGCGGTCCGGGGGGAGACCTACGGCAACGGCGAGGGCCGCACCAAGGACCTGGTGGTCGGTGGCATCGCGCTGATCTACGCCATCTGGCTCGTCTACGCCGGCGGTCTGGAGTACCTGCTGACCGCGGCGCTGCTGTACTTCATCGGCACGGCCTTGTTCGTGTGGGCGCGCCGGGAGAAGAACCTGACGCTGTTCAACCCCGCGGAGTGGATACTCTTCGCGGTCATCGCGCTGGCCGGTCTGGTCGGGCTCTACCTGATCATCACCGGGAAGATCGACGTCTTCAGCGCCTGAACCGATTTCAGAAAGGGAGCGATACTGATGGCTGCCAAGGCCGCAAAGAAAGCCAAGCCGAAAGCGGGACCCGCGTCGGACTCCCGGGTCGGTGTCTGGTCGGAGATCGGCAAACTGCGCCGCGTCCTGGTGTGCCAGCCCGACCTGGCGCACCAGCGCCTCACGCCGGAGAACAGTGCCGAACTGCTTTTCGACGACGTCATCTGGCTGGCCCAGGCGCGCCGGGACCACTTCGACTTCGTCTCCAAGATGGAGGACCACGGCGTCGAGGTGTACGACCTGCAGGACTGTCTGGCCGAGGTGCTCAAGGACCACCTGGCCCGCGCCTGGGTCCTCGACCGCCGGCTGACCGACTACCTGGTCGGCCCGAACATCAGCCTGGAGATGCGGCCGTGGCTGGAGGAGATGGACGCGGCGACGCTCGCCAGGTACCTGATCGGCGGCATCGCCTTCCACGACGTCCCCAAGGACGTCGCCGGGCCGTTCCTGTCTACCTTCGCCGAGACCGAGCCGGCCGGCTTCGTCATCGCGCCACTGCCCAACACCCAGTTCATGCGGGACAACTCGTCGTGGATCTTCCACGGCGTGACGCTCAACCCGATGTACTGGCCGGCCCGGCAACCCGAGACGTTGCTGACCACCGCGGTGTACAACTTCCACCCGGCGTTCGAGAACGAGGAGTACAACGTCTGGCTGGGCGACCCGGACGGCAATCCCTACGACCACGGGGCCACCACGCTGGAGGGCGGCGACGTGATGCCGATCGGCAAGGGCACCGTGGTGATCGGCATGGGGGAGCGGACGTCGCGGCAGGCCATCGCGCTGGTGGCGCGCAGCCTGTTCGCCGCCGAGGCCGCCGAGCGGGTCATCATCGCCGCGCTGCCCAAGACGCGTTCGGCGATGCACCTCGACACCGTGTTCACCTTCTGCCACCACGACGTGGTGACGGCGTTCGCGCCGATCGTCGACAACATCGAACCGATCACGCTGCGGCCGGATGACAAGGCGCCCGGCGGGATGTCGGTCCACCACGAGACGAAGGGCCTGGTGGAGACCATCGGCCACGCGCTCGGGGTGAGCTTCAAGGTCGTCGAGACCGCCGGTGACGTCTACGGGATCCAGCGCGAGCAGTGGGACGACGCCAACAACGTCGTCGCCCTGGAGCCCGGCGTGGTCATCGGCTACGACCGAAACACGTTGACCAACACGGCATTACGCAAGGCCGGCGTCGAGGTCATCACCATCGACGCCAGCGAGCTCGGCCGCGGCCGGGGCGGCGGCCGGTGCATGACCTGCCCGATCCTGCGCGACCCGGCGTACTGAGCATCCCAAGACCCAAAAGGAGACATGCACCATGGGATTCAACCTGCAGGGACGAGACCTGCTCAGCCTGGCCCACCACAGCGAGCGCGAGATTCTCTACCTGATCGACCTGGCCCGAGACCTCAAGCGGCTCAAGTACTCCGGGGTGCGCACCCGCAACCTCGAGGGTCTCAACATCGCGCTGATCTTCGAGAAGACCTCGACGCGGACCCGCTGCGCGTTCGAGGTGGCCGCGCACGACGAGGGCGCCCACGTCACCTACATCGACCCGACCTCGTCGCAGATCGGGCACAAGGAGTCGATGAAGGACACCGCCCGGGTGCTCGGCCGGATGTACGACGCGATCGAGTACCGCGGGTTCGGCCAGGAGGTCGTCGAGGAACTCGAAAAGTACGCCGGGGTACCGGTTTTCAACGGGCTCACCGACGAGTTCCACCCCACCCAGATGCTGGCCGACGTGCTGACCATGACCGAGCATTGCCCCAAGCCGCTGCATGACATCGCCTACGCCTACGTCGGCGACGGCCGCAACAACATGGCCAACTCGCTGCTGATGGTGGGCGCCAAGCTGGGCATGGACGTGCGGATCGGCGCGCCCAAGGATCTACAGCCCGAAAAGGATCACGTGAAGTTGTGCGAGGGCTTCGCCGAGGAATCCGGCGCGCGCATCACGATCACCGACGATCCGGTCACGGCCGTCAAGGGCGTCGACTTCATCCACACCGACGTCTGGGTGTCGATGGGCGAGCCGATCGAGAGTTGGGGTGAGCGCATCGGTGAGCTGATGCCGTTCCAGGTCAACGCGAAGCTGATGAAGGCCTCGGGCAACCGGCGGGTGAAGTTCATGCACTGTCTGCCGGCGTTCCACAATTCGGAGACCAAGGTGGGCAAGCAGATCGCCGAGCAGTACCCGGATCTGAAGAACGGCATCGAGGTCACAGACGACGTCTTCGAGACCCCGGCCAACATCGCCTTCGAGCAGGCCGAGAACCGCATGCACACGATCAAGGCGGTCCTGGTGTCCTCCTTACGGGCCAACTGATTTCGGGGTCTGCGATGCGAATCGTGATCGCCCTGGGCGGTAACGCGCTGCTGCAACGCGGGCAGCCGATGACCGCGGAGAACCAGCGGGCCAACATCCGGATCGCCGCCGAGGCGATGGCGAAGGTGGCCGACGGCAACCAGCTCGTCATCGCCCACGGCAACGGCCCGCAGGTGGGTCTGCTGGCGCTGCAGTCGGCCGCCTACACCGAAGTGGACCCGTATCCGCTCGACGTGCTCGGCGCCCAGACCGACGCGATGATCGGCTACGTCATCGAACAGGAGCTGGGCAACCTGCTGCCGTTCGAGCAGCCGTTCGCCACCATGCTGACGATGATCGAGGTGGACCGCGACGATCCGGCGTTCGCGAACCCGACCAAGCCGATCGGCCCGGTCTACGACAAGGAAACCGCCGAAAAACTGGCCGCCGAGGAGGGCTGGTCGATCGCACCCGACGGCGACAAGTTCCGCCGGGTGGTCGCCAGCCCGAAACCCAAGCGCATCTTCGAGATTCGGCCGATCCGGATGCTCGTCGACGCGGGCGTCATCGTGGTCTGCGCCGGCGGCGGCGGCATCCCGACGATGTACGACGAGGACCGCAACCTGCAGGGTGTCGAGGCCGTCATCGACAAGGACCTCGCCGCCTCCCTGCTGGCCCAGGAACTGGACGCCGATCTGCTGGTGATCGCCACCGACGTCGACGGCGTCTACCTCAACTGGGGCAAGCCGGACCAGCAGAAGCTGGGTGCGGTCACCCCGGAGGAGTTCGAGGGGCTCAACCTGCCGAAGGGGTCGATGGGCCCGAAGGTGGACGCGGCGTGCGGGTTCGCGCGGGCCACCGGCAACGAGGCGGTCATCGGCTCGCTGTCCGACATCGACGACATCGTGCGGGGCACCGCGGGAACCCGCGTCAAGGTCGCGCGCTAGCCACGCTTCCAGGTCAGCACGCCGGCGTCGGCCAGCTGCGACAGGTGCAGCTGATCGTCCTTGATCAGGTACGTGCGCACATTGCTCAGCGCCTTGCCGACCTGCGAGTCCAGTGACGGCTGCGGGCACATCATCATGGTGGTCGCAATCGGGCTGAACTCGAGTTTGCCTTCCGAACCGTCGCCGCCCGGCTCCAGCTTGTAGGTGCCCTTGCCGCGGTTGCAGTCGAGTTGGAAGAACGCGTCGGTGCCGTTCGGGTCGAACGTGACGGTGAATTTCGCCGGGTCCGGCACCGGGGTGGTGCCCTGCGCGTCGTCCATCGACTGCAGCGACACCAACTGCCAGGTGGTGCCGGGCAGTGTGGGCGCGGTGGCGGTGGAGTCCGACGAGCAGGCGACGGCACCGGCCGACACGCCGATTGTCAGCAGGGCGGCGGTCAGCGGCCGAAACGCGATCTTCACGAGTTCGAACCTACCGAAGGCCGGGATTCACCGGCCGCGCCCACGTCATCGCCGGTGCGTGTCGCGTGGATACTGGGACGGTGAATCCGGCCACCACCGACGCGGCGCTGGCCGCCGATCTGGCCGCCGACGCGGGGAGGCTGTTGCTGGACATCCGCGCCGAGATCGGGTTCGACTACCCGTGGGACCTCGGCGACATCGGCGACGCCCGGGCCAATGCGTTGCTGCTGCGCCGGCTGAAGGCGGAGCGGCCCGACGACGCGGTGCTCTCCGAGGAGGCGCCCGACGACCTGGCCCGCCTCGAAGCGGACCGGGTGTGGATCATCGACCCCGTCGACGGCACCCGGGAGTTCTCCACGCCGCGGCGGCCGGACTGGGCGGTGCATATCGCGCTGTGGCAGCGGGTCGGCGGCCCGGACGGCGCGATCACCGATGCCGCGGTCGCGCTGCCCGCACTCGGCGAGGTCTACCGCAGCGACACCGTGACGATGGCGGCCCGGCGCGATCCGGCGGCGCCGATCCGCATCACCGCGAGCGCCAACCGGCCGCCGCGGGTGCTGTTCAGGATGGCCGAACTCCTCGAGTTCGAGATGGTCCGGATCGGCTCGGCCGGCGCCAAGGCCATGGCCGTGGTGCGCGGCGACGTCGACGCCTATCTGCACGCCGGCGGTCAGTGGGAGTGGGATTCGGCGGCCCCGGCGGGCGTCGTGCAGGCCGCCGGCATGCACGCGTCGCGCCTCGACGGCTCGCCGATGCTCTACAACCGGCCCGACCCGTATCTGCCCGACCTGCTGATGTGCCGCCCCGAACTCGCCGACGTGCTGCTCGACGCGATCCGGACGGCGGCCGGTCCGGGCGCACCGCGGTACCCATAGAGTTGGTGCCCATGGAATCGTGGTCGGTGCCCCATGTGCCGGAGTTGCCGGGACGCGGTCCGCAGTTGCGGCTCTACGACAGCGCCGACCGGCAGGTCCGGCCCGTGTCGCCCGGCCCGACGGCCACCATGTACGTCTGCGGGATCACCCCGTACGACGCCACCCATCTCGGCCATGCCGCCACCTACCTGACCTTCGACCTCGTCAACCGGTTGTGGCGGGACGCCGGACATCGGGTGCACTACGTGCAGAACGTCACCGACGTCGACGACCCGCTGTTCGAGCGGGCCGACCGGGACGGCATCGACTGGCGTGAGCTGGCGGCCCGCGAGACCCAGCTGTTCCGGGACGACATGACGGCGCTGCGGGTGGTGCCGCCGCAGGACTACGTCGCCGCCACCGACGCCATCGACGAAGTAGTCGAGGTGATCGAGAAGATGCTGGCCGCCGGGACGGCCTACGTGGTCGACGACCCGGAGTTCCCGGACGTCTACTTCCGCGTCGACGCCACCGAACAGTTCGGCTACGAGTCCGGCTACGACCTGGACACCATGCGCGCGTTGTTCGCCGAGCGCGGCGGCGACCCGGACCGGCCCGGCAAGGCGGACCCGCTCGACGCCCTGGT
>ERZ724512.1560-NODE-1560-length-10651-cov-4.428558_pt1 | contig 10651 bp, 7 predicted proteins | sample MGYA00376045_ERZ724512 | MGnify/ENA primary metagenome ERZ724512 (study PRJEB28724, sample SAMN07190883) | activated sludge metagenome | isolation source: activated sludge of sewage treatment plant in Hong Hong | place: Hong Kong | collected 2016-03-17 ... | reverse complement strand
ATGGTTCGGGGGGTTAAGGCTTTTCACAGGTACGGCGTGGTCGGTCTTGTCGTTGCGCAGATGTGCGCTACGACAGCACTCGTCAGCGTACCGGGCGTAGCGATCGCTCAGTCGGCGTCTCAGATCGTCGTCGAAGGCAATCGCCGGGTCGAGGCCGAGACGATCAGATCGTACTTCGCCCTTGCTCCTGGCGAGCGTCTGGACGCGGCGAAGATCGACTCCGCGCTGAAGGCGCTATACGCCACCGGCTTATTCCAGGACGTGCGCATCACGCCCTCCGGCGGGCGCGTCATTGTCGTCGTGGTCGAGAACGCGGTGATCAATCGCGTCGTCTTCGAAGGCAATCGCAAGGTCAAGGACGAGCAGCTTCAGGCGGAAGTTCAGTCGCGTCCGCGCGGCACGCTTTCGCGCGCGATCGTCCAGGCGGACGTGCAACGGATCATCGAGATCTATCAGCACGCCGGCCGCTACGACATCCGCGTCGACCCGAAGATCATCGAGCTGCCGAACGGCCGCGTCGATCTCGTTTTCGAGATCAGCGAGGGCGGGAAGACCGGCGTCGCCAAGATCAACTTCGTCGGCAATCAGGCCTATTCCGACTGGCGCCTGAAGGAAGTGATCAAGACCGGCGAAACCAGCATCCTCAGCTTCCTCAAGTCGAACGACATCTTCGATCCCGACCGGATGGAGGTCGACCGCGACCTGCTGCGCCGTTTCTATCTCAAGAACGGGTTTGCCGACGTGCGCATCGTCTCGGCCAATGCCGAGTATGATCCGTCGCGCCGCGGCTTTATCATCACCTTCGTCATCGACGAGGGCCCGCGCTATACGTTCGGCACCGTCGATATCGTGACGTCCGTGACCGGGATCGACCCGAACGTGCTGCGCTCGCGGCTGCGCACTCAGCCGGGCGCCATCTACAATGCCGATGCGGTGGAAAAAACGGTCGAAGAAATGACGATCGAGGTAGCCAAGCTCGGCTATCCGTTCGCTTCGATCAAGCCGCGCGGCGAACGCAATTACGAATCGAGGACCGTCGATCTCGTCTACACGCTCGAGCAGGGCCCGCGCGCCTATATCGAACGCATCAATATCCGCGGCAACTCGCGGACGCGCGACTACGTCGTCCGCCGCGAATTCGATATCGTCGAGGGCGACGCCTACAACCGCGTCATGATCGACCGCGCCGAGCGTCGAATCAAGAATCTCAACTACTTCAAGGTGGTGCGAATCACCACCGAGCCGGGTTCGGGACCGGACCGGATCATCGTCAATGTCGATGTCGAGGAGCAGCCCACCGGCGAATTCTCGGTTTCCGGCGGTTACTCCACCGCCGACGGCTTCATCGGCGAAGCGAGCGTCGGCGAGCGCAACCTGCTCGGCCGCGGCCATGTGGTGCGCGCGGCGGTTCAATACGGCACGCGGGCGCGCGGTTTCGAGTTGTCCTTCGTCGAGCCGTATCTGCTGGGGCAGCGCCTCGCGCTCGGTCTCGACGGCTTCGCGAAGCAGCAGACGTCGTCGCAATACACCTCCTACACGTCGACCACGATCGGCGGCAACATCAAGCTCGGCTTCCCGATCACCGATGCGGTCGTCGGGCAGGTCCGCTACTCCGCCTATCAGCAGACGCTCAAGCTGCCGCAACAGTTTGAGAACTGTAACAACCTCAACCCGGGCAGCCCGTGGTTCTATCCGACATCGTTGACCGGGCTTAACGGCCAACCCGTCATCGACCCGACCACCGGCGCGCCGTTCGCGGCGACCTGCTACTACGACGGCGAGGCGTCGCTGGCGGTAAAGCGCGAGCTTGCAGGCGGGCCGGTCTTCGTTTCGCTGCTCGGCTACACGGCGAGCTACAACACCCTGGACAACAACCGCAACCCGGCCAACGGCCTGCTGATTTCGCTCAATCAGGACTTCGCGGGCGTGGGCGGCGACGTGAACTTCTTCAAGACCACGGTCGACTCCCGCCTCTACAACGAATTCCTGCCGGACATTGTCGGCCTGTGGCGCGTGCAGGGCGGTTATGCCTCGGGATGGGGCGGCCAGGAATTGCGCATGCTCGACCACTTCCAGGGTGGCCCGAACATGGTGCGCGGCTTCCAGCCGGCCGGCTTCGGTCCGCGCGACATAACGCCTGGGTCGAACCAGGATGCGCTCGGCGGATCGATGTTCTGGGCGACCAGCCTCGAGGTGCAGACCCCGCTGTTCTTTGCACCCAAGGACTTCGGCATGCGGCTTGCCGCCTATGCGGATGCGGGCCAGTTGTGGGACTACAAGGGACCGCAGACCTGGTCTGAGTTCGGCCTCATCATGACCTGCCCGAATCAGCCCCAGACGGTGCCCTGTATCGGTGACTCCGACATTGTTCGTTCGTCGGTCGGCGTCGGATTGATCTGGGATTCGCCGTTCGGTCCGCTGCGGTTCGACGTGGCTTATCCGATCACCAAGGCGTCCTACGACAAGACGCAGATCTTCCGGTTCGGCGGCGGGAAGCAGTTCTAAAGCTCGAAGCGCCGTTCAAAGTCGTGCGGTTGGGGTTGCGTTGCGGCGCGTTTGCCGCACTATGCGCCAACCCTACGACCGCCGGCGCACACCCAATGACCGAGCCGTTCTTTTTCGAACGCACCAAAGCCCTGACTATCGGCCAAATTGCTGAGCTGACGGGAGCCGAGCCGCTGGCCGGCGCTCCCGTCGACCGGCTCATTCGCGACGTGGCGACGCTTGATGGCGCTGGCCCGAGCGATCTCGCCTTCCTCGACAACCCGAATTACGCGGCTTCACTCGAAACCACCCGTGCGGGAGCGTGCCTGATCGCCCCGCGCTTCGAGGCGCGCGCCCCGGAGGGTCTCGCGCTCCTGCGCTCGCGCGAGCCGTACCGGGCCTTCGTCAAAGTCGCCCGCGCGCTTTTTCCCGCGGCGCTGCGGCCCTCCTCGCTGTTCGCGACAGAGGGCGTCTCCCCCAGCGCTTTCGTTCATCCCTCGGCGCGCATCGAGAGCGGGGCGTCGATCGATCCGGCGGCGGTCGTCGGCCCGGGCGCGGAGATCGGCGCCGGCACGGTGATCGGCCCGACCGCCGTCGTCGGCCCGAAGGTGCGGGTCGGACGCGATTGCGCGATCGGCGCCGGCGTATCGCTGACCCATGCGCTGGTCGGCGACCGCGTGATCATTCACCCGGGCTGCCGCATCGGGCAGGACGGCTTCGGCTTCGTGATGGGCGCGGGCGGCCACCAGAAAGTGCCGCAGCTCCGCCGCGTCATTATCCAGGACGACGTGGAGATCGGCGCCGGCACCACGATCGATCGCGGCGGCACGCGCGACACCGTCATCGGCGAAGGCACCAAGATCGACAATCTGGTTCAAATCGGCCACAACGTGTCGATCGGCCGCCATTGCGTGATCGTGGCGCAGACGGGAATATCCGGGAGCGTGACGCTGCAGGATTACGTCGTGCTCGGCGCACGCGTCGGCGTCAACAATCACCTCACGATCGGGGAAGGCGCTCAGATCGCCGCGGTCAGCGTCGTCCATGGCGACGTGCCTCCCGGCGCGAGATGGGGCGGCACCCCGGCCAAGCCGGCGCGGATATGGTTCCGCGAAATGAAACTGATCGAGCGCCTCGCGATGCGATCGAGCAGCGGTAAGGCAGCCGAAGGCAACACAGAAAGCGATTGACAGGGAAAGGGCCATGGAGGCGCGCACCACCATCGAGGCAGCCGATATTTCGGTGATTCTGAATTCGCTGCCGCACCGCTATCCGTTCCTCATGGTCGATCGCGTGATCGACATCCGGGGCGACGATCACGGCATCGGAATCAAGAACGTGACCGCGAACGAGCCGCAGTTTCTCGGCCACTTCCCCAATCGCCCGGTGTTTCCCGGCGTGCTGATGATCGAAGGCATGGCGCAGACCGCGGGCGTTCTGTGCGTTCTCGCAGGCACCGGCAAACGGGCGGGCGAGGTCTATTTCCTGACGATCGACAAGGCGAAGTTCCGCAAGCCGGTGGTGCCGGGCGACACGGTCGAATACCATATGAACAAAATCCAGCAGCGCCGGAACATGTGGTGGTTCCGCGGCGAGGCCATGGTCGCGGGACAGATGGTCGCCGAGGCCGAGGTCGGCGCCATGCTGTCCTGGGCCTGAATCCATGGGCAAAATCGATGCGACGGCCAAAGTGGCCAGCGGCGCGGCAATCGCCGAGGATGTCGAGATCGGTCCTTACTGCATCGTCGGGCCGCAGGTCGAACTGGCGCCGGGCGTGCGCCTTCTGTCTCACGTCAGCGTAACCGGACACACCAGCATCGGCGCGCGCACGGTGGTCTATCCGTTCGCCTCGCTCGGAACGCCGCCCCAGTCGGTCCACTATCGCGGCGGAGATACGCGCCTCGTCATCGGCGCCGATTGCCAGATCCGCGAAGGGTGCACGGCCAATACCGGAACCGAGGACGGCCGCGGCATCACGCGGATCGGCGACGGATGCTTCATGATGGTCGGCTCGCATGTCGGGCACGATTGCGACGTCGGCAATCACGTCACCTTCGCCAACAATGCGGTGCTCGCCGGCCATGTGAGCGTGGGCGATTACGTCGTCTTCGGCGGGCAGGCCGCGGTTCGCCAGTTCGTGCGGATCGGGGCGGGGGTGATGGTCGCCGGCCTCACCGGAATCAGGGCCGACGTCATTCCCTGGAGCATGGTCGAGGGGCGCATCGGGCACCTGGCCGGCCTGAATGTCGTCGGGCTGCGCCGGCGCGGATTCAGCAAGGCCGACATCAAAAGACTGCGGCAGACCTATCAGCGGCTGTTCTTCGGCCCCGGGACCTTTCGCTCGCGCGCCGAAGCGGTGGTGGCCGATAAGGGCGATCCGCCGGTTGCCGAGGTCATCGAGTTCATCGTTGCGAGCGGCGACCGCCCGCTCACCATGGGCGTGCGTCGGGCCGAGGCCAACGCCGGACCATGACGCTCGATGCGACGACCGCGGCCGCCTCGCCCCTCGCGATCATCTGCGGGGGCGGGAGCCTGCCGCAGGCCGTCGCCCAGGCCGTCGACCGTACCGGCCGGCGCTGCGTGCTGTTCGCGATCCGCGGCTGGGCCGATCCCGCCGCGGTGGAGGCATTTCCGCATCACTGGGTGGACCTCGGCCGATACGGACGCTTCCGGCGCCTGATGCAGGCGGAAGGGTGCCGCGACGTCGTTTTCATCGGCACGGTCCTGCGCCCGTCGCTTACGCAAATTCGGCTGGACTGGGAGACGGTGAGGGTGTTGCCGGACGTTTGGCGCGCCTTCCACGGCGGCGACAATCATCTGCTGTCCGGCGTCGGCCGCATTCTCGGCGGGCACGGCTACCGGCTGATCGGCGCGCACGAAGTCGCGCCCGATATTCTGGTGCCGGAGGGGCCGCTCGGCCGCTGCGCGCCGTCTGCGCGCGACATGGCGGACATTGCGGTCGCGCTCGAGCTGTTGCGGGCGACCAGTCCGTTCGATGTCGGGCAGGGGGCGGTGGTCGCCGATCGGCACGTGCTCGCGGTCGAGGCAGCCGAGGGCACCGACGGCATGCTCGATCGCATCGCCGATTTGCGGCGGCAAGGGCGCATTCAGACCAGGCCGGGCGTCGGCGTTCTGGTCAAGGCCGCCAAGATCGGCCAGGACCATCGCTTCGACCTTCCGACGATCGGCCCGAAGACCGTGGACGGCGTCGCGCGCGCCGGCCTCGCTGGCCTCGCGGTGGTCGCCGGCGCGACCATCATGGCTGAGCCGCAGGAAATCGTTCGCCAGGCGAATGCGGCGGGCGTGTTCGCCGCGGGCGTGCGACCCCCGCAAGCGGAATGAGCGAGATCGTTCAAACGCCCGGGCGCGGCGCCGCTCCGACCATCGCGCTGGTCGCGACGGAAGCCTCCGGCGATCGCCTGGGGGGCGCGCTCATGCAGGCGATTGCGCGCCGCGTTCCCGGCGTGCGCTTTACCGGCGTCGGCGGTCCGGACATGGCCGCGCAGGGCCTCGTCAGCCTGTTTCCGATCGACGACTTGGCGATCATCGGCTTCGTCGCCATCCTCGCGCGGTTGCCGTCGATCTTCCGCCATATCCGCGCTGCGGCCGACGCGGTGATCGCCGCGCAGCCGGACGTGCTGGTGATCATCGACAGCCCCGAATTCACCCACCGCGTGGCGCGCCGCGTGCGCGCCGCTGCGCCCGCCATCCCGATAGTCGATTACGTATCGCCGTCGGTCTGGGCCTGGCGCCCGTCGCGGGCGCGCGCCATGCGCGGCTATGTCGACCACGTGCTCGCGCTGCTGCCGTTCGAACCGGATGCGCTCGCCCGGCTCGGCGGGCCGCCCTGCGATTTCGTCGGTCACCCGCTCGCGAGCGAAGTCGATCGCCTGCGCCCGGACGACAGCGACGCAGCGCGGCGGGCTGCGGACCCGCTGCTGGTCCTGGTGCTGCCGGGCAGCCGCTCGGGGGAGATCAAGCGGCACCTGTCGGTGTTCGGCGAAGCGATGACGATCCTCGCTGAGCGCTGCGGCCCGGTCGAAGCGGTTTTGCCGACCACGCCTTCGCTCGAAGCGCGGGTGCGCGCCGCGACCGCCGGCTGGCCGGTCAAGCCGCGGGTGGTTGCCGAAACCGCGGAGAAATGGGCGGCGTTTCGCCAAGCGCGCGCAGCGCTTGCGGCGTCGGGGACGGTGACGCTCGAACTCGCGCTCGCCGCCGTGCCGACGGTCGTCGCCTATCGCGTTCCGCTGGTGGAAGAGGTGGTCGGGCGGCTGCTGATCAAGGTGCCGACCATCGTGCTCGCCAATCTGGTGCTGGGCGAGAACGTGATGCCGGAACTGCTGCAACGGCAGGTCGCGCCGGAGCCGCTCGCCGCCGCGCTTGCGCCGCTGCTCGCCGACACGCCGGAACGCCGGCGCCAAGTCGCGGCGTTCGCTCGCCTCGACGATGTGATGAAGATAGGCGCGGCAAACCCCAGCGAGGCCGCCGCGCAAATCGTGCTTGACTACGCCCGCGGCGGCCGGCGCGGGTGAGGGCCGCCCGCGACGTCTATTTCCGCTTTCCGATCGCGACGTAATCGCGGCGCGTCTCGCCGGTGTAGAGCTGGCGCGGGCGGCCGATCTTCTGGCTCGGGTCCTCGATCATTTCCTTCCACTGGGCGATCCAGCCGACCGTGCGCGCGAGTGCGAACAGGACGGTGAACATCGTGGTCGGGAAGCCCATCGCCTTGAGCGTGATGCCCGAGTAGAAGTCGATATTGGGGTAGAGCTTCTTTTCGATGAAGTACTCGTCGTGCAGCGCGATCCGCTCGAGTTCACGCGCCACTTCGAACAGGTCGTCATTCACGCCGGTTTCCGCCAGCACCTTGTGGCAGGTCGTCTGCATGATCTTGGCGCGCGGATCGTAGTTCTTGTAGACGCGGTGGCCGAAGCCCATCAGGCGGAAGCCGCTGGTCTTGTCCTTCGCCTTGGCGACGAATTCCGGGATGCGCTCCGGCTTGCCGATTTCGCTGAGCATGTTCAGCGCGGCTTCGTTGGCGCCGCCGTGCGCGGGGCCCCAGAGGCAGGCGATGCCGGCGGCGATGCAGGCGAACGGATTGGCCGCGGACGAGCCGGCCAGCCGCACCGTCGAGGTCGAGGCGTTCTGTTCGTGGTCCGCGTGCAGGATGAAGATGCGGTCCATGGCGCGCGCGAGCAGCGGATTGACCTCGTATTCCTCGCACGGCACCGCAAAGCACATGCGCAGGAAGTTCGACGCATAGTCGAGGTCGTTCTTGGGATAGATGAACGGCTGGCCGATCACGTATTTGTAGGCCATCGCCGCCAGGGTCGGCATCTTCGCGATCAGGCGGTAGGAGGCGATCATCCGCTGGTGCGGATCGGAGATATCGGTCGAGTCGTGATAGAACGCCGACAAGGCGCCGACGCAGCCGACCATCAACGCCATCGGATGCGCGTCCCGGCGGAAGCCCTGGTAGAACCGCGCCATCTGCTCATGGATCATGGTGTGGCGGGTGACCGTGCGGTCGAAGTCCGCCTTTTGCGCCGTCGTCGGCAGCTCGCCATAGAGCAGCAGATAGCAGGTTTCCAGGAAGTCGCCGTGCTCGGCGAGCTGCTCGATCGGATAGCCGCGATAGAGCAGGATGCCTTCGTCGCCGTCGATGAAGGTGATCTTCGACTCGCAGCTTGCCGTCGAGGTAAAGCCGGGATCGTAAGTGAAGGTGCCGGCAAGATCGTAAAGCTTGCTGATGTCGACGACATCAGGACCCACGGTCCCTTGATAGACCGGAAAATCGAAGTTCTTGTTGCCGATCGTCAGGGTTCCGGTCTTTCCGCCCGTCTTCGCGTCCATGGAATCCTCGATTGGTAGGGGTCAAACGAGCCTGCAGCCGCTCGCCGGCACGCTGAGTGTGGATCGGCGAGGTTTCCCGCCTCGCGTAGCGCATCTACCGGCGGGTCACAAGACGGCGGTTCGTCTAGGCGTCCGCAGGAGCGCGAGGCGTCACCGACCCGATATGGTGTCGGCCGGCGCCGGGCGGGAGGGGGCTGCGCCCACAGCCGCGGCGGCTTCCGCCTGGTCGCCGATCCGTGCGAGGCACTCGGGCTTCCCGAGCACCGCCAGCACATCGAAGATGCCGGGAGACGTCGTGCGCCCGGTGAGCGCCGCCCGCAGCGGCTGGGCGACGGCGCCGAGCTTCAGCGCCCGGCTTTCGGCAAAGCTGCGGATCGCCGCTTCCGTCGTCGCCGCCGTCCAGGGGTCGACCTCGGCCAACGCGCCGGCGAGCCCGCGCAGCATCGCCCGCGCCTCCGTCGTGAGCAGCGCCTGCGCCTTCTCCTCGATCGGAAGCGGCCGCTCGGCGTACAGGTAACGCGCCTGATCGATCAATTCGATCAAGGTCTTGGCGCGCTCCTTCAAGCCCGGCATCGCCGCCAGCAGCTTGTCCCGGAGCGGCGCATCGAGCTTGGCCGCGAGCTCGGGTCCATTGGCGATGTAGGGAAGCAGGCCTTCGATGTCGGCGAGCAGTTCGCGATCGCTCGCCGCCCGCAAATAGTGGCCGTTGAGGCTCTCCAGCTTGGCGAAATCGAAGCGGGCAGGGGAGCGGCCGATCTGCGGGAGATCGAAGGCGGCGATCATCTCCTCGGTCGAAAAGATTTCCTGGTCGCCGTGGCTCCAGCCGAGCCGCACCAGGTAGTTCCGCACCGCCGGCGGCAGGAAGCCCATCGCCCGGTAGGCGTCGACGCCGAGCGCGCCGTGGCGCTTGGACAGCTTCGAGCCGTCGGGCCCGTGGATCAGCGGGATGTGCGCCATGATCGGCGCTTCCCAGCCGAGGGCGTCATAGATCTGCTTCTGTCGGGCGGCGTTGGTGAGGTGATCGTCGCCGCGGATGATGTGGGTGACGCCCATGTCGTGGTCGTCGACCACCACGGCGAGCATGTAGGTCGGCGTGCCGTCGGAGCGCAGCAGCACGAGGTCGTCGAGATGCTCGTTCTGCCAGGCGACGCGGCCCTGGACCTGATCGTCGATCACCGTCTCCCCCGTCAGCGGGGATTTGAGGCGGACGACGGGCGCCACGCCCTCGGGCGCCTCCGATGAGTGGCGATCGCGCCAGCCGCCGTTGTAGAGCCGCGTCCGGCCCTCCTGGCGCGCCTTCTCGCGCATCTCGTCGAGTTCGGCCTGGGAGGCGTAGCAGAGATAGGCGCCGCCGGAGGCAAGCAGCCCCTCGGCCACCTCGCGGTGTCGCGCCGCGCGCGAAAACTGGTAGATGGCGTCGCCGTCCCAGTCGATGCCGAGCCAGCTCAGCCCATCGAGGATGGCGTCGATCGCCGCCTGCGTCGATCGCTCGCGATCGGTATCCTCGATGCGCAGCAGCATCTTGCCGCCCCTTCCACGGGCGTACAGCCAGTTGAACAGCGCGGTCCGCGCCCCGCCGATATGCAGGAATCCGGTCGGCGAGGGAGCAAAGCGAGTGACGACGGTTTTGGTCATGGCGCCTTGGTGGAGGGCCCGAGGGCGGCGGACGCTCCTCGTAGCACAGGTGGGATCGAGAGCAATCGGGCGGGGACGCCGCGGCGTTCAGCAACCGATCATGTGGGGAGGCGATGCGGCGGTTTTAGGGGGGTGGATTGCCGCTTGGCGCAATGTCGCGAATTTGGCACAAACCTTGACCCGCCGCGCGAGCGCCGCGGTCTTGAACCCGGACAGGAATTATGACGGCAGCCGAAACGATAACCACCGAAGCGGGACGCGACTTCATCCGCGACATCATCCAGGCGGACATCGACGCCGGCCGCCACAAAGAGATCGTAACCCGCTTTCCGCCGGAACCGAACGGTTATCTGCATATCGGTCACGCCAAGTCGATCTGCTTGAATTTCGGGGTCGCAGCGGAGTTCGGCGGCCGCTGCCACCTGCGCTTCGACGACACCAACCCGGTGAAGGAGGAGCAGGAATATATCGATTCGATCGAGCGCGACGTGCGCTGGCTCGGCTTCGATTGGGGCCGGCACCTTTACTATGCGTCCGACTATTTTGAACAGCTCTATGCCTGGGCCGAGTACCTGATCCAGGGCGGCAAGGCCTTTGTGGACGATCAGTCGCAGGAGGCGATCCGCGCCACCCGCGGCACGCTCACCGAGCCGGGTCAGAACAGCCCGTTCCGCGAGCGACC
>ERZ724512.1558-NODE-1558-length-10659-cov-4.792437_pt1 | contig 10659 bp, 11 predicted proteins | sample MGYA00376045_ERZ724512 | MGnify/ENA primary metagenome ERZ724512 (study PRJEB28724, sample SAMN07190883) | activated sludge metagenome | isolation source: activated sludge of sewage treatment plant in Hong Hong | place: Hong Kong | collected 2016-03-17 ... | reverse complement strand
ACGGCGACCGCCTAGGAATCAACTAGCCGATGACCACTTACACAAAGAATCCGACCGTCCCCTGCTTGACACCCAATAGGAGCTCACCCGTGCGAATAGCCGGTTTACCCGATGCCTTGAAAGGCGCGGACGAAGATCACCACAACGGCAATGCAAAGTGCCAGCAAGAAGACGAGAGTAGCACAAGCGATTCTGAATATCGCGCGCTTCATCGCCTGCACTGCGTGCCCTTTTTGCGTACTCCCATTCCTGACTGCCAAAGCCTTGTGCCCAACAGACGCAAATGGATGTACAAACTGTTGACGCCCAGTCGGCGGGCCGACGCGCTGAATGAGCGCGCGTTCTCCTTTATGTAGGATTGAACAATCGCATTGTTTCTACTATCTCGTGCAGAGTCCCTCTTTTCATCTTCTGTGCCGTGTTTCGATAGGCCATATTCATGGACTGCCCCCATTTTCGTTGCGGCTTCGAGCGAAAGGCGAAGCGCCATCATTGACTGCCATACAAAATGGCGAACAAGTTGTCTTGGTTTGTATCCCCAGTAATGTTCTTGCTGATTACATATGTGATATTTACCAATTCATGGCAGTCGCTTGGCCCGTAGTTCGCGCAAACTTTAGCGATTTCCGACACACCCGCAGCGATCGCTTTGACGGGCGCTGATCCCGTCGAGCACACAGTGCTGCCCGACTTCGAACTGCTACACCTTGTCGGCAAAGGCAAGAAACCACGACGGGGAGCGGAGCTCTGTAAACCCTTGCCCCAGATCATCGAATCAGTCAACGACATTCGCCAACTCGGCTTTGAATCCCATGCCTACTGCACCATTGGCATCCTGTATGCATACTTGGCCCAACCTGTCCTCGTGATGCGGGCCACGATCTGACCCATCGACCGCGTCGGCGCGGAAGTCCACCAATCCCTGATCGCCGATGACTGTTGAGATCCTTTGGTTCAGTCATCCCGGCACTCCAATCTCGCTCATCTCATCTAAGCAGAGATGAGCGATGCTCGTCGGCCCTGCCGAAGAGCTGACTCAAGGCGTGAGCCCGCTTGAAGACCAGATGGGCGTCATGCTCCCAGGTGATCGCAATACCGCCGTGCAATTGGATCGTCTCGCCAGCAACCTTGTCGAATGCATCTGAGCAATATGACTGGGCGACTGCAGCCAGCCTGATCAGGTCAGCGCGGTTGCTCTCGGTGGGATCCATCAGGTATGCCGCGGCAGCATGGCACGCGCCCCAGGAGGCAGATCGAGCCGACTCGACCAGCACCAACATGTCTGCCATGCGGTGCTTGAGAGCTTGGAAGGAGCCGATCGAGCGGCCGAATTGCTCCCTGACCTTTGCGTAATCGACCGTCATCTCCAGCCCCCGTTGTGCGCCACCCACTTGCAAGGTGGTCGCCAAGGCGGCGGTGATCGCTTGCAAGGCCTCGATGTCGACACCCGATCCGATCGGGTTGTTGCTACCCCCTGAGATCCGGGCGAAGCGCAAGGTCTGGTCAAGGGCTTCAACGGCATCTACCTGGGCATCGGTGACCAGATTGAGCTGGTCACCAACGACACGGAGCAAGATGTCTGCCTGCCCCTCCAAGACGAGTTGTGGCGAGTTGGCGTCATCGTTGATGAAGATGGTGGCGGTCTGACCGGCTGCGATCTGGGGGAGCAAGTCCGACTTTGCATCCTCATCGGCGTACAGGATCAGCGCTGCTGCGGCAGCAGCGGAGGTGAGGAGTGGAGCCGGAGCGAGGTTGACGCCAAGTGCTTCTAGGGCCACGCCGGTCTCGACCAGGGATGAGCCGAATCCGTCGTACTCCTCTGGAATGCACAGGGCCGCGACGCCGACCTGCTCGCACAGGGCCTGCCACAACTCTTCGTCGTAGCCGACCTCCGAGGCCATGGCCCGTCGTACGGCGTCACTGTCGCTGCGTTTGGTCAGCAGTGAGGTGACGATATTGGCGAGTTCTTGCTGCTCCTCGGTGCGGGCGATCTGCATCAGGATGCCTCCAGGAGTGCGGTCGCGATGCGTGCCTGGTGGTAGTTGGAGTCGCCCCAGGCCGCGGTCAGGGCACGTACGCGGTTGATCCACAGGCCCAAGTCGAACTCACGGGTGTAGCCGATCGCGCCATGGAGTTGCAGGCCCACACGTGAGGCCAGATAGGCGGCCTCATTAGCGGCGAGTTTGGCGGCGGACACGTCACGGGAGGCAGTTGGGCCCTCGATGGTCAATGAGGCCCCTTGGATCAACGGTCTAGCGAAGTCCAGGGCGATCCGCACGTCGGCAAGTTGGTGCTTCAACGCCTGATATGAGCCGATGATGCGACCATATTGCTTGCGTTGGCTGACATAGGCCACAGTGTCGGTCAGGAGACGCTCGCCGGCGCCCAACAACTCTGCGGCACAGGCCAAGATGGCCATGTTGGTGGCGTCTGTGAAGGCGTCACTTTGGTCAACGCCAGCGACCTCGAAGAGATGGCGAGTGATGTCGACGGAGGCATGTTGAGCGCCAGCCGCGGACTTGATGATCGAGCCGCCAGACACGGCGTACACGGCTGTGGCTGCATCGGCATCCAGCGCCAGGGGAGTGACCGGAGCGACGGCGACGGTGGCGATTGCGCCCTCGGCGAGATCACCTAGATCTGACCCAGCCAAGGCCTTCGGGAGGAAGGCGGCGCTCTCGATCCAGGGGCCCACGGCCAAGTGATTGCCGAGCACCTCGAAAGCCACGATCAAGTCGGTGGCGCTGGCACCCATGCCACCGTCGTCCTCAGGCACGATCAAGGCACAGACACCTTGCTCTGCGAGGCGATTCCACAGCGCCAGGCCTGGCTCCTTGTCGCCTTCGGCCCAACTGCGGGCCACGGCGGGGGTGTCAGCGCGGCTCAGCAACTCAGACAGGGCCTTGGCGAAGCCAAGTTGTTCTTCGGTATGCCGGAAATCCATGATCAGGCTCCCTTCGGCTCGCGGGGCAAAGACAAGATGCGTTCGGCAATGACGCCCTTTTGGACTTCATTGGTGCCGGCATAGATGGGGCCGGACAGGGAAAAGAGGTAGCCGTCCATCCAAGCGGCGTGTTCGCCGTCGCGCAGCTCGGAAGTTGCGCCAAGGATGTCGAGTGCGGTCTCGTGCATCGCGACGTCGAGATTGCTCCAGAAGACCTTGTTGACCGAGCCGGCATAGCCGATCTGACCGCCGTCGAGGAGCCGACTCACCGTGGCCCAGGTGTAGAGGCGATAGGCCTCTGCACCCTTCCAGGCGCTGACCACGGCGTCGCGATGCTCGGCCGGGGCGCCGTGTTGCTTCCATAGCTTGACCAGCCGATCGGCAGTGGCGCAAAAGCGACCCGGTGAGCGCAACGACAGGCCACGCTCGTTGCCAGCAGTGCTCATCGCCACAGCCCAGCCATCGCCCACGCCACCTAGAACGTCTTCATCAGGCACGAAGACGTCGTCATAGAAGACCTCGGCAAAGCCAGGCTCCCCGTCGAGTTGGGGGATCGGTCGCACCGTGATGCCATCGGCGTCGAGGGGGAAGACGAAATAGGTGAGTCCGTGGTGGCGCTTGCTCTCGGAGTCAGATCGGAACAGCCCAAAGCCCATGTGGGCATAGGCAGCACGTGAGCACCAGATCTTTTGGCCATTGAGCACCCAGCCGCCGCGAGCGTCGTCGCGCTGGGCGGTGGAGCGCAGGGAGGCGAGATCGGAGCCCGCCTCAGGCTCAGACCAGCACTGGGCCCAGATCTTCTCGCCAGTGGCCATCGAGGGCAAGAAGCGATCTTGCTGCTCCTTGGTGCCATTTTCAAAGATCGTGGGGGAGAGCAGGAAGATGCCATTTTGGGAGACCCGCCCCGGTGCTGCGGCGCGGTAATACTCCTCTTCGAAGATTACCCACTCCACCAGCGAGGCGCCGCGGCCGTGGTACTCCTCAGGCCAACTGACCACAGCCCAGCGGGCGTCGGCCAGTTTGGCCTCCCACTCTCGGTGTGCTTCAAAACCCGCTGGGGTGTCCATGGACGGCAGTGCCTGTGCGGGCACATTGGCAGCGAGCCATTCGCGGGCCTCCTTTTGGAAGGCGAGTTCGCTGTCGGTGAAGTCGAGATTCACTCGGTGTCTCCTTGCTTGACCTGGTCACGCAGTTCGTTCTTCAAGACCTTGCCGCCCAGATTGCGGGGCAACACGTCGACAAAGGCCACTTGGCGGGGCACCTTGTAGTTGGCCAGGGTCGCCTTGGCATGAGCCAACACGTCCGCCTCTTGCAGGCTGTCGTCGCGGCGTACGACGAAAGCCCTGCCGACCTCGCCCATCCGCTCGTCGGGGATGCCGACCACGGCAACATCATTGACGCCATCAAGGCGGATCAGGGTCTGCTCGACCTCGGCTGGGTAGACATTGAAGCCGCCGGAGATGTACATGTCTTTGAGCCGGTCGGTGATCATCAGATTGCCGACTTCGTCGATGACACCCACGTCGCCGGTGTGCAACCAACCATCCTTGATCGCCTCGGCAGTCGCCTTGGGGTCATCGAGATAGCCGAGCATGACGTAGTCGCCCTTGAGGAGCAGCTCACCCTCGTCGCCAATGCGCATCTGCATATTTGGCACCACGCTGCCGCAGGTGTTGGCGATCGTCTCGGCGGAGTCGCCTTCGCGACACATGGTCACCACTACGGCTTCGGTCATGCCGAAGGCGGTGACGACCTTGTCGATCTGCAAGACATCTCGCATCTGCTCGATGAGTACGACGGGCACCACCGCCGCGCCGGTGACCGCCAGGCGCAGGGAGGTCAGGTCGAAGTCGTTGCGATTGGGCGCAGTCAGGATCGACTGGAAGATGGTTGGAGCGCCCGGCAAGAGGGTGATCTTTTCGTCCTGGATGACCCGCATGGTCTCGTCGAGGTCGAAGGTCGCCACCGGATAGAGAGTCGGGCCGAAGAGCAAGCCGACGATGATCCCGATCTTGTAGCCGAAGGAGTGGAAGAAGGGATTGATCACGAGATATTTGTCGGCCTCATTCACCCCGCCCAACTCGCCCCAGACCCGGGCGACGCCGACGCTTTGCCTGTGGGCCGACATCACACCCTTTGAGCGGCCCGTCGTGCCGGAGGTGAACAAGATGTCGGCGATGTCGTCGGGTGAGACGGCTGCTGCAATCGCATCGATGTCGATGCCGGGGTCGGCCTGGTCGGCGATCGGGTCAAGGCCGTCACTGAGGTTGATGATGGCGGTGTTGGTGGCCTTGCCGGTGGCCTGGAGGTCAGCGATCTGGGTCTTGCCAAGGAATCCGTCCGCGACCAGCACCAGGCGCGCGTGCGTGCGCTCCACCAGATCGGCCACTTCGGGAGCCACATAGCGTGAGTTGGCCGGCACCACAGTCGCTCCGGCGTACGACGCAGCGAGCGCAGCGACTGCCCAGTCGAGGCTGTTGGGGCCCCAGATCACGACCCGATCGGCGGGCTGGAGGCCCATGGTGACGAAGCCGCTGGCTACCGACCGGACCCGATCCAACAACTCCGCATAGGTGAGGGTGTTGCCCTCGAAGACATAGGCAGGGCGATCGCCGAAGGTCGCAGCAGCCTCGCGAAGTGCGGCTGGGATGGTGGCGGGCGCATCGCTCATTGACGTCTCCTTGAGGCCTGTGTTGGTCAGGCGCCGGGCAGTACCCAAGCTACCAAACAAGTGCTTGGTAGGGTAGCTTACTACTATGGAGAGCAGCGACCCCGGGACACAGTCTGAAGCCAATGAGGACTTCCGGCTAGAGGTCCGCACGTGGCTGGAAGAAAATCTGATTGGCGATTTCGCCAAACTCAAGGGTCTAGGTGGCCCAGGCAGCGAGCACGAAGCACACGCAGAGCGCCTCGCATGGGATCGTCACCTGGCCAAGCATGGCTGGACCTGCATCGGTTGGCCGGTGGAATATGGAGGCCGTGGCCTTTCGCTGGCCCAGCAGGTGATCTTCCACGAGGAATATGCCCGCTCCAATGCCCCGGCCCGCACCAACCACCTCGGCGAGGAATTGCTCGGCCCAACGCTGATCCATTTTGGCACCGAAGAGCAGAAGAAGCGATTCCTCCCCAAGATCGTCTCGGTCGAAGAGCAGTGGTGTCAGGGGTACTCCGAGCCGGGCGCTGGCTCAGATCTGGCGGCTGTCAAGACCCGAGCTCGCCTCGAAGGCGACGAATGGGTGATCGACGGTCAGAAGGTCTGGACCTCCATGGCCCACGAGGCTCAATGGTGCTTCGTGATCGCGCGCACTGAGCCGGGGTCATCACGACATGCAGGCCTGTCCTTCCTGCTCGTCGAAATGGACCAACCCGGCGTGGAAGTGCGTCCGATCATCCAGTTGACCGGCACCAGCGAGTTCAATGAAGTCTTCTTTGAGGGCGCTCGTACGCCGGCCGCCAATATCGTCGGTGAGCCAGGTGCTGGCTGGGGCGTGGCCATGGGATTGCTTGGCTTCGAGCGTGGAGTCTCCACGCTCGGCCAGCAGGTCGGCGCCCAACGAGCGCTCAACAACCTGATCGATCAAGCAAAGCGCAATGGGCGTTTTGATGACCCGATCCTGCGAGACCGGCTCGCCAAGATGCAGGTTGACCTCGAAGTCATCCGGCTCAATGCCTTGCGCACTCTTGCCGAGGAGCAGGCGCCACAACAAGCCAGCATCGCGAAGTTGCTGTGGGCCAACTGGCATCGCACTCTGGGTGAGTTGGCCATGCAGATCAGAGGAGCCGACTCCTTGGTCACTGCGCCCGAATACGATCTCGATGAATGGCAGCGCCTGTTCCTATTCACCAGGGCAGACACGATCTACGGCGGATCTGATGAGATCCAGCGCAATATCTTGGCCGAGCGGGTGCTCGGTCTGCCTCGCGAACCCCGTCCCAACTGACCTTCCCGACCATCAAGGAGAAGCCATGACCGCCCAGCGCCCCGAGCAGCCCACCCCCGACTACGTGCCCGCCCACAACTTGCTCAACGGCAAGGTCGTCGTGGTGACGGCCGCTGCCGGCGCCGGCATCGGCGCTTCCGTCGTACGACGAGTGCTTGAGGAGGGCGCCAGCGCAGTCGTCTTGGGCGACACCCATGAGCGTCGGCTGGCTGAGGCCCAAGAAGAGTTGAGCGGTGAGTTTGGCGCCGATCGGGTGCGCTCATTGGTCTGCGATGTGACCAACGAGGAGCAGGTCAAAGCACTCGTAGACGCGGCAGACGAGTTCGGTGGCGTCGACATCATGATCAACAATGCGGGGCTCGGTGGCACCGACTCCGTGCTTGAAATGACAGATGAGCAGTGGTCTCGAGTCATCGACATCACCTTGACCGGCACCTTCCGGTGCATCCGCTATGCCAGCAACAAGATGATCGAGAAGGGCAAGCGAGGCGTGATCGTCAACAATGCCTCCGTGATTGGCTGGCGCGCCCAGGAAGGACAAGCTCACTATGCGGCGGCCAAGGCCGGCGTGATGGCGCTGACCCGATGCGCGGCCCTGGACGTGGCCCCTCACGGCATCCGGATCAATGCGGTCTCGCCAAGCTTGGCCATGCACCCATTCCTGGCGAAGGTCACCTCTGATGAGTTGTTGCACGAGCTCAAGCAGCGTGAGGCATTCGGTCGCGCCGCCGAGCCGTGGGAGGTGGCCAACGTGATGGTCTTCTTGGCCAGCGACTACTCGTCGTACCTCACCGGCGAGGTGATCTCGGTGAGCAGTCAGCATGCCTAGAAGCACTGGGGCGGAGGTGCAGACGCGACGTCAGGAATTGCTGAGAATCGCGGCTGAGCTCTTCGCCGAGCGTGGCTACAAGGCCACCACCGTGCGTGATATCGCCGATGCCGCCGGCATCCTCTCCGGCAGCCTCTATCACCACTTCGACTCCAAGGAGTCGATGGTCCACGAACTGCTCGACTCCTTCCAGACCGAGCTCTTCGAGCGCTATGACGCGGTTGTGGCTTCGCAGGGGAGTCCGCGCGAAAAGCTCGAAGACATCGTGCGCTTGTCATTCGAAGCGGTTGGCTCACACCGGGCCGAAGTCGCGATCTTCCAGGCAGACAGCGCCTATCTGGCCACCTTTGAGCGATTCTCCTATCTCAAAGAGCGCAATCAACGCTTCAGGCAGTTGTGGATCGGCCTGCTAGAAGACGGCATCGCTAGCGGTGAATTGCGCTCGAATCTGAATGTGGAGTTGGTCTATCGCTTCTTGCGCGACACCGTCTGGGTAGCGGTCAGTTGGTATCGGCCCGGAGGCGACCTGACTCCTGAGCAAGTGGCCGATCAATATCTCTCGATCCTGCTTGAAGGGATCGCCAAGACAAAGCAAGACAACAACGAAGGGAAGTCCAATGGCTGAGGCCTACATCATCGACGCAGTTCGTACGCCGGTTGGCAAGCGGGGAGGCGCACTTGCCGCGATGCACTCCGCGGATCTGGGGGCACACTCGATCAAGGCCCTGATGGATCGCACCGGTGTGGATCCTGCAGCTGTCGACGACGTGATCATGGGCTGCTGTGACACGATCGGCTCTCAGGCGGGCGACGTGGCTCGCACCGCCTGGCTGGTCGCTGGATTGCCCGATCACGTGCCCGGAGTGACCATCGATCGTCAGTGCGGCTCCTCCCAGCAGTCAGTGCATTTCGCCGCTCAAGGCGTCATGTCTGGCACCCAAGATCTCGTGGTCGCAGGCGGACTGCAGAACATGTCGGCGATCCCGATCTCCGCTGCCATGTTGGTGGCTGACCAGTACGGCTTCACCACTCCCTTCGCTGAGTCTCCCGGCTGGTTGGCTCGTTATGGCGACACCGAGGTCTCTCAGTTCAACTCCGCAGAAATGATCGCGGAGAAGTGGGAGATCACCCGTGAGCAGATGGAGGAGTTCGCCCTGGCCTCCCACGAGCGGGCCAAGCACGCGATCGCCGAGGGACGCTTCGTCAACGAGATCGCACCTGTTGGTGACTTCGACACCGACCAGTGCCCACGTGACACCTCCTTGGAGAAGATGGCTGGCCTGCAACCGCTGGCGCCCGGGGGGCGGATCACCGCCGGCGTTGCCTCACAGATCTCGGATGCGTCATCGGCGATGCTGATCGCCTCTGAGCAGGCCGTCAAAGACCACGGACTCAAGCCACGCGCCCGCGTCCACCATATTTCGGTGCGTGGAGATGACCCGATCTGGATGCTCACCGGTCCGATCCGCGCGACTCGTCATGCCCTGGACAAGGCTGGCATGAGCATCTCCGACATCGACCTCTTCGAGTGCAACGAAGCCTTTGCATCCGTCGTACTCGCGTGGATGAAGGAGCTCGACGTGCCGCACGAGAAGGTCAATGTCAATGGTGGTGCGATTGCGTTGGGTCACCCAATCGGTGCTACCGGCACCCGTTTGATGACGACCCTGCTCAACGAACTGGAGCGCACTGGAGGCCGATTTGGCCTCCAGACCATGTGTGAGGGTGGTGGCCAGGCAAACGTCACCATCATTGAGAGGCTCTGACACGCGGGAGTCCGCACTGGACACTCACCATCGGGTGCGCGAAGGTGACCACGTGGAGAGCAGACTGATCACACCGGACGATCTGGACGCCTGCACCGAGTGGTCGCTAGTGCATTCACGGGCGATCGCCCGCGACACGCCTTGGCACTGCTCACTGCACCCACGTCGAGTGCAATGGATGGCTTCGCGGGAGCTGGGTGCACCTGAGTTGCGCGTGCACCATGTCGACGGCGTGGCCGTGGCGGTGAGTCAGCTCCAGGTCGGCTACTGGGCCAATCAAGATGTCGCAACTGGTGAGGTCATGGTTGATCCAGAGCATCGGCGCATGGGCTTGGGCACCCAAGTGATCCGGGGCTTGGAGAAGCGTGCTGAAGGACTCTCCTGTCGGCGCTTGGTGTTTGACGGCCGCGACCTTCCAGCCACCAGGGAGTTTGCCGATCGCAATGGCTATGCCGTTGATCTGGCAGGGCTGGCTCGTTGCCTACACCTGAGCAAAGTGGACTGGGATGACTTTTCGGCACTCCTGTCGAGCGCAGCCACTCAAAGCGCCGACTATGAGTTCCTGCGACTGAGTGGCCCCACTCCTGCGGAATTTCTCCCCGGGCTGGTTGAGGTGTTCAATGCCCTCAAGGATGCGCCGGTCGGTGCAGCCCCGCTCGAAGAAGATGTCTTCAATGCAGAGCGGATCCACAGCACGGAGCGGCACTACAGCGGTCCTGAAAACCGCTTCTGGCAGATCATCGCCCGTCATCGGCGCAGCGGTGAGCTGGTCGGGCACACGGTGGTCGTGGTCGATTCGCTGACTCCGACGCACGCCGAGCAACACGAGACGAGTGTGAAGCGCAAGCATCGAGGCCACCGTCTTGGTTTGCGCCTCAAGGCTGAGATGCTGGCCTTGCTCCAGGCAGAGGAGCCTCAACTTGAGGCGATCACCACCTGGAATGCTAAGGACAATGTCCACATGGGACGGGTCAATGACGAGCTCGGATTTGAGGTGATGAGCGAGTGGATCGACGTACAGCGGGGCTTGTGCTGATCGTCGTACTCCTGGGGCTGACTGCAGCCTGCGGCGGACGAGTTTCGCAAGCTGAGCTGAGCAAGGCGTTGCGTGCTGGCCAGACAGTGACTGCATTTGGCGGATCGATCAAGGTGAAGTACGACGCCAAGCAGGCCAAGTGC
>ERZ724512.1557-NODE-1557-length-10662-cov-3.261903_pt1 | contig 10662 bp, 8 predicted proteins | sample MGYA00376045_ERZ724512 | MGnify/ENA primary metagenome ERZ724512 (study PRJEB28724, sample SAMN07190883) | activated sludge metagenome | isolation source: activated sludge of sewage treatment plant in Hong Hong | place: Hong Kong | collected 2016-03-17 ... | reverse complement strand
GTGAGACCCCGCTGGGGGCGCAGGATCGAGAGACTCCCCCGGCTCGGCGACGACGCTGCGCGTAAGCTGGCATAGCGGGTTGAGCAGTGTTCCCGAGGACCCGTCCCGAGGCGTCGATCGGAATCGCGATGTGGGTCTACGTGGTTGTGGCGGTCTTGCTTGTGGCCCTGCTGGGCCTATCCCTGCGAATCGTGAAGCAGTACGAGCAGGGCGTCCTGTTCCGCTTCGGACGGGTGATCGCGGTGCTGCAGCCCGGGCTGCGGATGATCATCCCGTTCGTGGACGTGCTGCACCGGGTCTCCACCCGGATCGTGACGATGCCGATCCAGTCCCAGGGGATCATCACGAAGGACAACGTCAGCGTGGACATCTCCGCCGTGGCCTACTTCCGGGTCATCGACGCGAAGAGATCCGTGCTCGCGATCGAGAACCCGAAGGCCGCGATCGACCAGATCGCCCAGACGACGCTGCGGAAGGTGGTCGGCCAGCACACGCTGGACGAGACGCTGGCGGAGACGAACCGGATCAACCTGGACATCCGGGAGATCCTCGACATGACCACTCTCGAGTGGGGCATCGAAGTGACACTGGTCGAGTTGAAGGACATCCAGCTGCCGGACAGCATGAAACGGGCGATGGCCAAGCAGGCCGAGGCCGAGCGGGAGAAGCGGGCCAAGATCATCAGCGCCGAGGGCGAGCTGATGGCGGCCGGGACGCTCGGCGAGGCGTCGGACATCATGATGGACCATCCGATCGCGCTCCAGCTCCGCAACCTGCAGAGCCTGGTGGAGATCGGGGTCGACAAGAACACCACCGTCGTGTTCCCGTCCCCGATCATGACGACGATCAACGAGTTGGGCTCCTTCGTCGAGCAGGAGCGGGCGGCCGCGCAGCGTGGTCCCGGGCACGCGGCCGGCGCGGCACGTCAGCAGGCCGAGCCGCTCAGCCTGGAGCCTTCCGACCCCGCCGCCCTCGAATCATCGGCGAGGCCGCCGGATCCAGCACCGGTGGCAACCGCGCCCGTCGAAACCACGCCTTGATCGACGGGCGACCCGCCTGCACGGATCGCGTGGCGCACCGTGCGAGGTGCACCTCGCACACCTCGTCGCTCGCTCAGCCAGTCGTGCCCGCGGCGGCCGCCGCGGCCGGTCGGCTGCGCCGTCGCCGGGACGTGAACCTCTCCTTGACCACCGGACCGGCGGTCTGGACGAGAATGACCAGGATCAGCACCAGGCCCTGGAAGGTGTCCTGGATGTCGGCGCTGAGGGCCGGGATGCTGACGATGATGAAGTCGATCGCCGAGTAGGACAGCGCGCCGAACAGCACGCCCGCCATGTTGCCGCGGCCACCGGCCATGGCGATGCCGCCCAGCACGACCGCGGCGATCGCGTACATCTCGTAGGAGCGTCCCGAGGAGGCAGGGGTGATGTTGCCGACCTTGCAGGCCTGGATGATGCTGGCCACCCCGACGAGCAGACCGGTCACCATGAACACCGAGGCCTTGATCCGGTCGACGTTCACACCGGCGAGCCGGGCGGCCCTGTCGTTGGAGCCCACCGCGTAGACCGCCTTGCCGTACTTCGTGTTGCCGGCGATCACCACGAACAGGGCCACGCAGAGCAGGAACAGGATCGACACGTACGGAATCGAGAAGCCCGCGATCCGCAGCGAGCCGGTGCCGAACGCCATCCGGAGGAACTCGTAGCTGGCCGAGCCCGACTTCATCGCGAACTGGCTGGAAGAGGAGCCACTGATCTCCGGCGGGATCTCTCGCACCGCCCACAGCGCCAGCGAGCGGTAGATCAGCATGGTGCCGAGGGTCACGATGAACGGAGGGATCTTCGCGTACGCGGCCAGCACGCCGTTCACCGCACCGAGCAGCAGACCGGAGCCGAGCGCGGCGAGCACGGTGAGCAGGATGTTGTCGGTCATGTTGAACACGACGATCGTGACGCCCGAGCACAGCACGAGCGCTGATCCGATCGAAAGGTCGATCTGGCCGGTGATGATCACCAGCGCCATGCCGATCGCCATGGTGCCCACGATCACGGTGTTCTGGCTGGACAGGATCGAGGAGATATGGCCGGAGGTGAAGCTCTTGCCGTTCATCTGGATGGTGACGGCGTAGACGATCAGGATGACGATGAACACGAAGATGTAGCTGTGCTCGCGCCACAGCGACGAGACCGCCCGCCACACCTTGTTGCCGGTCTTCGCTTCCACCTCAGTCACCCTTCGCTGCATTCATGGCGTTGGTCGAATAGAGCATCACGTCACGCTCGTTGATCTGGTCGTGATCCAGCACAGCCACGACGTCGCCCGCGTAGAGCACGACGCAGCGGTCGGAGACCTTCTGGATCTCGGGGATCTCGAGGGTGTTGATCACCACCGTCTTGCCAGCGGTGGCGAGTTCGAGGATCAGCCCGTAGATCTCCTCCTTCGCGCCGACGTCCACGCCCTGGGTGGGGTTGTCGAGCAGGAGGATGTCGGCGTCGGTGTTCAGCCAGCGGGCCAGGAACACCTTCTGCTGGTTGCCGCCGGACAGGCTGTTGATCGCGACGCCCGGACCCTGCGTCCGGATGTTCAGCGCGTCGCGAAGGTTCTCGTACTGGGCGATCTCGCGGGCGTTGTGGATCCACTGGCGCCGGGCGGAGAGGCTGTGCTCGGCAAGGTACAGGTTCTCCAGGACGCTCACGTCGGGTATCACCGAGTTCTCCTTGCGGTTGGTCGGCAACATGCCGATGCCGCGCCGCATGGCCGCCCGGATCGACCCGGACGCGGGCTTGCCGTGGGCGCGGATCTCCCCGCCCAGCAGCGGGATCGCCCCGAACAGGGCCTGCATCAGTTCGCTGGCCCCGGACCCGGCCAGGCCGGTGAGGGCGACCACCTCGCCGCGGCGCAGGGTAAGGCTGACGTCCCGGAACGACTCCGACGTGAGCCGGTCGAGCTCCAGCACCACGGGCCCGAGTTCCCTGGCCCGGTAGACGTCCTCGTCGGCGTACTGCTCTCCCACCATGTCGCAGGTGATCGAGAACGGCGTCGCGTCCGCGACCGCGCCCGAGCTGATCAACTCGCCGTTGCGCAGCACCGTGTAGGTGTCGGCGATCTGGAAGACCTCGGGCATCTTGTGCGAGACGAAGATGAACGAGCGCCCCTCGGACCTCAGCTGTCGCAGAATCGAGAACAGGTGCTCGATCTCGTCGTTACCCAGCGCCGTGGTGGGCTCGTCGAGGATCATCAGCTTCGCCTCGGCGTGCAGCGCGCGGCAGATCTCGAGCAACTGCTTCTGGCTCGTCTTGAGTTCGCCGACCTTGCGGGTGGGGTCCATGTCGACCCCGAGCCGCTCGAACAGCTTGCGGGTCTCTGCGATCATCTCGGTGCGCCGGAGCAGGCCGAAGGAGTAGGTCAGCTCGTGGTTGAAGAAGATGTTCTCGCTCACCGTCAGGTCGTTGACGACGTTGAGCTCTTGATGGACGAAAGCCACTCCGGCCCGCTCCATCTGCGCGATGGTGGCGTGCGGGTAGCGCGTCCCGTCGAAGTGGACGTCTCCCGCGTCCCTGGGGATCACGCCGGCGAGGATGTTCAGCAGGGTCGACTTGCCGGCGCCGTTCTCACCGAGCAGGGCGTGGATCTCACCCTGCTCCACGCTGAAGTCGACGCCTTTCAGCACCCGGTTTCCGTCGAACGACTTCGAGATCCCGGTCATCTCCAGGATGCTCACGCCGCGATCACCCCCTCGCCTGTGACGACCCTGCCGCGGGGCACGCGTCCTTAGCGCACCCCGCGACAGGGTTCAGCTTCCTCCGTGGTCAGTAAACCGGATCAGTGACCGGTGAACCCCTGGAACTTGCTGACGTTGCTCTTGTCCACGATGAACGTCGGCTCGTACTCGCCGTCGCCGGCCTTGTACTTCCAGTCCTTGCCGTCGAGGTACTGCACCATGTAGTCGATCGCAGTGGTCATCATCTTCGGCGAGAAGTACATGCTCATCAGGCCGTCGAAGTACTGGTCGGCGATCTTGGACTGCGGCGCGGTGCCGGCCATCACGTCGTACAGCTCCTGCATGCCACCGATGGCGGAGATGTAGACGTTCATGTCCGCGAGTTCCTTCTTGGCGGCGTCGTCGAGCGTGTTGCCCTCGAGCAGGTTCATGAACCCGAAGGTCATCTCGTCGTCCATCGAGAACACGTAGAGGTTGCCGCCGCTGGACTTGGCGTCCTTCATGATGTCGGGCAGGGTCTGCTCGAGGTACTGGTAGGCGGCGTCGGCGCTCCAGTCGCAGACCACCTTGTACTTCGACGTCAGGGCGCTGACCTCGTCCGCGGTCCAGGCCTGGCTGGTCTTGTAGGTCTGCCCGGTCTCCTTGTCGGAGTAGTCCTTCTCGCCCTTCAGGAACTGCTCGAAGCCCTCCTGGCGCCGCGAGCTCACGGTGCCGTTGTCGCCGATCAGCGTGACGAGCGTGTCACCGGGCTTCATGCCGTTCTTCTGCAGCCAGTAGCCGATACCCGCGCCGACGGCCCAGTTGTCGCCGGAGAAATTCAGGATGGCGGACTTGTCCGGTCCCTCGATGATCCGGTCGAAGGAGATGAACGGGATGTTGGCGCCGATCAGCGCCTCCTGCCCGGACTTCGCCGAGTCGTCGAGCGCGAAGAACACCACGCCGGCCGCGTCGCCATTGGCGATGATGTTCTGGACGAGGTCGTTCTGCGCCTCGCCGTCCGAGGACGCCTGGTACTCGGCCTTGTAGGTGCCGGCGGCGTTGATCTCCGCGACCTTCTTCTCCGCGTAGCTGCCGGCCTGGGCCGTCCAGCCGTGGTCGGGCGTGGGGCCGAGCACGTAGATGGTCTTGCCGGCCGCCGCGCCTGTCTCCCCCGGGGTGGACGAGGTGCTGCAAGCTCCCAGCGTGATGACCAGCGCAGCGCCCAACAGCGCCGCGATCGTCCTTCTCATGAGTGTTCCTTTCTGCTGTGCCTCGGGTGCTGCTGTGCACCGTTGAGAGCCGATTCCTGGTTTCGATGCCCACGCCCTGCACGTGGGTCGGGGTCGTTGGCGGGCGTGGGAAGGGCGCTCCCGCGGGGCCGCATCGCTCGGGCCGGGCGTGCCGTCGTGAGCCCGGGCCTCACGGGGCCACCGCCGTCCACTGCCGGTTCGAGGCCGAGGCGAGCACGGCATCCACCAGCCTCAGGGAGCGGGCGCCGTCGTCGAAGGTGGGCAGCCCTTCGGGCCGCGCGCCGCCGATCGCCGCGTAGACGTCGCCGACGAAGTTCTCGAAGCATGCCTCCCAGCCCTGCACGTGGCCAGCAGGGGTGAGGGTGACCCGGCGCGCATCCGCGGACTCGTGTCCGGGATCGCGGGAGAGGATCCGGGATTCACCCTCACCACCCAGCCAGACCGTCTCCGGGTTCTCCTGGTCGAAGACCGCGGACTGCACGGCCCCGTCCAGTTCGAACCAGAGTCGGTTCTTCCGCCCGGCCGACACCTGGGAGACCGTGAGGGTGCCGGGGACACCGGAAGTGGTGCGGAACAGGATGTTGGCGACGTCTTCGGTGCGAACCTGGACGCGGGGCAGGTCGTCGGCCCCACGGGAGAAGGTGGGCCCGGTCTCGCCGGGGCGTTCGGGAACGGCGATCGCGATGTCAGCGACCAGTTCGGCGATGCGCTCGCCCGACACCCACTCGACCAGGTCGCACCAGTGCGAGCCGATGTCGGCGAAGGCGCGGGAGGTGCCGCCGAGGGCGGGGTCGACGCGCCAGCTGGACGCGTTCGGCGAGAGCAGCCAGTCCTGCAGGTACGAGCCGTGGACGAGGTGCATCTGGCCCAGCTCGCCGGCGAGGCGGCGATGCCGGATCTCCCGCACCAGCGGGTGGTAGCGGTAGGTGTACGGGACGGCGGCGACGAGGCCGCGCTCGCGGGCGGTGGCGGCGAGTTCGGCACCTTCGCCGGCGTCCAGGCAGAGAGGCTTCTCGCAGATCACGTTCAGGCCGGCGTCGAGGCCGAGCCGCACGAACGGGGCGTGGGTGACGTTCGGGGTGCAGACGTGGATGACGTCCGGCCTGGTCGCGAGGGCGTGCTCGAGGTGGTCCCAGGCATTCGGGACTCCCCATTGCCGGGCGGCGGACAGCGCGCGGGCCGGGTCCTTCTCGACGACGCCGACGACTTCGGCACCGTTCAGCAGCGCCGCGCGCCGGTGGATGTTGCCGATCAGTCCGCTGCCGACGATGACCGCGCGGAGCCGCTCTCCGGACCCGTGTGTGCCGTCGGACATCCGCCGCCTCCCCGTTGAGTACGTCGTAAGGATTGAGCCACAAGATTGCTCGAAATGAACGTAACAGGGGTGCTAGCGTGACGCCGAGAGCCTGAATAATGTCATTCGCGACAGAATTGGACGGATCCAGGACATGACTGAATCGCCGAGCCGGCCGGAACTCCCCACCGCCCGTCTGGCGGTCCCCCCGATGGTCCGGCTCACCGATCCGTCCGTGGTGATGAGTGTTGTGGCGCAGCTGATCGCGTCCGGGACGGCGACGACGCGTCCCGAGCTCGCCCGGGCAACAGGGCTGGCACGCTCGACGATCGGCACCTGCCTCGCGGGGCTGGAGAAGCGCGGTCTGGTCGTCTCGAGCGGGGTGGTTCCGCGCCAACGCGGTGCGGGGCGTCCTGCCGAGACGCTGTCGATCAACCCCGACGCCGGGGCGGTCCTCGTCGTGGAACTGACGCCGCACCACATCCGGGTGGTGGTGGCGCGAATGGACCAGAGGTTCCTCGCGCAGCGCAGGATCGAGTTCCCGGCCGACTCGGGTCCGGTGGCGACGCTGGAGGCGACGGTGGCGCTCGCCCGGGAGATCCTCGACGAGCTGGCCCTGCCGGACGAGCGGCTGCGGATCGCGGTGGTCTCGTTCACCGGGCCGGTGGATGCCAAGCGCGGGGTGCCGGTGCGTCCGCCGATCATGCCGGGCTGGGACGGATTCGGGGTGGCAGCACACCTGCAGGCCGAGTTCGGCTGCCCGTGCCGGGTGGACAACGACGTGAACCTGATCGCGATGGGCGAGGCGAGGGTGCTCCCGGAGGACCAGTGCCCGCTGCTGGTGGTGAAGGTCGGCACGGGGATCGGCGGCGGGCTGATCACCGAGAGGGGCCACGTCCATCGGGGTGCGGATGGTGCGGCGTGCGACATCGGGCACCTGTCTGTCGTGGGCGCGGAGGACATCATCTGCTCGTGCGGCAACACGGGCTGTATCGAGGCCGTCGCGTCGGCCGAGGCGATCACGAAGAAGCTGCGCGCGGCGACGGGGAACCCGGACCTCACCCAGACGGACCTCCGCCAGGCCGCCCGCAACGGCGATCCGGTCGCAATCCGGCTGATCCGGGACGCGGCCGCGCTGATCGGCAGCACGGTGGCGTCGCTGGTGCACGTCTACAACCCCGCCCGGATCGTTGTCACCGGGCCCTTGACGGAGGCGACCGACGACCTGCTGGCCGGCATCCGGTCGGTGGCCTATCAGCGGGCACTCCCCCTGGCCACCCGCAATCTCACCCTCGCGCACTCCGTGATCGGTGAGATGGCGGGTATCGTCGGCGCGATCGCGTTGGGGATCGAGACGGTGCTGGCGCCGGAGTCCTTCGCGTAGTCACGGTCGAATCCCGGGGACGCTTCCGGTGGCTGCCGCGCGCCCTCGTGGACACCCGGGGCGGATCCCGCCACCGACCGGATCCTCCTCAGCGCGTCCGTTCGACCCGGGCTTCGTCCCACACCGGCCGGTCGGACTCGTACACCTCGCCGTCGCTGCCGAAGATCAGGAACCGGTCGAACCCGCGCGCGAACCAGCGGTCGTGGGTGACGGCCAGCACCGTGCCATCGAAGGCGGCAAGTCCATCCTCGAGGGCCTCCGCGGACTCGACGTCGAGGTTGTCGGTGGGTTCGTCGAGCAGCAGCATCGTGGCGCCGGACAGTTCCAGCAGGAGGATCTGGAAGCGCGCCTGCTGGCCGCCGGACAGCAACTCGAAGGCCAGTTCTGAGGCTCCCGCGAGCTCGTACCGGTCGAGCGCGCGAGCGGCGGGCTCACGTCCGAGACCGGCGCGACCGCGGCCGTCCGGAGTTGCGTCGCCGCGGTGCAGGATCTCCAGCAGGGTCCGGCCGATCAGCTCGGGGTGCTCGTGGGTCTGCACGAACCAGCCGGGGCGGACCCGGGCCCCCAGCCGCGCGCGTCCGGCGTGCTCCACCGGACGCACGCTGTCCACTCCGCCCACCGGCTCGTGCTCGAGGTCGGGCAGCGAGCCGCCGCGGGCCAGCAGTCGCAGGAAGTGGGACTTCCCTGATCCGTTCGAGCCGAGCACGGCGACCCGTTCGCCGTACCAGACCTCCAGGTCGAAGGGCTTCATCAGGTCCAGCGAACCTGCCTCATCGGTGGGCGGAAGGCGCAGCTCGAGGCGTTCGCAGACCAGAGCCCGCTTGCCGGTCCGGCCGCCGGAGAGCCGCATCCGGAACTTCTGCTCCCTCGGCTGCTCGACGGGCGGGCCGGCGTCCTCGAACCTGCGGAGCCTGGTCTGTGCAGCCTGGTAGCGGCTGGCCATGCCGTCGTTGTAGGTCGCCTTCTGCTTGAGGGTCTGCACCAGGGTCTTCAGCTTCTGGTGCTCCTCGTCCCAGCGTCGCCGCAACTCGTCGAACCGCTCGAACCGGTCCCTGCGCGCCTCGTGGTAGCTCGAGAACCCGCCGGGGTGCGTCCAGACGCGGTTGCCGGCGGCGCCGAGCTCCACAGTGACCACGCGGGTCGCGGTGTTGGCAAGCAGTTCGCGATCGTGGGAGATCAGCATGATCGTCTTTGGGGATTCCCGGACGCGCTCCTCCAGCCACTGCTTGCCCGGCACGTCCAGGTAGTTGTCGGGCTCATCCAGCAGCAGGACCTCGTCCGGACCGCGCAGCAGGTACTCAAGGACGAGCCGCTTCTGCTCTCCTCCGGACAGCGTTCTCAGCGAACGGTGCCTGGCGCGGGAGTACTCCACGCCGAGCGCGGCGATCGTGCAGACGTCCCACACCACTTCGATGTCGTAGCCACCGGCGTCGCCGTACTCCGCGAGTGCCTCGGCGTAGGCGAGCTGGAGGGAGACCTCCTCGCTGTCCATCAAGGCGCGTTCGCAGGCATCGACCGCGGCTGCGGCCGCACGGACCCGGGGCGGGGCGACCGACAGCAACAGGTCGGCGACCGTGGGATCTTCGGCCGAGCCGGACGGATCGGCGATCCCCTGCCCGACGAACTGGCGCATCACGCCGAGCCCGCCCGAGCGCGTGATCACGCCCCCGTGCGGGACGAGTTCGCCGGTGATCAGCCGCAGCAGGGTCGTCTTCCCTGCGCCGTTCGCACCGACCAGCGCAACCTTGGCTCCGTCCCCCACGCGAAAGGACGCGTCGTCGAGCAGCACCCGCCCGTCCGGCAGCTCGAAGCGGACGCCCGCAACGTCGACATGACCCATGATGGGCAACGGTACCGGTGGTCGGCGACCACGGCCTGCGCTCCCCCGGCTGCGCGACCCCGCCTCCAGGCAACCGCACGCCTAGGGTGACCACATGCTTGTTGTGGTCTCGGGCACCCATGCCAGCGGAAAGAGCACACTGATCGCCGACCTCGCCCAGCTCCATCCGGACTTCGAGGTGCTGCCAGATCCGTTCGAGTTGCTCGACGACGCGGACGTGGAGCCCGGCACCGACTCGTTCTCTGCCCAGCTCCAGCTCGCGGCCGCTCGGCTCACCGAGCAGAGGCGAGGCGTCCCCCGCATCGCCGAACGCGGGCCGCTGGACTTCCTCGCCTATCTCGACGCACTCGTCGCCCTGCGCCGGCCGGGCGGCGCCCCCACCTTGTTCCGCAACGGCCTCTCGGTGACGGCCACCGCGATGGCGCACGTCGACCTGCTCGTGCTGCTTCCCCTGACTGACGCCGACGGTATCGAGGTGCCTGCCGATGAGGACCCGGAATTGCGGGCCGCCATGAACGACTCCCTGCTCGAACTCGCCGACGATCCCGACCTCGTCGGGAATGCCCGGGTCGTCGAGATCACGGGATCGCCAACAAGGCGGCTGGCACAACTCGAGGACGCGATCCAGGATCTGCACTGACTCGCGGAGCGCGGTAGTCCCGCCCGACCAAGAGGGCGAAAGTGGTGCTCGTTGACCTTTGTTCATGAATCCTCGGCGCAGGCCACAACAGGACGATCAGCACGCCTCTGACAAGGCATCACAACGGTCGGGCTGACAGGATTTGAATGGCCATTTAATACATTTGTCTATTCGCGCCGATATGCGCCACTAGGCGCCATTACTGCTCCCCGACTAGGGTGTATGATCCAAAGTGGGTGGTCGGATCGGGACGCATGAGACCGGCTCAAGACAGCCCTAGAAGCACGTGGAGTACACGGGAATAACCGTCCGGAAGTGACCGCTAATGACCACACAAATGCAGGCAAACAGACTCGGGAACGTCGTGCCGCTGCGGCGCCCACAGGCAGACCCGAAGGGTCTGCGGCTGAAGCGCCCACGCCGCAGCTTCGGGGCCATCCGGGAGCTGGAGTCGGGCCGGTTCCAGGCGTACTACACCCTGAACGGACAGCGTCACCTCGCGCCGACCACCTTCTTCACTCGTGCCGATGCGAGCGCGTGGCTGGCGATGCGCG
>ERZ724512.1556-NODE-1556-length-10663-cov-5.188820_pt1 | contig 10663 bp, 14 predicted proteins | sample MGYA00376045_ERZ724512 | MGnify/ENA primary metagenome ERZ724512 (study PRJEB28724, sample SAMN07190883) | activated sludge metagenome | isolation source: activated sludge of sewage treatment plant in Hong Hong | place: Hong Kong | collected 2016-03-17 ... | reverse complement strand
ACGACGATAAACCTCTTCAAGGCTTCCTCCCAGGAAGTCACAGCGAGCACGATTCTGAGCAACGCTATGTGTCCTCAACGAGTGAAGCGAGACGACGACTATTCCGGACCAGACCGGCTGAGTGCTTTTTGGATCACCAAGTCTCGGTATTGATTCCAAATTGGCTGTCGTCGATCAGGAGTCGCCGGTGTGATCCCCAGACAACTGAAAGGTGCGTCCACTGATTGAGGTCGCCTCGATCACCATCACGTGTGACTTGCGATAGTCGATCCACGGTTGGATGAGATTCCGCACGTCGTCAGCGAGATTTTCGCCGATTTCTCGGCATTGCCCATGGACCACGACGCTGGCGGCACGATCGCCGGACCACTCATCGACTTCGAAAGCGACATTGGCATTGAGCAAAATGCCCAACAGTTTTGATCCCTCCGCCGTGCGGAAATAGATCCTGCCGTTGTGCACCTTGTAGTTGATCGGAAGCACTTCCACTTGATCGACCATGTGGAAGCCGATCCGACCCAGTTTGTGCTGAGCCAAGAACTCCCATGCATGGGCCTCATCCATTGATTGCACTAGGTCTTCGAAGAACTCCATGACCATCTCCCCTATCCGTAGGTGTCTCGTGGGCCACGGCCCTTGACGCTGAGCCGGCCGCGCTTCCAGGAGGGCGCATTGGGCCCTCGTACATCAACTTCCAAAACCGTGCCTTCACCAAGCACTTCATTGAGCCGGCGCACGATGTCAGCAGACATTAGTCTTAGTTGAGTGGCCCACGCGGTGGTGTCGGTGCGGATGTGTAGTTTGCCCTCCACCAATGACTCTGGGGTGGAGTGTGCGGCAACTTCGCGGCCCATGATTGCAGCCCATCGCGCGAAAGCACCGTGCACTCGAAGGTCTTTCTCCCACCCCTGCTCAGCGACCAATTTGGCCAAGCTCTCATCGATCGTGCCCAATGAGTCTGCGTCTTGCTCAGCATCACTTCGTGAGCGTCTCCGCCCCAGGCGCCCAGAGAGAGTCTTGCTGCGAAGTTTTGGAGTACGCCCGATCAGATTGCCGGCCACCATCCGGGCGACCTCAAGGCCATCCTCGGTGGTTTCCTCTGACTCAGCCATAATCCAAGGATGCCACTTGACTTCAGTCGTGATCAGGCCTGACCTCACCATCGGCCACGATCATCCGGCGCCCACGTAGTGCCTCAGGGATGTCTTCGGCGACTGCTGCCGTAATCAGCACCTGCTCGGCCTTGGCGACATATTCGGCGAGTTGGTTGCGTCGTCCGGAGTCGAGCTCAGCAAAAACATCGTCAAGCACCAAGATCGGGTCATCCCCGTCAAAGCGCAGCAGATCGTATGACGCAAGCCGCAGCGCCAGGGCGAATGACCACCCCTCCCCGTGACTGGCATATCCCTTGACCGGAAATTGCCCCAGCCAGCAGACCAAGTCATCGCGGTGGGGCCCGACCAAGGACACCCCGCGAGCCAACTCATCGGCTCGTCGAGCAGCCAGCTGGTCAAGCATGGCCTGCTCCAACTCGCCCTGCTCTGCAGCTTCGGTGTCAAAGGAAGGCTTGTATTTGATGCTGGCGTCATCGCGGGAAGCTCCACGGGCAACTGCTTCGTAGGCTCGACCAACCAAGGGGTTTAGGTCAGCGACCAGTTTCACCCGGGCGGCCATGATCTCGGCGCCAAGCCGAGCCAAATTTTGATCCCAAACATCAAGAGTCGACAAGGCATCTGGAGTCAACCCTCGCGTGCGTGCGGTCTTGAGCAGACTGTTGCGCTGCTTGAGCACCCGGTCATAGTCGCTGCGTACGCCGGCAAATCGCGGCCCCTGCAAGACCCGCAGATCGTCGGCGAAGCGGCGGCGCTCGCTCGGGTCTCCCTTCACCAAGGCGAGGTCATCGGGAGCAAAGACCACCGTGCGCACCAGACCGAGAAGGTCTTTAGCGCGCGGCAGTTGACCTCGGTTGATCCTTGCCTTGTTTGACTTGCCGGGCAAGATCGCGATCTCGAGGATCGCCGTACGCCCATCGCGCACTACGGCAGCACGGATGATTGCCTGCTCGCTGCCATGCTTGATCAACGGCAGGTCAGAGCTGACCCGGTGACTGGCCAACCGAGACAAATAGTCGAGCGCCTCGACGATATTGGTCTTGCCCTGACCATTGCGGCCGACAAATGCCGTGACACCGGGCTCGAGGGCGATCTCCAGATTCCCCCACGACCTGAAGTCGTGCAGCGAAAGGTGCGCGGCGTACAACTGCTATGGCTTATCTGGTGTCTGTGGGTGGATCGCGTGGCCACCAAACTGGTTGCGCATCGCTGCGATCGCCTTCATCGCCGGGCTGTCATCTTGTCGCGAGGCGAAGCGGGCAAATAGTGATGCCGCAATCACATTCATGGGTACAGCGTTATCGATCGCTGCCTCGACAGTCCAGCGGCCCTCGCCAGAGTCGTCGGCGTAGCCGCGGATTTGACCTAGATGGTTGTCATCCTTGAGGGCGGCGACCAGCAGGTCGAGGAGCCACGAGCGGATCACGGTGCCTTCACGCCACGAGTCGAAGACTTCGGTGACGTTGTCGACCAAGTCGACGGTCTCGAGAAGTTCGAAGCCTTCGGCATAGGCCTGCATGATCGCGTATTCGATGCCGTTGTGCACCATCTTGGCGAAGTGCCCTGAGCCGACTTTTTCACCTGCGTGCACAAAACCAGACTCTCCTGCGGGCTTCAAGGCGTCGAAGATGGGTTGCACCTTGGCGACTTCGCTCGCCGCGCCACCACACATCAAGGCATAGCCATTCTTCAGACCCCACACGCCACCCGAAACGCCACAGTCGACAAAGCCGATGCCCTTGGTGGCTAGCTTGGCAGCGTGGGCCTGGTCATCGGTCCACTTGGAGTTGCCACCATCGACCACCAGGTCACCTTCGCCAAGCAGATCGGCCAATGCATCGATCGACTCATGGGTCGCAGCACCCGCTGGCACCATCACCCAAACCACCTTGGGGCTGGGCAATTGTTCGACCATCGCAGCCAGTGATGGTGCATCGCTGAGCTCTGGATTGCGGTCATAGCCGATCACGGTGTGACCACCTTCGCGCAGGCGAGTGCGCATATTGGCACCCATCTTACCCAGACCGATCAGACCGACATCCATGATGATCTCCCTTGGTTGGCTCCCAGGTTGGCGCCGCCGGGGATCACGACAACAAGCGGCGCGGCATCAACAGATACTTGAACTCCCCTGACGGCTCACCCTCGAGACTATCCAGCCCCGCAATCACCACGGGCTTGGTCGATTGGGTGAAGGCCAACTCCACAAATGGAGTCTCAATCACGCCAAGTCCGTCAAGCAAGTACTGCGGATTGAATCCGGTGGTGATGGCCTCACCCGTCATCACTGCTTCGAGAGACTCACTCGCCATGGCGTCTTCGCCCGATCCTGCATCTAGGGTCAAGACATTGTCGACAAATGCCATTTGGACTGCGGTATTTCGATCAGCAACCAAGGCAACACGTTTGACCGAGTCGATCAACGCAGCCCGGTCGACCCTGGCGATGGTGAGGTGTTCGCTGGGGAATAGCGAGCGCACCTTGGGGAATTCACCATCGAGCAGGCGGGTCGTCGTACGACGCAAACCGCCGTTGACGTGGCCCTCAAAGCCGATCACACCTTCACCCGTGCCTGAGGTGGCCAAGGCGATCGTGATCTCGGGGCCACCGGTCAACGACTTTGCGGTGTCGCCAAGCACCTTGGCTGGCACGAGCGCTGCAGCAGAGATGTCACTAGCGCCTGGTTCCCAGGCGAGCTCACGGTGAGACAAGCGGAAGCGGTCAGTGGCAAGCAGAGCAATCGAGTCACCGTCGAGCTCGACTCGTACGCCGGTCAACACCGGCAACATGTCATCGCGCCCGGCAGCGGTGACCGCCTGGGTGACCGCATGGGAGAAGGTCTCCGACTTGACCACACCCTTGGCCTCGGGCATCACTGGGATCGGCGGGTAGTCCTCGACAGGCAGAGTCGGCAGCGTGAAGCGGGCCGAACCACAAGTCAGGGTGACCTTGGGGCCATCAGTAGTGAACTCGACCGGCTTGTTGGGCAGGCTGCGGCAAATGTCGGAGAGTAGGCGACCTGAGACCAAGGCCCGGCCTTCTTCGCTGACTTCAGCGCTCAAGGTGGCGCGAGCAGAAGTCTCATAGTCGAAGGAAGACAGCATCAAGCCGTCATCGCCATCAAAGCTGCCTGCCTCGATGAGCAGGCCAGCCAAGACCGGCAAGCTGGGCCGGATCGGCAAGGTGCGTGCGGTCCACGCAACGGCATCAGTCAGGACATCGCGATCAACGCGGAACTTCACGTCCTTTTTCCTCTCAGTCTGGGATGAGCGCCTGCTTCTGGGATCAGCATCTGTTTCTGGGATCAGCACTATGCCACTTCAGGGGTGACCCCGGCCACACCGGTTCAAGTTGTCCACAAACTGGTTGGGCCGGTGAGTTTCCACGTCGATCGGTAATTCTCTAATTTCAGCAGTAGTAGTAGGGCCTGTGGATCCTGTGGAGAACTGCTGTTTGTGCTGGTCAACTGCTGTTTTGAGCTGTGTATTGCGTGTGGGTTGAATTGGTGACAATCAAATCACAAGGTGGACATTTATTGGGCTGTGTGGGCTCGTTGCTGGTTTAGCCACAACAAACCCACAACTGTGTGCCCAGGGAAGGGGTCGCCGTACACATCTTGCATGCTTGTGATTTGCCACGACAATTCGTACGGCGCCAACCCACTCGGCGCCGACTCATCACATGGCGGCTTGTTTGATCCTGTTGGTCAACTCCGAGACCTGGTGGAAGAGGCTCTTGCGCTCTGCCAGGTCCTTGCGGATCCGTCTCTCGGCATTCATCACGGTGGTGTGGTCGCGGCCACCGAAGTGCTTGCCGATCTGAGGCAATGACAATGGAGTCAGCTCGCGACACAAATACATGGCGATCTGGCGCGAAGTGGTCAAGGCACGGGTGCGGCTGGGGCCAGTCAGGTCTTCGATGCTGAAGCCGAAGTAGGCAGCCGTTTGGGCCATGATCAGCCCGGCTGTCACCTCTGGCTCGCCACCCTCGGGGATCAAATCCTTGAGCACGATCTCGGCCAGGGTCATGTCAACCTCTTGGTCGTTGATGCTGGCGAATGCGGTGACTCGGATCAGAGCGCCTTCGAGCTCGCGGATATTGGTCTGGATCTTGCTGGCGATGAATTCCAAGACTTCTGGCGGCGCCGACAGACGATCGGCGGCCTGCTTCTTGCGCAGGATCGCGATCCTGGTCTCCAGATCTGGGGGTTGTACGTCGGTCAGCAGCCCCCACTCAAATCGATTGCGCAGCCGATCCTCGAGTTGGGTCAGTCGCTTGGGGGGTCTATCGGAGGTGATCACAATCTGCTTGTTGGCATTGTGGAGGGCATTGAAGGTGTGGAAGAACTCTTCCTGGGTTTGCTGCTTGCCCTCGAGGAATTGGATGTCATCGATGAGCAGCACATCCACGTCGCGATAGCGGCGTTGCATGCCGGCGGTGTTGCGCTCTTGGATGGCGTTGATCACGTCATTGGTGAAGGCCTCTGAGGAGACATAGCGGATCTTCGTGCCCGACCAGAGGTTGGCGACATAGTGTCCGATCGCGTGCAGCAGATGGGTCTTGCCCAGGCCGGAGTCGCCGTAGATCAGCAGTGGGTTGTAGGCCCGGCCCGGAGCTTCGGCGACTGCCGAGGCTGCTGCGTGGGCGAATCGATTTGACTGACCGATCACGAAGGATTCGAACTGGTAGCGCGGGTTGAGTTGCAACTCCGACGCACCAACCACTGAGGCACCATTGCCCATAAATCGGTTTGTCGATAAATCGCTAGATGTATTTGTTGCTGAGGTTAGATGCGGCAATGAGGTGACGTTGGTGTCTTCTTGGTGCTCTGTCTTGATGCTGGTCAGCGTTGGGGGTGGCTCTTGATCGGTGGTGGGAGCCTGGGTCAGAGCGGTTTCAAGAGTTGGGTCAACCTCGACCACCAGACGCATCTGTTGGCCGGTCTCTTCTGAGAGGCCATCTTCGAGTCGAGTGCGCGCCCGCCCCTCGATCTGGGTGCGTGAAAACGCATTGGGTACGGCGATGATCACGATGCCGTCGGCAACCATCTTGAGTTGGCTCGACGACAACCACGTGCGCTCGTTTGGTGGGAGTCTCTCGGTTATTGATGGCCAAATAGCCTTTAGCTGAGCTAGATCCATGTTGTTGTCCGACTCCGGCACGTGTGTCTCCCCTGACCTGTTTGTTGTCCACACAGTTCTCCACAGACTGTGGGTATGTGAACCGAAATTCGACCCTGATCCTGTGGATTGGCAGACGCTAACAAGCCCAAGGCCTGTGGATCAACTCGTTATCCACAGGTTTCTGGTCGGTACGGCGTGTCGCCCTTTGATTGGCTCGTCTGACCTGTGAGAGTTGGTCAATTGTGACTATTCCGAGTGCGGTTAGTCATCGTCTATGTGCCCGGACGGGCGGGCTCAGGCTGCGCTCATGTTTAGTGCTGGCCTGGCAAACCAGATTGTGCGGTGACTCCACACCCCGGGTGCGGTGCGTTGACCAGAGCACACAATGATCACTGCCTGAGGAGGCCCATTGGTCGCGTAGATCTTGTTTAGTTGGGCCTCAGAGACTCGTTCGGCGTTGACTTCGATCCGCTCGACGACCTGATAGCACAAGGTGTCTCCGGCCTTGCTGATCAAGGCCAAGGATCCGCCTGTGCCCAGTTTATTGAGAAGGCGATTGCCCATTGCGCTGTTGTCTGGCCAAGTGTGCGCGTTGAGCAGGACATTGCCGTATGGGTTGCCGGGGTGAATGCCAGGCGAGTCGAAGGCGAATTCGTTCTTGCCACTTGAATCGATGGGCGGCACGCCAGGCACGCCGTCTTTGTCTCGCGGCAAGGCGAGCACGGGACTCCCCTTGGTGATGCCGGTGACGACAATCTTGGTTGGGACGAATGCCTGATTGGGTGGGTTGGTGCAGTCCACTCTTGGTTTGGTGACCTTGTGTGGTGCGGAGGGCTGCACCGAGGCCGTACCGGTCGGCATAGTTGTGCTCGGCGGTGGGGCACTGGCTGCTTGGTGTTCTGGTTTGCTGTTGGAGTACCACAGCACGGCTGTGGTCACTAGAGCGATGGCGACAGCAATGATTGTGAAGATCAGGACTCTGCGACGCTGATCTTCGGCTTGTTGATGTGGCGAGATGGACACTTGTGGGCTACTCCAAGGTGCGAAATGTGCAATTACGAGGATGACACATGAGCTGTAATCCTGGCTCAGGATGCCGATTTGCTGTGGACCACCGCACTAGTCATCCAGACGTCGAATTGACCCCGATCGTCTGGCCCGCGTACCGTTGGCAGGTCGCATCGTGTCTTGATAGCCGAAGCGGCGATCTGTCATGTGGGCACCAGATGCACGAAAGGCCTTTGGGCTTGCGACTTCGTGTCGACCTGCGATTCATGACAGCTGAGACTTATCGCAATACAAGTTAGTGGAGATGCAATCGTGAGCAAGCGTACTTTCCAGCCGAACAACCGGCGCCGTCACAAGACCCATGGCTTCCGGCTGCGGATGCGCACCCGCGCGGGTCGCTCGATCTTGTCCTCTCGTCGTCGCAAGGGCCGCAACCGTCTGGCTGCGTGAGCCGATGATGGCTCACGGGTTCTCATGTTGAGCGCCCCCAATCGCTTGACCCGAAGTGATGACTTCACTCACGTCGTACGACGTGGGCGTCGAGCGGGTGGGCCATTGTTGGTTGCGCACCTGCTCGACAGGGGCGATGAGGCCACGACTCAGGTCGGTTTTGTCGTTGCCAAGAATGTCGGCAATGCGGTTACTCGGAATGTCGTGAAGCGTCGACTCCGTCATCTGATGAGAGAGCGCATCGGGCTGCTCCCAAGTGGCTCGACTCTGGTGGTTAGAGCCCAACCAAAGGCTGCTGTCTGCACTTTCACAGAGTTGGCTCAAGCCCTCGATCGGACGCTTGGTCGGGTGATGGCCCAATGAAGTGGCTCCTAGTGACCCTTTTGAAGGGATATCGCCTGTTTATCAGCCCGCTCTATGGGCAAGTCTGCCGCTATCACCCCTCATGCTCGGCTTATGCGCTCGAAGCTGTGCAGACGCATGGAAGCATCAAGGGCACTTGGTTGGCGATCTGTCGGATTGCTCGCTGCAATCCATGGGCTTTGGGTGGCTATGACCCGGTACCTCCGCAGGACGCAACACCCCAACAGGATCCAAAGGCAAGCCACGTTGAGATGGCCGGCCCAATCGCAACCTCTAAGCAAGGAGTCTGATGGCAACCCTTAGCAAGATCGGCTCATTCATCATGGCGCCGCTCTACTGGGTGATCTCACTGATCCTGGTCGGCGTGCATTCAGTTTTCGGGATGTTGTTTGGTCCAACTTCCGGCCTGTCATGGGTCCTGGCCATCATTGGCCTGACTGTGGTGATCCGCGCCCTGTTGATCCCATTGTTTGTCAAGCAGATCAAGGCATCGCGCAACATGGCCTTGTTGCAACCACAGGTCAAAGAGCTTCAGAAGAAGTACGGCCACGACCGCGAACGTCTCGCCCAGGAGACAATGAAGCTGTATCGCGACAGCAAGACCAACCCTCTTGCCTCGTGTATGCCGATCCTGATCCAGATGCCGATCTTCTTGGCTCTGTTCCGGTTGCTCAATCACGCAGCCAATGGCCAGCCGAAGGGAGTGCTCACCGAGACGGATGTGGAGCACCTGTCCAATGCGACGATCTTCGGTGCCAAGATCGCGGATTCGTTTACCCGCGCCGACACCGTCAATGTCCAGATTTTGGCCGGTGTGCTCGTGGTGGCGATGACCGCTACGACCTTCATAACCCAGCGCCAACTGATGGCTAAGAATATGCCCGCTGACGCTATGTCGGGCCCTTATGCCCAACAGCAGAAGATGCTCCTCTACGTCTTGCCTGTTGTATTTGCGGTCTCCGGGATTGCCTTCCCAATCGGCCTGTTGATTTATTGGACCACGTCAAATATCTGGACGATGGGTCAGCAGTTCTACGTGATTCGCAATAACCCGGCTCCCGGCACCCCGGCCTTTGATGCCAAGCGGAAGCGAGATCTGGCCAAGGGGAAGATCACGGACGATGGTCCACAAGCTGTCGCGGGCGAGGAGCAGAGCGAAGAGAAGCGTCCGGCCCAAAGACAACAACCCAAGAAGCAGAGCCGCGAGCAACGCAAGAAGTCCAGCGGCAACTAGTCAACTGCGGATCGACCGTGAGATAGCCGCACGTACACAGGAGAGACATGAGCGAGAACCAAACCGAAGAGGCAGTCGAGGGCAATAGTGATGTTGCGGAGGAGGCATCACAATCTAGCCGCCCTAGTCGTAGAGAGCGCCTAGAACAAGAAGGCGATATCGCGGCCGACTACCTGGAGGAACTTCTCGAGATCGCTGACCTAGACGGTGATCTGGACATGGATGTAGAAGGTGATCGCGCCACGGTGTCGATCGTGGGCGCGGACTTGCCGGCGCTGGTGGGCAACAAGGGTGAAGTGCTTGAGGCTCTGCAGGAGTTGACTCGTTTGGCCGTCTACAGCAAGACCGGTGAACGCTCTCGGTTGATGCTTGATATCTCGGGTCACCGCGCCAAACGCCGAGCGGCCTTGGAGGACGAGGCGAGCAAGGTGGTCGAAGAAGTCAAGGAGACTGGTGAACGGGTTTCAATGAAGCCGATGTCTGCCTTCGAGCGCAAGGTGGTGCATGACGTGATCGCGGCCGCTGGGTTGGGTTCGGAGTCCGAGGGCACGGAACCAAACCGTTATGTCGTGGTACTCCCCTCTTAGTTCGGGTGCCAGTTCGGTGTCCGATCATGTTTCACGTGAAACACCCCCCGTGCCCGCTGTGGCCCGGGGGGTGTTTGGCGAACGGCTGCACTTGGCCACCCGATACGCCGACTTCTTGGTCGACCAGGCGACCATTCGAGGGCTGATCGGGCCACGTGAAGTGCCCCGAATCTGGGAGCGACACCTGCTCAATTGCGCGGTCGTGACCGATCTCGTGTCTGATGGAGCCACAGTCGCAGACATCGGTAGTGGCGCTGGGTTGCCCGGGATCTGCATGGCAATCCGCCGACCCGACTTGGAGATCACCTTGATCGAGCCGCTCCTACGGCGGACCAAGTTCCTCGATGAGGTTGTCGCTGAGTTGGGTTTGGTCAATGTGAGTGTCCACAGAGCGCGAGCTGAGGACTTGCACGATGAGCATTTTTTCGATGTGGTTACTTCTCGGGCTGTTGCTCCTCTGGGTCGATTGGCCGAGTGGTCGTGGCCCTTGTGTCGACCTGTTGGTCAAGTGATCGCTATGAAGGGAGCCTCTGCAAGGGAGGAGATTGCTCGGGATGCAAGGCAGTTGGCGCACTTAGGTGTTGGTGCCGAGATCGAACTTGTTGGTGCCGAGTTATTGGGAGAAGCGGTGACCGTGGTGCGGTTGAAGGGGCGCGAGTGTTGATCAGGGCGCTCGTTTCCCGGGTTTCACGTGAAACATTGGGCACCACCGGAGGTGGACAAGACAGGTTTTCCACGGATGCCAGATGACCCACTGAGCGTGTCAATCCACAGACAAGCGCGAGT
>ERZ724512.1553-NODE-1553-length-10677-cov-5.407739_pt1 | contig 10677 bp, 7 predicted proteins | sample MGYA00376045_ERZ724512 | MGnify/ENA primary metagenome ERZ724512 (study PRJEB28724, sample SAMN07190883) | activated sludge metagenome | isolation source: activated sludge of sewage treatment plant in Hong Hong | place: Hong Kong | collected 2016-03-17 ... | reverse complement strand
GCCGTGGCCGACGCGGCCTCGCCGGTGTAGGTGAGCCGCCACGTCGGCAGCGCGGCCCCGTCCGCGGCGACGGTGGCGATCGTGGCGAGGCGGCTGCTCGGTGCTTCCACGCTGCGCGCGTAGGTCAGCGTCGTGGTCCGCACGGCCTCGCCCGCGACCTCGGTGCGGATCTCGGCGAGGCGATGCGCGAGCGCGACGCGCCGGCCCGTCGCGTGGCTGACGAGGATGTCCGGGCGCGCCTCGTAGTCGAGGACGACGCGCGCGCGTCCCTCGTTCCAGGTGATCGACGTCAGGAGGGGCGCATCGCTGCCAGCCTGGCGCGTGTAGGCGAAGTCGATGCGGTTGCCGTGAACGTCGGTGATCGCCGAGAGTTCCAGGCGGACCGGGCCGGCGTCGCCGACGAGGCGGGCATCCTCGGTGAGGCCGAACAGGTAGCCGGTGCCGTCCGTCGCCAGGGCCGACATGGCTCCGCCGGGCAGCGTGCGCACGACGATCGGGGCGCCCTGCTCGATGCGCTGGCGGTAGACGCCCGGCGCCGTCTCGGTCAGCTCCTCACCGTCGCCCAGGTGGCGGAGCTGCCAGACCCCGGGGCCGTCCGCGCGCGGGATACCGGCCCGGGTCGACCGCTCGATCGCCGGGAGGTCCAGCGACCAACCGAGGCCAGGCACGCCCGCGCCGCCGCCCGCGTGGTAACGGAGCGCGAGCTGGGGCGCGTGCCCGGCCCGGCCCGGCGGGACCTCGATCGGGTAGCTCAGCGACGGCAGGCCGCTCGCGGGGCTGACCTCGTAGGCGCGCCCGAAGCCCTCGATCGACGCGGGGCCCTTCGGGATGTTGATGGCGGTGGCCAGGGTGGCGCTGGTGGCCGCGAGCGCGGGCGCGGGCACCAACAGGACGTAGAGCGCCAGCCAGCGGGCGCGGAGCAAGGACGTGGACGACATGGCGAGCCTTTCGGGAGGTTTCTGATCGCCAGCGGATATCTGGCGGATATCTGGAACACCACGCCATCCCGGGCGCGGGCGGGTTTCTGATCGCCAGCGGATATCTGGCGGATATCTGGAAGGCCGCGCCGTCATCGGCGCGGCCTTCACTGCATCACCCGCAGCTCGGGGTGAACGTGCCCTGTCCCGCGGGCGCGACGGTGCCGGCGCGATGGTGCAGGCGGAGGATGACGTCGGAGATGTGCGCGAGGTCCAGATCGAGGTTCGCGGGCGCCAGCTCGGGCGGCGGGATCGTGAGGGTCCACTGCTCGCCGTGGACGGGCCACGCGGCGTAACCCGCGTTCGGGCCGGCGGTGCCGAAGTCCTGGACGCCGGCCTGGATCACGATCTGCTGACGCTCGAAGGAGTAAGGGACGTACGCGGACCATTGCGGCAGATCGGCGCCGTCGCAGCGGCGGACACCGGCGAGGCCCTGGCGCGTCAGCATGACCTCGGCCTCCTTGTCGCCGAGATAGTCGCCGACGAGCTTGACCTCGATCTTGTCGATCCGGTCGTCGCACAGCAGCGCCGAGAACTGGGCGTTCTCGAAGGCCGAGAGCGCGAACGGCAGGGCGACGCCGCCGTCCGCCTGGCCGTGCAAGGGGTCTTGCAGGAGCGCGGCGAATTGCTCGGCCGGCGTCGCGGGGCTGCCGTCCACGTCGGGGACGTCGGCGGTCATGCCGAAGATGTCGGCGCGCAGGCTGACCTCGGTGACGTAGGGCTGGCCGTAGCCATGGCCGAGGCGGTAGTCCTCCGCGATGCCGTCCAGGCAGGCCACGAGCCCGGCGAGATCCTCGGGCGCGCGGGCCGTCGCGAGCGTGTCGCGCAGCGCCGGCAGCTCCTGATTCAGCTCGTACTCGAGGGCGCGCAGGGCCAGGTACACGCGGCGGATCGTCCGCTCGCGCACCGGCAGCACGCGGGCCGCGGCCGCGAGGCGGGCTTGCAGGAAGTGCGGCCGGGTGAGGGCGTTGTCGGGGCTGTCCTCGACCATGAGGCCCACGACGCCGGCCTTTTCCTGGGCGAGCGCGGCGACCTCCTGGTAGGCGCTCGTCATGGCAGTCATCGCTGTGCTGCGCGCGAGCTGGGCCTCATCGGTCTCGATCGCCAGCAGCAGACCCTCGGCGCGGATGTTCTTGATGAGCGCGACCGAGGAGGCGCGCTGACTCTCGAGGTCGCTGTCACGGATTGCCTGATCGATCTCGGCGTTGATCGTCATGATCTCCTCGTCCTCGCTGCGCTGGAGCTGCTCCTGGTTGGCTTGCAGGCCCGCCTGCCCGCGCACGCTCTCGCACTGGTTGGTGGACGAGGTCTCCAGGCTCGCCTTCTTGGCCTCGCATGTCCGCATCGCCAGCAACAGGCCGCCGATGTCGGGCGTGGGGATCCCGAAGATGGGCGGGCCGCCGGTCATCTTCGCCACGTATTCCTCCTGGCAGCCGTTCGTCATCGCCTCCAGCTCGGCCTGCGCGTTCTCCTCGATGCGGCCGCACTCGGCCATCGCCTCGGCCTGCGCGAGCGCAGCGTGTTGCTCGCCGTACTGATCCTTGACCTGGAAGATCTTGCCGTGGGCGGCCTCGATCTCGGCGGAGAGGCCGAGCTGGATCTCGACCTGCCGGGCGAAGCGTTCCTCCTCGACCGCGATCGTGTGCAGGTTGTTTTCGCTGGCCTGGCGGGCGTGACGGATGCGCAGACCGGCGGCTTCGACCGCGGCTTTCAGGTCCGCGACCTGACCACCGTGCTGGCCGCACGACGCGAGGGCCGGCTCGGTCTCACCGGGCAGGCTGCCGCACACGGCGCGCAGCTTGCCGTTGTAGTCGGCCTCGATCTGCTGGGCGGTCGTGGCGAGCGCGTGGACCTTCTGCTCGTAGTCGCGGGCCTTTTGCCAGGCGTCGGCGGCGACCTGATCAAACTGTGCGACCTCATCGGTCGCCAGCGCCCGCACGGCGTCGTAGTTGGTGCGGCTCTTGGCGATGTCGTCGGGGCCGAGGGCGATCGGCACGTAAGCGGCGGGGTAGCCGAAGATGCCCGCATCGGGCGACAGCTCGCCGTAAGCTTCGCGCAGCGACTCGATCGCGGGGCCGAGCGCGTGCAGGCCGACAACGGCGTCGGGGTTGTCCTGCAAGCGGACGTGCATCTCGGCGCCCGCGGCATGCATGGCGATCACCGCGAGGCGGAGCGCGGCCCGGACATCTTCCGGGTCCTGGCCCGCCCGGTGGGCCAGCCGCGACCATGCGACGGTCGCCCGCGCATAGTCGGCGATGAGCGCGAGCGGTGCGAGGTGGGCCCGCGCGGTGTCGTAGTCCGGGTTGCTGTCCTCGATGTACGCGAGGCCGCTGGGGTAGGCCGGCGCCAGCGTGGGCGCCAGCGCGGCCGCCAGGCGTTCGCGGTCGGCGGTGAGGGTGCCGAGCTCCCGGCCGAGCGCATCGGCGACCGGCTCGCCGACGCTGTCGCGGAAGGAGAAGACGGCCTCGACCTGGGCCTCGGTCGAAAGCAGCGCCGCCGCATGCGCCTCGTCGGCGGCTAGCATCGCCGTCAGGCTCTGGAGCGCCTCGCCCCACGCGCCGGGGATGTCGACGCTCCCGCGGCGCACGAGCGCATTGCCGCAACGCAGGGCTGCGGCGTCCAGGCAGGCCAGGCCGTCTGCGCCGTAGACCGGCGCCGTTGCGGCGCAGTCGTCCCACGTCCACGCGCCCGCGGGCGGCGTCACGTCGCCGTCGCCAGTCAGCGCCGAGAGCACGCCCTCGATGTTGTAGGCGGCCTCCCGCACACGAACGCCGCACTGGACCTTGTCGTCCGGTGAGCAATTGCCGAGCTTGCAGGCGTTGCAGGCGGGCTCGGGCTTCGGGAGCGTCGCGGCCGTGCCGTAGGCGGTGCCGAGGCCCTCGCACGCGTCGGTGTCGAGGCCAGGCGGGGCCAGCCACGTCGGCGCGGGGGCACCCTTCGGGATGAAGTCGGGGGCATGAACGATGCCGACGAGCGGGCCCTGGCGACGCAGGGTGAACGCACCCGCGAGCGGCACGGCCGTCGTGCGCAGGCCGGTGATCGTCTCGGCGGCGGTGCCCTCGATCCCGGCGGCGGTGCGTGTCCCGGTCAACACGAGCACGCGCCCCAGCTCGCGCGCGACCGGGCTCTGGCGCCATCCGTTCGCCGGCAAGCGGTCGTGCAGCTCGATCACGACGTCGCCCGCCGCGGTCCAGGTGCCCGTGAGCGCGAGCGGCAGCGGCCACAGGAGGCTGACGTCGTTGTCGACGCGGCCGACGATCGTCCCGTCCGCCCGGAAGTCGAGGTCCACCGCCAGGTCGCTGCTGCCGAGGCTGAAGTCCGCGGCGGTGAAGCTGACCGCGCCGCGGAAGTGTCCGGCGCCCGGCAGGGCCTCGATCTCGATCGTCCACAGGATCGCGCCGCCGCTGGTGATGATCTGGATCGGCAGCACGCGATCGTCGGCGGTCAGCGCGGCGAGGTCGACGTCGGCGATCAGCTCGATCTCGGCGCCGGGGGCCAGCTCGGCGGGCGCGGGGTCCAGGGCCAACGCCGGACTGGCGGCGGCGAGGCGGTAGGCGAGCGGCGCGGCGCCGTCGTTGCGAAGGAGGGTGCGGGCCTGTGTCTCGCCGAGCGACAGCAGGGTCTGGCGCTCGCCGAGCGCCGGAGTGCCGGCGAGCACGGGCTGCTGCGCGCCCCCTTCCTCTACCTGACAGCGACCGTGCGGGTCGCAGACCTGACCCGCGTCACACCCCGCAGCGTCGACGCACCCGGCGACGCAGATCCGCAGCTCGCAGCGGTCGCCCGCGTCACAGTCGGCGTCGACCTGGCAGGCGATGCCGCCGGGCCAGGGATCCGCGGGGGGTGGCGGCGGGTCGGGTGCATCGGACTCGGACGCGAACCCCGTGCTTGCGTCGGGGCCTGTCGAGGTGGAGCCGTCCTGCGCGACGTCGTCGGGCGCGCAGGACAGCGAGAACAACAAGGCCGACGCGGCGGCCTGGAACATCGGTGTTCGTTTCATGGCAAACCTCTCCTGTGGCGCTCACGCGAGCGCTGTTTTCGGGCGATGGCTGGTCTCGGCAGTCAATGCCGGCGCAGCGCCACACAGGCGGGCCACAAGGCCCGCGCGGCGCGTCTGTCAGGTCCGGCGCGTGGCCGGTCGAAGATCAAGCGGCGTCGATGCGGCTCGCCGCGTCGTGGACGTCGTGGCCGAGCTGCTCGGCCTCGGCCTCCGTGAACGGCACGGCGCCCGCGGGGAGGGCTGCCACACGCTCGAAGCGAACACCCCCATCCCGCTTCAACTCGAAGACGCGGCCCGCCTGCACGTGAAACAGGCGCGTGCGCCAGGCGTAGTAGTCCGCGAGCGTCAGTGGCGATAGCTCCTGCCCCCCGCGCCCAAGCGACGCCGCCGCCCTGGCCATCATCCACAGGTCGGGGTTGGCGATGTCCCGGGTCGGCTCCGCGTCAGCAGGCAGCTCGCCCTGCCGCTGGAGCATCGCCCGGTGGCCGGGCGCCGCGAGCAGGTAGATCTGGCCAAAGTTGTCGACGAAGAACATCCGCGTGCGGGTGGTGTGGAAGCCCGGGAGGGGCCGGGCCTCGGCGCTCTCCTCGACCGTCAGCTCAAATTCCGGCGCTACGGCGCCCTGGGTCCCGTTCATGCTGGTTTCCTCCTAAACTGTTGACCATCAATAAACGAATTAAAGTTTTTTCCAACTTAAAAAGACTTCGGCTCCGAGGATGGTGTATGGTGTCTCGGACATGACCGCGGAGATCTGGGAACCCAAGGAGATGGGCAAGGACTTCGCCACGACCGAGGAAGTCTCTGCGGTCGCCGGGGTCGAGCGCGCGTCCCTCTACGAGTGGGTGCGCGAGGGCCTACTGCCGGCGCCGAGGACGACCGGCGGTCGCGGCATCATCGCCAAGTGGCCGATGTCGACGCTGACGATCGCCAAGTTCGTCCGCAGCCAGCGAGAGCTGGGCTTTGGCCTGCCAGAGATCCGGGCCCGCATCATCGAAGCGTTCGGCGAGAAGATCACCGAGATCCTGGACGAGCCGCAGGGGCGACGCGCACGCGCTCGAGGCGGCAAGAAACTGGCGAAGCGCCGGCCCAAGAAGTGACGGCGGCTGCGCTACAACCCACCCCGACGCGCCCCGAACGGGCGCGCCTGGAATTTCGCGACCATGATCTTCGACACCATCCCCGTCCTCGCCCTCACCCTCCACGCCACCGCCTTTCCACGGCGGGGCCTCGCCTTCGACGCCGCGGATCTCGATCGCCGTCGCCACGATTGGGTTCGGGCCCGACAACGGGCTGACCCCGGAAGAACAGGCCGAGTGCGAACTCGGCAAGGAGTTCTTCGAGGAGCTGCGTGGTGCACCTTGAACAGCGTCGTCCAGGCCTACGGTTGGCGAGGTTGAGCTGCGCGAGCGGGTAGCCAGCCTCCGCCGAGCGGCGGCCCAGCTCGAGTTGGCTCAGAATGAGCCCGAAGTAGGTGTCGGGGCCAGTAGGTGCCCTCGCGCCAACGGCGCGTCTGCCGTCGGCGTCTCGCCGCGGGCCGCGCAGGCCGCTCGCCACGTGGGGCCGAGGGTCGCGCGAGTTGGGCCTCCGCATCCACGGCACTATGAGCTTCACCGCAAACGGCTCTTCAGAACGAGCGAGGGCGCGCACCCGCCGGGCGTCCTTGACGCGAAGCAAGTATTCACTTACATGCTGGGGAGCAGCCCGGACGACCCATGCTCCCACGCCTCCGCCGGTTCCTCCCCTACGCCCTCGCTGTGGTCGGTCTGATCGCGGGGGTCACGACCGCGCGCGCCTGGCCCGTGGAGGCGCAGGGACACCGCGTCGAGCCGGGCGTCATCGTCGACGAGGTGCTCGGCGTCGGCGTGCTGGAGAGCGCGCGCGAGGTCCGGGTGGCGTTCGAGGCGTCCGGGCGGGTGACCGCGCTGGCGGTCGACGAAGGAGCCATGGTGGCGCTGGGAGACGTGCTGGGGACGCTCGACGCCTCGGATGCGTCGCGGGACCTCGCCGTCGCGGAGGCTGTCGCGGGGGCGGCCAGTGCGGCCGTCGGCCGCGCACATGCGGAGCTGGAGCGCGCACGTGCGGGGGCCAGTCGTGCAGCGATGGAGCGAGCTCGCGCGGACACTCTATTGGCTGCGGGCGCCATCCACAGGGCGGATCACGAGGCCGCGAGCGAGCGCGACGCGAGCGCACAGGCCGAGGTCAGGGCGATGAAGTCGGCGCTTCGTCAGGCAGAGTCGAACCGAACAGTCGCTACCCGCACCAGCGGGATCCGTGTCGCCAAGGTCGCCGACGGTCGGCTCACGAGCCCGCTCGCGGGTCTGGTCGTGTCCCGTCATGTGGAGGCGGGGCAGCTGGTGACGCCGGGCACCCCGGCCTTCACCATCGTCGCAACGGACGCGATGCGCGTGCGCGCGTGGGTGGATGAGACGGCGCTCGGACGTCTCGCGGTCGGGCAGCCCGTCCGGCTCGTCTTTCGATCGGAGGGTGACCGAAGCTTCGCGGGCGTGGTGGAGCGCATCGGTCGCGAAGTGGACCGCCAGACGCACGAGTTGCTCGTGGATGTCACGGTCCACGATCTCCCGACCAACTTCGCCGTCGGGCAGCGCGCGGACGCGTGGATCGAGGTTGGCCGTCGCGCTGCCGACGCGAGTGTGCCGCGCGGCTGGTGCGAGACCGAATGTGCCGTCGTCGACGGAGGTCGCGTGGCATCTCGCCCGGTCACGCTCGGCCTGGTCGGGCGGGAGTCGGTCGAGGTCCTGCGCGGGCTGGCCCCCGGCGAGGTCGTCCTGGCCCCGGGGACGCCCGTCGGCACGCGCGTGCACGTCGTGGAGGCGCCATGAATCTCGCGTGGAAGGATATCCGGCGCCAGAAGCTGCGCTTCGTTTTCACCGGGCTCGGGCTCGGGCTGCTGTTCTCCATTGTGCTTGCGATGGGTGGGATCTATCGGGGGATGGTCGCGGACGCGACGATGCTCATCGACGCGGTCGGCGCCGATCTGTGGGTAGTCCAGCGGGACACGCGTGGTCCGTTCGCCGAGCGCTCCACGGTCCCCCGGGTACTGGAGGATCGCCTGCGGGTGGTCGATGGCGTGGCATCGGCCGAGAACTTCACGTACGCGACGATCCAGCGCGGCGACGTCGCGCATCCCGTACGCATCGGCGTGGTCGGGCTGTCCTGGCCGAGCAATCGCGGCAACAATCTCACACTCATCTCCGGTCGCGCACTCGGCGGACCGCACCGCGAGATGATCGTGGATCGAACGCTCGGGTTCGAGCTCGGCGCACGCGTGCCGCTCGGCGACGAGGTGTACGAGGTCGTGGGGATCACGAAGGGTTTTGTGTCCTCGGGCGGCGATGCGCTGGCCTTCGTCACCGAGCGCGACGCCGACGCGATCCTGGGGTGGATGGCGCCCGAATCCCGGCGTCTCGCGGGCGGTCAGCGCCCCGATGTGCTCCCGAGCGCGGTCGTCGTGAAGCTCCTCCCCGGCGTGCGAGCGGCGGACATTCAGGCCCGGCTCGCCGAATGGCCGGACGTGACGGTGTGGACCGCGGGTGAGCAGCGAGATCTGTTGCTCCGCGGCGTGATCGACAAGGCGCGGCAGCAGATCGGCCTGTTTCGCACGCTCCTCTCGATCGTCTCGGCGATCATCGTGGCGCTCATTCTCTACAACATGACCGTCGCCAAGAGCTACGAGATCGCCCTGCTGAAGCTCATGGGCGCTCGCACTCGCGTCGTCGTGGGGATGATCCTCCAGCAGTCGCTGCTGCTCGGTGCGATCGGCTACGGCATGGCGGTCGCCATCGGTAGCGTCGCCTTCGAGCAGTTCCCTCGCCGCGTCGTCGTCGGGCCGGTCGAGCTCGGCGGCCTCGCCGTGCTGGTGGCCGTGATCTGCGTCCTCGCCAGCGTCGCGGGCATCGTCCGAGCGCTCCGCATTCCACCCACCCTCGTGCTGGCAGGTTGACCGTGAATCGGACCGTCATTCGCGCCGAGGCGCTGCGAAAAGTGTACGGGAAGGGGGACACCGAGCTGGTCGCGCTGCGCGACGTGTCCATCGCCGTCGAGCGCGGCGAGGTCGCGGCCCTGCTCGGGCCCAGCGGCTCCGGCAAGTCCACGCTGCTGACGGCGCTGGGCTTTTTGAACCTGCCGGAGCGCGGCAGGATCTGGATCGATGAACGATTGGTGGTCGCGGACGGACGAGCGCTCGCCGACCTCGCGGCGGTGCGGCGCACCAGCGTCGGCTTTGTGTTCCAGAAGGCCAACCTGATCCCCTTCCTCACCGCGCGGGAGAACGTGCTTTTGGCGCTCCAGCTCAACGATCAGGTCGGACGGGCGGCGGATGCACGCGCGCGCGAGCTGCTCGGCTATCTCGGCCTCGCGGACCGCGTGGACCACTACCCTGAGCAGCTCTCCGGCGGACAACAACAGCGCGTCGCCATCGCCCGGGCGCTGGCGAACCGACCGCCGCTCCTCCTCGCCGACGAGCCCACCGCGGCGCTCGACAGCCATCGCGGCCGCGACGTGATGGAGCTGTTCCGGCGCATCGCTCATGAGCAGGGCTCGGCGGTCATCGTGGTGACCCACGACCACCGCACCCTCGACGTCTTCGACACGATCCACGAGATGGAGGACGGCGTGCTGACACGCCGCCCACCGATGGCACCGTCGCACCTGGAGGCCTCAGCATGACCGTTCGCCAGCCCACCGAGGAGCGCCGCCGCCAGATCGCTGACGCCGCGCTCAAGGTCATCGCCGAGCGGGGTCTCGGCCGCTTCACCATCCAGGCCATCGCGGCCGAGATCGGCGTTACCGACGCTACGCTCTTCCGGCACTTCGCCAGCAAGGAGGACATCGTGCTCGCGGCGCTCGATCGCGTGGAGGAGCGGCTCTTCGAGGGCTTCCCGCCGGAGGACACCGATCCGCTGGTGCGGCTCGAGCGCTTCTTCCGGTTCCGTGCGTCGCTGGTGGGCGCCAATCCAGTGATCGCGCGGCTCGCATTCTCGGAGGAGCTCCCGCACGCTGCCGGACCGCGTGGGGAGCAGCAGGTCGAGAGCTGGAAGCAGCGGTCTCTCGACTTCATCGTGTCCTGTGTGGACGAGGCGGCGGCGCAGGGGCGGATCCCCCGGGGCCTGCCGGTCCGCGAAGTCGGGGTGATGGTGCTGGGGACCCTGATCGCCCTGGTGCGCTTCGGTGAGCTCGCCGCCGGGCCCGCCGCGGCCAATCGTGCGTGGTCCGTCATCGAGCGCATGATCGGGAGGAAGTGATGGAGGTCGACGTGCTTATCATTGGTGCGGGGCCCACCGGGCTGGTCGCCGCCATCGATGCCGTGCGCCACGGCCTGTCGGTGCGGATCGTCGACCAGAACCCACAACGCAGCCCGCACTCGAAGGCGCTCGTGCTGCACTCACGGTCGCTGGAGGTTCTCGACGACCTCGGCTGCGTGGATTGCGTGCTGCGGGCTGGCCGAGAGTTTCGGGCGTTGAACATCCTCGCCGGGACCCGCCCGGTCGGCCGCATCGAGTTCCGTCGATTGGCCTGGAACGACGCGCCATACCCGATGTGGCTCACCATCCCCCAGAGCGAGACCGAGCGCTGCCTGGAGGAGCGTCTCAATGCGCTGGGTGTGACGGTCGAGCGCCAGACGGCCCTGCGCTCGCTCCACGAGCGGCAGGGCGGGGTCGATGCCGAGCTCGTGCGCGTCGACGG
>ERZ724512.1550-NODE-1550-length-10687-cov-6.672028_pt1 | contig 10687 bp, 11 predicted proteins | sample MGYA00376045_ERZ724512 | MGnify/ENA primary metagenome ERZ724512 (study PRJEB28724, sample SAMN07190883) | activated sludge metagenome | isolation source: activated sludge of sewage treatment plant in Hong Hong | place: Hong Kong | collected 2016-03-17 ... | reverse complement strand
GGGAAGTAGTAGTGCAGCGAGGTGACCGCCACGTCGGGGCAGGCGTTGGCGTAGTCGATCGGGTACACGTCGTCGCCGGCCACGAGCATTTCGGCCGAGTTGAACTCCCAGGCGAAGAACGCGTTGACGATGCGGCTGATGGCCGCGGTTTCGAAGCCGGCCCTGGCCGACAGAAAGCCGTGCGACACGTGGTAGCGGTTGTGCATCGGCTGGTCGGGGCGAAAGTCCATCACCATCGTCTCGGGCCCGATCGACAGCGCGCGGGCGAACACCTCATAGTCGACGGTGGCCTGCAGGTGCATCAGCATCTCGCCCGACGCGTCGTAGGCGCGGCGCAGGTCGTCGGCGTTGTTGATGCGCGACACTCCCCGCCAGCCGCCGCCGTCGAACGGCTTCATGTAGAGCGGGTAGCCCAGGTCGGCAGCGATCGCCTCGAGATCGAAACCCTTGTTGTACTTGCTCGAGGTGTAGGCCCAGCGCACGTTGTCGACCGGGTTCTTGTACGGCACGAGCACGGTCTTGGGCACCTTCAGGCCGAGTCGCAGCATGGCGCAGTAGGCGCTGTGCTTCTCCATCGACTGAAACGTGAACGGGCTGTTCAGCAGGTAGGTGCCGTTCACGAGCGCGGCCTTCTTCAGCCACTCGCGTGGGTGGTAGTACCAGTACGCGAGCCGGTCGATCACCAGCGGCGTGCGCACCGGGTCGGTGAGATCGAAGGGTTCGATGGTGAGCCGCTCGGCCGACAGGGTGTGGGTGACGCCGTCGACGGTGATCGGCCCCACCATGCCGAGAACCGCCTCGAACGCCTGCGGCCAGTCTTCTTCTGCGCCAAGCAGCAGGCCGATCAGATGATGCTCGTTGATCATGCGGCTGAGGGTAGTGGCACGGTGCGCCTCAGCAGAAGCGGGGCAGGTATTCCGCGATCTGCCGCTGCCACCAGTGCCAGTCGTGCGACACGTCGTGACCCCACAGTTGCAGCTCGTGGTTGAGGCCCTTCTCGGCGAGCAGGTGCCCCATGTGCCGGGTGGACGGCAGCGCGCCCGTCGGATGCGTCTCCCACGCCCCCTGGCCGGCCACGAGAATGCCGAAGAACCGCGACCGCAGCCAATCCAGGTGATCGCCGCCCAAGTTGGGCACGTAGTGGGTGGGGTTGGCGAAGTAGGCGGCGTCGCCACGATCGCCCCAAGCCCGCCACGTGGTCGGGTCGTAGTTGCCCGACAGGCAGATGGCTACCGGAAACAGGTCGGCCCGGGTGAGCGCGAACTGCAGTGCGTGGTAGGCGCCGAGCGAGCAGCCGGTGACGATCGCGTCACCCGCACCAGGTGTGTCGGCGCCGATGAAGCCGGCCACCTGCTCGGTGATCCAGCTCGCGTAGGCGCCGTGCCGGCGGGCCCGTTCCTCCAACGGCAGCCACGAGTCCGACCAGGTGTAGCGGTCGAACGAATCGACGCAGTAGAGCTTGATGCGGCCCGCGTCGATGAGCGGCTGGACGGCCGCCACCATGCCGTTGTTCTCGTAATCCCAGGCCCGTCCGGCCTCGGACGGAAAGACGACCACCGGCCGTCCCCAGTGGCCGTAGCGAATCACCGTGCCGCGATGGGCGAGGCCGGGGGCGTCCAGTTCGACAAGGTATCGGTCCATCAGGGCCAGGCCTCCTGCAGCAGTCGGGTCAGGTGTGGGTCGAGCAGGTCGCGCCAGGTCGTCCAGGTGTGGCCGTCGGGCACGTCACCCCAGCCGATGTCGCCGCCGATTTCGGCCAGGTGGGCGGCGAGGGCGACGTTGTTGGCGAGGTTCTCTTCTTGGGTGCCGCACACGAACATGGTCGGGATTCGTTCGGGCGCGGGGCTGGTGTAGAGGGTCGAGGTGAAGCCGGTGACCTCGGCCCAGCGCGAGTAGCCGCGCTCTTGCGGGTCGAACTCAGGGGTGAAGAACGACCCCGACTGCAGAAACAGGCCCGCGAACGTGCCCGGGTGGCGACGGGCGGCGTGCAGGGCGGCCAGGGCACCCAGCGACTGGCCCATCAGCACAGGCGTGCCGAGGGTGGTCACCTGGTCATTGACGGCCGGAATGATGTCTTCGACGAGCGCCTTGGCGTAGCGGGCGTTGGCGGCGTAGCGGGCGTTGCGGTCGGCGCCCGGGTCGAGCAGCAGCAGCCGCAGGGGCGGCAGGGTGTGGTCGGCGATGGCGGCGGCGACGAAGTCGGTGAGCCGGCCGTAACGGGCCATCTGGGTGCCGTCGTGGCTGATCAGCAGCGGCAGCGGGGTGCCGCGCCAGGTGTCGGCGGGGGTCCAGAGTTCGCCGGTCACCTCACCATCGGCGGTGTCGAAGGCGACCGGGGTTGCACGGCCCTCGACGCGTGGGGCGTCCAGCCAGGCGGGTTCGGCGTAGCCGGGCATGGGCAGCCACGAGTGGTCGCCGAACACGCCCTCGACGAGCAACGGGTTGGTGGGATCGGTGACCAGCACGGTGTCGAGCCCGTCCGACAGCTCGAACAGGTATTCGACGCGGTGGGCGCCCGGGTGCGGTATCTCAAGCAGCCAGCCGTCGTCGGTGCGCTCGAACTCGCGCTGCGCCACCGGCACTTCGCTCCACAGCCGGACGGTCTGCACCCCCGGGTCGGCCGCGGGCAGCCGGAACACCACGCGATCGGTCTCGACTATGGTCGCCTCGGTGGTCAGGGGCACTGATCGAGGGTATCGGCTGTCACGGGTTGCGCCGAAACCGCCTCAGACAGGCGTGATGGGTAGGCGCCGAACCCGGGCCACCGTGTCGTCTATGACCACGATTGCGCCCTCGTTGAGATCACGTTCAAATGCGGGCAGGTTCCTCACCAGCAGACTGCCGACCTCGTCGGGGCCCAAGTTCTGCGTTCTACGCAGGAGCACGAACGACGGCTTTGCCAATTGTCGTCGAGCGAGAATGGTGCCGAAATCCGTGTCGGCCGACACGACTATCCGATCGTCCTCGGCAGCGAAGTCAGCGATGGCCTCGTCAGCCCACCTCTGCATTCCAAGCGATCGGGTGTCAACGACATCAAACCCAGCGGCTGCCAGGATTGCGGGCAGATGCCGCGAGAGATTCTGGTCAAGCAGGAGCCTCATGCGGTCAACAGCGGAACCTGGCGCTCAGTCACGGCGGTGGCAGCGAACCGCAACGCCTGTCGAACGTCTTCGACTTCGAGTTCTGGAAAGTCGTTCAAAATCTGCTCGGTCGTGCGGCCGTCGGCGACCATGTTCACGATCGTCGCGACTGGCATGCGCAGGTCGCGGATGATGGGTACCCCGCCCATCTTGCGCGGGTCGACCTGAATACGCTCGAACGCCATATCGCGAGTCTACGGCCTACACCTGGCCAAAGCGGGTGGTGCACGATCGCCCAACTCAGTCGCGCACGCCGCGCCGGGCCACCATCGGGGGCCGGTCACCCCTGATGGACGCCACCATGTCGACCACCCGACGAGTCGCCCGCACGTCGTGGGCGCGGAAGCAGACCGTGCCCAGCCAGCCGGCCACCGCGGTGGCGGCGAGGGTGCCCTCGAGCCGGTCGTCGACAGCCAGGTCGAGGGTCTCGCCGACGAAGTCTTTGCGGCTCAGCGCTTGCAGCACTGGGTACCCGAGGGTTGAGATCTGAGCGGTTGCCCGCAGCACGCGCAGTGAGTGGCGGGTGGTCTTACCGAAGTCGAGGGTCGGATCGATCAGCACCGAAGTGGGGTTCACGCCGGCACGTTCAGCCCGCTCGGCACCGAGCCGCAGGGTGTCGAGCACGTCGGCCACGACGTCGTCCGGCTCGTCGTTTTGCCCATAGCTCACACCATGGGGGTCGGTGCGGGGTGCCGCTCCCCCGGTGTGCGAAACGACGTAGCCGGCACCCAGTTCGGCGGCCACGTGGACGAGCTCTGGGTCGGCACCCTGCCAGGTGTCGTTGACCAGATCGATGCGCACGTGAGCGCAGGCTCGGGCCACGGGGGCACGCCAGGTGTCGAGGCTCAGCAACAGGTCGGGGTGGTTGGCCCGGATCAGTTCGAGCAGCGGCAGCACCCGTTCGATCTCTTGGTTCTCGTCGATCCAGTCCCCCTGCTGGCCGGCGCGCACGCCCCCCACGTCGATCAGGTCGGCACCGTCGGCCACGAGTTGGCCGACGGCCTCGGCGGCGCGGGCGAGGTCGTCGTAGCGGGCGGCGGCATAGAACGAGTCGGGCGTGCGGTTGACGATGCCCATCACGGCGGGGTTGGCGGCGGTGAACGTGCGGCCGCGCAGGGTGAGCGGCGTGGGGGTGACGAGTGTCACGGGTTCGACCTCGGTTGGCACCCGTCCAGCCTGCCGATTGTGGGTGCCAGCTGTCACCCCGATGGTCATCGCTCGGCGCGGGCGCGAGACTGTGGTCGTGCCTAGTTGGGAGATCCCGGCGAACGCCGGGATCTCGCAACGCACCACTCACCAACTGATGAGCGACGCTTAATCCTCCCAAAAATCCTATTCATCAAGCCATTTATCAACTATAATAGAACACATGAGCGTAGCTGTTCCGAGCACCCCGCAATCGGCGGTGGACTGGCTCCGGCACGCCCAACACCTCCGCCGACAAACCGACGCCATCGAGCTACAAGCCATCGCCGACGAGCTCGACGTCACCAATGAACGAGCGGTCCGCGTCGGGTCGGACGGCGCCGCCCTGGTCGGTGAGTTCCTGCCCCTGGAAATAGCAGCAATCAAAGCGATGTCGGTCAGTGCTGCGACCTGGTTGGTGCGTGACGTGATCAACCTGCGCGACCGACACCCGATGCTGTGGGCCAGTGTTCTGCAGGGTCACGTGCCTCCCTACCGCGCCTTCCAACTCACCCAGCTGGCTGCCCGTTACCACCTGAGCCGGGCACAGGCGCACGACCTCGACCAGCGCCTCGCGAGCAAGTACGGCCGTATCGGTTGGGCCAGGTTGATGCGGCTCGCCCGCGGCCTGATCGCCATCATCGCCGCCAACAACGTCCAAGCCGCCGCCGAGACTGCGCGGGCCGGCCGATACGTTCGTACTGCCGTCACCGAACAACCAGTAGTGAGCGAACTATGGGCCCGGCTCGACACCGCAGACGCCCAGCAACTCGAAACCACCATCGCAACGCTGGCCAAGACCCTCGCCAAACAGGGCGACACCGACGAACTCGACGTCCGCCGCGCCAAAGCCCTCGGCATCCTCGCCACCCCCGGCCGAGCCGCCGCCCTCCTGCAAGGCCGTGACGACAAGCGCTACCTACCCCGCACGAAGGTGTACCTGCACCTGAGCGACACCATGCTCACTGGCACGACACCCAGGTCGTGCGTGGTGAGACCCTCGGCCCGCTCGTCCGTGACCAGTTGCGTGACCTGTTCGGCACCCATCGGCTCACCATCACCCCCGTCATCCACGAAGGCACCGAACCCGCCGTCGACAGTTACGAAATACCCGACCGCATCCGCCAATCCGTCCTACTGCGCGACGTCTGCGAAGTCTTCCCGCACAGCTCACGAGCAGCCCGCAGACTCGACCTCGACCACACCATCCCCTACACCGACGGCGAGAAGGCCCGAACCCGACCCGACAACCTCGGCCCCCTTACCCGAACCGTCCACCGCGCCAAAACCACCGGCCGCTGGCGATTGAAACAGCCCAAATCGGGCACCTTCTGGTGGAGATCCCCAAGCAACCAGACCTACCGCGTCACCAACCAAGCCACCGACGACCTCCACGAATGGTCAACCGGCGAACGTGCCCTGCTGTGGAGGTTCGACGAGCACCCTCCGCCCGCCTAAGCGGACGGGTGCGTCATGTCGGCCGGCACGACCCAGGCGTCGAACTCTTCCGCGGTCAGGTCGCCCGACGCCAAGGCAGCTTCGCGCAGGGTGATGCCCTGCTTGTGCGCCTTCTTGGCCATCGCGGCGGCCTTGTCGTAGCCGATGTGCCGGTTGAGCGCGGTGACCACCATCAGGTTCGAGCTCAGGTTCGCGTCGATCTTGGCCCGGTTCGGCTCGATGCCCACCGCGCAGTGCACGTTGAACGAGCGGCACCCGTCGGCGATCAGCCGAATCGACTCGAGCACTGCGTGCGCCATCACCGGCTTGTACACGTTCAACTGAAAGTTGCCCTGGCTACCGGCGAAGCCGACCGTGACGTCGTTGCCGAACACCCGGGTGGCCACCATGGTGAGCGCCTCGCACTGGGTGGGATTCACCTTGCCCGGCATGATCGACGAGCCCGGCTCGTTCTCGGGGATCAGCAACTCGCCGATGCCGTTGCGCGGGCCCGACGCGTACCAGCGCACGTCGTTGGCGATCTTCATCAAGGCGCCCGCCAGCACTCGCAGCGAGCCGCTCACCTCGACCAGTGAATCGTGCGCCGACAACGCGGCGAAGAGGTTGTCGGCCTGCTGAAAGTCGAGCCCGGTTTCGTCGGTGATCTTGGCCGCGGTCAGCGCGCCGAACTTCGGGTGCGCGTTGAGCCCCGTACCCACCGCGGTGCCGCCGATGGCGAGGCTGCGCGCCCGGGCATCGGCCGCGCGCACGCCGTCCAGGGCGAAGTCGATCTGCGCCACCCAGCTGCCGATCACCTGACCGAGCCGAATCGGGGTGGCGTCTTGCAGGTGGGTGCGACCGACCATGATGACGTCTTCGAACTCGGCCGCCTTGGCCGCCAGCACGTCACGCAGGTCGGTGACGGGTGCGTACAGCCGCTCGTTGAGCTCGCACACCACCGCGATGTGCATGGCGGTCGGAAACGTGTCGTTGCTCGACTGCCCGCGGTTCACGTGGTCGTTGGGGTGCACGGGCTTCTTCGAACCCATCTCGCCGCCGGCCAACTCGATGGCGCGGTTGCTGATCACCTCGTTGGAGTTCATGTTCGACTGGGTACCCGAACCGGTTTGAAAGACGACCAGCGGGAAGTGCTCGTCGAGGGTGCCCGCGATCACCTCGTCGGCGGCCTGCACGATCAGGTCGGCGACGTCGGTGGGTAGCTGGTCGAGTTCGGCGTTCGCCTGCGCCGCCGCCTTCTTCAGCACGCCCAGCGCGCGAATCATCGGACGGCCCCACACGAACGTGTCGCGGCCGATGTCGAAGTTGCCCAGGCTGCGCTGCGTCTGAGCGCCCCAGTAGCGGTCGGACTGCACCTCGATGGTGCCCATGCTGTCTGATTCGTGGCGCGTGCTCATGCCCCGAGCTTATTGCCGATGGCTACTTCGCGGGCAGCGTTCGAGCGAAGGCCAGCCCGTGGGCCACCACGGCGCCCAACGCGTCGTCGTCTTCGATCGCGGCCGCGTCGAGGGTCAACCAGTTCGCCATCTCGCGCCCGTTCATCACCATCGGCGCGGCGTCGGCCAGGTAGCTCGCGTCGGCGTCGGCCGCGTCGGTTCGCACCATCACCCCGCCCTTCGAGCCGGCGACCACCGCCATGTTGCCCTTCACCAGAAAGGCCAACCCGCCGAACATGCGCATCTCGGTGATGTTCGGTTCGTCAACCAGCAGGGTGCGAATGCGGCCCGCCACGATCTCGTCGAATGCCATGGGGCGAGTATGCAGGGGGGCTCAGACAAAAGCCGCGAGGACGAACGAAACACCGGGGCTTCGTTCGTCCTCGCGGTCTCGACCCTAAGCGTTCCCCCCTGTCACGCCACAACCCCCCCGGGTTCACCCAGAAGATATATCCATCCGGGCACACTTCACCCGGGTGACCAAAGGGTGGCACTGCGCACAATTGCGTAGGCATGCTGAGCCCCATGGGCGAGAGCGACACGGGGAAGAAGGGCGGCGAGAGCCTGCTAACCGTGGTCATCGCCTTCGCCGCCAACCTGTTGATCGCCATCGCAAAGACCGTCGCAGCCGTGTTCACCGGCTCGGCCTCGATGGTGGCCGAGGCGTCGCACTCGTGGGCTGACGCCGGCAACGAGGTGTTTCTGCTGATCGCCGAACGTCGCTCGGATCGTCCGCGCGACGCCAACCACCCGTTCGGCCATGGCCGCGAGGCCTACGTGTGGTCGATGTTCGCCGCGTTCGGACTGTTCGCCGTGGGCGCCGCGGTGTCGATCTGGCACGGCATTCAACAACTCACCGCCGAAGACGAGGGCGGCGACTACCTGATCGGCTACATCGTGCTGGCCATCGCGTTCGTACTCGAGGGCATCTCGTTCACCCAGGCGCTGCGCCAGGCCACCGGGGATGCCTCTCGGCTGGGTGTTCGCCCACTGGAGTACATCGGGCTCACCTCGAACCCAACCCTGCGGGCGGTGTTCGTCGAAGATTTCGCGGCGCTCATCGGCCTGCTCATTGCGGCTTTGGGCATGGCCCTGCATCAAGCCACCGGCAACGCCATTTACGACGCGATCGGGTCGATTCTGGTGGGCATATTGCTGGCGGTGGTCGCAATCTTTCTGATTCGCCGCAACCGCGAATTCCTGGTCGGCCAGGTGGTGCGTCCGTCGGTGCGCAACAGTGTGCTGGCGAAGCTGCTCGACATTCCAGAGATCGACGCGGTGACCTTTCTGCACCTTGAGTTCGTCGGTGCCGAACGGGTCTTTCTGATCGCGTCGGTCGACTTGGTGGGCGATCCCGACGAGCGTGACCTGGCCAGCCAGCACCAGGCGATCGAAGACCGGCTCGAAGGCCACCCGATGATCGAACGGGCTCTGCTGACGCTGCCCACCCCGGGCGCGAAACCCCTGCTGCCGGACGCTACGGAGCCAGACCCGCGATGGCCGGCCTGAACCCCAGCCGCCGGTTCTCGCAACATCCCGGACGGCACACGTCGTACCAGGGCCCCAGCGCAGTGACCGACGCCCGCTGACCGGCCGGACGGCCCTCGACCCGCTCGGCGACCAGGTCGACCAGGGCGTCCACGAAGGCGTCGGAGACTCCAGGGGTCGGCGTGCGCCGCACCCACAACCCCGCCTCTTCAGCCGTTTCGACGGCTTCGGTGTCGAGGTCCCACATCACTTCCATGTGGTCGCTGACGAAGCCCAGCGGCACCAGCACCACCCCACGGCGGCCCTGCAGGGCCGTGATCGCGTCGTTGACGTCGGGCTCGAGCCAGGGCTGGTGCGGCGGGCCCGATCGGCTCTGGTAGACCAGCTGCCATGACACCGCGGGCGCGGCCTGGGCCATCACGTACTCGGCGACCGCCCGGTGCTGCGCGGGGTAGGCGCCGCCCGCCGGAGCATTGTCGTCGTGCGGGCCCGACAACTGGGCGTCGATCGTCGGCACCGAGTGCGTGCAGAACAGCACCTCGAGCTCAGCGGGGTCGAGTCCGTCCGAAGCGGCCTCGGCGATGGCGGCGACCACGCCGTCGATGAAGGGCTGCACGAAGCCCGGATGATCGAAGAACGGACGCACCTTGTCGACGCGCAGTTCGGCCTGCAGGCCGGTGTCTTCGAGGGCGTCCGCCCAGTCTTCGCGGTACTGCCGGCACGACGAGTACGACGAGTAGGCGCTGGTCGGAATGGCGATCAGCGTGCGGTGCCCGTCGGCGTGTGCCCGGCTGATCGCCTCGTTGAGGAAGGGCGTCCAGTTGCGGTTGCCCCAGTACACCGGCAGCGGCAGGCCGCGCTCGGCCAGCCGCGCCTCGAGCGCCGCCCGCAGCTCGCGGTTGTGCTCGTTGATCGGCGAGACGCCGCCGAAGTGCCGGTAGTGGTGGGCGACCTCTTCGAGCCGGTCGTCGGGAATGCCGCGGCCACGGGTCACATTGCGCAGAAACGGAATCACGTCGTCCTGGCCCTCGGGCCCGCCGAACCCCGACAACAGCACGGCGTCATAGCGGGTCGGCACCTCGACGTGCTCGGGTCCCGACGCGGCCCCGGCGGTCGCACTGGCGACCAGTGCGCCCTGGTCGTAGAAGACGCCCGAGGCGGTCGGCGGCTTGCTGCCCACCGGACTCATGCCAGCACCTCGGCCACCTCGTCGACGCCGATCAGCCGTCCGGTGAAGAACGGCACCTCTTCGCGCACGTGCAACCGGGCCTTGGTGGCGCGCAGGTCGCGCATCATGTCAACCAGGTCGGTCAGCTCGTCGGATTCCATCGGCAGCAGCCACTCGTAATCGTTGAGCGCGAATGACGACACCGTGTTGGCGATCACGCTCGTGAACGCCGCCCCCTTGCGGCCGTGCTCGGCCAGCATCGCCCGGCGCTCGTCGTCGGGCAGCACGTACCAGTCGTACGACCGCACGAACGGGTACACGGTCAGCCAGGTGCGGGCCCGCTCGCCGCGCAGAAAGCCCGGCACGTGGGTCTTGTTGAACTCGGCGTCACGGTGCACACCCATGGCCGACCAGGTGAGGGCCAGCGGGGCCAGTTCGTGCGTGCGCCGCAACCGACGCACGGCGGCCTGCAGGCCCTCGGCGGACGGCCCGTGCAGCCACAGCATCAGGTCGGCGTCGGCGCGCAGCACGCTGACGTCGTAGAGGCCGCGCACCGTCACTTCGTCGGCCTCGACCGCGGCGATGGCGTCGGCGAGCGACTCGGTGGCCGGGGCGGCGTTGGCGGCGCTCAACGCGTCGCGGCGCAGCACGGTCCAGACGGCGAAGCCCGTGGGGCCCGGCTCGGTCATCAGTTCTCCTGTTTCTTCAGTAGGCGGGCGGCTTCTGCCCGCGCGTGTGGGACGACCGCGGCCAGCCCGACGCCGGCGATGCCGGCGCCGACCAGTGCCAGGTCGTCGCCGGCCCGCGCGGTCAGC
>ERZ724512.1549-NODE-1549-length-10689-cov-4.899097_pt1 | contig 10689 bp, 16 predicted proteins | sample MGYA00376045_ERZ724512 | MGnify/ENA primary metagenome ERZ724512 (study PRJEB28724, sample SAMN07190883) | activated sludge metagenome | isolation source: activated sludge of sewage treatment plant in Hong Hong | place: Hong Kong | collected 2016-03-17 ... | reverse complement strand
CCGATCCCGTTCGATGACGCCTTACCCTTGTGAAGCTGATGGATTCGCGCAGGCCATCGGCGGAGGTTCAGGCAAGGGATCGGCGAAGGCGGCCGCCATATGTTCGTTCAGCGGCACCTCCCGCTCATATACCGTGAAGGCGTACGGATCGTCCGCCATCAGGCCGTACTTCTTCTTCAACATCTCATGCTGACCGTCGGTCAGAATGTGGTACCGAACACGAGCCTTCAACGTCACCCCCTTCGATGCATCCGGCATCCGGTAGGCGAATTGATATTCGCGGCTCGCCAACGGCAGCAAGCGGTTGTCGTACAACTCCACAATGGCCGGCTGCCACATAATCCAGCGACCCATGGTATGGCTCTTTTCGGCCAGAATCTGCTGATTGCTGTCCTTCACCGTAAATTCGACGGTGAAGTGCCGGTCCGGATCGCCGGTGGGAAGCTTATGTCCCGCTCCGGCATTCGTGAGGGTCAGGGCTATCGTGACCTGGTCGCCCGGCTTGGGCTTGGGAGGATCGACCTTCACTTGAATCGCGGCCGCCCGCTTCACCATGTCGGGATCATGACCGCCGCGCCAGAGATGCCGGCGCCCCCGCCTGATAGGGCCGTTCTCGGCCACGGGGCGATCCACCTCCGGCATGTGGCAGCTTTGGCAGATAAAGCCCCGCTCCTGCATGAAATATTTTCCTTCATACTCCGCATACGTGCCGCAGGGCCCCACATTGTAGAACTGCGCAGGACCTGAGACCACATTGTGGCAACGCGAACAAAACTGCGCGGTGCGGAACGTCGGGTCAAATTTGGTCGGGTGCGGCGCAGCCGAATCGTCGAAGGGGCCGAGGATGACCCCATCGCGTACATGGCAGGCCGCGCAGGTGATGGACTCTTTTTGCAGCGCGGCATCGAAATGGGGATTCGGTTCCTGGGTCGCCTTTTCCACGCGCCCCCGCGGGATATCTTTCACCAAGGTCGGCTGTTGGTTCTCCAGCGGGGTATGGCAATTCAAACAGACCCAGACCTGTTTATCTTTCTTCCAGTACGCCTGAAAAAAGGGATCTTCATAGGCGTGCGCATGAATGCTCGTCTTCCACTCCTCATAAATCTCCCGGTGACATTGACCGCAGGATTCGGCCTTGAGGCTCGTCAAGCCTTCGGGAATCTTCTGGAAGGGAATCGCATGCGCATACTCGGACCGGAGCCCGAAAATGACGACCGGCTTCACCTCCGTGTAATAGAGGTACACCAGCCCCGAGATGACCGCGAGGCCGAGCAACAGCTTCAGCCACCATTTCATGACGCCACCAGTGCCCGGATGTGCCGCTCGACCGAAGCCGCCAAGGCCGTCAGGTTATAGCCCCCTTCCAGCGAGGAAAGCAGTCTCCCCCGGCAGTGCCGATTCGCGATGCCGGCCACGATCGAGGTCAAGTCTGCGTACCCTTCTTCCGTCAGGCCCATGCTGGCCAGGGGATCATCCCGATGCGCATCAAAGCCGGCAGAGATGATAACCAACTCAGGCTTGAAGGCATCGGCGGCAGGAACCAGCACTTTCTGAAACACCGCACGATAGTCGTCGTCGCTTTCCCCCGCTTCCATCGGCACATTGATGGTGAAGCCTTCCCCCGCGCCGGTGCCGGACTCCGTCGCGCGACCGGTGCCCGGGTAGTGCGGGTATTGATGAGTGCTGAAGAACAACACCGAGGGGTCTGCCTCAAAACTATGCTGCGTGCCATTGCCATGATGGACATCCCAATCGACGATCAGGACCCGCTGCACCCCATAACGTTTCTGCGCGTAGCGCGCCGCGATGGCGACATTGTTGAAGAGACAAAACCCCATGGCCCGCCCTGCCTCCGCATGGTGGCCCGGGGGACGGACCGCGCAAAAGACATGCTGGACCTGGTCGGCCATAATGGCATCCACGCCGGACAAGGCCCCGCCCGCGGCCAGATAGGCGGCGAGGAGCGATCCGGGGGACATGGAGGTATCGGCATCCAGAGATACCCGGCCACTAGTCGGCGCTTCGCGGTTGAGATGCCCGACATACTCGGGGCGATGGACCAACGTGATCCACTCATCCTCGGCTGTTCTCGGTGCTAGACGGGTGAGTTCAGCAGCCAACCCGCTTTGCTCTAATCGCTGCATGATTGCACGAAGCCGGTTGGGCGACTCCGGATGTCCGGCGCCCATATCGTGGGCGAGATAGCGAGGATCGTAAACGAGACCAGTTCTTCCCATTGAGTACTCGCGCCGGGGAAACCGCCAGCGACATTGCCGACGACAAGAGGTCTTTTGACCTTAACACGCGTCAAACTGCGTAGACAACGCGCCGAGAACGCTGTTATCGTCCTCCCAAGGGAGGACTCGATGCCGAATCCACGAATTGAACCGCTGAAACGAGTGTTAGCCATGGAGCCGGACGATGATGTCGCCTGGTTCGGGCTGGGAAAAGCCTATATGGAAGATGCCAACTTCGAGGAAGCCGCGAAGGCCTTGAGGCAGTGCATCACGGTGAAACCGACCTACTCGGCTGCGTACTATGCCTTGGCGCAATCGCTATTGAAACTGAACCGTGTGGAGGAATGCCGCCAGGTGTCAGACCAGGGGATCGACGTGTCGACCAAGAATGGAGACGCGATGGTGACAAAAAACCTTGAACTCCTGAAGAGCTCGCTCCCCGCCGCCTGATTCCAGGCTCGGTGATTCGTCAGTATCGTGCGTCGCGAGGAAGACTGCGCAGTTGACGGCGGACGGATGCCTCAGGCCGATGCCGCGCCGGTTTCGTCATCATCGCCGGCATTGGCCTCGGCTTCACGCTGCTCGGCTAAGGTGGTCGCCACCTCATCCAACCAACGACCGGCCCCATCCAGCACTTCGCGTACCAGCGGCTCCGGATGGCCGGTACGTTTCATGGTCCACTGACAGAGATAGCCCATCAAATCTTCCCGTTCGAACCGCCGGGTCGATTGTGTCGAGAGTTGAGACAACTCGGACAGGCCGGTCCGGAGAATCTCCGCCACCGTGTCCCGGCCGTAGGACGTCGCCGCTGTCACATATTGAATGGCCCGATTGATCTCTTGTTCGGTCATGTCCCCGCTCCCCACCATGGCCGGATTGTAACATTCAAGCGGGACCTGTCAACGGTGCATCAGCCCGAACAGCCTGCCCTCAAAGAATCTACACGCCCTGAGCCGGCGAGGATGGTATGATTCCGGCTATCACTCATTTGTAGGAGCCCCGATTATGGCCGTTTCGCGCAAGACTGCATCTGCAACAGTATCATCCCGACGTTCCACGACATCCCGCGAATTTGCCGACCGGTGGGACCTGGCCGACCTTGTCGCCGATCCCGTGAAACAATTCGATCGATATCTGAAAGACCTGACTGCCAAGGTGACGCGCTTTGAAGCGGCACGCCCGGACCTCTCCGCAACGATGTCCGAGCAAAGCTTCTTGAATCTCCTGACCTTGTCCGAACAGATCGCGCGCGATTCCGGCCGGCTGGGAGCCTACTCCTATCTCTGGTTTTCCGAAGATACCAAGCAGCTGCAGGCCCGGTCGTTCAAGACCAAAGTGGAAGAGCACCTCACCAGTCTCCAGAATCGCCTGTTGTTTTTCGATCTGTGGTGGCAAAGCGTGGATGAGAAAAATGCGGAGCGCTTGATGGCGAATAGCGGGGACTTCCGGTATCACCTGGAAACCATCCGCCGCTTCAAACCGCATACGCTCTCGGAGCCGGAAGAGAAAATCATCAACATCAAGAACATCACCGGACAAAGCGCCGTGCATCAGCTCTACGATGTGGTCACCAACGGCTTCACCTTCACGCTGCGCATCGGCGGGAAGAACAAGACCATGAACCGCGAGGCGTTGACGGCCTATCTGAGAAGCCCGAAAGCCGGGATGCGGGAAGCCGCCTACCGGGAAATGTATCGCGTGTACGAATCCCAGCAGGATCTGCTCGGAGAGATCTACAAGACGTTGATCAATGATTGGAAGGCGGAAAACCTTCAGCTCCGCCATTTTAAGACGCCGCTGGCCTCCCGGAACCTCAGCAACGACATTCCCGACTCCGCGGTGGAGGCGCTCCTAGCCGTCTGTATGAAAAACGCCCCGATCTTCCAGCGCTACTTCAAGCTCAAGGCCAAGCTCTGCAAGATCAGCACGATGAACCGCTACCATATCTATGCACCGCATCGCGCCGAGCAAAAGAGCTACCGGTACCCGGACGCGGTCCGCATGGTGCTAGACGCCTATTACGGGTTCTCGCCGCGTTTGGCTGAACTCGCACAACGCGTCTTTGCCGATCGACACATCGATGCGCGCATGAAGGCGGGAAAAATGGGCGGCGCCTACTGCTACAGCGTCACGCCGAATGTAACCCCCTATGTCATGCTGAATTTCACCGGAGAGGCGCGCGACATTGCCACCATGGCCCATGAATTAGGCCATGCCGTTCACGCCATGATGGCGGAGCAGCACAACGTGTTCACTTTCCACTCGACGCTGCCGCTTGCGGAGACGGCCTCTGTGTTCGGCGAGCGCATTCTTTCAGATGCCTTGATGGCCTCGGAGTCGAGCAAGTCGGTGAAACAGAGCCTGCTCGTGAATCAGTTGGACGACATCTACGCCACCGTCATGCGTCAGGCGTACTTTGTCGCCTTCGAACGGACAGCCCACGACATGGTCGCCCAGGGCGCCACAACGAATGATCTGGCCGGCACCTATATGACCCTGCTCAAACAGCAGTTCGGGAAATCGCTGCGCGTACCGCAGGAGTTCCAATGGGAATGGCTCACCATTCCGCATCTGTATGCCAGCCCCTTCTACTGTTATGCCTACAGCTTCGGGAATCTGCTCGTGTTGGCGCTGTATCGCATGTACCAGGAACAAGGCGCCGCATTCGTCCCCAAGTACCTGGACCTCCTGGCGGCCGGGGGGTCGAAAGCACCGCAGGCGATCCTGGCTCAGGTGGGTGTGGATATGAACTCCCACGCGTTCTGGCAATCCGGCTTCGATGCGATTTCAGGAATGGTCGATCAGCTGGAAGAGACCATGAGATGAGCGACAGGCAGGAGCGCCGGGTCTAACAAAGACGCGTCCGGGATCACATTGGAAGGGCTGCAGACAACCCGCTCGCAAGGAGAACTAAATGCGTTCGGAAGATTTGTCCATCTCGACCGGATGCCCCAGAATCTCTCGTTCCGCTTCCAACCAGTCGCGGAGATGATAGCCGTCCAGGCATCCCCGCTGTTCGTACAGCTCGTGCGCCCTGGCCGCAATCCGCACTTGAATATCCTGCACAGGTCCAGGCTGCTTCTCGGACACAGCTGGTTTTGCAACCTGCTTTGTCGTGCGTGTGGCGGCTTTTTTCGGGGCGGTCTTCTTTTTCATACCTTGTTCCCTCATGTCCTGTCGCCAAACGGTGCGCTCGACATTTCGTGAGGCCACTCGTCGGCAATCCCTGTTCGCACCATAACATATTCCGCACGGTTCCTGTACCGCAGCACCACCTTGCCTTCCCGGCTGAGCCGATCCACGGTGAGAAACAGTTGGTTCGCTGTGAACGTCGGCACATGACGGAACAATTCCTCCATCGAACATATCCGGCAGCGCTGCAAATAGGCCCACACCGCGGAGTCTACATCGTAGCCGTCATTCCGGTCGGTTCCATCATTCATTGTTTCGCCTCCCTCGACTATTCGTCGTGCATGAGGATTACGCAGGCCAGTCCCTGGCTGAGACCATCGTACGAGACACCTTAGATTGCGGGCACCGCTATGGCATCTCATCCGCCCGCTTGTCGATCTGATCTGCAGCAGCTCGCAGCTGTCGAGCAAGGGCCCGCCGCTGCTGGATCAACCGCGCATCCGTCGGCACGGGGTGCTGGAGCAATACTTCAGCTTCGACCTCATGGCGATCGGCGAATGTCCGAAGCTCCTGCGCGTCTTCATGCCACTGGAGACGGCTTTCCGATGGCCCTCGCGTCATCCCCATCACAGAAGCATCGGACAAGGCGGGGAAGGGTTCCCGAACCGACGTGGCCACACATCCGGCGAGTGTACTCCATGCAAGAATGACACATGCGTGTGATAGCAGAGTCTTCATGATGAGCCTCCTCTGTACCGTCAGTCATCGCGTCACGGGACCACTGAGCGAAGCAAGATATGATCCTGCAGGTGAAAGGCCAGGCAGCGTCAAACAAACCGTGATTGCTCTATCTCAGATCTCTATGGAGGGAGGGTCCATCACAGAGGACGGATACCGTATCCAGATTTCGCACCGCTCGGCCCGTGCGCTATCGCGCCATCTGGATGCCGGAATGACAGAGTGACTCATTTGGTAAGGATGACCGCCTAGGGATGCACCAGGCACGCCAGGTTGTCAGCGCGCCGGGACATCTACGCATCATCGAATGAAAGGGATTGAGATTACGACGCCTTGGTAGCGATCCGGTCCGAGGCCTGCTCGCTTTCGGGCAGTGAGAGCGACTCATGCAAGGCTTGCAATAACATGTGCGGAGAAAAGGGTTTCGAAACCAGGATGCGCGCGCCCTGCTGTTTGAGAGAGGCGGGGAGCTCCAGCAACTCCGCGGAGAGCAATACCACCGGGATGTCAGGCCACATGAGGCGACAGAGCAGGAGAAATTGCTCCCCGTCCAGGCGAGGCATGTGAAAATCAGAAATGACGGCATCGAAGCGCCGCTTCTTCATCTCGCCCAACCCCTCGACGCCATCGACGGCCGCATGGACGATATACCCTGCTTGCTCCAGCACGATCGCAACCAGCCGTCGTACACTTTCTTCATCATCCGCGATCAACACGCGCTTCCCATAGCCCTCCATGGCGCCTCCTTCCTCCGGTGCATCGCAACAGTTCACATCCCTCCACCTGTCGCACTGACGGACAGCCGATTCATTCCTTTTGCCGCCCGCGGATCTCCTCACTCCAGACGCCCCTTCGTTGCGGACCCGGCCTGGTGCGGCGCCCCAGACGTCCGGAGATGCCACGAGCCAACCGGATCAACGCATCTTCCAGATTGCCGCAATTGAGACAGCGGACGACCGGCACCCAGGTATGGCTCACGCCCTCGCTTGGATTGAACAGCGTCTCGTCCACCATCAAGCCCTGACATCGGCTGCATGCCATCCGTGGCCTCCTTCGATCAATAGCCGTCCGAAGCGATCTAGCGACCCCGCCCCATCAACTCCTGCTCTGTGCGCATGAGACTCTCAGGAGTCGACCTCGTCCCGCGATCCTGATCGGGATTGATCAGAATCGGCACGCGCAACTGATCCGGCAGCAGCACCATTTTCGCGTTGGGGCTGTCATAGAGTTTGTATTGCAAATATTCAGGGGTCAGGGTTTTCGTGATCGTTTGCTGTGCATTCGCCTGGCCAAGCGCTCGAATCTTCAGCCCTTCCGCCTCGCCCTCCGATCGGATTCGAATGGCATCACCCTCGCCGCGCGCACGCCGCCTGGCGATCTCCGCTTCCTTCTCCGCGATGACGAGTTCGAATTCCTTTTGTTCTTTTTCCTGCTCCTTCGCTTGCTTGCGCTCTACGGCCTCCAGCACGATCTTGGCTAACTCAATATCGGCGAGCGCCACGCTGTGCACTTCCAGGTGACGGCCCTTGAGTTTCTCCACCACAACTGCCTGCACTTTACTGGCGATTTCCGCGCTCATTTCCGGGACCGCGACCATCGGATAGTTCGACACGACGCTACGCACCGCGGCCAGCAGTTCCGGTCGAACGACCCTCGGATAAAAATCCGGGCCGATCTCCTGCGCGAGGAAATACACTTCTTCGGCAATCGGACGCATGATGATGGCTGCCTTCAACTTGACCAACAGATCGTCGGAGCTCAACGCGTCCACGAGTTCCGTGTAACTCTGCAAACGCACGTCATAGACGTACACGTCGTTCCAGGGTGCTCTCCAATAGAACCCGGACTTCAAGGTCTCGGTGGTCAGTCCCTCGGTCAAGGGGTACCAGCGGAGACCGCGCTGTCCAGGGCTGACCGTGTTTCCACAACCAGACAACCCGCACAGCCCTGCAATGATCAGTCCGATCGTCGTATATCGCCACATGGTCTCCCCCTTCCTGCATTCATGTCATTCAGCGGGATTCCTGGTCAGCAGCATGGGAACGCCGGTCATGGAGGCGCTGATGGCGAGCGGCTATCCGTTCTTGTTCCTGTGCCGCAGCCTCATACGATTGTGACAAGAGTCGCGTGCCTTCGACCCAATCCGAGTGAGGGCCAAACAACCGTTCGTACACGGCCACACGATGGTCATAATCCTGCGCCATCTGCCGCAGCCTCGTGGCTTCGTGTGCATAGAATTCAGCGATTTTTTCCTGATCCTGTCTCGGATCGTTTGTCTCCAAATCGAACACCGAGGCGGTGTTCCCACAAGCAGGCATCTGGCAGGCTGCCACCAGCACCAGACATCGGACAACAGCGGGACACGACACGCGCATCATCGCACCTGCAGATGCCCCCCCTTCGACAACAGGGGTTCGGTCTCTCGACCACTCCGCCAAATCACTTCGTAATCCGCAGCGAGGGGCAATAGTTCGACCTGCTCTTGTGTCCTCAACCGGTTCAACGCCGCAAACAGGGATTGCCAGGTATACAACGGCAGCGCATCTGCCAAGGTGAGAAAGGTCAGTCGCCGGTGGCGGTGTAACAACACGAGAATTTGGTTGTCGATCACATCGTCACTCGGCAAACCAGATTGACGGATCATCGCCCCTCCCTTGCGCACGATCTTCGATGGATGCGCTGTTGAATTCCGGTCCAAGGAGGTGGCTTTGCAATATATGGTCCTGTCAAATGCGGAGACAAAGCTCAGAGAATTCCTGCGCTACGCGATGGTACGGAATGGCCATCGGCACGGTGGGGCTAGCTGGGAACGCATTTCGCACGGTACATCTCGTGCGGAATCGCTCGAGTCGAACTGTTTTTTTGAATCACTTACAATGGAATACGAGGGTTCGCTGGTGATCCCGGTTGGCATTAGCATTGCTGCTCACATCAGGACTAGAGACGGCTTGGACCTGAGGTAAAATCGCCGTGGTTCATATCAAAAGGATCTACAGCGAACCGGATCCACAGGACGGAATTCGCATTTTGGTCGACCGGATATGGCCGAGGGGTTGCACGAAGGAGCGGGCGCGGCTCAATGACTGGCAAAAGGAATTGGCGCCCAGCACCGCGCTTCGCACATGGTTTGGTCATGATCCACGGAAGTGGAAGGAGTTTCGCTCGCGGTATCTCGCTGAGCTGGCACAACCGGCACAACGCAGGGCGATCGAAGAACTCGTGGCGCTGGCTCGATCGCAGACACTGACGCTGCTGTTCGGGTCTTCAGACGTGAAACACAATCAGGCGGTGGTGTTAAAAGAACTGATCGATCGTGCAGAGAGAGAATGACCTTGCAGGCAACTGGAAACCGGAACCACCTTCACGCGCATCTCACTGAGATCAGATACGCTCACACGGGTAGGCGGATACCCTTTCAGCAAACTTAGCTGGCAAGCCCCCAGGTGCTCCACAGCGCAACGGCTGCAACAGCCAACATCACCCAGGCCAACTCCCGATCTCCAACTTTCTTGATGATCTTTACCATGGCTCATTCCTTTCGCTGTTCCGATCACGCTCACTGTGATGGCAGACATTAAAGCAAGGCGTATGCCATCACGAAAGCAAGGCGTATGCCATGACGATCTCAGCAGAATTCACAGTTTTTTGGTGTTTTGCGCGGACAAAGTGAGCGGAATCGCACAGATCGCACTGTGCGCTTTGCGAAAGGAGGAAGGTGTGAGGCCGCTTGAATCTGCAGTGGAAAGAGAAGAGGTCCGTCAGAACTGATCACAGAGGAATGCGAGCGCGTCGTTCACGGTAGGATTTCTGCGGAAGACCTACGGTTCTTGTGAGGTAGATGCAGACCATTACTCCGAGGCTCTCCAAAAACAGCAACTGCCAACGGGCCCGTTGTAGCCATGATTCATACGTGAGGGATGCCGAGGGGAATTCGCGCTCGATCCGCATCTCAAAATCACCGATGGCCTTCTCGATCGTCAAGAATAACGCTCGCCCGCTCCCCCCTCGCACATAAAACCTCACCTGCTCCTGCTTATCCGTGCCGACAACTGCGATGAGAGCCTTTTTACTCTCAATGAATTCTGTGAGACGCGCAGACAGCACCCCTCTTCCGGCCTGCAGGCCCGGCACGTTGGCGGTCAACTCGCTCAAGGTCGCCATGCCGGTAGCCAACCGGCTTTCGGCTTGGTTGATCGGTTCGAGAAACGACTGCTGCTCTGTAAGAAGATAGCCGCGAAAATTGGTTTCCACATCCATGACCAGGCGCTGCAGGCGCAACACCTCCGTGAGAATGGCCGACCGATGGAGTTGCCGCTCCTGCTGGATGCGCCATTGCTCAAACAACCACACATGTCCCAGAAAGGAAAAGGCCAACGCGGCTGTGGCGACGAACAGGAGTCCAATAAACCGGCCACGTATGTCCATGAATCCGTGCGAACCCTCCCACCCTGTTGATGAGTGACCGATAGCACACAAGCGAAGGACGGGAGGAGCACCGGGCTCCTCCCACCCGCCTGAAGCGCTCTCTACAGCCAGTTCACGCGCTCGGCCGGCCGAATGTAGATCGGCTCTTCGACCTGAA
>ERZ724512.1544-NODE-1544-length-10700-cov-10.624894_pt1 | contig 10700 bp, 9 predicted proteins | sample MGYA00376045_ERZ724512 | MGnify/ENA primary metagenome ERZ724512 (study PRJEB28724, sample SAMN07190883) | activated sludge metagenome | isolation source: activated sludge of sewage treatment plant in Hong Hong | place: Hong Kong | collected 2016-03-17 ... | reverse complement strand
CACCCTCGGTGGCGGGCTGACGACCGCCGCGGCGTCCCTGATGGCGCTGGTGGTGGTCTGCCCCGACCCGGCGACCGTGCTCGCGTGGGCGTCCCCGGCGCCCCAGGCCGCGCGGTTGGCCGGGCTGCTGTTCGCCTACTTCTTCGGGACCGTGCTCTACGTCAAGACCAACATCCGCGAGCGGGGCAGTTCGGCGTTCTACGCGGCGTCCGTCGGCTGGCACACGCTGGCCACGCTCGCGACCGCGCTGCCGTTGCCTGGCGGACCGGCCCCCGCCTGGGCCGTCCTGTTCGCGCTCGCCACGCTCCGGGCCGCCTGGGTGCCGCGGCACACTCCCTCGCTGAGCCCGGCCCGCATCGGGCTGGTCGAGGTCGCCTTCTGCGTGGCCATCCTGCTCATCGTGGCGGTCGCTTAGGCTGCGGGCGTGGGCAACACGGCGCCGGGCTTCGACCTGACCTGCGAGCTGGGGGTGGCGACCGCCGCCACCCAGATCGAGGGCGGGGACGCCGACACGATCTGGCACCGCTGGGCGGCCACGGGCGCGGCGAAGGACGGCTCCGGTCCCGACGTCGCCGCCGACCACTGGCGCCGGGTCGACGCGGACGCCGACCTGATGGCGTCCCTGGGGATCCGGCACTACCGGCTGGGGCTGGAGTGGGCCCGGGTCGAGCCCGAGCAGGGGCGCTTCGACGCCGCTGCGCTGCGGCACTACCGGCGCGAACTCAGCGCGCTGCGCGACCGCGGCATCGCACCGCTGGTGACCCTGCACCACTTCAACGACCCGGGCTGGTTCTCCGAGGAGGGCGGCTTCCTCGCCGACGGGGCCCACGAGGCGTTCGTCCGCTACGCCGAGCACGTCGTCGAGCAGTTGGGCGACCTGGTCGAGGAGTGGATCACCGTCAACGAGCCCAACGTCTTCGCCTACAACGGCTACTCGCTGGGCATCTGGCCGCCGGGGCGCCGCTCCACGCGCGACATGCTGCGGGTGGCGACCGGCCTGGCCCGGGCGCACATCGAGGGCTACCGCCGCATCCACGCGCTGCAGCCGCGGGCGAGGGTGGGCGTGGCCCAGCACCTGCGGGTGTTCGATCCGCTGCACCGCGGCAACCCGCTGGACCGGGCGGCGGCCCGCTCGACCGAGTATCTGTTCCAGGGGGCGCTGACGCGGGCCATGTGCCGCGGCCGGTTCCTGGCCCCGTTCGTGCAGCCGAAGGGCATCCGCCCGGGCACCTACTACGACTTCCTCGGGATCAACTACTACAGCCGCGGCGTGGTCTCCGGGCCCAACGAGCGGACGGCGTCCAGGGTCGCGGTCAACGACCTGGGCTGGGAGATCTACCCGGCGGGGCTCGTCGAGGTGGCGCGACGGTACTCCGAGCTCTACCCGGGACCGATCTACATCACCGAGAACGGCACCGCGGACGCCGCCGACTCCTTCCGGAGCCGCTTCCTCTACGACCACCTCAAGGCCGTCGCCGACTCCGGGCTGCCGATCGAGCGCTACTACCACTGGACCTTCACCGACAACTGGGAGTGGGCCGAGGGGCACACCGCCCGGTTCGGGCTGGTCGACCTCGACGTGGCGACTCAGCGGCGCACGGTGCGCGAGTCGGGACGCTTCTACGCCGACGTGATCGCCCACCGCGGCGTCACCCCGGACGCCCACGCCCGCTGGGTGGCCCCGCAGCGCTACCGGACGAACGGCTGAGCACCGTGGACGCCCCCGCCCCGGACGCCCGCCGCAACCGCTGGACGTTCGCCGTCGGCACGCTGGGGCGCGACATGGTGTACGCGCTGCAGAGCATGTTCCTGGTGGTGTTCCTCACCGACGCGCTGCACGTGTCCAACTGGGTGCTCGGGGCGGTCACCGCGCTCGTACTCGCCGCCCGCCTCGTGGACGCCGTGGGCGACGTCCTCGTGGGGGCGATCGTCGACAACACCCGGACCCGATGGGGGCCCTACAAGCCGTGGATCGCCGGGGGCATGGTGGCGTCCAGCGTCGCCACCGTGCTGCTGTTCACCGACCTGGGGCTGACCGGGGCCGGCTTCGTGGCGGCGTTCAGCCTGATCTACCTGGCGTGGTCGTTCTCCTGGTCGGCCAACGACATCCCGTACTGGAGCCTGGTGCCGGCGCTCAGCGTGGATCAGCGCGAGCGGGAGCGCATGAGCGCCCTGGCGAAGGTGTTCGCCACCGTGGGGCTGTTCACGGTGGTCGTCGGGGTGGTGCCGATCACGGCGGCGCTCGGCGGCGGCGTCCGGGGCTGGACGCTGTTCACGGTCGCCGTCGTGGTGGTCATGGTGCTGGGGCAGCTGGTGACGCTGGTCGGCGTCCGGCAGGAGCGGCTGATCGCGCCGCGCGAGCACGTGCGGCCGCGGGAGATCTTCCGGGCGGTCCTGCGCAACGACCAACTGTTGTGGACCGCCGTCGCGATGGTGCTGTTCCAGACCGGTTACGTCACCACGACCAGCTTCGGGTTCTACTTCTTCAAGTACGCCTACGGCGATGAGGCCATGTACTCGCCCTTCGCCGCCGTGCTGGGGGTCGGCATGATCGCCGGCTTCGTGCTGGTGCCGCTGGCGCGGCGCAGGTTCAGCCGGCGGCAGCTGTACACCGCCGCCATGGTGACGATCGTCGCCGCGTACGTCTTGTTCTTCTTCTCGCCGATGAACCTGGTGATGCTCTGCCTGTGCGGGCTGATGCTGTTCGTCGCGGACTCGTTCATCGTGATCCTGATGATCGGGTTCATCACCGACTGCGTCGAATACGGCCACTGGAAGCTCGGCCAGCGCAGCAACGCGGTGACGTTCGCGATCCAGCCGTTCATCAACAAGGTCGGCGGCGCGCTGGCGCAGGCGGTCCTGGGCGTGACGCTGATCGTCACCGGCATCAACGGCGCCGCCACCCCCGCCGACGTGCCGCCCGGCGGGATCTGGGGCATGAAGGTGATGATGATGGTCGTCCCGGCGGTGCTGATCGTCGCCAGCTACCTGATCTACCGGCGCAAATTCGTGATCGACGAGGCCATGCACGCCCGCCTCGTCGCCGACCTCAAGGCCCGCGGCGGGCTGGCCGCAGACGCCTGAGGGGCTGAAGGCTCAGCAGGCCGGGTCGAGCCGGGCGGCCACGAAGCCGCCACTTTGGTGGACGAACTCCGACAGCCAGGCCGCGGGCGTCCGCGGTTCGCGATAGTCCCACACCAAGACCGTTGCCGGCACGCAGCGCCCCATCAGCAGCCGCGCCCGCTCCGCCTGGGCGGTGCTGGCCAGGATCGCCACCTTGGTCCAGCCGCGCTGACGCACCAGCTCGCCCAGCAGCGCCGCCTCGCCGGCGGTCTGGTAGGGATCGGGCAGCACGCACTCGATGCGATAGCCCGGGCGGCTGGTGCCGCAGTACTGCGTGAAGTACGGCCGGCCGGTGGCGGCGTCCACCGAGGTGGTCGCCAGCATCAGCGGCGCTGCGCCGGCGTCCATGAGGGCGAGCGCGGGCTCGATCCGGGTCTCCAGGGGCCCGAGGACGTAGAGGGCGTCCACGCGCTCGACCGGGTCGATCCGCGGGTGCGCCACGTAGCGCACGCAGAGCGCCAGCCAGACGGCCGCCAGGACGAGCACGACGATGCCGGACGCCGCGGCCGCCCGCCGGGCGCGACGCAGCCGCCGGCCGCTACCCCTCGTCGTCCGGGCGCTCATCCCGCGGCTGCTCCGCCATGGCGGTCGCTTCGGTGGGGTTCGGCGGCGGGCCGTCGATCACGCTGCCGGTCACCTCGGCGTCCGCGAGTTGCTGGCGCATCTGCTCGACGAGGTCGGCGACGGTCACCGGACCGCCGGCGAGCAGCCCGTCGGCGCCCAGCAGGACCGCCATCGGGTTGCCCCACACGTCGAACAGGCGCTGGGTGCGGTACTCGGGGTCCTCCAGGGCGTAGGCCGCCAGCTCGGGCGCGCGCTCGGCGAGGGCGTCCACGCCGGCGAGGACGGGCCGCACGTCCACCCGCCCGGCCAGCTCGGCGCGCCAGCCGGGAAGCGCCTCGATGACCGGGGTGCAGGCGCCGCACGTCGTCGACACCCACACCAACAGCACGGCCCCGCTCTTGGCGAGTTCGCGCAGCGTCCGGGTCTGGTCGCCCTCACCCAACGTTCCGTAGGGGATCGGCAGGCGCACGTAGTCCTCCTCCTCCGCGAGCCCGTGGGGCGCGGACGCCACCGGCGCGGCGGGCTGCCCCTCGGCGTCCGGGCGCCGGGCGCGATCGCCCAGGATCGTGTAGGCCAGCCAGGCGGACGCCGCGAAGGCGACCAGCCAGGCGAGGGTCTCGGGGGCGTAGAGGCGCGTGACCGGGGTGCCGGCGAAGGCGTCCACGAGCGCGACGAGGGCGAACACCGCGAGGGTGACGTTGCGCGCCAGGGTGAGCCGGCTGACGCGGCCGGTGGTCAGGGCGCCGAAGCAGTGGCAGTCCACCGGCTCCGGACGCCGCAGCGCCCGCCACACGAGCCAGACGTAGGCGAGCATCAGGCCGAGGGCGCCGAGCGCGACCAGCACGTTCAGCGGCCACGGGCACAGCAGCAGCAGGACGCCGAGGCCGATCTCCACCCAGGGGAACGCCTTCTCCAGCCACGGACGCCGCAGCTGCGCCGGAACCTGGAGGGACTCGAACGCGGCGGCCACGCTGCCCGGGTCGCGCAGCTTGGCGATCCCGCTGACGAGCAGCACCGCCGCGACGAGCAGCGAGGCGACGAGGGTGGCGGTGGGCATCGGCGGGGGCTCCTAACTCCGGACGCCCGGCAGTCTAGCCATGGCCCTTCGAGAGGCCGACGGAGGCCGCCCGCCGGTGCCCTGGGCAGCGACTGCCTACACTGCCCCCATGGGGGGACGCGCCGCGGCCGCGGTCGGGCTCTGGGCATTCCTGCTGACCGGCGCCCTGGTTTGGGTGCCCGGCTACTGGTACGACGAGGCCGTTTCCGTCACTCTGGCGACAACCCCGTGGCCCGACTTCGTCTCCGTCCTGGGACAAGCCGACGCGGTCCACGGCTTCTACTATCTGCTGCTGCGCCCCTGGCTCGCGCTCGCCGGGACCTCTCCCCTGGCGGCTCGGCTGCCCTCCGTTCTCGCGGTGGCCGCGACCAGCGTCCTGCTGCTGCGTTGTGGCACGGATCTGTTCGACCGGCGCGCCGGGGTCGTGGCCGCCGTGCTCTTCCCCGCCCTCCCGGCGGCCATGTGGATGGCGGGCGAGGCCCGCTCCTACGCCACGGCGGGGCTCGTCGTGACACTGCTGCTCCTGGCCACCCTCAGGGCACTGCGCGCGGCGGACCGAGCAACGGCCTGGCTTCCGGTGGCGCTCCTGTCCGCGACCGCGAGGAGGGTCTCCTCGGCGTCCCGGCCCAGGGCCGCCTGCCAGATGAGGGCGGCCGTGCCCTCCAGCACGCTGATCGGGCCGCCGGGCAACAGACCCAGGTAGACCACGCCCGCCGCCTCGACCACGGCGACGTCGCTCGGACGCCGGAACGCGCCGCTCACGGACGCCACCGCCGCCACTCCTCGCGGACGCCGCGTGCCGGGCGGGCGAAGAACTCCCGGACCACCTCGAGGGGCGTCGGGCGGCGTCCGAGGATCGCGGCGAGGTGGTCGACGTTGACCAGGGGGGCCTTCAGCACCAGGGCCAGCTTGGCGCGCGGCGTGGCGGCCGCCCGCACGCGGGCCCGCCACTCGTCGAGCCGCGTGCCCCCGTACCCGGACACGCGCCACAGCCCGTAGTCGGGCCGGTCGCGGTAGTCCTCGAGGTCACCGACGGCCGCGGCGAACCCGATGCCGACGCCCAGCCGGGCCACCAGGTCGCGCACCTCGGACCGCCGCTGCTCCTCGGCCGCGTCCCACACGTGGGCGATGTCCTGCTTCGCCGGGTCGCCCGGCAGCGCGCGGCCCGCGTTCAACAGCAGCGTGAGCACCTGGGCGGGCAGGCTCGGGACCGGGCACGCCAGGCCGCCGATGCGGGCCTCGCCGCGCTCGGCCCAGAGCAGCTCGAAGGACGCCGTGGGGTCGTCGCCCAGCCCGGGGTAGAACCGGTGGACGTCGGCATAGCCGTAGTGCCGGTGATGCAGCGTCGTGGCATGGCCGAACGCGGAGCCGGTCTCGAAGCCGGTGACGTGCGCCCAGCCCGCCCAGTCGAGGGCCGACAGGACGGCGTCCACGTCGTGCGGGTGGACCAGGACGTCCACGTCGGTGCCCTGGCGTCCGGGCCGGCGCAGTGAGGGATCCACGGCGAAGCCCTTCACGTGCAGCACCCGCGCCCCGACCGCCTCCGCGACGTGTTGAACGGCCGCGTGACCCAACTGCACGCGGACGCCGTAGGGCACCTCGGGCGGCGCTGGGATGGGCACCGGCGAATTGTATCGTCGCGCGACGTCCCACTCACCGGCGCAATCGGCGGCGGGCCGCGTCACGATCGGGCGTCATTTTCCTCCCCCGGCTCCCGCGGCCGCGCCCCTAACCGCCCGAGCCGACAAGGCCAAACAGCGGCGGAGCCCGCCCTCGCCCCGCCCCACCCCCAGGGGTGGCGAATCTTAGCGGGCCGGCGCCCTCTCGCAAGCCAAGCACGCGCGGAGCACAATGGGCGGACGGGACGCTGCTTTCCGCCGGGAGGTGCGTTCGATGTGCACGCGGGGGAGACACGGCATGACGGCGTTGAAAGACGCGAGACTACGGGCGGCGTCCGGGGGGGCCCACGCGTCGCGGCGATGGAACGGGGCAGGGACCCACAGCCGCGTGCTGGCCGGGTCGCTGCTGGGCGCGGACCTGGTCACCATCGGTGTGGCGGCCCTGGTCGCCGGGCTGCTGCGCGACCGGCTCACGCTGTTTCGCCCGACGCTCGACGTCCGCGAGAACGTGACGGGGGCCGCGCTCATCCTGGTGTCGGTGTGGCTGCTGGCGCTGCTGATCGGCGGCGCCTACCGGCCCCGTCGCATGGGCGTCGGCACCAACGAATACACGACGGTGCTCGTCTGGTCGCTCATCGCCGCCGGCACCACCGGCATGGCGCTGTACCTGGTGAGCTACGACCTGTCCCGCGGGTTCTTCGTGCTGCTGTTCGCGCTGGGGATCCCCCTGCTGCTGACCGAGCGCTACACGGTCCGGCGGGTCATCCATGCGCTGCGCGCGCGCGGACACCTGCAGACGCGGCTGCTCGTCGCCGGCTCCGGCCCGCACATCGCCCGCGTGGCCGCGGTCCTGCGCCGGGAGCGGTGGCTGGGCTACTGCCCGGTCGGCGCGCTCCCCACCGACGAGGACCCCCCGGACGACCTGCCCGTGGTCGGCAGCCCCGACGACGTCCTGGAGGCGGTGCGCGCGACCGGCGCCCACGGCGTCCTGTTCGCCGAGGGGTCGTTCGCGAAGGCCGGCGACTTCAACGAGATGGCGCGCCAACTCAAGGATCACCAGGCCCAGATGATCGTGGTGCCCACGCTCACCGACATCGCCGCGGAGCGCATCGACGTCCGGCCCGTCGCCGGCATGCCCCTGGTGTTCGTCGACACCCCGCGGGCCCTGCAGGCCGGCAGCTGGGGCAAGCGGATCTTCGACCTCGTGGGCTCGTCCGTCGCGATCGTGCTCGCCTCGCCGCTGATGCTCGCGATCGCCCTGGCGATCAGGATCGAGGACGGTGCGCCGGTGCTGTTCCGGCAGCGCCGCACCGGCCTGAAGGGCCAAGAGTTCGACTGCTTCAAGTTCCGCTCCATGGTGGTGGACGCCGAGGCGCGACTCCGCGAACTCGAGGCCCGCAACGAGGCGGCCGGGGTGCTGTTCAAGCTGCGCGACGACCCGCGCATCACCAAGGTCGGACGCCTGCTGCGCCGCTTCTCCCTCGATGAGCTGCCCCAGCTGCTCAACGTGTGGACGGGCAGGATGAGCCTCGTCGGGCCGCGCCCGGCCCTGCCCGCCGAGGTCGCCAGATATCAGCAGCACGTGCTGCGCCGCCTCGACGTGCGCCCCGGCATGACCGGCCTGTGGCAGGTCTCCGGGCGCTCGGAGCTGTCCTGGGACGACACCGTGCGCTACGACCTCTACTACGTCGACAACTGGTCCATGCTCCAGGACCTGGCGATCCTGGCCCGCACGCTGGGCGCGGTCATGCGCGGCCGGGGCGCCTACTGACGGGGGCCGACCGGCGGCCTCCCGATAGGATGCCGACCCGTGGGTACCTATCTCGTCACCGGCGGCGCCGGGTTCATCGGCAGCAACTACGTGCGCCAACTGGTCGCGACCACCGACCACCGCGTCATCGTGCTCGACAAGCTGACCTACGCGGGCAACCGGGCCTCGCTGGCCGGCCTGCCCGACGACCGCGTCCGGCTCGTCGTCGGCGACATCTGCGACGCCGACCTCGTCGAGCGCCTGGTGGCGGACGCCGACACGGTCGTCCACTTCGCGGCGGAGTCGCACAACGACAACTCGCTGAACGACCCCAGCCCCTTCGTGCAGACGAACCTCGTGGGCACGTTCACGCTGCTGCAGGCCGTCCGCAACGCCGACCGGCGCTACCACCACATCTCGACCGACGAGGTGTACGGCGACCTCGAGCTCGACGACCCCGACCGCTTCCACGAGACCACCCCGTACAACCCGTCGAGCCCCTACTCCTCGACGAAGGCCGGCTCCGACCTGCTGGTGCGCGCCTGGGTCCGCAGCTTCGGCGTCCGGGCGACGATCAGCAACTGCTCGAACAACTACGGCCCCTACCAGCACGTGGAGAAGTTCATCCCGCGCCAGATCACCAACCTCATCGACGGGGTGCACCCGAAGCTCTACGGCGCCGGGCTGAACGTGCGCGACTGGATCCACGTGGAGGACCACAACGCGGCGGTGCAGACGATCGTCGAGCGCGGCCGCATCGGCGAGACCTACCTGATCGGCGCCGACGGCGAGAAGAACAACAAGGAGGTCGTCGAGCTGATCCTGCAGCTCATGGGCCTCCCCCGCGACTCCTACGACCACGTCAACGACCGGCCCGGCCACGACCTGCGCTACGCCATCGACTCGACCAAGCTGCGCGACGAGCTCGGCTGGCGCCCGCGCTACACCTCCTTCGAGGACGGCCTGGCCGCCACCATCGACTGGTACCGCGCCAACGAGGCGTGGTGGCGTCCGATGAAGGCCGCCACCGAGGCCAAGTACGCGCGGACGGGGCAGTGAGCATGGGCGACCTGGCCGTCCGCGGCACCGAGATCCCCGGACTGCTGGTCTTCGACCTGCCCGTCCACGGCGACGACCGCGGCTGGTTCAAGGAGAACTGGCAGCGCGCCAAGATGATGGCCCTCGGCCTGCCCGATCTCGAGCCGGTGCAGAACAACATGTCGTTCAACGCCGAGCGCGGCGCCACCCGGGGCCTGCACGCCGAGCCCTGGGACAAGCTGATCGGCCTGGCCAAGGGCCGCATCCTCGGCGCCTGGGTGGACCTGCGCGAGGGGGCCTCCTTCGGCCGCACGTTCTGCCTCGAGATGGGCGTCGACACCGCGGTCTACGTGCCGCGGGGCGTCGCCAACGGCTACCAGGCGCTCGAGGACGACACGGTCTACAGCTACCTCGTCAACGACCACTGGTCCCCCGAGGCCCGCTCGGAGTACACCTACCTCAACCTCGCCGACGAGACCGCCGGCATCCCGTGGCCGATCCCGCTGGCGCAGGCCACCATCTCGGACGCCGACGCCCGCCACCCGCGGCTGGCCGACGTGGTGCCCATGAAGCCGCGGCGCACGCTCATCGTGGGCGCCGACGGCCAGTTGGGTCGGGCGCTCCGCGCGCTCTACCCCGACGCGGACGCCGTGGACGTCGCCGAGCTGGACCTCACCGACGAGGCCGCCATGGCGGCCTTCCCGTGGCACCGCTACGGCACGATCCTCAACGCGGCCGCCTACACCGCGGTCGACAAGGCGGAGACCCCCGAGGGCCGCGCCGCGGCCTGGCAGATCAACGTCGCCGCCGTCGGACGCCTCGCCCGGCACGCCAGGGACGCCCGGGCCACGCTCGTGCACGTCTCGTCCGACTACGTCTTCGACGGCACGCGCACGGAGCACCCCGAGGACGAGCCGGTCAGCCCGCTGGGCGTCTACGGCCAGACCAAGGCCGCCGGGGACGCCCTGGTGGCCCAACTGCCCCGGCACTACCTCGTGCGCACCTCGTGGGTGATCGGCGAGGGCCACAACTTCGTGCGCACCATGGCGTCCCTGGCCGAGCGGGGGGTCAAGCCGGCCGTCGTGGCCGACCAGCACGGACGGCTGACGTTCACGACCGACCTGGCGGCCGCGATCAAGCACCTGCTCGACACGAACGCCCCGTACGGCACGTACAACGTGACCTGCGACGGCCCCGTGCTGACCTGGTACGACGTGGCGCGTCGGGTGTTCGAGCTGACCGGACACACGGCGTCCGACGTGAGCCCGCAGACCACGGACGACTACGCCGCCGGCAAGACGGTCGCGCCCCGGCCCACGCACTCCGCACTGGCCCTGGACAAGATCAAGGGCACGGGGTTCGCGCCGCCGAGCACCGAGCAGGCCCTGGCCGCCTACCTCGCCGCCGAGGCCGCCGCGGGACGCCCGTGACCGACCTCGACCTCTACGGCCTGGGATCGCGCACCCCCGTCAGCCTCGGGGGCGACGCGGCGTCCGAGCTCGTGGACGCCGTGCGCGCGGCCTGGTCGCGCTGCCTGGACGCCCCGGCC
>ERZ724512.1542-NODE-1542-length-10707-cov-7.838810_pt1 | contig 10707 bp, 10 predicted proteins | sample MGYA00376045_ERZ724512 | MGnify/ENA primary metagenome ERZ724512 (study PRJEB28724, sample SAMN07190883) | activated sludge metagenome | isolation source: activated sludge of sewage treatment plant in Hong Hong | place: Hong Kong | collected 2016-03-17 ... | reverse complement strand
AGCGCGGCCGCCACCACGTCATCGCCCCGGCCCTGCGCATCGGCGACCTGCCCGCCGCCGCCGTCTTCGCCGCCGCCCGCCGGCGCGGGCCCATCGCCCGGGACACCATCGCAACCGTGACCGGCCTGTCCATCGCGACGGTGAACCGCCAGGTCACCGCCCTGCTGGAGGCCGGTCTGCTGCGGGAACGCGCCGACCTGGCCGTCGCCGGGGCGATCGGCCGGCCCCGGGTGCCGGTCGAGGTCAACCATGAACCCTTCCTGACCCTCGGTGTGCACATCGGCGCTCGCACCACCAGCATCGTGGCCACCGACCTGCTCGGCCGCGTCCTCGACGCCGTCGAGACACCGACGCCCGGCGGACCGCAATCCGCCGCGTTGACCGTGCTGGCCGCCAGCGCCCGGCGTTACCTGAGCCGGTGGCACAAACGCCGGGCCCTGTGGGTCGGCGTCGCGGTCGGCGGGATCGTCGACGGCCGCGCCGGACACGTCGACCACCAACGGCTGGGCTGGACGCAGGCCCCCGTCGGCGCGGTGCTCGCCGAGTCGCTCGGGCTGCCCGTGTCGGTGTCCGCGCACGTCGACGCCATGGCCGGCGCCGAACTGCTGCTGGGCGTGCGTCCGCCCGCCGCGAGCAGCCTGTACGTCTACGCCCGCGAGACCGTGGGCTATGCCCTGGTGATCGACGGCCGGGTGCACACCCCGGGCACCGGTCCGGGCACGATCGCGCATCTGCCCGCCCACTCCGAACTGCTCGGCGGCACCGGCCGACTCGAGTCGACGGTCAGTGACGAAGCGGTGCTCGCCGCCGCCCGTGGGCACGGTGTGCTGCCGGCCGCGGCTCCGGCCGTCGGGATGGCGCCGTTGATCAGCGCGGCCCGGCAGGGCAACGAAACCGCGCGCGAACTGCTCACCGAACGCGGCCGGGTGCTGGGCGAGAGCGTGGCCCTGCTGCGCGATCTGCTCAACCCCGACGACCTGGTGGTCGGTGGTCAGGCGTTCACCGAGTATGCCGAGGGACTGGCCGCCGCCGAGGCGGCGTTCACCGCGCGCTCGACGCTGCCGCCGCGGGAACTGCGGGTCACCGCGTTCGGCAACCGGGTGCAGGAGGCCGGCGCCGGAGTGGTGTCCCTCGGTGGCCTGTACGCCGATCCGCTCGGCGCGCTGCGCAGGGCCCAACGATCGCTCGCGGTCTCGTGACCTGACCCGCGTGCAAGTATGGATGTGTGCGCGTCGCCGTCCTGTCGGTCCATACCTCGCCGCTGGCCCAGCCCGGCACCGGCGACGCCGGCGGGATGAACGTCTACGTCCTGCAGAGCGCTTTGCACATGGCCCGCCGCGGCGTCGAGGTGGAGATCTTCACCCGCGCCACCTCGTCGGCCGACCCGCCGCTGGTCCGGGTTGCCCCCGGCGTGCTGGTGCGCAACATCGTCGCCGGCCCCTTCGAGGGGCTCGACAAGTACGACCTGCCGACGCAGTTGTGCGCCTTCACCGCCGGGGTGCTGCGCGCGGAGGCCAACCACGAGCCCGGCCACTACGACATCGTGCATTCGCACTACTGGCTGTCCGGTCAGGTCGGCTGGCTGGCCCGGGACCGCTGGGCGGTGCCGCTGGTGCACACCGCACACACCCTGGCCGCGGTGAAGAACGCCGCGCTGGCCGACGGCGACGCACCCGAGCCACCGCTGCGAGCGGTCGGCGAACAACAGGTGGTCGACGAGGCCGACCGCCTCATCGTCAATACCGAAGACGAAGCGCGCCAACTGATTTCGCTGCACCACGCCGATCCCGACCGTATCGACGTGGTGCACCCCGGCGTCGATCTGCAGATCTTCACCCCAGGTGAACGGCGCGCGGCGCGGGCCGCCCTCGGCCTGCCCGACGATGAGCCGATCGTCGCCTTCGTCGGGCGCATCCAACCGCTGAAGGCTCCCGACGTGCTGCTGCGGGCGGCCGCGCGGGTCCCCGGCATTCGGGTGGTGATCGCCGGCGGGCCGTCCGGCAGCGGCCTGGCCGCCCCCGACGGGCTGATCCGGCTGGCCGACGAGCTCGGCATCACCGACCGGGTGACGTTCCTGCCGCCGCAGACCCGCGAGCAACTGGCCAACCTCTACCGGGCCGCCGATCTGGTCGCGGTGCCCAGCTACTCCGAATCGTTCGGACTGGTCGCCATCGAGGCACAGGCCTGCGGCACACCGGTGGTCGCCGCCGCCGTGGGCGGCCTGCCGACGGCCGTGCGCGACGGGGTGAGCGGAGTGCTGGTGCACAGCCACGACGCGGCTGACTGGGCGGCGGCTATCGCCGGTCTGCTGGGCCGCGACCCGGCCGCGCTGGCGGCCATGAGTTCGGCGGCGGTGGCGCACGCGGAGACGTTCTCCTGGGAGCACACCGTCGACGCGCTGCTGGCGGCCTACGGCCGGGCCATCGCCGACTATGCCCGCGTGCACCCGCGCCCGCTTGCCGCCACCGCCCCGACGGCCCCGCGCGGCTCCCGCCGGTGGACCCGACGCCGGGGGGTGCGGGCATGACCGCGCCGGATGTCCAGCAGGTGATCGAGGACGCGCTCGACGAACACGGTCTCGAACACTCCCGGCACGAGGCGGTCCGCGGCGGCCTGCCGGGGATCGTCGTCGTGCTGCCGGGTGAGCGGCGGCTCAAGACCAACACGCTGCTGTCGATCGGCGAGCATTCGGTCCGCGTCGAGGCGTTCGTCTGCCGCAAACCCGACGAGAACCACGTGGGCGTCTACAAGTTCCTGCTCAAACGCAACCGCCGGCTCTACGGCGTCGCCTACACCCTCGACAACGTCGGCGACATCTATCTGGTGGGCCGCATGGCACTGGAGTCGGTGACCGCCGACGAGCTCGACCGGGTGCTGGGGCAGGTGCTCGAGGCGGTCGACAACGACTTCAACACGTTGCTGGAGTTGGGTTTTCGGTCCTCCATCCAGAAGGAATGGGCGTGGCGTGTCGAGCGCGGCGAGTCGCTGAAGAACCTCGAGGCGTTCGCGCATTTGATCGAGGAGTGAGCGCCGAGCCTGCGGCGCCGAGCGTCGGCTTGTGGTACGCGAAACGGCGATCGGCGTGCCATAAGTCGACGGTGGCCGACCTGGGCTGTGCACAACGGCCCGTGAGAAGATTCCAGGCATGGCTGACTCCACCCTTGTCCTGCTCCGCCACGGCGAGAGCGAATGGAACGCGCTGAACCTGTTCACCGGATGGGTCGACGTCGACCTGACCGAGAAGGGCCGGGCCGAAGCCGTTCGGGGCGGTGTGCTGATGGCCGAACAGGGTCTGTTGCCCGACGTGCTCTACACCTCGCTGCTGCGCCGCGCGATCACCACCGCGAACCTGGCGTTGGACGCCTGCGACCGGCACTGGATTCCGGTGACCCGCAACTGGCGGCTCAACGAACGGCATTACGGCGCGCTGCAGGGTCTGGACAAGGCGGAGACGAAGGCCAAGTACGGCGAGGAGCAGTTCATGGCGTGGCGGCGCAGCTATGACACCCCGCCGCCGCCGATCGAGAAGGGCAGCGAGTTCAGCCAGGACGCCGATCCGCGTTACGTCGACATCGACGGCGGCCCGCTCACCGAGTGTCTGGCCGACGTCGTCGCGCGGTTCGTGCCGTACTTCGAGGGCACCATCGTCCCGGATCTGCAGGCCGGCAAGACAGTGTTGATCGCCGCGCACGGCAACTCGCTGCGGGCCCTGGTCAAGTACCTCGACGGGATGAGCGACGACGACGTCGTCGGCCTCAACATCCCGACCGGCATCCCGTTGCGCTACGACCTCGACAGCAACCTTCAGCCGAAGGTCCCCGGCGGCACCTACCTGGATCCGGAGGCCGCGGCCGCCGGCGCCGCCGCGGTGGCCAGTCAGGGCGCCAAGTAGTCCCTCGCGGCATCCGCGCGCTTGCGGGCCCAGGTCGCCCGTGGCCGCGCCCGAATCACGCGATATTCAGGCGAACATCCGGTAAACGCGGGTGAACCACAGTCAAACAACTGCGTTTCCGTGTGTGACATGTCCCGAAATGGCCGCACGCTGCTGGGATGGCGTTCATCGTGTGCGTACGCTTTTCGTGTGAGTGTGGTGTCGGCGCTGATCGTCGCCGGGATCTTCCTCCTCGCGGGGATCGTGATCGGAGCCGTGATGGCGCCCCGCTGGATTGAGCGTCGCCAGCGCAGCGTCTCCGAGCAGTCGGGCGTCACGGTCTCGCAGATGCTGCAGCACATCGTCGCCGGCGCCCCGATCGGCGTCGCGGTCGTCGACACCCACCGCGATGTCGTCTTCATGAACGCCCGCGCCGAGGAACTCGGCCTGGTGGCCGGCCGCCGCCTCGACGAGCGGGCGTGGATCGCGGCGCAGCGCACCCTGATGACCGGCGAGAGCCGCGACGTCGACCTGTCCCGGCGCCAGACCGGCACTCCCGGTCGCGCCACGTTGTCGGTGCGGGGGCACGTGCGGTTGTTGACCCGGGAGGACCGCCGGTTCGCCGTGCTCTATGCCGACGATCAGTCCGAGTACGCCCGAATGGAGGCCACCCGGCGCGATTTCGTCGCCAATGTCAGCCACGAGCTGAAGACGCCGGTCGGCGCGATGGGTGTGCTCGCGGAGGCCCTGCTGGAATCGGCCGACGATCCCGACACCGTCCGGCGGTTCGGCGCCAAGGTGCTCGCCGAGTCCAACCGGCTGGCGAACATGGTCGGCGAACTGATCGAGCTGTCGCGACTGCAGGGCGCCGAGCCGCTGCCCGACCTCGAAAGCGTTGGCGTCGATATCGTTGTGGCCGAAGCGATTTCGCGCAACCGAGTGGCCGCCGACAACGCCGACATCAGGATCGCGACCGACGCGCCCAGCGGTTTCCGCGTGCTGGGGGACCAGACGCTGCTGGTGACCGCGCTGGCCAACCTGATCTCCAACGGCATCGCCTATTCACCCCACGGTTCAACCGTGTCGGTGAGCCGGCGGCGCTGTGGCGACAACATCGAGATCGCGGTCACCGACCGCGGGATCGGCATCGCCCGCGCCGACCAGGAGCGCGTGTTCGAGCGGTTCTTCCGGGTCGACCAGGCGCGCTCCCGCGCGACCGGCGGCACCGGCCTGGGGCTGGCGATCGTCAAGCACGTCGCCGCCAACCACAACGGTTCGATCCGGCTCTGGAGCAAGCCGGGCACCGGTTCGACGTTCACCTTGTCCATCCCGTCGTATCCCGGGCCCGACACCGGTCCCGACATCGACTTGGACTCAGGCTTCGACGCGGAAGCCGGTGACCCTGTCATCCCGCAAGGAGAGGAACAACACATCCGATGACCCGCGCTGACGACGATGCAGATCGAGGTACGAGCGATGAGGAGGAGTGGCGCCGATGACCAGTGTGCTGATCGTTGAGGACGAGGAGTCGCTGGCCGATCCGCTGGCCTTCCTGCTGCGCAAAGAGGGCTTCGAGGCCACCGTGGTGGCCGACGGCCCGAGCGCGCTGGCCGAGTTCGACCGGGCCGGCGCCGACATCGTGCTGCTCGACCTGATGCTGCCCGGGATGTCGGGCACCGACGTCTGCAAGCAGTTGCGGGCCCGCTCCAGCGTGCCGGTCATCATGGTGACCGCTCGGGACAGCGAGATCGACAAGGTGGTGGGCCTGGAACTGGGGGCCGACGACTACGTCACCAAGCCGTATTCGGCGCGGGAGCTGATCGCCCGGATCAGGGCGGTGCTGCGCCGCGGCGGCGACACCGACGATCCCGGTCTGTACGACGGCGTGCTGGAGGCCGGCCCGGTGCGGATGGACGTCGAGCGCCACGTCGTCAGCGTCAACGGCGAGCCGATCACCTTGCCGCTCAAGGAGTTCGACCTGCTGGAGTATCTGATGCGCAACAGCGGCCGGGTGCTGACCCGCGGTCAGCTGATCGACCGGGTCTGGGGTGCCGACTACGTCGGGGACACCAAGACGCTCGACGTCCACGTCAAGCGGCTGCGTTCCAAGATCGAGGCCGACCCGGCCAACCCGGTGCACCTGGTGACCGTCCGCGGTCTGGGCTACAAGCTGGAGGGATAGCCCGCCCCGCAACGGCCCTACTCGGCCGCGCGGGTGGCCGGATGCACCGCGATGAGCCCTAATCCGCTGCGGCGCTTGCACATTGCGGCCAGTTCGGCATAGGCCTTCTCGCCGATCAGCTCGCTCAGCTCGGGGGCGTACGACTCGTAGACCGGCTTGGTGCCGACGTGCGCGGCCGGGTCGCCGGTGCAGTACCAGTGCAGGTCGAGTCCGCCCTCGCCCCAGCCGCGGCGGTCGTACTCGGTGATGGTGGTCTTGAGGACCTGCGAGCCGTCGGGCCGGGTGACCCAGTCCTGGGTGCGGCGAACCGGAAGCTGCCAGCACACTTCGGGTTTCATCGTCATCGGCTCGACGCCGAGCTTCAGCGCCTTGCTGTGCAGCGCGCAGCCGATGCCACCGGCGAACCCGGGCCGGTTCAGAAAGATGCAGGCGCCCTTGTACTTTCGCGTCCGCAGGTTGGGCTTGTCGTCGTACTCGTCCATCTCCAGATAGCCCTTGCGGCCGAGCCCTTTGTCGCGGAACTGCCAGTCGGCCGCGGTCAGCTGCTTGACGGCGTCGTCGAGGTGCGCGCGGTCGTCGTCGTCGGACAGGAACGCGCCGTGGCTGCAGCAGCCGTCGTCGGGACGGTCCTCGACGGTGCCCTTGCACGCGGGGGTGCCGAACACGCACGTCCAGCGCGACAGCAGCCAGGTCAGGTCGGCGGCGATCAGGTGTTCGGGATTGTCGGGGTCGTAGAACTCCACCCATTCACGGGGGAAATCGAGTTCGACCTCGCCGGGGTGGACACTCATCCGTCCAACGGTAGACCAGACCGGCGGTTGTCTCCTGTCAGGAGTCGCGGGCACGCCGACGGCGGCAGCCATTAGGTTGTAGGCGTGCGACTGGGTGTGCTCGATGTGGGCAGCAACACCGTTCACCTGCTGGTGGTGGACGCCCGTCGGGGTGGGCACCCGACGCCGATGAGTTCGACGAAGGCCGCGTTGCGGCTGGCCGAGTCGATCGACGATTCGGGCAAGCTCACCCGCCGCGGCTCCGACAAGCTGATCTCGACCATCGACGAGTTCGCCAAGATCGCGGCCAGCTCCGGCTGCGCGGAGTTGATGGCCTTCGCGACCTCGGCGGTCCGCGACGCCAGGAACTCCGACGAGGTGCTGGCCCGGGTCCGGTCGGAGACCGGGGTGGCGCTGCAGGTGCTCTCCGGGGTCGACGAGTCCCGGCTGACGTTCCTGTCGGTGCGGCGCTGGTACGGCTGGAGCGCGGGCCGCATCATCAACATCGACATCGGCGGCGGTTCGCTCGAACTGTCCAGCGGGGTGGACGAGGAACCGGACGTGGCGCTGTCGCTGCCGCTGGGCGCCGGCCGGTTGACCCGCGAGTGGCTGCCCGACGACCCACCGGGCCGCCGCCGCGTCGCGATGCTGCGCGACTGGCTGGACACCGAGCTGGCCGACTCGGCCACCGCCGTGCTCAAGGCCGGCAATCCGGATCTCGCCGTCGCGACATCGAAGACGTTCCGGTCGCTGGCCCGGCTCACCGGCGCGGCACCGTCGGGCGCCGGCCCGCGGGTCAAACGCACTCTCACCGCCAACGGCCTCAGACAACTCATAGCTTTCATATCTAGGATGACCGCGGCTGACAGGGCCGAGCTGGAAGGAGTGAGCGCCGAGCGTGCCCCGCAGATCGTCGCGGGCGCTCTGGTGGCGGAGGCGAGCATGCGCGCATTGGGCATCGACACCGTGGACATCTGTCCGTGGGCCCTGCGCGAGGGGCTGATCCTGCGCAAACTCGACAGTGAAGCCGACGGAACCGCATTGGTGGAAACTCCGGTGGGGGATGCTGGAGGCAGAGCAGACCGGCACGGATCGGAGCGGCTCGCCGGCAAGGTGAGCGACCGCTCGAGAGGCAACAGGCGATGACAGAACCAGACGACGGCCAGGGGACGACGCGACCGATCTCGGTCGCCGAGTTGCTGGCCAAGAACGGCACGATCGGCTCGCCGCCGGTGAGCGGCCGCCGCCGGCGGCGCCGGGGCAACAGCGACGCCGTCACGGTCGCCGAGCTCACCGGGGAGATCCCGATCGTGCGGCTCGACGAGAACGGGGCGCTGCTTCCCGACACCGAGGCCGGCGTCGACGACATCGCCGACGGGTATGCCGACACCCATGAAGCACACGACTACGTGCCGAGCCGACTGGAGCCCGCGCCGGACCCGATGCCGCACCGCGGGTCCGACACCGCACCGGAGCTCAGCCATTACCCGCGCCCGCGGCCTCCGGCCGCTACGGGTACCACAGCCGAGGGGGCAGGAGTCGAGACGGTGAACCCCGATGAGATGACTCCGGACCCTTCCGATGACGCGGCCGCCGTGGTGAGCCACACCTCCACCGGCGACGAACTGGGTATCGGGACGCTCGCCGAACCGGACGACGAGACCGTCGCCGTCGAGGAGCCGGGCTTGTTCAGCGGTGACGCGCTGTTCGGCAGGGACACCGCCGAGGACACCGTCGAACCCATCGCGGGCGACCTGTCCGACGCGCTGGTCGGCGACGCCGGCGAAGACCTCGGCGACGACGAGTACGGCCCGGCCGAGGAGGACGGCTACGAAGACGGCTACGAGGCCGTCTACGACTACTACGACGAGCCGACGCGCGGCCAGTCGATCATGCGCGGTGTGGGCATCGCCCTGCAGTCGGTGCTGGCGGTCGCGCTCGGCGCCGGACTCTTCCTGGCGTTCGCCCAGCTGTGGCAGTGGAACAGCCTGATCGCCATGGTGCTGTCGATCCTGGCCACGCTCGGCCTGGTCGCCGGGGTGTGGGTGGTGCGCCGGACGGAAGACATCGCCAGCACGTTGATCGCGGTCGGGGTGGGTCTGCTGGTCACCTTCGGTCCGCTGGCCCTCATGCACGCGACCAACTGACGCACCCGTGCGTCCCGCGATCAAGGTCGGCCTGTCGACGGCCTCGGTGTACCCGCTGCGGACCGAGGCCGCCTTCGAATACGCCGCCCGGCTCGGTTACGACGGCGTCGAGTTGATGGTGTGGGCCGAACCGGTCAGCCAGTCGGTGGAAGCAGTGGCCGCCTTGTCCGAGCAGTACGAGGTGCCGGTGCTGTCGGTCCATGCCCCGTGCCTGCTGATCAGCCAGCGGGTGTGGGGCGCCAACCCGATCCCCAAGCTCGAACGCAGCGTGCGGGCCGCCGAACAACTCGGTGCGCAGACGGTCGTCGTCCATCCGCCGTTCCGGTGGCAGCGCCGCTACGCCGACGGGTTCACCGCGCAGGTCGCCGAACTCGAGGCCGCCAGCGACGTCATGGTCGCGGTGGAGAACATGTTCCCGTTCCGGGCCGACCGCTTCTTCGGCACCGGTCAGACGTCGATCGACCGGATGCGCAAGCGCGGCGGCAGGCCCGGCGTCGGCATCTCGGCGTTCGCACCGTCCTACGACCCGTTGGACGGCAACCACGCCCACTACACGCTGGACCTGTCGCACACCGCGACCGCCGGCACCGATGCCGTCGACATGGCCAACCGGATGGGTTCGGGCCTGGTGCACCTGCATCTGTGCGACGGCAACGGCGCCTCCGCCGACGAGCACCTGGTGCCCGGCCGGGGCACCCAGCCCACCGCCGAGGTATGCCAGATGTTGGCTAACAGCGATTTCGCCGGCCACGTCGTGCTCGAGGTGACCACGTCGGGGGCCCGATCCGAAGCCGAACGCGAAGAACTGCTCGTCGAGTCCCTCGAATTCGCCCGCACCCACCTGATGCGCTGACATGACGCTGACGTCCTTCGCGCACGCGATGGCGCTGCGCCCGCTCGCCGACGGCCCGGACGGCCCCGTGTTCGCGGCAGACCTCAACCCGCACTGGACGATCGGGGCCAAGATCCACGGCGGGGTGATGGTCGCGTTGTGCGCCAAGGCGGCCACGGCCGCCATCAAAGACACCGCCCCCGACGAACAGCCGCTGGTGGTCTCCGCCGACTTCCTCGGCGCTCCGGACCCGGGCGAGGTGCGGCTGGCGACCGCCGTCCGCAAACGCGGCCGTCGGATCGGCGTCGTCGACGTCGAACTCGGTCAGGGCGGTCGCACCGCGGTGCGCGCCACGGTCACCGTCGGTGCGGCCGAGTCCCGGGCCGAGCCGCTGCTGGTGGACAATCCCGTCGTCGCCGTGATGGCCCCGGAGCCACCGGACGGTCTCGAGGCGATCGGGCCCGGCCACCCGATGGCGGAGATCAACCACCTGGCCGCCGGCTGTGACATCCGGCCGGACCTGGCCAGCGTGTGGACGCACGAGCCGGGCCGGTCACCCGTGCCGCGGGTCTGGGTACGGCCCCGCGACGAGCCGACCGACCCGCTGTTCGCGCTGCTGGCCGGTGACATCTCGATGCCGGTGACGTTCGCCGTCGGGCGCACCGGCTGGGCGCCGACGGTGCAGATGACGGCTTATCTGCGTGGGCTGCCCGCCGACGGGTGGCTGCGGGTCATCTGCACCACCACCCAGATCGGGCAGACGTGGTTCGACGCCGACCACACCGTCGTGGACAGCGCGGGCACCGTCGTCGTCCAGACCCGTCAGCTCGCGATGGTGCCCACCCCTTAGCCGATCTGATGCTCCTATTGCTGTCAAGCGGTGGTGAGCCAGGTTCTGTAGGTGT
>ERZ724512.1541-NODE-1541-length-10708-cov-6.210926_pt1 | contig 10708 bp, 11 predicted proteins | sample MGYA00376045_ERZ724512 | MGnify/ENA primary metagenome ERZ724512 (study PRJEB28724, sample SAMN07190883) | activated sludge metagenome | isolation source: activated sludge of sewage treatment plant in Hong Hong | place: Hong Kong | collected 2016-03-17 ... | reverse complement strand
CGGGGCCGGGGTGGTGGTCGTGGGGGGTGGGGGTGATGTGCCAGCCGGTGCGGTGGATGATGCCGTGGTGTCGGCGGCACAACAGGACGAGGTTAGTGGCTAGTCGTTAGTATGCCCTTATGGGTGGAGCGACTGCGGCGGCGGTGTATGCGCGGATCTCGTCGGATCAGGACGGGACTGCGTTGGGGGTGAAGCGTCAGTTGGTGGATTGCCGCAAGCTGGCTGAGCAGTTGGGGTGGACGATCGGGGAGGAGTACGTCGACAACGACATCTCGGCCTACTCGGGGAGGAAGCGTCCGGCCTATGAGGCGATGTTGGAGGACATCGCTGCGGGTCGCCGTGATGCGGTGGTCGTGTACCACGCGGATCGTTTGACGCGTCGTCCGATCGAGTTGGAGCAGTTCCTCGAGGTCGTCACCGCAGCCGGGGTGCGTCAGGTCCGTTTCGTCGCGGGCGGCGACATCGATGTCGGCAACGGTGACGGCCTGTTGGTGTTGCGGATGCTGGCTGCGGTCGCGGCGAACGAGTCGGCGTCGAAGTCGCGGCGGGTGCGCCGCAAGATGGACGAGATCGCCGCGGCGGGGCTCCCGCATGGCGGGACCCGGCCGTTCGGCTTCGATGCGGACAAGGTCACGATCCGCCCCGACGAAGCCGAGGTGATCCGGACGCTGGTCGCGAGGTTCATCGCGGGTGAGTCGACGCGGTCGTTGGCGACGTGGTTGAACAACGAGGGGATCCCGACCGTTGCTGGCAAGCCGTGGATGACCACGACGCTGCGGACCTTGCTGGCGTCACCGCGGATCGCGGGGTTGCGCGAGCATCGCGGCGAGGTCGTCGGGCCTGCCGTGTGGGAGCCGATCATCACAGCGGCGGATCGGGATCGGGTGTTGGCGGTGATGGCAGCGAAGAAGGTGTCGAAGCGGCGGACGCCGCAGCGGTACCTGTTGTCGGGGTTGTTGCGTTGCGAGTGCGGCAACCGCCTGTTCTCGTCGGCTCGTCCGAACTCGCGGCGCTACGTGTGCCTGTCGGGCCCTGATCATGGCGGCTGCGGGTCGACGACAGTGGTCGCGGTGCCGGTGGAGGAGTTGATCACTGACGCCGTCCTCTACCGCCTCGACACCCCCGAGCTTGCCGACGCGCTCGCGGGGCGTGCTCAACTCGACGCGGAGACCGCCGCGTTGGCCGAGACGATCGCCGCAGACCGCGAGCAGCTCGACGAGCTCGCGGGCCTGTACGCGGCGAAGCAGATCCCAGCGAGGGAGTGGCTCGCCGCACGCGCACCGATCGAAGCGCGCATTTCGGACGCCGAACGTCGTCTTGCTCGGGCAACCCGATCGGACGCGTTGGCGGGTCTGGTTGGCAACGGCGCCTCCCTACGAGACGACTGGGAGACCCTCGGTCTCGATCGGCGTCACGCGATCGTCGCCGCGGTCCTCGACCATGCCGTGATCGCCCGCCGTCCCGGGGCCCGCACCTTCGACCCGACCAGGGTTCAGCCGGTCTGGCGGCTCTGACGCTGCTGCGGGTGCGCCGAAGAGGACGGCGACTCGGGCGATGACGCGGGCGTCGGTCACCTTCACCGGTATCCCCTGCGCCTCACACGACGCCACCACCCACGCGGCCACATCGAAGGATGGTCCATCCGTTCCGGCGGCACCGGAGGCAGCAGTCGGACGCGATCCCATGCCCCTCATAAGCGCGCGCGGGCCGCGCTCGACTCGAAGATTCTCGAGCGAACCTTCGAGTTGTCAGCCCCCAGTCAGGTGACGGTCAGACCGTTGACCTTCAGCAGTCAACCGCCGCCGTCGATGGTCAGGTCGCGGTCAAGGTGGTCAGGGTCGGTGGTCAGGTGCCCCGGTCAGATGGTCAGGTGCCCCGGTCAAGGTGTCAGACGCCGCGACCTTGACCGGGGTCTTGACCGCGACCCGACCACCCGCCGTCGCGCTCGACGTACGAGCGTCCACCGAGGCATCTCGTCCGGCGCGATGCCTCGAACGCGCCATGGGGCGGTTCGGCTCCTCGACTGTCGACCCGGCGGCTTCCGCCCGGTCGACGGGGGTGACCTGATCGGCCGGCAGCGGCGCCCGGCGGTGCGGGCCGCGCGCGCTTAGGTATCCGAGGGCATTGGTGCCGTCGGGTTGGCCGGCGGCTGGGTCGTGTCCTCGAAGGGACACCCAGATGCTGCACCGACCGCCACCGCCGCACCGCCACGAGGCTCTCTGCCGAGTCTGCCCGCTCGTGCGTGCCGCCTGTCCGGTCGTCACGGTCGCTCCACCGGTCTCGCCGTCGCGTCGCCGCTCGTGCACGGTTCGGCCGGTCGTGCGGCGAGCGTGTCAGGGGGTTCACAGACTGGCATCACAGATGCCCGTCGTCGCCCGCCGGGGTGGTGGCGGATGTTGAACCTCCACCAGTTGGGTCATGGTGGCGAGGCGTACTACCTGGGCCAGGTGGTCTCCGGTGCGGAGGACTACTACGGCGAGGCCGGTGAGGCCCCGGGGTACTGTGAGCTCCGACCGAGACAGCCGCCCCTCCGGGCAGGCCGATCTGTTCGATGTTGATGCGGCGATCGTGGAGCGGCCGTCGATCACCGGCGAGCAGGCGGCAGCGGTGCGTCAAATGTGCCGGTCGGGTAGTCCCGTCGATGTGGTGATCGCCGCAGCCGGCACCGGCAAGACGTTCAGCCTCGACGCTGCCCGCTACGCGTGGGAGCAGTCGGGGTTCACGGTCATCGGCTGCGCACTCGCCGCCGCTGCGGCTCAGGAGCTGCAGGACAGCTCCGGGATCCCCGCGTGCACTCTCGCGAAGCTGTCCTATCACCTCGGTCTCGGTGAAGTTCAACTGTCGGCCTCGACGGTTGTCGTTGTCGACGAGGCGGCCATGGTCGGCACCCGCGACCTCGCCGAGCTCCTGTATCGGGCCGAGCAAGCCCTGGCGAAGGTCGTGCTGGTCGGCGACCCGAAGCAGCTGCCGGAGATCGCCGCCGGCGGCGTCCTCGGCCATGTCGATGCCCGCGACCTGGCCATCAGGCTCACCGAGAACCGCCGGCAGCAGAACCCGACCGAACGCCGCGCGGTCGCCGAGCTGCGCTCCGGTGACGTCGACGAGGCGATCGGCCTGTTCAAAGTGCACGGCGGGGTGGTGTCGGGCGGGAACGCGGACACGATCCGAGGACGGATGGTCGACGACTGGTGGACCCATCGACAAGCCGGCCAGTCGGCGTTGATGCTCGCCCGACGAAACGTCGACGTCGAAGACCTCAACCGACGGGCCCGCACCCTCATGGCCGATGCCGGCCGTCTGGTCGGAGAGGCGTTGATCGTCATGGGTCGGCCCTTCCAGATCGGCGACGAGATCGTCTGTCTCCGCAACAACAGCAGTCTCCGGGTGAACAACGGCACCGTTGGCACCATCACCGACATCGACCACCACCGGCAGCGACGCGTCACTGTCGACACCATCTACGGCGCCCGGACCCTCGACGCCGCCTACGTACGGGCCGGGTGGATCCGCCATGGCTACGCCGTCACCGTCCACAAAGCCCAAGGCCGCACCGTCGACTACGGACTCCTCCTCGGCACCGACGACCTCACCCGAGAGTCCGGATATGTCGGCCTGTCTCGAGGCCGACAATCCAACCGGCTCTACACCATCGAAACCCACCGCGACGACGAGCTCGATCAGCACGGCCGCCAGGGCCGGCGTCAGGAGCCCGCTCATCTCGTCCTCGACGCCCTACACCAGAGCAGCGCCAAACAACTCGCCATCGACCAGATCACCAGCGCAGGACACGAGGGCGCCGACATCGGCCGGTAGCGGGCGCCGCTGAACGGAGATCCCCCTGGACTCGCGTCCAGGACAGCTCCTTTGGGTGATCCCCGAGCGGTTGATTGGCTCCGCCATCCTGGATCGCTGAGTTGACAGCCGGTTAGCATGCCGTGGGCGGGTGTAGCCACGTCGGTTGCTGGCGGTTGTTCAGTGTCACGCGGCGGGGGAAGCAAGGGGGAGGAACCTTGAGAAGAGATCAAGTGAGGTGCGCACTCGACCCGCGCCGGCCGATCGCTGTGTTCGGTGTTGCGGCCGTTTTGGTCGTTGCGGTTGTCGGGTGTTCGCCGTCGGACGACGTGGTGACTTCAGCCGGAGTGGCGGCTGGCGAGGTCGGGCTCAAACAACTCGCCGGCTCGATGTCGATCGTCGGGACCTCGTGGAACTCGGACTACCTTCCGGTGCTCAAGAACGGGACCGACACATCGCCGGCCAAGGTGTTTCGGCTCGAGACGAAGACCGGCCGCATCGCAGAACTGCCGGTCCTACCCACCGACTCCGCTGTCGGGGACAGCGACATCGTCTCGATCGGCGACGATGTCGTCCTGTCGACGACCCCATGCGAGGGTGAGCCGGTCGTCGGAGATGCGGGACTTGACTGCGCCGGCGCAACTGCCGATTCACGAGTGCTCGTGTTCACCGGTGCGACCGGGAAGTGGACGGACCTCGGGACCACCGGAACGGCGAGCTACCTGCCCGTCTACAGCGTGGACGATGATCAGGTCACTCTTGCCGTTCGTAGCTACGGCCAAGGACTCGACGATCGGCGCCTGACGAACGTTCGCCTCGTGCAACTCGGTGACACCCCGACGATCGCGCCGCAGCCTGACACCGTTCCGATGACCAGGTGCACCATCGGCCAGATGGACAGCCCGGTCTTCCCGGATCCCACGGACCTACGGCGGCTTTCATATGTGCGTGATGGTCGCTTCGTCCCAGGCAGTATCGACCAGGCCATCGCGTTCCCACCTCCGGGTGGCACGGCCGCATTCCTGTCGTGCGCCGGGTCCGGTCGCTGGCTCATCCCCCAGACTCTGGGCCCGCTTTCCAGCCCATTGCCTGATGCAGCACAGCCGACGGATGTGCCTTCAGCCGTCAAGGGCACGGAGGCAGACGATCCAGAGGCAACGGTTGAGCCACCGCAGCAGCTACGGGAGGAATCTCGACCCGCGGCCGGCACGTTGCAACTCGTCGACCTCTCGGGATCTACGCCTGTGGCGACGATTGACGATGTGCCGACGGTCGTCTCTGTCGGTTCGGGTTCCGACTACCTGGCCATCGATGCGTCGACAGAACTCCTTCTGCGACGCACCGGCCAAAAGCCCGTTCAGGTGAGCAAGTCGCCGGACGAGCAGCTTCGAGGGACGGCCGGCGGCCCTGTCTTGGTCGCGTTCGACGATACTCACCGGCTTCGATCAATGAGAGTGGTCGGCTGACACTCGCGACGTGCTGGTCACAAATAGGGAGGGATTCAAGTGTCAATTCTTCGCCACATTGCAAGGCAATCGGGACGTGTTCGGAATACGCGCAAGCCGGAGCCGGGGCTCCGAGTGGCAGCCGCTGCAGCCGCTGCAGCAGCGGCCACCGCTGCTGCCCTGCCACTTCTTGCACCGCAGCAGGCTGGCGCATCGGTCTGGGAGCAGATCCAGCACAACATCCAGGGCGGAAGTGGCACCGCTCCGAACAACCCGAACAAGGCTGGGTTGTTCATTCAAATGGTCAACCTTGACAAGCCAGTGTCTGCTTCGATGAACGAGGTGTGCGCGTCGCAGGCCAACGCCGTAAACGTGTACCTCGGATCCCAGTACGCCGTCTGGTTCATGGTCGCTGCGAGTGGACCTTCAGGATGCGGGGGAGAACCTTTCGGGAACGTGCTGATAGTGGCAAAGGACGTGAGTCCGACTCGTGCGGGTGGGGGAGTGGACCCCTATGGCAACCCGGGGGAGCATGACTCTGGGGGTAACCGACAAATATTCGCGCTCAATCTGAACGGAAGTGAGCACAAGCGAAACGACTGCGCTTACATTGGCGGAAGTAGTGCGTCGAGCAAGTGGGCAGCGTGTACCTTGCACACGACTGCCAAGAATACAACGTCTGGGACTCCGGGAGCACGAACCCAAATCAATGAAGTACGTGATCTGTCGACTATGACTGCACCCCGCCTGTACATGGGCGACTTCAATGAACGCGACTACATTATTTCAAATTACACGGGGTGGCGCTGGGATACACTCAGCACTGGATCCGGGACTCACATCCCCAGCGGAAAGAAGATCGACTGGGTACTGGGCGAAGGCAATAGCAATTTCACGCGGCTAAATCCGTCGGTGGTTGGGACCCAAGGCACTTGGGGCTATGAGTCCGACCACTATTCGCTCATATCGTACCTCAGGGCGACCTGATCAGATGGTTGTTGAGACCAATCTCGCCGCGGAGCCACCGCTTAGGAGGTTTCGCGGCACCTACATCCGGCCGCTTGTTCCGTCCGACTACGAGCAGCTGTATGTCGCCGAGTTCATTCACCTGCACTCGTCCTGGCGATCGCGCGGTGTAACGGCACCTATGTCTGGGTTCGAAGAGCTGGTGTCTAGGGGAGTTGCCGCCCAGGTGTTGTCGTTGGTGCAGTCGAGTCAGGGCGAGTCACTTAGTGGATGGTTCCAGCTCTACAATGTAGAGCTAGAGCACCGCATTGGCTTTCTTGGTGCCGCAAGATTTGGCGATAGTCCCCTAGGTTTCGCCTTCGGTGCGATGCTGTTCATTGATCATGTCTTTGCGGCTTTTGATCTTGAGCAGTTGCTCATTGAAGTTCCCGAGTTCAACATGCACGTCGTGGATGCATGGCGCGACGAAGTGTTGGAAGTTGCAGTGATCCCGTCACGCGTATTTGCACACGGAAGGCGGTGGAACCTGCACGTGTTTAGTCTATCTCCAGAAGCATTTCGCAGCTCCGCTGTTTGGCAAATGCTGAGGGCTGAGAAAAGTGCGATGAGTCATGACCTACGATGAGTACATGGCATTGGCAGGTGATCTCCTCGGGTGGACAACCGATGAGGTGTATCATCGGCGATTCCGCTCGCTTGAAGCGCTGCGGGTGCTCACGCTGACCGAGCAACTGCTTGGCGTCGAGCGAAGCGGCTTGCCCGTGCCCGGCGAGTTCTCGGACATGGGCGACGCGTATCAGTACTATCAGTCGCTCTCGCTCGACGATGCTGTAGGGGAGCGGTCCCGGTTGTGATGCACTGAAGCGTGGTGTCCTGAGTGGTGAAGAACGTTCTGCTTGAGATGTTTGCTCGGCGTTCTTAGGGCTGTGGAGAATCTGGTCCGGGGTTGCGATCAGGCGGTGGCTTGGGACGCCGTTCCATCGCGACGCGGGGGTTCATGACGTCTCGTATTCGAAGTCTCCTTGATGCTGTGAGCGGACGAGGCTGGTGATCGTGCTTCGCAGGGGTTGTACTAACGACTTGTGAGGTTGGTGGTGGCGGTGGTGCCGCCGTGGGCCCATTCGATGACGTGGTGGGCGTCGCACCAGCCCGGCGGGGCGTCGCATCCGGGGAACACGCATCCGCCGTCGCGGACTTCGAGGGCTCGTCGCATCTCCCGGGACGGGTGACGGAGCCGGTCACGCACCGCGATCGGTGTCCCCAGGCGGTCCATCAGGATCTCGGAGATGTTCGTGTGGCAGACCAGCAGCTGCCATTGTGCTGCGGTGAACCAGAGGCGGGTGCCGTCTCGGGTCGTGACCGGCACTCCGACCAGGGCACCCATCCCGGTGTCGCAGCCGCACCCGCTGTGGGGACCGGCGTCGGGGTGGTCATGGAAGATGCCGGAGAGGTCTCGCGGTGTTGCGTGTCGGGCGGCGCCGGTGCTGTCGAGAACCGCGGCGAGCAGCGGGTCGAGTTCGTCGATGTGGTCGGCGTCGACGACGACGCTCATCTCGCTGGGCGGCCGGCGACCCGATCGTGCAGCGAGCGCGGCGGCGCCGTGTCGGACCAACTCGAGCAGCGCTTCGGCGCGCAGCTCGACCCGAGACGGCACCTCGATCTCCGCGCAGCGTTCCCGGTCAGCGCTGTAGGCGCGCCACAGACGGTCGGTGGCGGCATCGACGAGCTGCTCGAAGTTCTCGGCGTCGGTGCCGACGAAACACCCGTCCAGGATCAACGCGTCCCCACAGCGCCGCGACCCGACCCGTGAGCGGGCCTCGTCGGGTTCGACACCGTCACCGTCGGCGTAGCGGGCCAGGTCCCGTACCAGAGCCGCCCAGACCTTGAACGTCGGTTCGCACTCCGAGAGCACCAACAGCTGTTCCTGCGCCGCGGCCAACGCGTCACGGTTGCGGGAGTTGCACACCCCGGCCAACAACCGGGCCCGATCCCATGACAGTGCACCCGAGCTGTACTGCTCGAAGATCCGAGGCAACCGCTCCGCCAGCACCCGCCCGACCCTCAACCGGTCCCGCACCGTTGCCCGATCCACCCCGTGACGCTGCTCGCAGAACGTCGCTGTGGTCATCCCGAACCGTTCCTCGCACACCCCGGACCGATCCAACGACGACAACACCCGAACCGTCACCGCACCCAGAAGCCGCGACACCATCTCCAACTCATCGAACAGACCCAGACGAGCATCCACATCCAGACCCTCGACATCCACCCCGACCAGATCAGCCACCGCCGCAGACACCACCACAGCCGGCTCCGGCACCCCGAACACCAACCCCCGCACCCCCGACCCAGCCGCCGACCCAGCCGCCGACCCAGCCGCGACCGACCCCTCCACCGAACCGTCCGAACCCACCGACCCGTCCGGACCCACCGAACCGTCACCCTCAACCATCGAACTCATGTTCGACACCCTACGAACCCGGTGTGACACTCCGACCCGGCCCGGCCCGGAGGGGCTCTGCCGGACTCGGACCGATCGGATTCCGTGACACTTGTGCCCAGACAAGACGCGCGTTGATGCGCGCGTATTTCCGCGATCCTGTCCCACCGCTTCATTAGGGTGGCCGCATGGGTCGTCCCCGAGTCTCCGACGAGCGCCGCATCGCCACCGCGGTGCGTCTCCCCGAGTCCGTCCACCGTCGGCTGCAGGACGCGGCGCGGGACCGGGACGTGTCGGCCAACCTCATCGTCACCCGGGCGGTCGAGGAGTACCTCGACCGCCTACCCAGCGCCGACGCAGCCCTGGCCCCCTCCCGCACCGGCACGCCGAGGACGGCATCGTGAGCTCCGCCCGCTCCGCGAGCCCACGGAACGGCCGGACGCGATCGGCGACGTCGACCGCCAACTTCGGCTCCGGCCGTCGTGAGAGCCACGACGCATCGGCGTTCTACGACCGGTTCGTCGCCCCCGAGATCTCGACCGACTCGACGGTCAACCCGCCGGCCGAGCTCGATGTCATCTACAAGACCGACGCCCGCCGGATGGCCGAGGTTCCATCGGACTCGGTCGCTCTGGTCGTCACGTCCCCCCCGTACTTCGCCGGCAAGCAGTACGAGGAGGAGCTCGGCGTCGGCGGGGTGCCCGCCGACTACTTCGAGTACCTCGAGCTGCTGCACGGGGTGTTCGCCGAGTGCAAGAGGGTGCTCGAACCGGGCGGGCGGATCGCGGTGAACGTCGCCAACCTGGGGCGGCGGCCGTACCGGTCCCTGTCGGGTGACGTCACCGAGATCCTCCAGGACCTGGGCCTGCTGCTCCGGGGTGAGGTCGTGTGGTGGAAGGGTCGCGCCGCCGGCGGGTCCTGCGCGTGGGGGACGTTCCAACGCCCGGCCAACCCGGTGCTTCGCGACATCACCGAGCGGGTCGTCATCGCCAGCAAGGGCCGCTTCGACCGGGCCCTCACCCCGGCCCAACGCCACGAGCGCGGCCTGCCGTCCACCGCCACCATCTCCCGTGACGAGTTCATGGAGGCCACCACCGACCTCTGGGAGATCTCGCCCGAGAGCGCCACCCGCGTCGGTCACCCGGCGCCGTTCCCCGTCGAGCTGCCGCAGCGGCTCGTCGAGCTCTACACCTACGAGGGCGACGTGGTGCTCGACCCGTTCATGGGTTCGGGCAGCACGGCCGTCGCCGCGGTCCGGACGGGTCGCCACTTCATCGGCTTCGACACCGACCCCGAGTACGTCACGATCGCCGAGAGCCGGGTGTCCGGCGAACGGGAGCGGATCTCCACCGAGCGGCCCGATCCCTCGGGCGTCGGCACCGTCGGGTCCTTCCGGGTGGAGCTCCCCGCCGCGCCGGTCGAGGCCAGCTCGGGCGATGCTCCGGATCCGTTGGCCGTCGCGGTCCGTGACGGCCGCCAGGCACGCGAGGTGGCCGAGATCCTTCTGGGTCAGTGTGGGTTCGACCACATCCGCTCCGAGGTCAAGCCCCGCGGTCTGGGGATCGTGCTGAGCTTCGTGGCCGCCGACCGGACCGGCGCGGACTGGGCCTTCGACGTGTCGGGGACGTTCACCACCAACCGGTCCGGCCTCCGTCGGGCTGACACGTTGTGGAAGTCGCTCGGCAAGGCGGCGGTGCTGAACGAGAGCAGGGCCTCGGACGAAGGCGTGGGGATGCCACTCGTTCTGCTGACCACCGATGCTCCGGCCAAGGGGACCTCGGGTCACCAGGCGCTGAGGGTGCTGCGAGGTGAGGACCGGCCCGTGTTCGACGTGGTCGAACTGCTGGACCCCGACGGCCACGCCCGGCTGCGTTCGTACGCGGAGAACGGTCTCTGACCGAAGTCGTGTCCGGGCGGCCCCGGCGGCTCTCGGGCGTCCGGGCCGTCGGGCTGTCGTAGGGTCCGGGTGGTGGGCAGCGACGAGACGCCCGGAGCCGACCCGATCGAGACGACAGGAGCGGAGCACCGCACCGAGCGCTGGTCGGCCGCGGGGCTGTGGGACCCC
>ERZ724512.1539-NODE-1539-length-10747-cov-6.358492_pt1 | contig 10747 bp, 10 predicted proteins | sample MGYA00376045_ERZ724512 | MGnify/ENA primary metagenome ERZ724512 (study PRJEB28724, sample SAMN07190883) | activated sludge metagenome | isolation source: activated sludge of sewage treatment plant in Hong Hong | place: Hong Kong | collected 2016-03-17 ... | reverse complement strand
GCTACGGACACCTGACCTCGTCGGTGAAGAACCTGGTGCTGTCGGCTCGTGCATCGGTGGTCTGCTCGACGTACAACTTTCAGAAGTCGTCGGCCCTGTGGGCGGCACTCGCCGAGGTGGCCGGACGCGGCACGGTCGACGTCACCGTGTACCTCGACGCCAAGGCCGCCACGTTGCCCACAGCGGCCGCAGTGGCGACCCAACTGGCGGGGGCACGCGTCTTTCAGACCCGCCCGGTGGGTGGCAAAGCGGTGCGCAACCATGCCAAGTTCATTGCCTTGGATCATCAGGTGCTGATCGTGACCAGCGCGAACTTCTCGGTGAGCGCCGAGAAGTACAACGTGGAGTTCGGCTTGGTGCTGCGCGACGCGGCGCTGGCCGGTTTGGTGACCAAGCAGTTGTTCGACCTTCAACCGGTGCTCTACGAGCGCGTGTACCCCGGGGGGACCCATGCCTGAACTCACGCCGTTCCAGTTGTGGAGCCAAGGCGCTTGGCCGACCAGGGAGGTAGTGGGCGAGGCGTATCGCAGAGACTCCATCCGCACGCTGTTTCCATCGCGACGGCTGTCCGGTGGTCATGACCTCGACAAGACCGCCCGTTTGGTACCCGAGCCGCGCAACCCGCACGATGCCAACGCGGTTGCGGTGGTGGTCGACAACGTGTTGGTGGGCTACCTGGCCCGCGACGAAGCGGCCAAGTATCAGAGGGTGCTGCTCGACCTGAACCGTGCCGGGCTGGACGCCACCGTGCCCTGCACCATCCACGGCTACGAGTACGAGGAGACCGACTACGACCGACGCGGCCGGCCGGTGACCAGCATCACCTTTCAGGCGCAGCCCGCATCGTGCTTGACGAGTGGTACCGGTGCCGTCCGGTCAACGCGGCGCCGGCCAACCATGCGCTGCTGCCGGTGGGAGCCGCACTGCAGGTGCAGAAGGAGGAAGATCATCAAGACGTGTTGCGTCGCTACCTGAACGCGAACGGCGAGTGCTGGGCGTACGCGACGCTGCACGTGATCGAGGGCGGCTCAGCCAAGGCGCCCAGAGAGCTGGTCGAACTGCGCGTCGACGGGTCACGGGTGGGGCAACTGACTCCGGCCTCGAGCGCCCACTACGTGCCCACCATCAAGGCCCTGAGCGCTGTCGGAACCTCCACGGCGGCGCAGGTGATCGTCAAGGGCAACACGATCAAGGTGGAGGTCGTGCTGTACGCCGCGCGAGCCCACGACCTTGGTGACGCATGGGTGCGGGAGCACACGCGGCCGGGTGCCAATACGTCCCCGATGCTGCGCTGGCAGTTCAACCCCGCACCCGGTTGGCCCACGCCGCCGCCGGACTGGGTTCCCGATGACCAATGGCGCCCGCCCACTGACTGGCCCCCTGCCCCGCCGGGTTGGCGGTTCTGGATCGCGCGGTCGTAGGGTCGCCGCATTGGCACCAGGAACTTGCGTCCCCCTGACGTTGCCTGCGCACGCACTCCATTGCCTGCGTTCGTCCGCAGGCAACGTGGGCAAACGCAGCCAACGTCATTCGTGCAGCCCTAGGGTCGTCACATGACCGACCTACCGGCCTTCACTCACGCCGACGCAGACTTCGTCACCGATCGGCTGGCCGTGGGCGGCAGCCTGTCGAGCCACGGTCTCGTCGCCCGTCGACAGATCGACGAGTTGCTGGACTTCGGCATCACCCACATCGCCGACCTGCGCTCGGAGTGGTCGGACGCCGACCTGGTCGCCGAACACGCTGCGCAGATCACCTACCTGCACCACCCCGTGGACGACGCCGGCCAGACCATTCCGCCCGACTATTTTCGGGCCCTCGCCGACTGGGCCACCGAGGCCCTCGCGCAGCCGAACACCAAGCTGCTCGTGCACTGCCACGCCGGGGTCAACCGCGGGCCGTCGGGGGCCTTCACCGTGCTGCTCGCCCAGGGGTGGGGCGTGCGAGAGGCGCTCGAAGCGATTCGCGCGGCCCGTCCGATCGCCTGGATCGACTACGCCGACGACGCCATCGACTGGCATCTCGCCGACGCCGACGATGCCGCCCGCACCGCGGCCCACGAGATCGTCACCGAATGGCGCTGGCACAACCATCTGCCCTTCAACCAGGCGATTCGGCAGACCCGGCCCGACTGATCCGACCCCGTGGCGTATCTGCCTGGGCCACTTCTACTCTTGGCGGGCATGGACGCCCTACGCCTGATGACCTTCAACGTGCAGTGCCTGCCCCTGATCGCGGGCGTGCTCGACGGATCCATCTCGATTCCCGGTGCCCTGGTCGGCCTGTTTCCGGGCACCGACGACGACGCGATCGACCGGGCCACGGCGATCTGCGCCGACCTGCTGGCGATCGCGCCCGACGAACGACCCCACGTGATCGCCCTCAACGAGGCGTTCAACGAAGACGCCCGCGGCATCTTCCTCGACCAGTTGAAGCCCACCTGGCCCAACATCGTCGAGGCCGTCTACGAAGCCGACCTCGAAGAGGACGCCGGGCTGATGGTGTTCTCGAGCCTGCCGTTTCACACCCTGCCCGACGGTTCGACCCACATGGCGCAGTTCTACTCCGACGACGCCGGTGACGACTCGTGGGCGTCCAAGGCCGCCGTGCTGGTGCAGGTGGGGCTGCCGGCCGAGGTGACCACCCTGGTGTTCACCCATCTGCAGGCCGCCTACGACAGCGACGACCAGTACCGCGACGTCCGGGCCCGGCAGCTCGAGGAGCTGCTCAAACTAATCGACCGGGGGGTCGGCGACGACCGCGACCAGTGGCGCAACGTCGTGGTGGCGGGCGACCTCAACATTCGCGGTGACGCGGGGTCCGCGTCCGACGAGTGGTACGAAACGTTCACCGGCGCCGGCGAGTTCGGCCAACGCTTCGCCGACAGCTGGATTCAGCAGAGGCCCCCTGGGGTACAGGAGAACCTCGACCCCGGCCTATCGCATCGCGACCGGGCCACCCAGGGCGAACAGCGGCTCGACTACGTGTGTTGCCTGAAACGCCGCGACGGCGAAGCGATCGTCGCCCACCAGATGCGACTGGGTCATCGCACCGTCTCAGACCACTACGCGCTCGAGGCGCTCATTCAATTCGAGGCCGACCGCTGCCAGCCCTGCCGCGCGGTGAACCTGGACGAGCTCTCGCCCATGGCCGGCGCCCCGTTGGCGGGCCAGCCGGTGGGTTCGCTGGCCTGGCACGTCGACGTGACGATTCCGGCCGACGACGGACGGTTCTGGCTCTGGCTGCCCCGCCCGGGCACGTTCAGCTTCTTCGCCGCGACCGACCTGACCTACCAGGTGTTCGCCGCCACGGACCTGTCGCACCCGCTGGAGCTGTTCAGCACGCTGAAGGCGGGCGAGGTGCCGGCGTCGGTACAGGTGGCCGTGCAGGAGTTTCGCGGCCAGCTCGATCCGGACGGCGGCACCTTCGTGCACCGTCAGCCGATGCTGATCTGCGTGCGGTCGGCGTCGGGCGACCCGGTGCGTCACCGGCCCTTCATGGTGTTCGAGCACCGCGGCGACACCCCGCAGACGGCGCTGGCCCTGCCGCCGCACTTCGACCTCGACCTACCCTTTCCGCTCAACGAGTACCTCGGTGCCGACGACCAGGTGTGGCTGCGGGTCAAGCCGCGCGCCACCTTGATGGGCACCACCCGCAGCGAGTCGATCGTGTTGACCCAGGGGCAGGCCGACGCGGCCCGCATGACCCAGTACGACCGGGCGCTCACCGCCCTCGCGGACTGGTACGGCAGCGGCGAGCTGAGTTTCAGCTTCGACGCCACCGATGACGACGAGTTCTACGTCACCGTGAAGCGTGACGACCCGAGCCAGATCCGTCAGGTGATCCGCTGGAACACGCCGGTCTGCTACCTGCGCCTCGACAAGGGCATGCAGGTGCACGTCGACGACGAGACGGGCAAGGACTGGCCGGGCGCCGACGAGCCCGAGCTGGACCTCTCCATCGACGGCACCCACCTCACCCACGTCACCTGGGACGACGCAGACACCGGCGAGGACTGGCCGGGCTTCACCGACGCGATTCGCAACGCGGTCGTGGCGCGCGGCTGGACCTCAGCATCGGTGGGGTTGTGCCAGGGCTTGGAGGTGACCATCGAAGACCCGGACGGCATTCCGGTCGCGCATGGTGTGACCAGTTGGCCGCTCAACGGCATGCACCCGGGCGAGCCCGCCGAGGTGAAGCGCATCACCAAGGTGACGGTCTTCGACGGCTGGAAGGACGGCACCTACTCGGTGGTGTGCACGCTGACCCGCGACGCCTGACACCGCCGTTGCCGGTTGAGCGTGCCGAAACGAGCTGACCTCCGTCATCCGGACACACACCACCGTCATCCCGGACTTGATCCGGGATCTCGCCACCCGCGCACCGCACCAGAGATCCCGGCATTCGGAGTCTCGACAAGCCCGACCAGCGGGTCAGTCGCCTCGAACGAGCCGCCGTAGCGCGGAAACGCCCACGAGCGTCGCGAACAGGCCCAGCATCACCGCGAGAATGCGCGACATGCGCACCCTGGGCATGTCGTACGACACGTGCGAGAAGGTGCCGATCAGGTCGCCGATGCCGGGCAGGCCCCACACCAACAACCCGAGCCCCAGCACGGTCATCAGCGCCACGCTCACCCAGGTGAGGGCGTCCGGACGAGCCGGTCGACCCTTGCGCGACAGGCCGCCGGCCAGGGCGCCCAAGCCCACGACGACCGCGAAGGGCCCGAAGAAACCCGCCATCAGCCGCAGCGGATTGAACCGGAACACGTCGACGGTCGGCGATTCGAAAGCGCCCAGAGCCGGGCCGCCCCACCAGACGGCCAGGGCGCCGAGGGCGACCAGCACGCCACCGAAAATGCGCGGCCCGGTCGCCGATGGTGCCGCGTTCGGCAACGGCGGCGGCGTTCCGAACGGCGCCGAGTCATGCAGTGACCCTGCAGCCGGAACCATCGGCGCCGAGCCCGGCACGGGCGTCCACCCGCTCGATTCGGCAGTCTGGTCGCGCTCGGCCGGTTGGGGTTCGTTCGGCAGCGTCATGCGCTCAGGGTAGGCACCCGGCGGGTCGATTCGGCCCGCTCTCGACGGGCTCGGCGCGAAGATTCGATCAGGAGTTGAACGTGTTCTGGGCGGCTTCGAGGCCGCGCAGAATGAGCGCCTCAACGGCGTCCGCGCTGCGGTCGATCTCGAGTGCGAGCTCTTCGCGCGCCGAAGCGGGAAAGTTGGTCAGCACGAAGTCGGACGGCGCCTGCCGGCCGGGCGGACGGCCGATGCCGAAGCGCACCCGGTGGAAGTCGCCGGTGCCGAGCGCCGAGCGAATCGACTTGAGCCCGTTGTGGCCGTTGTCTCCGCCGCCGAGCTTGAGCCGCAATCGTCCGAAATCGAGGTCTAGTTCGTCGTGCACCACGACGACCTCGGCCGGCTTGACCCCGAAGTACGCGCAGGCCTTCGCCACCGCGGCGCCGGAGTCGTTCATGAACGTGCGCGGCTTGACCAGCACGATGCGCTGGGCGTCCGCGCCGATGCCGCCCATGCCGAGCGCCGTGAGCCGGGTCTCGCAGATGTCGGCCCGCATGCCGCGCGGCGCCGTGAAGCCGGCACCCGCCCGCCGGGCGAGCTCGTCGGCCACCATGAAGCCGACGTTGTGCCGATGAAAAGCGTAGGTCGGGCCCGGATTTCCGAGCCCGACCACCAGCCATGCAGCCATGGGTGCTGCTTACTCGCTCTCGGCGGCCTCGGCCTCGGCCTCCGCCTCGGCGGGAGCCTCGCCCTCGTCGCCGGCCACGGCGGCGTCGAGCTCGGCGTCGATCTGCTCTTGGGTCTTGGCGGCGGTGACGCTGAGCATCAGGTCGTCCGGATCACCGGGGAACACCGCGCCCTCGGGCAGGTTCAGGTCTTTGGCGGCGATCGAATCGCCGATGCCGAGGGCGGTGACGTCGATCTCGATGGCGGCCGGAATGTTGGTGGCCTCGACCTCGAGGGTGATGGTCTGCTGATCCATCACGATCACCCGGTCGGCCTTGTCGTCGGCGCCGATCACGTGCAGCGGCACCTCGACGGTGACCTTCTCGCCACGCTTCACGATCACCAGGTCGACGTGCTCGACGGTGCCCTTCACGGGGTTGCGCTGCACCTGCTTGGGCAGGGCCAGCTGGGCGGCCTTGCCGTCGATGCTGATCGACAGCAGCGCGTTCGCGACGCGCAGGGCCAGCAGGGTGTCGTGGCCGGGCAGCGACACGTGCACCGGGTCGGATCCGTGGCCGTACAGCACGGCCGGAACCAGGCCGTCGCGGCGCGCACGACGGGCAGCACCCTTACCGAACTCGGTGCGGGCAACTGCGGCAATCTTCACTTCAGCCATGGGTGGCTTTACTCCTCTACCTCGTCTGCAACTCAGAATCTCGAACGAGGGAGGGCACGCGCATCGCGCACACCTTGTCGATCACGGGCCCGGGGCCCCTCGCCGAGGCAACCCCCATAATCTACCCGGTTCGCCGGGCGGGTGTGAAATCGCGAAGGCGGCGCGAGATGGGGCCGGTTCCGAACTCGCGCCACCAGTCTCGTCCCGACCGGACGGTGCTTCAACCGTCATCCCGGCGGACGCCGGGATCTCTGTCGATAGAGGCTGGATCTGGTGCCTTCGTACGTCGGTGGTTGCGTCCTGAGATTCCGGCGTCCGCCGGAATGACAAGCGCCCTGGCGCGAGAGGGGAAACCGTCCTCAACCCGCCCACCTCGACCCGCTCGATCCCCGATGCGTCGATCAGCCGACCAATGCACCTTCGATGACCACCTGCGCGTCGTTCACCACGACCCGCTGGGGGTCGGTGATGCTGCCCACGAAACCGCCGTCGGGGCCGACGTTGCGGAACGCCAGAAACACCGCCTGACCTGAACGGTCGTGGACGAAGCGGCCCACGTACTGGCTGTCGTCGGTGAGTTGCTGCGCGCCGGCCAGGTCGTACGGCCCGAGCGGCGACTCGGCCGGCGCCAGCCACACTCCCCCGGTGGTACCCGTCGCGCGGTGCGCCGCCGACAGGTCGCCGGCCAGGCAGTTGAACACCAGATAGTCCCGACCCTCGAGTCGGACGGTCTCGAACACCTCGAGTTGCCCGTACCCCTGACCGGGCTCTGACAAGGGTGGTTGCAGCGTCCAGGAAACCAGGTCGGGGGACGTCGCGTGCCCCACCACGCCCCTGTCGTCCGCCGGTCCGTGGTTGGCCCGAGCCGTGATCAGCAGGTGCCAGCCGTCACCGTTCGGATCGGCGAACACCCACGGGTCGCGGAACGCCTCGTCGTGCCACTGCCCGTCGCTGAGCTTCTCGTACCACTGCGGGTCGGCAGACAGAATCTGGCCGCCCTTCGTCCACTCGTACAGGTCGGGCGAGGTGGCGTAGCAGATCGACTGCACGTTCGACCCGCCGGGCGCCGCCGTGGCACCGGTGTAGAACAGGTACCAGAGGCCGTCCGGGCCCTTGATGATCGAGCCGGTCCAGGTGGCCAGGTCGTCGGCCGCCGGCGCGTCCGATCGAACCAGTGCGTCGGTGACCCGGGTCCAGTTCGTCAGGTCGTCAGAGACCGCATGCCCGACGGAGGCCCGGTAGTGCCGGGCGTCCGGGTTCTTCAAGGCGCGCGAGGCGTACAGAAAGAACAGGTGGTAGCGGGTGCCGTCGTCGACGATCCAGAAGTCCCAGACCCATGCCTCGGGCAATGAGAACATGACCTCAGCCCTTCACGCCGGAGCTGGCGATCGAGTTGATGAACGCCCGCTGAAAGGCGATGAACAGGGCGAGCACGGGCACGGTGATCATCGACGCGTACGCCATGATCTGCCCCCAGGCGGTGCCGGTCGAGCCGGTCATCTGCTTGAAGTAGTCCATGCCCACCATCACCGGACGGATCGCCTCGGATTGGGTGACCATCAGCGGCCACAGGTAGCTGTTCCAGGCCGGCAGAAAGGTGAGGATCGCGACGGTGGCGATGGCCGGGCCGGACAGGGGCATCACGATCGAGCGGTAGATGCGAAACCAGCCGGCCCCATCGACCTTCGCCGCCTCGTCCAGCTCCTTCGGAATCGAGTCGAAGTACTGGTAGAAGAGGTAGATCGAGAACGCGTTGGCCACGAACGGAATGATCTGCACCTCGTAGGTGTCGAGCCAGCCGATCGAGCCGTCGAAGTAGGGCAGTTGATTCACCCACCACAGCAGGGGCAGCGCCATGGTCTCGAAGGGCACGATCAGCGTGGCGAGGATCACCCCGAGAATGAGCTTCTGACCGCGGAACTCCATGCGCGACAGGGCGAAGGCGGCCATCGAGTTGACCAGCAGGCCCAGCGCGACGGTGACCACCGAGATCAGCACCGAGTTCATCATGAAGGTGGCGAACGGCACCCGGTCGATGACGCCGGAGTAGTTGTCGAGCGACAGTGATCCGACGGGCAGGAACGCGTTGATCGTGCCGAGGTCGGCGAAGATCTCGTTGTCGGGTTTGAAGCTCGACACGATCAGAAACACCAGCGGCAGCCCGAACACCAGGCACAACACGATGCGCAACAGCATCACCAGTGGGCCGAGCCACGGCTTTGTTTTCGACCCGGCGACGGCGACGGCGGGTTCGGTGTGGCTGTCGGCCACGTGCGAGAGGGTGTCACTCATCGTTGAAGCTCCTTGTCACGGGTGAGGTAGCGCTGCACCAGCGACACCGCCAGCACCAGCACGAAGAAGACCAGCGACATGGCCGAGGCGTACCCGGTCTGCTGCTGCTGAAAGCCGGTGCGCACCGCCAGGAACACCAGGGTCGAGGTCGAATCGAGCGGGCCGCCCTGGGTCATGATCTGAATCTGGGTGAACAGTGAGAACGCGGCGATGGTGATGGTGATCAGAATGAACGTGCGGGTCTGCTTGAGCCCGGGCCAGGTGACGTGCACGAACTGCTGCCAGCCGGTCGCCCCGTCCAGGGCCGCAGCCTCGTACAGGTCGGCCGAAATGGTCTGCAGGCCCGACAGCCAGATCACCATGTGAAAGCCCATGGCCTGCCAGGCAGACATCAAGATGATCGCGAACAGGGCCGTGTTCGGGTCGTTCAGCCAGTCGGGGCCCGCGATGCCGACCTTGGCGAGCAGCGCGTTGATCAGGCCGTTCTGCTGATACATGAACATCCACAGCATCGACACCACGACCATCGAGGTGACCACCGGCAGAAAGTAGACGGTGCGAAAGAAGTTGGTGCCCCGCACTTTGGCGTTCACCAGCAGCGCCAGGCCCAGGGCGCAGCCCGACTGCACCGGCACGATCACCACGGCGAAGATCACCGTGTTGAGCAACGAGTGCCAAAACGTGTTCGACCCGAACAGCCGGGTGAAGTTGGCCAGCCCGGTGAACTTGGCCGGGGTGGGTGAGATGAGCCGGGCGTCGGTGAACGCCAGGCTCAGGGTCAGCACGATCGGCACGATCAGAAACACCAGCATCAGAATCGCGGCGGGCGCGAGCATGGCCCACGCGGTGCCGCTGGCACGGCCGGACGGTGCCCGGCCCTTGGATTTCCGCTTGCCCAGTGCGACTTCCTGGCCGCTGGCGGCAACGGTGGCGGTGGCCGTCGACATCGACGAACTCCCTTCGGTTCGGGTTGGTCGCCGGCCGAGCCTGTCGAGGCCCCGACGTGCAAGGTCTCGACAAGCTCGACCAACAGACCGGCGTGTGTCGGCCGGCCGAGCCTGTCGAGACCTCTGCGTGCGAGATCTCGACAAGCTCGACCAACGGGTCAGCTGTACTGCTGCTGGTTGCTGTCGATGTCGGCGACGGCCTGGTCGAGCGTGGCCTTGGGGTCGGCACCGTTGAGAATGTCCTTCGCGGCCTTCTCGAAGGTGGTCGCGACGAACGGGTAGCCCGGGGTCTCGGGACGCATCACCGTGAACTTCTTCGAGTACTGACGGAAGATGTCGTTCTGGCCGCCCTCTTCGAACCCGGGCACCAGAGCCGCGGCGGCGTCGGTGGCCGGAATGTTGTTGGTGTCTTGCGCGACCTTGGCCACGTACTTGTCGGCCGCGGCGAACTTGAGGTACTCCGCAGCACCGGCGGCGTCGGCACAACCGGTCGACATGCCCCACGTCCACGAGCCGCCGCCCACCTTCGGACCGTTGCCGAAGTCAACGGGCGGGGCGAACAGAATGTCGTCGCCGAACTTCTTGCGGGTCGGGACGGCCGTCCACGAACCGTTCCACAAGAAAGCGGTCTTGCCGTTCATGAAGTCCTGCGACGGGTCAGAGCTGGACTTCTTGGCCATGTAGCCGTCTTTGCCCATCTGGTTGAACCAGTTCGCCCACTTGATCGCCGCGTCGCCGTTCAGCGAGCCCTGTGCGGACTTGAAGTCGGTGCGATTGATCAGGTCGCCGCCGAAGCTCTGCAGCAGCGGCGAGAACCCGTAGGGCCACCACTCGCCGGTCCAGCCCGTGGCCAGGTCGGCCGGGTACTGGAAGTCGCCGGAGTCCTTGACCTTCTTCATCGCGGCCATGAACTCATCAGCGGTCCACGGCTGGTCGATGGTTGGCGTACGAATGCCGTACTTCTTCAGAATCGACTTGCGGGTCACCCAGGTGAGCGAGACGTCGTAGTAGCCGTAGGCGTAGGTCTTGCCGTTGTACTTGGCGACGGTCGACGGCAGGAACTTGCCCAGCACGTCGTCCATGCCCTCGATCGGGGCGAGGTAGCCGGCCCAGGCCCAGTTGGCCACGTTCGGCTGGTCGATGTCGAG
>ERZ724512.1536-NODE-1536-length-10758-cov-7.509857_pt1 | contig 10758 bp, 10 predicted proteins | sample MGYA00376045_ERZ724512 | MGnify/ENA primary metagenome ERZ724512 (study PRJEB28724, sample SAMN07190883) | activated sludge metagenome | isolation source: activated sludge of sewage treatment plant in Hong Hong | place: Hong Kong | collected 2016-03-17 ... | reverse complement strand
TCCGGTGGCCGTGTCGATGGTGCGCAGCGCGCGCGGCACGGTGCTGGTGTGCTTCATCGCCGCGCGCACCCGCAACGGCTGACCGGTGGACATGCCACCCTCGGTCCCGCCGCTGTGCGCCGTTTCCCGCACGATCCGGCCGGCAATCTTGAAGATCTCGTCTTGCGCCTTGGACCCGCGCATGGCAGCCAGGTCGAAGCCGTCACCGACCTCCACGCCTTTGATCGCCTGGATGCCCATGAGCGCCGCGGCCAGCCGCGCGTCGAGCCGACGATCGGAGTGCACGTAACTGCCCAGGCCGGGCGGCACCCCCTCGGCGATCACCTCGATCACACCGCCCAAGGTGTCGGCGTCGGCTTTGGCAGCGTCGATCTCCGCGACCATCGCCTCGCCGATCTCGGGCACGGCGCAGCGGACCGGATCGGCGTCGATGGCGGCCAGATCGGCATAAGTGGGCGGCGGGGCATCGCTGGCCACTGCACCCACCCGCACCACATGGCTGAACACGTGTACTCCGGCTGCCTGTTCCAGCAGTGCCTTGGCGATCGCACCCAGGGCCACGCGGGCGGCGGTCTCCCGGGCACTGGCGCGCTCCAGTACTGGCCGGGCGTCATCAAAGGCGTACTTCTGCATCCCCACCAGGTCCGCATGACCGGGCCGGGGACGGGTCAACGGTGCGTTGCGCGCCAGCTTGGCGAGAACCGCAGCGTCGACCGGGTCCGGCGACATCACCTGTTCCCACTTCGGCCACTCGGAGTTGCCGATCTGCACTGCGATGGGGCCACCCTGGGTCTGGCCGTGCCGGATCCCGCCGACCAGCGACACAACGTCGGCCTCGAACTTCTGCCTCGCTCCGCGGCCATACCCCAGGCGCCTGCGTGCAAGCGCGGCGCCGACATCGGCTGTGGTGACAGCGACCCCGGCGGGCATTCCCTCCAGGACTGCGGTCAACACCGGGCCGTGGGACTCCCCGGCCGTGATCCACCTGAGCATGTGCCAATCGTGGCACGCCCGGCTCACAAGTCGGCCGTTTCCCCCTCGCACACCGTGACTCGGACCTGCTTACTGGCCAGGGCCAGCCAGGCGCAGCCACTGCCGAGTGGGCTCACGTAAGTCACTCCGGCAGCGTCCGGGACGGACAGGTACAGCGTCTCCTTCTGCCCGTTCACGCGGGCTTCCAGCGAGTCGGCCGCGACCGAGACCACCTTGACCTGGGCGCTACCCTCCGGGACCGCATCTGCATCGTCCACGGGCTGCGGTGCGACGGGCTTGGGCGTGGCCTTCTTGCCACGGTCGGACTTGTCGTTGGACTTGCCGTTGGACTTGCCGTTGGAACCACTGTTACCGGGGTCCGCGAAGGTGCCCTTGGACGACGATCCGCCGGTGGTTCCCGAAGGGTTGGTGTCAGACGATCCGCTACTGGAGGTGCTCCTGTCGGCCTTCGACGCGCTGTCCGTGGTGCTGTCGGCCGACTGCGAAGGCTGGGCCAGCGGTTCGAATGGGTTGATCTGGCTGCCGCCAGAGGACGGTTCGAAATTGCCCTCGGCCTGTGTCTGTTCGATCTCCGCGCCCGGCGTCGCGGCCGCGCTGGGGGTCGCCTGCGGCACGGGAGCGGCTTCGGGCTCGCTGGAACCACCGGTTAAGAGCATGTAGAGGAAGACGAGCAGCGCAGCTCCCACCGCCACGGTGAGCATGACGACCGCCCGCTTGTTCTCCTGCACGAAGCTCCCCATGTCAGCCACCTCCCACACTGGCCGGTAGTTGCACGTCTTTGCTGTTCAGCACGAAGACCCGGGCGCTCATCGTGAACAGCAGCGGCTGCTTTGAGGTGTCATCCGAACGGGTGACGTCCAGGGTCGTGACCAGGAATGCCCGCTGCTGGTGTTCCAGTCGGCTGATCAGGCGCCTGATCGACGCGTAGTCACCCTGACCGCCCAGTGACAGGGGGACGAAGGCCAGGCCGGCGTCCTTGGGTGCGATCCCCTGCCCAAGATCGCTGGGGGTGGGTTCCGGAGCCTGGGTCGCGTCCGCGGTCGGACTGGCGGAGTCAGTGGCCGCCGGTGTCGGCTCCGGCACGGAGAACAGCGTGATCTGGCCCGGCTGCAGAGAGTCGAGTTCGACACCCTCGGCCCGCGCCTCGGCCTGGATCGTGCGCATCAGTACAGGCACGTTCACGTCCTTGGGGATCTTGGCGCGCAGCCGCATCAGGGCATCGATCTGATCCTGCAGATCCTTCTGCTGCTCGGCGAGCTGCGCTGTCTGTGCCCGAACCCGATCAGTTTGCTCCTGCGTGGTGACGGTGTCGGCCTCGGCCTGGGCAACGTTGCCGAAGACCGGCCGCAGCATCAGCGCCCAGCCCGCATAGGCGGCCAACAGCACGATGATCAGGCCACCGATCTGCCAGGTGCGGGGGTTGGTCTTCATGTCGTCTCCTCCACGAACCGCCCGGACAGCGTCTGGTCGGTCAGTTCGGCCGAGGACGTGAACGTGTAGGTGCCGGTCGTGGTGTCCCGCGACACCTCGGTCAGGATGACGTTCTGGTAGTCGGGCTGCGCGCGCAGGGCGGCGATCCAGGCGGACACGTCATTGAAGCTGACGGCCTCGCCCGCGAACGTGACGGTCGCAATGGGTAGGTCCTCCTGGGAGACAGAGGTGGATGACACCTGGGCGTCCTCGGATTCCCCGGTCACCAGCGACATGCTCTGCAGCGAGACGTGCGGCGGGACGATCGCACTGAGATCGGTCACCAGCCGCGCGACCTGCACTTCGTTACCCATGGCCAACGCCAACTCCGAGCGGGCGGCCCGAACGGCGGAGTAGACCGCGGGAACGTCTTTGTACTGCGCGCGCGCCTGCTCGGCATCCCGCAGTTCCGCCTGTGCCACGGCCAGGTTGTTCTGCGCGGTGCTCAACTGCATCTGCGCCAGCCCGTAGAAGACACCCAGCACCATGAGCACGATCAACAGCGCCAACCCCGTGCGGCGACGGGCGGTGGCGACTGCACGGCGCCGGCGCACGATCGGCGGGATCAGCGACGGGGTGGGGAAGGTGCTCTCCATGAACAGCACGTCCAGACCCGGCTCCTCAGGAACGGGACCCTGGTCGACATGCTCGGCGGCTTGCGCGCTCATGCTGCCGCCCCCAGTGCCAATCCGACCGCCGAGGTGGCCGAGGTGCTCGAGGCCAGTTCGCGACCCCGCACGCTCAGAGCCTTCGCGGGGTTCAGGAATTGGCCTGTCACGCTGGTCACGGGAACCCGCAGAACGCCGGAAAGAATCTGTGGGAGGCCCAGAGTGCTTGCCCCTCCGCCCACGACGTAGGCGCGAACGGTGCGGTGTCCGTCGCCAGTCGTGTAGAAGTCCACGGAGGTGCGGATGTCCGTGACGAGTTCGGCGACTGCCGCCCGCAGAGCCGTCTCGGTGAGTGCACGATCGGCCGGCGACATCTGCTCCCACATCTGCCACAGGCCGCACTTCCAGGTTTCCGCATCGGTCTCACTGATCTGGAGATGCTCGGCCAGGCCGGAGGTGATGTCGCGGCCGCCGCGGCTGAGGATACGGACGAATCGGGGCTGGCCGCCCTCGTGGATGCTGACGCTGGTCATCGCATGCCCGACGTCGATCACGGCTTCCGGTCCAGGTGCCAGCGAGTCACCGACTGCGGCCAACGTGGCCAGCGGGGTGAGCGTCACGTCGACGACCTGCAGGCCGCCGGCTTCGACCGCGTCCACCAGTTCCAGCACACCGGCCTCCGGCGCAGCCACGAGCAGGCCGAGAATTGTCTTGAGGCCTTGGCTGTCACCCCTCTGCTCATAGGGCATGAAGTCCAGAACGCATTCCTCGGCGGGCATCGGCAGCATGTCAGCCGCCAGCAATGGCAGCGCGGAGCGGAACTCCTTCTTCGGCACCCACGGCAGCTCCACCTCGCGGGCCACAGTGCGCTGGCTGACCAGGCCGAGCCGAACGCGCTTGTTGCCTGGTTTGGCCTGCCGCACGGCCTCCTTGACGGCGGCGGTGACGACAGCGCCATCGACGAGCTCGCCGTCGGACATGGCCCCTGGGGGTAGAGCAATCGCGGCGAGGTGCTCAAGGGTGCCGCCGGCGCGGCCGCGACTGATCGCCGCGACCCGCACGGCTGAGGTCCCCACCTCTAGCCCTACGGACGTCCTGCCCACGACAGCCTCCTAATGCTGCTATGTCGTTGGCATCGACAAGGTCGTTCTCGGGCTTGAGGCCCCAACCCCCTACCGGAGCAAACTCGTTGAACCGCGTCAGCTACAGCAGCTGGCCGTACCAGTCCGCGATGGGTTGCGCGACCGCCAGCGCCAGCACCGTGGCGGCAATCATGAACGGCCCGAACGGCAGCGCGCTCTTGCGTCCCGCTTTGCCGGCCACCATGGCCGCCACACCCACGATCGCGCCCAGTACGAATGCCCCGAAGCCACCCACGACCACGTAGGACCAGCCGTACCAGCCCAGCACCGTGCCCAGCGACAGCGCCAGTTTGACGTCCCCCCAGCCCATTCCGGCTGGGACCAGCGTCGCCAACAGGGCATAGGCGGCCGCCAAGGCCAGGCCCCCGAGCAGCGCCTGTCCGAAGCGAAGCCACTCCCCCTGCACTGCGGCCGTGACGGCGAAGCCGGCTACGACCACGGCATAGGTCGACAGCGTCAGGACGTTGGGCAGCCGTTTGTGATCCAGATCGATGAGGGCCAAGGCGATGCAGGCAGCGGTGAACCACAGCGCGAACGGCAGCAGCACTGACCATCCGACAAACGCCCCCGTGGCGGCGAATGCCAGGCCGGTGCCCAGTTCCACCAACGGGTACCGCACGGAGATGGGTGCGGCACAGTCCCGGCACTTCCCACGAAGCAGCAGCCAGGAAACCACTGGGATGTTGTCGTAGGCACGGATCGAGTGGCCGCAGGACGGGCAGTGTGACGGTGGCTGTGCCAGCGATTCACCCCGCGGCAGCCGCCAGATGACGACATTCAGGAACGACCCGATCAGCAGGCCGAACAAGCCCGATAGCAGCGCCACCACGGGCGTCAGCCTAGCCAGCGGAGAACGGTCAGCGGAGGATGCTGTGGATGCCGGGGAGTTCTGGTCATCGAGCTGCCACGCAATGGTCGTTGCACGACCGAAATCCGCGGCTCAGTACCGCGCCTGCAACTCACCGGTGACCTTCGCCCCCCAAGCAGCATTCGTCCACTGCGGGAAGTACGGCGGCGAGGCGAACTGCAGCCGGGAGTCATAGGAGTAGTCCTTGTCGAACCCGGTGCCCCCGGACGTCCCGACCGCACCACGCCACTTCTGGGCGATCGATCCTCGGACAGACAGCTTGCCGAGGTCGGTGCCCTTTTCGTAGTTCTGGACCCAGAAACTATGGGCCAGGGTCTGGATCGAGGCGTACACCCAACGGGTCCCGGAACTGCTGGTCACCCCTGGGAAGGTGATGTCGCTGTAACTACTTCCGTACGTCCGAGTGGTCGTCCAGGTGCACGTGATGGTGTTGTTGTTGGCGGGGCTGCCGCCGCTGGGCGTCGAGGCGATGTCGGTGCACTTGGTCCCGAGGCTGGTCGGGGACTTCACGGTCGTTGTGGGAGTCGAGGGCGTTCTTTCCGAGGAACTGCGTAACACCGGGTGGTAGATCACCACGCTGTTCGACGCGACCAGGCCCACCATGTCCGGACCGACCGCGGTGCTGCCCTTGGTGCTGCTGCTGATGGACAGGTCGTTGGTGACGATGACGTTGTTCTGGGCTGCGATGGTGACGCGGCCCTTGACCACACCCTCGATGTAGACATTGCCCAGGCCGCAGTCGAACGTGCTCGGGTGCACATCATTCACCGCGGTCTCGGCTGACGTTGCCGGGTTCGGGCTCATACTCGAGTCCAGCTGCCACGCGTTGCTGACACGCTTCCACTTCTTCGTCGTCGTGTATGTTGCCGTGTCCGGGTTGTAGTAACTGATGTCGCTGACCAGGCCGCTGCTGCCTGTGGGGATCACGTCGTTGCTCGTGCTGCCCGACGTCGTGCCGTTGACGATCTGCCCAGGGACACACCGCGCGGAGCCACCGGTCGCGGCCTGCACGTAGATCACCAAGTCGGTGGGCACCGGTACGGTCTGTTTGCCGGCGGGGTATTTCTGTCCGGTCGCCGGCACGAACTGGGCAGCGTTCCCGCAGTCAAGGCCCGCTGGTGAGTCGGGACCCTTCAGAGACTTGCCCGCACTGGTCGTGTTCCAGACCGTCATCGTGCCGTCGCTATTGAAGCGGATCCGGGTGTCGCCGTAGTAGTTGCAGCCGGGGAAGGTCGAGAACTTGTCGGAGTTGTCCGGCAAGTACAGCGGTAGCGCCGGCCGGGCCCCGGCGGTTCCGACATAGGGGCGGGCTGACGTGCCGGTCGTACGCCAGCATTTGGCGTCACCGGCCGCCTTACCCACGCCACTGGAGTCGGGAGTTCCGGCCGCCTCCGTACACCTCGAGTCGGCAACTTCGTAGCCCTTGAGGAACCGCGGCCGAGAACCGCCGGACGCCACCATCAGCGGGCTGTCGTTGAAGTGCACGTCGCCATCGAGGACGTCATTGCTGCCGAACTGGATCTCCTGACACGTACCGGAACTCGAGCGCGCACTGGTCTGCCACCAGTACTTCGCCAGGGTCGCGCCGCTCTTGCCGCACTCGTCGTACTTCGCCCCACCGGCCGCTTGGGACTTGCTGCCGCCTGGCGGGTAGGCCACGAGGTTCTGGGGGTCGGCGTCCTCGAAGTCGGTGTAGTACAGGAAGTCGGTCGAGCCGCCGCGCGCCACTCGCACCTGGATCGTGCGCGAGACGCCCTTCACCTTGCCGGTCGACTCGACCCAGACCGAGCCGTCCTTCCAGAAGTTGGCGGTGTTGACGTCGTAGTGGAACTTCCCCGCTTGCGGGTTACCCCCTTGCACGTCGACCCATCCCGCAGCGGTACTCGAGTTCCACCCGCAGGAGTTGGTCTCGGCCTTGGGCCCCTTCAATGCGACGTTCGAACAGTCGACAGTCTGGGCGTAGGCATCGTTGCGATTCAGTTTGGCGAGGTAATCGTCCACGCCCGCCTGGGCTGCCGCTAGAGCCGCTTGCCAGTGCTCGTCGCGGCTGGTCCGTGGCGCCACGTTGGCTGCGTAACTCAGCGCGGCTGCGACCACCACAGTGAGAATTGAGATCATCCCGAGCACCATGATCATGGCGACTCCACGCTCGTCTGTTCGCATTCGCATCTGTGGTCACCTCCTCAGGGAATCGCCGTGGGTGTCGGCTGGATCAGGGAATCCGCGTTGGGCAGGGTCACGCGGGCCGTGACCGTGGCGCTGCCCGCCGTGGTGCTGGGCCGCACGCGAAGCACCAGATCGATGCTGTCCACTGCCTTCAACTTGGACACGTCGGACTGCAAGGGTGGCGTGATCAGGGCGCCCGAGCGGTCGTAGTAGGTGAACAGGGCGCCTGCTTGAACGTTGCGGGCCAGCACGCGGGTGCGGACAGGGCAGGAGGGACCGGGTGTGCAGTACTGGTAGTTGAAGTCGCTGACGCTGTGGACGTTGGGCTTCTGCACGGTTTCCACGAGTTGGCCGTTGGTCAGGGTATACGTGACGCGCCTGGGTCCGCGGTCGGTGTTGCCGGAGGCGGGCAGAATGCCGTCGTTGTCGACGTTGGCGTAGAAGCGCACCATCGTGTCAGTGCCCTCGATGAACGCGGCGACATCGCATCCTGAGCATGTGGCCTGAATCTGCGACGGCAGGATCGCGGTGCGCAGGATCCGGGTCATTGCCTCGACCGCGACATTGGTCTGGCTCAGGCCGTCCAGGCGATGGGCATTCTGCGCCATCGTCCGCTGTGCCGTGATCAGACCTTGCGAGACGATGGCCAGAACCGTGCCGAGGATGCTCACCACGACGAGCATCTCGATGAGGGTGACGCCGTGGTCACCGCGAATTCTGCGCAGAATGCTCACGGTTCGGTCCCCTCAGGGACGTAGACGATGCCCGCGGCCGAGGTGCTCAGACCCGCGGTCAGCACGTCGGTGCCGGCCTTGAGTGTCCACTGCCCGTACGGCAAAGCGGTGCGAACCACGCCATTCGCATCCGTCTTTCCCAGCTGGTAGATCTGCGCCGGCGAGCACCCGGTCGCGTCCGCGATGACAGCCGTGACACTCACGTCAGCCCTGGGGTCGCCCTCGCTGTCGAGGAACGTTGCCTGGAGCGGTTTGAGTGGCACCTTCGCCGTGACTGTTCCTCCCGGACTCGCAATCACGGCCTTGGGCCGGGAACCACCCGTGGCGGCTGGGTCGTTGAGCGTGCACTTGCCCGCCCAGACCGAGTAGCCATCGGTGAACGGCCACAGCCCGGTCACCGAGGACGTCCCGCCGGGCAGTTCCTTGCGACCCATGTTGGGCAGACCCGGGTTGAACAAGACGATGGGCTGAACAGGAGTGGGTGCGGTGAAACTGGGACCGGGGTCGTCGGTGACCTCGTAGTTGAACTGGATAGTCGCCGCCCGGTCGTAACTGAACGGCACAACCTGGATCGTGCCCTGGCTGACCGTGGCCGGTTTGGATACCGATTGCTGTCCGTCAAAACTCACATACCCCGGCTCGTCGAGGGTGACCGTGTAGTTGCCCGTCGTATCCATGGCGAATACCGCGCAGCCGTCGGCGCCCGTGACCCGGGTCTGGCTTCCCCCCGGCCCGGTGATGTCGACCGGAACACTGTCGACACCCGTTCCAGCAGCGCCCTGCACCTTGGCCGCCACGAACCCCTTGATGGCGGCCAGGGTGCCCTTCGGCGGCGTCAGGATGGTGTTCGACTCCACGTCGCGAGTCACCGCGTGCTGCTTCCAGCTCACTTTGACGTTGACTGCCAGCGATGGGTAGGTAACGGCCGAACCACCGTCGCAAGGACTTGCTCCCGACCCTGCAGGCAGCCATTCCACAGTCCGCACCACGGTGTACTTGGTGCCGTCGAGGTTCAGTGGCTGGCCGGCCGTCTGCCCGGGCAACGGTGTGCCGTTCGTGACCTGACTGGTGGCGGCCACCGTCAAGGGCGCGCTCTTGGAGGAGCCGAACTGATTGCGCACGGTCTCGATCTCGCGGGCGGCAAGGTTTGCGGCCTGCACGCGGGACCGGTCGGTCTGAGTCACCGCCAGCGACAGTTGCAGTCCGTAGGCAAATGCGGAGGAGACCAGGCCGAGGATCGTGAGTGCGGCCATGAGCTCGATGATGGTGAACCCCGCGTCGGACTGCCGGCGGTCCCGCCGTCGGGCGCGCAGCAGCCGAATGATCACGTCTATTGGATCGGCGTAATGCGACAGTGTCTTAATCGTTATGGCATACGGAAAGGCCCCGGTTTCCCGGGGCCTTTCAGGGTGAGGGGTCAGATCACGGGGTCGCCACGCAAGCGCCCGTCTTGAGGCCGGCGGGGCTGGAGTAGCTCCACACGGCTCCACCGTTGGCCTTGGCTTCGAGGCAGTAGTCCGTCGATCCGTTGGCGGTGGCCGTGATCACCGCAGTGGTGCCGCCGTCGTAGTTGCTGCCTGGAGAGTACTTGAAGCCGACAGCCTGCAGATCAGCGATCTTGTTGGTGTACGAACCGGAGTCGGTCAGAACCGTCTCTTCGGCCGTGGCCGCGTTGCGGAGGTCCGCCTTGACCGCAGATTCCCAGCCCTTCTTGCGCTGGTTGAGGAACACGGGAATGGCGATGGCTGCCAGGATCCCGATGATGATGATCACGACGAGGAGTTCGATGAGGGTGAAGCCCTCTTCTTCTTTCCTTGCCTGGACGAGCCGCGTGAACATAACGATCTCCTTCGAACTGGGCTTATGCCCTTATTGCAATGACGTTGAGGAAATCGACAACGTAGGGACGGAATCTGAACGGCATTGGCAACCGTGCTGCTTCTGTCACCCGTTCGGCCCAATGAAGATCAGCTCTGGCGCGCTTTCGGGTGACAACACTGCTCCGGTCAGGTGCGCATCTCGTCGGTCAGGTGGTGCGTGAGGTTGTGGTAGTGCAACCACCAGTCCGGACGGTGGGCGGCAGGCCGGTGCTCGAGATGGGTTATCCCAGTGTGATGGGTCTCGATCGCGACCACACTCCACGGACCCTTCTCGAAGACGTACTCGAAGATCGCCTCGATCACGCCACCGTGCGCGACGGCCAGCACCCGGCGCTCGTCGGGCTCGGGTTCCTCGGCTCGGCCGCGGCGCACGGTAGGCACCAGTGTCTCCAGAAACCCGCCGACCCGGGAGCGGAACTGCAGCCAGGTCTCACCGGTTGCTGTCGTCGGCGTGTAGGGATCGAGCGTGCCCCATACCTCCGGGGTGAAGGGCTCGAACTCAAGGGCAGGAATCGGAGTCCCGTCGGCATGGCAAGTGCCGACCTCGCGCAGGCCGTCGTGATACTGCGGCCTCATGCCGATTGCTTCGCCGATGATCTCCGCCGTCTGCCGTGTCCGGGCGACCGTGCTGGCCACGAAGTCGGTGATGTGCAAGTGGCTTGCGATCCACTTGCCTGCGCGTCGTGCCTGCTCCTGACCCAAATCTGTCAGCGGGTCGTCGCGGTGCTCAATGGTGAGGTCGGCAAGATTGACGTGACTCTGGCCATGGCGGACGAGATACAGGTGCACCACCCCAGCCTAGTGAGCGGCGCCTTACATAGTGTTTGCCTTTGTTTGTGCGCGTTTGCGCGTGTTTGTCGTACGTGCGTTCTAGTGTTTGGGTATGGACCTTCCCCG
>ERZ724512.1529-NODE-1529-length-10785-cov-6.695806_pt1 | contig 10785 bp, 7 predicted proteins | sample MGYA00376045_ERZ724512 | MGnify/ENA primary metagenome ERZ724512 (study PRJEB28724, sample SAMN07190883) | activated sludge metagenome | isolation source: activated sludge of sewage treatment plant in Hong Hong | place: Hong Kong | collected 2016-03-17 ... | reverse complement strand
AGCACGGCCCGGCGTGACAGGCGGATCTTGCCCTCCGGGCTGACGTCGGTCACCATGACCATGATCTCATCGCCCATATGCACGGCATCCTCCACCTTCTGCAGGTGCTCGGAGGCCAACTGGGAGATGTGAACCATGCCGTCCTGGCCGGGCGTCAACTCGACGAAGACGCCGAAGTCAGTGATGCGCACGATCTTACCGGTGAAGACCTCGCCCGGCTCCGGGTCGTGCGACAGGGCATGGATGCGCTCCAGCGCCGCCTCAGCCTTCAACCCATCGACGCCGGCGACGAAGACCGTGCCGTCGTCCTGGATATCGACCGAAACCTCGAACTCCTCTTCCAGCCCGCGGATGGTTGCCCCACCCTTGCCGATGATGGCGCCGATCTTCTCCGGGTCAACCTTGATGGTCAGCATCCGCGGCGCGTAGGGGCTAAGCTCCTGGCGCGGCGCGGCGATGGTGGCCAACATGCTATCCAGAATCTGGAAGCGGCCGACGCGCGCCTGCTCCAGCGCCTTGGACATGATGTCCATGTCCAGGCCGCTGATCTTGATGTCCATCTGCAAGGCGGTGATGCCCTCGGTCGTGCCGGCGACCTTGAAGTCCATGTCGCCGAGATGATCCTCAAGCCCCTGGATATCGGTCAGGACGGCATACTTGTTGCCGTCGGTCACCAGGCCCATCGCTACGCCGGCAACCGGTCGCTTGATGGGCACGCCGCAGTCCATCAGCGCCAGACTGGAGGCGCAAACGCTGGCCTGGCTGGTGCTACCGTTGGACGACAGCACTTCGGAGACGACGCGGATGGTGTAGGGGAACTCCTCTTCCGAGGGGATCATCGGCAGCAGGGCGTTCTCGGCCAGCGCGCCGTGGCCGATCTCGCGGCGGCGCGGGCCACGCATGGGCCACGTCTCGCCGGTGGAGAAGGGCGGGAAGTTGTAGTGGTGCATGTAGCGGCGGCTGTCTTCGGGCGACAGGCCGTCGAGCTTCTGCGCTTCGCGGGGCGTGCCCAGGGCGACGATGGACAGCACTTGCGTCTGGCCGCGCTGGAACAGGCCGGAGCCGTGGGCGCGCGGGCTGAGGCCCACCTCGGACGACAGCGGCCGGATAGTGGTATAGTCGCGGCCGTCCGGGCGGATGCCTTCGTAGAGGATGCGATGGCGCACGGCCTTCTTGATCTCGTCGGCGAAGACCTCGCGCACGGCCTTGGGGTCGGTGGTCTCGTCGTCGGCCAGGAAGCTATCGACCACTTCGTCGCGCAGGGCGTCGAGAGCCTCGTTGCGATCCTCGCGCTCCGTCGTCGTGGCGATGACGTCGGCGATGCGTCCGCCGATGCGCCCCTTGGTGGCCTCGGCCAGCGCTGCGTCCGGCGCGGCGATGGTCGGCTCGCGCTTCACCTTGCCCACGGCGGCGCGCATCTCCTCCAGCAGGGTAATGATCGGTTGCAGCGCCTCGTGGCCAAAGGCCAGGGCGCGAACCATTGTCTCTTCGGGCACTTCGTTGGCCGACGCCTCGACCATGATAATCGCGTCACGCGAGCCGGCCATGCGCAGGTCGAGCTGGCTTTCGGCCATCTCCTCGACGGTCGGGTCAACGACGAATTGGCCGTCGATGTAGCCGACGCGCACCGCGCCGATCGGCCCGTTCCAGGGCACGTCAGAGATGGTCAGGGCCGCACTGGCGGCGTTGACCGACATGATGTCCAGCAGGTGAATGCTGTCAGACGACAGAGTGGTGACGATGACCTGAACTTCGTTGCGCATGCCGTCCGGGAACAACGGCCGCAGCGGCCGGTCGGTCAGGCGGCTGGTCAGCACGGCCTCGGTGGTCGGCTTGCCCTCGCGGCGGAAGAAGCCGCCGGGAATGCGGCCCGCGGCGTACATCTTCTCTTCGAAGTCGACACTGAGTGGGAAGAAGTCCAGCCCTTCGCGGATGTTCTTCGACATTGTGGCCGTGGCCAGCAGCAGCGACTCGCCGACTTGCAGGGTGACGGCCGCGCCGGCCTGCTCGGCCAGCTTGCCCGTGGCGATGGTGAGCTTGTGGCGGCCCACCGTGGTTGAAAATACAGATTCCGAATTCATTCTACTTTCCTTCATGAGGACACGGGCCGACATCCAGTCCGCCCATACACAGGGAACGAGCACCGGCGCTCAGGCAACCGGCAACGACAAACGGGCCGTCGCAGAGACGGCCGCTTTTCGTGCGGATGCGCTGTCGGTCGTAACGACTATCGATGTTCGATCCCGATTCCAAATACGGGGAGCAGAACGGGGTTAGGGACTGGGGATTGGCTCCTACCGCCACCGATTGGGGTAAGCGACAATACCCAATTCCTAAACCCTGCCGATTGTCTGCTCCTAAGAAAAGGGCGAAGAACCCTTCGCCCTTCTCAACCAATTCCTAGATTTAGCGACGCAGACCCAGCCGGCCAAGGATGGTGCGGTAGCGGTCGGGGTGTTCCTTGCGCAAATAGGCCAACATGCGGCGGCGCTTGCCAACCAGCTTCAGCAGCCCGCGGCGCGAGCTTTCATCGTGCTTGTGGGTATTCAGGTGTTCCTGCAACTGGCGGATGCGCTTATCCATCAGCGCGATCTGCACCTCCGGCGAACCAGTGTCGCCGTCGTGCGTCGCAAAGTTGTCGATCAACTCGGCTTTCTCTGCCACAGTCAAGGGCATGTCAATTATCCTCCGTACTTCTGTGTGTTTGTAAGCAGCCGGAAGGCCGTCGTGCCGATTAACGTCGCACCTTCCCGCCAAGGAAGTATTATAACGAGTGTAGGTAGAATGGCAAGGACGCGGCGGCGGTGTTGGCGAATGCTTAGGTTGCGGCTGGCGTTCGGCCGCCGGCATCTTCGTCACGCTACCAAAATCTCCGCCATCACCCCCGCCTCCGCCAACATCTCCCCAATCTCCGCCCGATAGTTGGCGTTCATGATGATGACGAAGTCGGGCCGCAACGCAGGCAGGTCGGCCGGGGCGACGATGCGCTGGCCCGTGCCGGCGACGTACTTGCCCTGCTTGCGCGGGTTGATGTCGACGACGGCGACGATTTCCTCGCCCGCGCCGGTGGCGTTCAGGAAGGTCACGCCCTTGGAGCCGGCCCCCCAGACCACGCCACGCTGCCCGGCGGCGGCCAGGGCGCGCAGCCGCGCCCGCCACTCGTCGCGCTTGGCGGCGTAGTTGGCGGCGAAAGCGCGGGCGTCGGCCGTCAGCGCCAGCAAATCCTCCGCGCCGATGGCGGCGCGGCCGTCCGGCGTGTGGCCGTTGTCGCCGGCAGCGTCGGCCGCCTGCTCGCCGCCGGCCGGCGTCGCCTCGATGGTCAGGAACTGCCCGCCGAAGACCTCGTTGACCGCCAGCACGCGGAAGCCATGCAGCCGGAACAGGTGGGCCAGCGACGACGGGCTGTAGTAGGAGCAGTGCTCATAGATGACATCCCAGATGCCGCCGCGCCGCAGCGTCCACAGGGCGTTGGGCACTTCGAAGAAGACGACCGACTGCTGCTCCCCCACCGCGCGCCGCACCTGCGCCAGGAAGGCATCGGGGTCTTCGATGTGCTCCAGCACGTGGCGGCAGACGATCAGGTCGGCGCGTTGGTCGATGTACTTCTCGGTGTAGAAGTCCTCCACAAAAGTGACGTTGGGCGCGGTGTAGCCCGGTTCGGGCACGTAGCTGGGGTCGTAGCCCCAGCCGCGGTTGCCGCTCATGGCGCAGAGCATGATCAGGAAGTCGCCCTTGCCCGCGCCGATCTCGACGATGTCCTTGCCGTAGAGGTCGTACTTCGCGATCAGGCCGTTGGCCAGGGCTGTGGCGTATTCCTGGAAGTGGGGCGAGAAGTGCAGCGAGTTCTCGTACTCCTGGGTGTACTCCATCAGCGCGGCGTCGAAGGCCGGGTTGTAGGTGTGGCCGCAGGCGGGCAGGTAGGTCAGGTGAATGTCGCCGCGGGGCGCGCTCAGGGCCGCCGCGCGCGTCGGCCAGAGCACGTTGCAGTGTACGGGCACGTTGTCCATGTCGATGAGCGGGATGCTCTCGGATTGGGGGCAAACTGGGTGGGTCATCGGTCGTTCCGTTGGTGGTCTGGCGTCGGGCGGGGGCCGCGTCCTGGCCCCCGCCGCGCGTGTTGTTGGGTTGTGGCTGCGCTCCTCTTCCGGCGGGCAGGACCGACGGCCGCTAGAGCGTCAGAATCTCCGGCGACAGGCCCAGCGCGTTCAGGTCGGCGGTGATCTCGTCCCGGTAGACCGGGTTCATGATGACGACGACGTCGGGCCGGTAGTCGCGCAGGAAGGCCGGGGCGACGATCTCCTGGCCCGTGCCGGCCATGAATGTGCCCGTCTTGATGGGGTTGATGTCCACGGCGTAGGCGACATCGGCCGCCGCCTCGCCTAGCGTCGTCAGGAAGGCCACGCCCTTGGAGCCGCCGCCCCACAGGACGACGCGCCGGCCCGCGGCCCGCCACTCCGTCAGCAGCGTTCGCCACCGGGCGCGCCCGGCCTCGTAGTGCTCGACGAAGGTGGCCACCATCGCCTGCGTCTCGGCCGGGCTTTCCTCGCCGGGCAGGGGCGCGGCCGTCGGCTGGCCAACGGCCGGCCGGGCCTCGATCATCAGGTATTGATTGTCGTAGGCCGTCCACAGGTCGCGCACCTCGAAGCCCGCCCGGCGGAACAGCCGCGCCAGCGAACCCTTGGTGAAGTAGGAGCAGTGCTCGTAGTAGACATCCCAGAAAGCCACGTCGCAGAGGACGTACTCGGCGTTGGGAATCTGGAAGAAGACGACAGTGTCGCCGCGGTCGCCGATGGAGCGGCGAACGGTGGTCATGAACTCGCCCACGGCGGGGATGTGCTCCAGTGTCATCTTGCAGCAGATGAAGTCGGCGTGGTAGCCGGTGTACTTCTCGCCGTAGAAGTCGGCGATGAAGGTCAGCCGGTCGGCGGCGGGGCTGGGGTGGCGGCCGGGCACGTAGGCCGGGTCGAAGCCGACGCCGCGGTTGTCGCCCATCTCGGCCAGCATGGTTATGAAGTCGCCCTTGTCGCAGCCGATCTCGATGATGTCCTTGCCGCGCAGGTCGTAGCGGTCGATGAGGTCCTGGGCCAGGGCGCGGTGGAACTTGTTGAACGTCGGCGAGTAGCCCTGCGTGGCCTCATAGGCGGCGGTGTACTGCGTCAGGGCCTCATTGAAGGCCGTGTTGGCGATGAAGCCGCAGGCCGGGCAGACGCCCAGAGCGATATCGCCGCGCTGGAAGCCGACCGCCTCGGCCCGCGTGCCGACCAGCAGCACGCTGTTGACCGGGACATTGGCGACTTCGTAGAAAATGGACATGCCCGCGTGCCCGCAACTGGGGCAGGGGTGTGAAATGGACTGCATTGTCGAACCTCTCAATCAGGGCTGAAGGATGATGGATGAAGGATGAGGGATGAGGGATGAAGGTTGCCTTCATCCCTCATCCTTCATCCTTCATCCATCAGTCTTAATCTTCGCCCAATTTCAGCACCGCCATAAACGCCTCTTGCGGCACTTCGACGTTGCCGATCATCTTCATGCGCTTCTTACCCTTCTTCTGCTTCTCCAGCAGCTTTTTCTTCCGGGTAATGTCGCCTCCATAGCATTTTGCCAGCACATCCTTGCGTAGTGCCTTAACGTTGGCCCGGCTGATGACGCGCTTGCTCGTCGCCGCCTGGATGGGCACTTCGAAGAGTTGGCGAGGGATGAGGTCTTTCAATTCGGAGACGAGCCGCTGGCCACGGTGGTAGGCGTCGTCAGCGTGGACGATCATCGCCAGCGCGTCCACCGGCTGCTTGGCCACCAACACCTCCAGCTTGACCAGATCGGAGGCGCGATAGCCGTCGAACTCGTAGTCCATCGAGGCATAGCCGCGCGTGCTGCTCTTCAGCTTGTCGTAGAAATCGACGATCATCTCCGCCAGCGGCAGGTAGTAGTGCAACACAACGCGGCCGGGCGCGGGGTGCTCCTGCTTGATGAACTCGCCGCGCCGCTTGCGAGCCAGGTCCATGACCACGCCGTAGAACTCCTCCGGGGCAAAGATTTGCACGTGCATCCACGGCTCGCGGATTTCGGCGATTGTCGATTCGTCGGGCAGGTCGGCCGGGCTTTCGATGAAGCGCACCTCGCCGGTGTTGAGCATGACGACTTCATACTCCACGCTCGGCGCGGTGGCCACCAGGTCGAGGTCATACTCGCGCTCCAGCCGCTCCTGGATAATCTCCATGTGGAACAGACCCAGAAAGCCACAGCGAAAGCCGAAGTTGAGCGCGTTGGAGGTCTCCGGCTCGAAGACGAGGGAGGCATCGTTGAGCTGGAGCCGCTCCAGGGCCTCCTTCAGCAGCGGGTAGTCCTCGCCCTCGCTGGGGTAGAGACCGGCATAGACCATCGGCTTGACCTGCTTGTAGCCGTGCAGCGGCTCGGCCGCCGGCTTGTCACGCAGGGTGATGGTGTCGCCAACGCGGCACTCGCGCACTGTCTTCAGGCCAGTGGCGATGTAGCCGACCTCGCCCGCGCCCAGTTCCTCGGCCGGAACCATGCCGGGGCTGAAGATGCCGATCTCAATCGGCTCGACGCTGACGTCGTTGGACATCATCTTGACGGCCTGGCGGTGGCGCACCGAACCCTCGAAGACGCGCACGTAGGCGATGACGCCCTTGTAGCTGTCGTAGTGGGAGTCGAAGACCAGGGCGCGAAAAGGCGCGTCGCGGTCGCCCGCCGGCGGCGGGATCTTGCGGACGACAGCCTCCAGCACGGCGTCGATGTTCGTGCCCATCTTGGCGCTGATGGGGATGACGTCCTCGGCCGGGAAGCCGGTGACGTTCTCGATCTCTTCGGCCACATCTTCCGGGGAGGCGGCGGGCAGGTCGATCTTGTTGACGACCGGCAGCAGCTCCAGGTCAGCTTCGACGGCCATATAGAGATTGGCCAGCGTTTGCGCTTCGATGCCCTGCGTGGCGTCCACGACGAGGATGGCCCCCTCACAGCTTTGCAGCGCCCGGCTGACCTCATAGGCGAAGTCCACGTGGCCGGGCGTGTCGATGAGGTTCATCTCGTAGGTCTCGCCGTCCCGGGCGCGATAGTTCATGCGCACGGCCGAGGCCTTGATGGTGACGCCTTTCTCGCGCTCGATGTCCATGCTGTCGAGCACTTGCTCCTGCATCTCGCGGTCGGAAATAGTGCCCGTCGCCTGCAGAAGCCGGTCGGCCAAGGTGGATTTGCCGTGGTCGATGTGGGCGATGATACAGAAATTACGGATTCGACTTTGCTCCATGGGCGCAAGTATAGCAGAATGGGCCGGTGCAGACAGCGCTGCCCACGAGAACGCCCATGAGCCTTAACCACGACCCCAACCCCACCCCGCCGACACCCGATCCCACCTTCCACGTCGTCACGCCGGCCGACCGCGACCCGGTGACCGTCCAGGCGCTGCGCCGGCTGCCCGTGCGCGAGTTGCCGCAGAGCTTCATCGTCAGCACCGGCCACGGCACAAGCGGGCCGTTCGCCTTCGCCGGCGTCACGCTGCGCGACGTGATTGAAGCGGTTGCGCCGGGGGAGTGGGCGGCGGCCGAGATCGTCAGCGCCGACGGCTTCGCCACGCGCGTGACGGCCAACGAGTGGCTGGCCGAGACGGCGCGACCCATTCTGCTGGCCTATGAGATCGATGGCCGCCCCATGAGCCGCGAAGAAGGCTTGGTGCGCCTGATCGTGCCCACGGAGACGGACGAGGCCCTGCGACAGGTGAAGTGGATCAGCGAGATACGCCTGCTGTAGGGCGGGTTGGCAACCCGCCTCTACGTCCAAACTCCCGAACTTACTTGAATACGTCTTCTATGAGGCGTTCAATCGAGTCCGTTGACTCGCCAGACGCTCGCAACCAGGCCAGATACTCCACGTTGCCGTCCGTGCCCTGGATTGAGGAGGGCGTCAGCCCGGCCACGCCCCAGCCGTTGCCGGCCGCCCAGCCGAGGACATCTTCCAGCACCCGCCGCCGCACGGCCGCGTCGCGGACGATGCCGCCCTTACCGACCGACTCCGGCCCGGCCTCGAACTGCGGCTTGATGAGGGCGACGACGTCGTCCGCCGGAGCCAACCAGCGGGCGACGGCCGGCAGGATGAGGCGCAGGGAGATGAAGGACACGTCGATGACCACCAGATCGACCGGCTCCGGCAGCGATTCCAGATAGCGGGCGTTCGTCCGCTCCAACACGACGACGCGCGGGTCCTGGCGCAGCTTCCACTCCAGTTGCCCCTGGCCGACGTCAATGGCGTAGACGCGCGCCGCGCCGCGTTGCAGAAGCACGTCGGTGAAGCCGCCGGTACAGGCGCCCACGTCGGCGCAGACGCGCCCGGCCGCGGCCACGCCAAAGGCATCGAGCGCCCCGGCCAGCTTGAAGCCGCCGCGGCTGACGTAGGGCATGGGCGCGGCCACTTCGATAGCCGCGTCGATGGGCACGGGCGTGCCGGCCTTATCGACCCGCTCGCCGTTGACGCGCACCTCGCCGGCCATGATCGCCGCCCGCGCTCGCGCCCGCGTCTCGATCAGGCCGCGGTCAACCAGGAGCTTATCGAGTCGTTCCTTGCCCTTGCTCATCGCGGTTGTCGGGTCAGGCCGGCGCGACCTCGGCCAGCAGGCGCGCTTCCCAGTCGGCCAGCGCATCGGCCAGGGACTGGCGCAGGGAGATCGTCGGCCGCCAACCCGTGTCGGCGGCGATTTTGGCGTTGCTGCCGTAGAGGCAGGGCGTATCCGACGGGTTGAGGCGGGCGGCGTCGGTCTGCACGTCCACGCTCACGCCGGCCAGGTCGATGAGCGTCTCCAGCAGCTGACGCACGCTGACGGAGCGGCCGGAGCAGATGAGGTAGGCCTCGCCCGGCCGCCCGACCTCGGCCAGGCGCAGGTAGGCGGCGGCTACGTCGCGCACGTCGGTGAAGTCGCGCTCCGGGGCCAGATTGCCAACGCGCATGACCGCATCCTGCCGGCCCAGACGGATGGCCGCCAGTTGGGCGGCGAAGTCGGGCACAACGAAGCCGCGCGCCTGTCGCGGGCCAATGTGGTTGAACGGTCGCGCTTCAACGACCGGCAGGCCGTAGCGCTCCCAGTAGACGTGGGCCAACTCCCCGGCGGCCAGCTTGCTGACGCCATAGGGGTGGCGCGGCCGGGCGATGGTCTCCTCGGTCAGCGGCATGGCCTCGCGCCCCAGCACGCCGTAGATCTCGGCGCTGGTGACAATGACCACGCGCGGCCGGCCGAACGTCGCCGCCGCCCGCAGGATGTTGGCCGTGCCGCCGGCGTTGACGGCCATCGTCAGCGCCGGGTCGTCCCAGGAGCGCGCCGGGTAGGCCTGCCCGGCCAGGTGGAAGACAATATCCGGCCGCGCCTCGGCCAGCGCGGCGATCATCGCCGCCGGGTCAAGCAGATCGCCATCGACGGGCCGGATGCGTGGGTGGGCGGGCAACTCCTGATGACTGGTGGCGGCGTGGACGAGCGCGGCAACTTCATGGCCGTCGGCCAGCAAGCGATCGACAAGATGTGAACCGGCGAAACCGGTCGCCCCGGTGATGAAGACGCGCATACTTTCTCCCAGGCTCCGCGCGGCATTGACGGAGGTGATTGGCTCATTATAGCCCCCTTAACTGAATGGCAGTATTAAGCGACGACTGAAGAATGGCACAGCGATTATGAGCCGCCGGCCAACGCGCTTGGAAGGCAGCCGATCGGCTTTATAATGGCCTGCGGCATGTTCAAGTACTCTTTTTTTCCTCCCCGGCGCATGGCTCTGCGGGCGGGGCTGTGCCTGGCGGCCGTGGCCGCGCTGGTGCTGAGCATCCGACCGCCCGCGCCGGCGGAGATCGCCTTCGGCCCGCGGCAGGAAGTCCACACCACCACCCCCATCCTCGGCGTCCACACCCGCCTGACCGACGAGGTCGAGCCGTGGAAAATCCAGTACACGCTGCGCCTGGTGCGCCAGATGGGCGCGCCGTGGATCGTCGAGTTCTTTCCCTGGGCCTACTACCAGGCCGAGGACGGCAGCGTCGCCTGGGATCACCCCGACCAGGTCGTTGGTCACGCCGAGGCCAACGGGCTGCGCGTCATCGCCCGGCTGGGCTACACGCCGGAGTGGGCGCGCCCGCCGGACACACCCCTGACCTACCTCGACGCCGGCGCCTACGATGACTTCGCCGCCTTCGCCGCCGCCTTTGCCGCCCGCTACCGCGGCCGGGTGGCCGCCATCATCGTCGGCAACGAGCCGAACCTGAGCTTCGAGTGGGGCTATCGGGCCACGACGCCGGAGGATTATGTCGAGTTGCTGCGCGCCGTCTACCCGGCGGTCAAGGCGGCCAACCCCGACATGCTCGTCCTGGCCGGGGCGCTGGCCCCCAATTTGGAGCCGGCCGGCTCGCCCTGGGCCATGAACGACCTCGACTATCTGCGCGGCATGTATGCCGCCGGCGCGGCCGGCCTGTTCGACGGGCTGGCGGCCCACGCCTACGGTCTGACCTTCCCGGCCGACGCCGAGCCGGAGCCGGAGCTACTCAACTTCCGCCGCGTCGAGTTGCTGCGCGACATCATGGTCGCCAACGGCGACGCGGCCACGCCCATCTACATCACCGAGTCGGGCTGGAACGACCACCCGCGCTGGACAATGGCCGTGCGGCCGGCCCAGCGCATCCAGTACACGCTGGACGCCCTCGATTACGCCGCCGCGCACTGGCCCTACGTGAAGCTTGTCGCCCTGTGGGCCTTCCGCTACCCCGCGCCGACGCGCAGCTATCCCGACTACTTCACCCTGG
>ERZ724512.1521-NODE-1521-length-10807-cov-5.019066_pt1 | contig 10807 bp, 9 predicted proteins | sample MGYA00376045_ERZ724512 | MGnify/ENA primary metagenome ERZ724512 (study PRJEB28724, sample SAMN07190883) | activated sludge metagenome | isolation source: activated sludge of sewage treatment plant in Hong Hong | place: Hong Kong | collected 2016-03-17 ... | reverse complement strand
CCTCGATCGCCCGGGGGAACTCGTCGAGCGCGCTCAGGTGGAACCGTGCCCGGTACAGACCCAGTCGCCAGCGGATGATCACGAGCAAAGCCAGCCCGAGGATGTCGAGGGCGAACGCAGGCGGGTGCCAGAGGAACACAGCAGTGGCCATAGTGATGACATCCACCGCGGCGAGTGAGAAAGTCTGCCGCCGTGCGGTCAGGTGGAAACGCTGTCTCAACGGCATCACGCTGACTGTCGCTGTGCCCATGGCGCTGTCCCTTCTCTCTGGTCTCTTCGGCGATCCGGATCGCTCAGGCGTCATTCGCCCAAGCGACTGAAACTGCCGTCACAGGCTGCATCGGCGTCAGAGGACGGATGCTTTATGACTCCAAAGGGGTGATCACCGGATCGGGTGGTTCTTTCCCGTATCCCGACGTTCATGGCTTCAGCCGTGCTCAGATACCCACCGTTTCATAATACTTCTGAGGAGTTCCCTGCGCGAGCGCGGCAGTCCGCGGCCGATGAGCAGTTGAGAACCGCGAACACGGGCTTCACGCTTCCGTCAGCACGCACCACCCCGAATCCGTTCATGTGGGGGTTTGCATCCGTGAAGTCCCGATCTCGATAGATGAACGCGGCCTGGATCTGCGGGAACTGACTGAACGTGGCGAGCATCGCAGCTGTGTGTTTCGCCTGCTCCTCCTCGTCAACACCCCTTTGCCACCGCTGCATCCCCCGAAAGTCAGCGTGAGTCGACCACCCGAACTCCGTGACCCAGACTGGAGTCTCCGTCAGTCCGTGCCGATCCAGGAAGGCCACGAATCGTGCGATGTTGCAGCCGGTTCGCGCCTGGTCAGCGCACTCCTCGGTGCTCATGTCGCCGACCACGGGATAGGGATGCGCACCGATCGCATCGAATCCGTCCTCGTCTGTGGCCGCGATGAAGCCCCGGTACCAGGAGAGATCAAGCCCTGTGGGGGCAGCTGTCACCACGGTGAGGTCGGGGCGGACGTCCTTGACCGCCGGATACGTGACGGCGAGCAGTCGTGCGTACACAGCGGGATCCGGATCTGCGAAGAACTCGGGCAGATTGGGTTCGTTCCACACCTGGAGGGCCGCGATCTCGGACGGCCAGCGCTCGACGAGCCACCGCGCCGCCTGGGCGTAGTCCTGCGGATCGCCTGGGACCGCGCTTTGCTCGGGCCCACCCGAGGACCAGGCCGGCGCCCACCAGAACATCACCAAAGCCTTGAGCCCACGATTGGCAATCTCCTTGAGCCGGGAGTCCAGAGCGGCCACCGCCTCCGAATCGAATGCCGTTCTGCCTTGTGGTTGAAGGTCCTTCCATGCGACGTCCATGCGAACCCAGCCGACGCCCGAGGCTGCAATCTGGTCGAGAATTCGGATGCGGTCGGCCTCGTCTCGACTCGTCCACATGCCGTGATAGGTCACACCACGGATCGGGACCGAATCCAATGGTGCTCTCGGCTCGGTCGCAGGATTCACGGAAGTGGATCCGCACCCCGCAAGGACCAAGGACACGACCAGGATCCCGACACTGGCAAAGCGCATACAACTACCCTTGCAGCCCGGACTCCCCCACACGCGCGAACCGACCGAAAACAAGACCAGGCTCTCCGGAAACCGGGTTCGGGACAAATGCACGATCCCAGGTGATCCTGCCTCCGGTGCGTGGAGGAGGTCCCGTCATGCACCATTGCGGTCAGCACCTGTATCACCCGAACAGCCCCGATAACCCGGTTTCCTTCAAGGGTCCCCACGCCACGGACGAAGTGGCAGGCATGAGTGCGAAGCGGAGCGGGCAAGCGCTGATCGTCGCGTTGGTCCTGTTGCTTATCGGTGCGATCTTCCCGGCGTCCGCCCAGGCCAAGCCCCGACCTATCGGGACGTCCATCACCGGGGAGGAGACGGGCCTCGCGATGCCCGTCGCCACCCTGGCCGCGCCTTCCAAGAAGCGTCGCCCGACGCCGAAGCCGACCCCGACCCCGACCCCGACTCCGACCCCGACTCCGACCCCGACCCCAACACCCACCCCCACACCCACACCCACAACATCTGGTGGCCTTCCTCAGTTCGGGACGCAGTTCCACGGCATGTGGGGCTCTTACACGGACAGCCAGCGCGCCATGGTGCTGGACACTCTCAAACGCAACGGGGTCACCACCGTCCGACTCGACGTGTCATGGGCAATGCTGCAGCCCTCCGGCCCGACTTTCGACTCGTGGGGCACGACCTTCGTGGAGAAGGTACTGAAGATGATCACCGACCGAGGGATGCAGCCGATGGTGATGATCTGGATGACCCCGCAGTGGGTCACAGGTTCGACCGACACCCTGGTCCCTCCGAAGACCACCACTCAATTGACCCAATGGCAGACATTCCTGCAGCAGGCAGCGTCCCGGTTCCCACAGGTGACGAACTGGGAGGTCTGGAACGAGCCCAACTCCAACGACTTCATGCGCGGCAACGACCCCGTCGTGTACGCCCGCCTGTTGTCCGCGGCGTATTCGGGGCTCAAGGCCGGGAACCCGAACTCTCGCGTCATCTTCGGCGGAACCCAGTACGTGGACACCCCGTGGATCAAGAATGCGCTGGCTGCAGGGGCTGCAGGCCGATACGACATCATGGGCGTGCACCCCTACATGGCGGTCGGCAATCTCAGCCCCGATGCCCCGGACACGGACGGTATCTGGCGGATGCGTCACCTTCCGACCCTTCGCACCGCGATGCTCGCGGTGGGAGACGATAAGCCGATCTGGTTCACCGAGTTCGGATGGCGCGCTGGATCCGTGGGGACGGCCAATTGGCAACTGGGAGTCAGTCCGAGTACGCAAGCCCAGTACCTGGCAAAGACTCTGAACATCATCAAGAACGAGTGGCCCTACGTCACCCGCGTCTACTGGTACCGCGAACTTGGCACCGGCAACGACCCCGAATCCTCGGGCTACGGGCTAGTCCTTCCCAACGGATCAGCGCAGCCAGCGCTCACACAGATCCCGGGGATCTACGCCACACGATGACCCCTCCGCGCGCCCCTCACGCGTCTGCGTGGGGAGTCCGCAACCGGGCCGCAAAGATCCCGACGACCAGTGCCACCCCAGCCGCCAGGACGAGTGACAGCAGATAGAGCAACTTCTTCGATACACCCGCCGGCGACTCGGGCAGATCGGCGTTGGAGACCGCGGTGGCCGCGAGGTACGGATCCTTCTTGCCCTGTGCGACAACCTGGTCCACCAGGGCCTGATTTGCAACTTGCGCTTGCAGAGCGTCAGGCAATTCGGTGGTGATCTGCATGGTGAGGGTCAGGGGCGGGATCTCGGCATCAAGTCCGCCGCGCAACTCGCCTGGACTCACGCCGGCAGCATTGGCGGCCGCATCGACGACCGTTTGCGATGCTACGAACTCCGGGTACGTCTGAACGAGCAACGACACCAGGTCCCTGCCATCCGCCCTGTCCGGTTCGGGTTGGAACGCCACCACGGACGTTGAGGCATAACGCACCGGAATCGACGCCACGTACCACACCAGGGCACCTCCGACGAGAACGAAGGTCGCCAAGATGGCTGGCCACTGCCTCATCACGTCTCTTGCGCTCAAGCGCCGGTCGTGTTGAGCGTTCAGATCCTGGGCCACGCCATTGAGCCTAACGCGCAGGCCCAAGGGATCCCCTGTCCATCTGCTTGCGCCGCCCGGGTGAACAGTCCAAGCCCTATCACCCGATCGGGGTAAGCCGTTGGGTCATCTTCAAGCCGATCACCCATGCCGTCGATTCCACAGACATGGGCACCAACGCGCACAAGACGACCATCCTGGTCACCTTGATGCTCGCTCTCGTCGTCGCCCTCTTCGCAGCCCCTGCTCAGGCCGCCTCCCGCGATCCCAAGGTCAAGGGGAGCGGTGCCGGATTCTCCGCGACGGAGGGGCCCTCAAGCGCGCGGACCACAGCCACAGGTGGTGCGCTTCCCGAGTTCGGCACGCAGTTCCACGGCATGTGGTCCTCATACACCGACTCGCAGCGCGCCATGGTCCTCGACGTCCTCAAGGCCAACGGCGTGACGACCGTCCGCTTGGACGTGTCGTGGGCCATGCTCTCGCCGGATGGACCCACCTGGAACGCGGCCGGGACTCAAAAGGTCGCCCGGGTGATCGACATGATCACCGACCGCGGTCTGGCGCCCATGGTCATGATCTGGATGACCCCCTCGTGGGTGACGGGCTCCACCGACGAGCGGGTGGCACCCTCAAGCCCCTCCGAGCTGCGTCATTGGCAGAACTTCACGCAGGAACTCGCTGCGCGGTTCCCGCAGGTGCGCGATTGGGAGATCTGGAATGAGCCCAACAGCGATGACTTCATGCGTGGGGCGGACGCGACCGTATACGCCAAGCTCCTGGATGCTGCCTACAAAGGCATCAAGTCGGGCAATCCCGCGGCGCGCGTGATCTTCGGCGGAACCCAGTACGTCGACACCCCCTGGATCGTGTCGGCGCTCAAAGCGGGAGCCCAGGGCAGGTACGACATCATGGGCGTGCACCCGTACATGGCGGTCGGCGACCTGCCCCCCACGAGCCCGGACACCGACGGCATCTGGCGCATGAGTCACCTCCCGACCCTGCGTGAGGCCATGCTGAAGTTCGGCGATGACAAGCCGATATGGTTCACCGAGTTCGGATGGCGCGTCGGTTCGGTTGGCACTGAGAACGGCGAGCTGGGCGTCAGCGAATCGACACAGGCAAAGTACCTCGCAGAGACATTGAGGCTCGTCAGCACCAGGTACTCCTACGTGACCCGCGTCTTCTGGTACCGGGACCTGGCCGACAACAACAGTTCGACATCCAGCGGCTACGGGCTCGTCCAGCCGAACGGCACCCCCAAGCCCGCGCTGTCGCAGATCCCGGCCCTGTACTCATCGGTCTGACAACACCACCAACAGAATGAGCAGAGGCGTTGTGCCGTGGCTGGTCAGGAGTCCAGTGCCGCGCCCCTGATCGTCCACCCCACCGCATCGCGCAGAGAGCAACGCGCCCACCTCGGACCCAGCCAGCGCTCACGCCGCCGGATCTCGGCGGCCTCGGACGTCACCCATCGGAGTCGCTCTGGAACGCTACGCACGCCCAGGGGAGGCCGTCGCAGAATCGCTGCCTCCCGGGCACCCTGTGACACCGGACCGGGGTGTGCTCCCTGACCCATGGCGTACAGGTAGGAACCGATCACGTCCATTCCTGCGGCCTGACATGCGGTCCAACTGCCCCAGATTCTGAGGTTCATGTCGACAGCAAGGGGTTCGCCGTCGTCTCCGGGGACAGTGTCGAGCGCGAACGGGCCCGTGATCCCCAGCACCTCCAGGACTCGTGCGGCATATGCGTACACCTCTGGAGCGTCCACCACGCGCAGTCCGTAGGCCATCCGAAAGGGCGTCCTCGGGTTCAGGACGCTCACGTACGTCATCATCTGGACCACGGCGCCCTCGCGCGCAACGCCAGCTGCGATGACCGGCGTGCCGGCATGAAACCTCTGCACGATGTACGGAAGAGGCTCATATGTGGTGGCCCACGCCCTGAGTTCCGACAGGTCCTCACAGCGGTGGATTCCCTCGCCTCCCCCTTGGTCTCTCAGCTTGAACATGAACGGCCCAGGGACGTCCCCGATGGCGTCCACGTCGCTCCACGTGCGCGGCACTGAGAGTCCCTGGGTTCCCAGGTACTCAGATAACAGGCGCTTGTCCTGGACGGCATGGACGGGCAGATGCTCACTGCGCCGGAAACCGAGCGCATCCTCGAATCCGTTCTGGGACAGCCAATTGAGGATGGACTCGGCGGCCTGCCAATCCACAGGTGCCAACTCTGTGAGGACTTCCAACCCCCGGGCGCTCGGCACACCCTGTGGCGTGATCGCCGCTACAACGGTGGTGTTGGGCACTTTGCTCCAGCGCCGCAGACCCCCAGAGCGCGCGGGTTCGGGTTCTGCAGTCAGTCTGACCACGAACTGACCCCGTTGACGAAGTGCTGCGGCGAGATCGAGTCCCGGCTGCCAGAACTCGTCCTCAGCGATGACGAAAGTCGCCATGGTCACCGTCCGTCACGGAAACGATCACGTACCTTCTGACGCACACGGCCGGCCATCTGCCACGCCAGACTGCGCGCGGGCGCCCCGTCGTCGCGCGCGAACCAACTCAGCTCGACCCTCCTACCCCTTCCGGCCACTCGCCAAGGGGCAGCCTCGGGGCCGTGCAGGATTGCCAGGTTCTCGACCAGGTGAACCACTCCGAACTCCTGATCCCCCCACGGAACTGCCCGCCCGGTGAGGAGAAGGTGCGACGCGCGCACCACATCAACATCCGTGGAGGTCTGGAAGGTCATGAATTGCGCTCCTCGTCGAGGGTTGAAGTAGATCAGATAGGCAGCACCAGTTCGCGGATCTACGATCCAGTCCGTGTCGAAAGGGCCGACCCAGCCGATCTGTCGACACAGTCGGTCAACGTGTCGAGCGAGCTCCGGGTGCGGGGACGATACGTTGACAACCCCGATCCCTGTCCCCGTTGGGTGCGCGATCACCTTGCGTCCGGTCCACACGGGCTGAGCGTCGTCCCCGGGTACGCGCACACCCGCGGCATACCAGGACTCGAGCTCCGGGCCCGCAAGGTACTCCTGTGCGAAGAGTTCGTGACCTGTAGCCGCCGCGTCCTCCCACGCTCGAAGGTCCAGGAGACTGCGCACCACAGTCGTGCGAGAGACGGTTTCGTCACTCAGTCGCAGGAACGGCGCGGGACTCTTCAGCACCAGCGGTATACCCACTTCGTGGGCGAACTCGCGCAACCGCGCAGGATCCTGTGTCACCACGAAGCGTGGATACGGCACCCCTGACTGCTCGGCGAGACGGCCAAGCGTCACCTTGTCCGACAGAGACCGTGGCAGTGAAGGGTCGTTGGCGGGTACGAGGAGACGCGTATCGAGGGCAGAACTCTGTTCGGCCATCAGCACAGCACTCTCGTCGTCCCCCGCAATCGCCACGCAGGTGGCGCCGACTGCCGCAACGGCAGCGTTGATGTGCTCGATCTGCACCGCGGTGGGAGCGTGAGGATCGACGGGAGCCCCCACGACACCTGTCAGGAACCGTGACCGGAGCAACTCCGTCTCCGAAGGGTGGGCCTGCACGTGGACATCCACACCAGCCCGTCGCAGGGTGCGCACCGTGGCCAGCGCACCGTAGTCCCAGACAGGATTACCGGTTCGGACGAGCAGTGCCGGCACGCTGCGGTCCAGGTCGATCACGCGCCAATCATGGCACTCAGTTCCGCCCCTTTTCAGGCTCGGCCATTCATGGGGGGACCCGACAACCCTTGGCGGCGTAGAGTCGCGTGAGTGAGGCCTGTGGCGGGAAGGGCGTGACACTCCATGGCCCAGAAGTCGGACGATATCGAGCCCGGCAGTCGCACCGCTGGGTATAGATCACGCACGGCAGTGCTGTTCGCAGTGGCCGAGATCGTCGGCAAACTGGCCTCATTCGTCATGTTCGCGGTTGCCAGTCGCGTTCTGGGCCCGGACGGCTTCGGGGAGTTCTCCTGGGCCATGGGCCTCGGCCTCATGGCCGCGTCGTTCGGCATGTTCGGATTCGACATGGCTCTCATCCAACTTGGCGGGGCGAACCCCTCCAAGACGGCCAACTACCTGACGTCTTCGGTCACGCTCCGTCTGATCATCGCGGCCGTCGCCGTGGGCGTGCTGGCAGCGTGGCCCATCCAGGCTCAGGGCAGCAAGACCGTCCTCCTGCTCATGGCCCTGGCGTTGAGCCTGGAGAACATCTCGCTTGCCGTGCGATCGGCAGCAGGAGTTCTCGACCGTCAGCGAGGGGCCGCGGTGAACATCATCATCCAGCGAGTGGCGATCGCCCTCATCGCTGTGGTCGTACTGCTTGTCGGCGGGGGTGTGGTCGGCATGGCAGCCGCGTACCTGGCAGGCACCATGATCGGCACCTTCGCCATGCTCGCGCTGGCACATCGCATTGGTGCCACTCCCCACCTTCGCAATCTCACCGGCGCGGACACGAAGGCACTGACCATCAAAGCCATCCTCCCGGGGGCGGCGAACACAATGAACATGCAGACAACGCGGGTGGATGTCATCGCGTTGGCCCGCGGCGGGAACTACACACAGGTCGGCTACTTCGCCAGTGCGTACAAACTCATGGAGACGAGCCTTTTCCTCTCCGATTCGCTGATCCGCGCCGCCATGCCGGCGATGTTGTATGCCAAGAGTCCCGCAGATGTGGGTCGAATTCTGCGCGCGTTCTTCGCCACGGCAGCAGTGTTCTACGTTCCGCTGGCGATTGCGCTGACACTGCGAGGAGATGAACTGCTGGCCCTGCTGTTCGGCAGCGAGTACGGCCCCGGCGGTCGCACGGCGCTCATCGCGCTCTCCTGGGCCCTTCTCGCCCTTGTGGGTCTGAGCGTTATGACCACTGCGTTGCTCGTGACCAATCACAGTCCCGACGTTGCGGCAGTCGCGTTCGTGACCATGGTCCTCAAGCTGGGCATCGTCTGGCCACTGGTGGACCGGTGGGGTGCACTCGGTGCGGGCATCGCTGTGGCGATCGCCTTCACGGCCCAGGCATCGTTGTTGTTCTGGCGGTTGAGTACGCACGGAAGTCGCCCCCACATGGGCGCCGCCCTGATTCCCGCCGTTGTCGGTGCTGCAGGCATGGCGCCGATACTGATGACGGGTCTCCCGCTCATCCCTGCCTTGATCGGGGGCGGCCTGGTCTTCCTCCTTCTGTGGGCAGGAATGGCCCGCTGGCTGGATCCAGCATCGTTGCAGCGTTTGCGTGCACTATTACGACGTTGAGCACCAAGGAGCCGCCATGCCAGAAGCCGTGGTTCTCGATCCGTACCGCCCCTACGCGACAATGCTGATCGAGCGACTGCACAGCCGTCATGGCATCCGTACTGTCTGCTTGCACACTGACTGGCGCCAGCGCTTGCGTGTCGAGTCGAGCCTGCCCGTTTTGCGGTCACGCGCAGTCGCCGGACATTTCATGGTTTCGGGAATGGACTGGGCACGCGTGTCCCGCGGGCTCCAGAGGCGATTCGACATTGTGGGAGTCCTGCCTCATGAGGAGGGCATGGTCGCCCCCCTTGCCGTCCTGGCCGAGTATCTGGGACTGTCTTGGGCCCAACCGCGCGTCCACCGCGCTCTTCGCGACAAGTTCGCCCTCAAAGACCTCATCCGGCGATCCGATCCGTCCCTACGGCTCAATGCGTTCGCGCAGGTCAGATCCGCGGAACAGGTCCTGGACTTCGTCCGCGATCGACAGCTCCGGCGCTTTGTCCTCAAGCCCAACGACGGCAGCGGCAACGACAACGTGAGATTCTTCGACGCCACCTCAGATATCGCTACTCTGCGTGACTACTTCGCCCGCTCCAGAGACCGCCGCATTCTCCTGGAGGAGTTCATCAGCGGCCCTGAGTTTTGGGTGAACGGCCAGACGGATGCGCAGGGTGAGCCCACCGTGGTCGGGGTCGGGGAGTACTACCGCACCTGCCACAACGGCGTCGAGAACCTGGAGATCGGCAGCATGTCAGTGGATCCACGCGATCCGCGATTCGAAACACTGTGCGACTACGCGACGCGAGTCATGCGGGCCCTCGGCCTAAGACGCTCGCCCTTCCACCTCGAGGCCATCCTCGACGACGCCGGGCCCTGCCTCGTCGAGGTGGGAGGTCGTTTCTGTGGGGAACTGGGCACACTGATGGACATGGCCCATCACGGGCCGCAACTGGATCTCATCGACGTCGCGGCCCACTACTACGTCTCGGATAAGCCCCTCGGTCCGCTGCCACTCGATTGGGCGCGGGTCGAGACACGCTGGATGGCCACTGCCACCGGCGATAGCCCCTCCAGCCAGCGACTGGTTCGCGTTGATGGCGCTCGGGCGATCGCCGAGTCCCCGCACTTCCTCTTCTGGATCAAGGAGCCCCGTCCTGGTGACTTCGTCCACCGCACAGAGAGCCTGACGACACGGGCTTGGGCGGCCGCGTTGACCGGGCCACACTCGGACGACGCACGAGACGTGATCGACTGGAGCCGGCGCACCCTGGAATTGCGTGGCACCGCCGACGGCCATTGGTCGCTTCGGGAGAGATGGCCGATGTACCAGGGTCTCGCACGCAAGGCCCAGACGTGCGCACCCCGCCCCTATGAACTGCAGGCGCTATTCGATCGGCTGGACTGAGCATGACGTTCACGGCCGCAAACACACACTGTCGATCCCGCCGCGAGGATGAGCCATGCCGTCGACAGTGATCATGGACCCCTACGGTCCCTATGCGAGACTCCTCATCGAACGGCTGTACCGCAACCACGGCGTCACGACCGTGTGTCTGCACACCGACTGGAAGGCCAGACTGCGGTCCGAGGGTGAGCCTCGATCCACCGTTGAGATTCGTGGGTGTGCTGGCTGGGCCGTGGGCTGAGGTTTGTGCCCTGGTTCTGGCTGCCGGGCGTGAGGGACCCGCCGGTCTTCACCGGCCTTTCCGTTGGGGGGCCTTTGCTGCTCGTGGGGTAGGGGCTTGAAGCCTGTTGTCAGGTGGTCATGACCGCGGTCCATAGGCGCTGCCAGTGTGGCTGCCAGGTCCAGTCGCGGGGCAGTCGCAGGCGTAGCCTGCGCGCGGAGCGGGCGATCCGGGCTGGGAGGTTGATGATCCGCGTCCGAATCGTCGCGGTGGTGGCTTTCGTGAACTGCCCGCCGGCGAGCACGCCGAGGGTGCGGGTGAGGTTGAACGCGATCGCCGCGCAGACCAGCCAGGCGGCG
>ERZ724512.1513-NODE-1513-length-10833-cov-7.653461_pt1 | contig 10833 bp, 7 predicted proteins | sample MGYA00376045_ERZ724512 | MGnify/ENA primary metagenome ERZ724512 (study PRJEB28724, sample SAMN07190883) | activated sludge metagenome | isolation source: activated sludge of sewage treatment plant in Hong Hong | place: Hong Kong | collected 2016-03-17 ... | reverse complement strand
CCGCGCTGATGATGCCGCCGTTGCTCTGCATGACCGCCAGCCGCCGCAGAACCAGCCGTTCGGCCAGCCGTGTCAGATAGCGGCCCATCAGCGGGGCGACGTAGGCGTTGATGACCGTCGTTGCCGTGCGCTCGAATTCGCGGTACTCCGGCAGGATGTCGGACGACAGCGAGACGTGCAGCGCCGGGTCGAAGCGCTCGGCCAGCAGCGCGCCAATGCGCTGCTCGTGTTCCGGCCGCAGGAAGGCAAACAGCAGGCAGACGGCCACCGACTCGATGCCGGCGTCCGCCAGCCGATCCAGCGCCGCCGCCAGCGCCGTCTCGTCCAGTGGCGTGAGCACGTTGCCGGCGGCGTCCACTCGCTCCTGCGCTTCCAGCCGCCACGCCGCCGGCACCAGTGGCGGCGGCTTCTGCGGCACCAGGGCGTAGAGGTCGGGTCGGTTCTGCCGGCCGATGGCCAGCACGTCGGCGAAGCCCGCCGTGGCGATCAGCGCCGTGCGCGCGCCGCGGCGCTGCAACAGGGCGTTGGTGGCCACGGTGCTGCCGTGGACGACGTCGGCCGTGGGCGCGTCGGCCGCAGCCAGACCGGCCAGCACGGCCTGCGACGGGTCGGCCGGCGTGCTCGGCTCTTTGTGCAGCCGCAACTGCCCGGCCGCGTCCAGCCAGATGAAGTCGGTGAAGGTGCCGCCGGTGTCGATGCCGATCGCGGCCATAGGCGTAGGCTCAGCTACATGAGCGGCGCGGCCGGCGGCGTGGCCGGTGTGATCGTCGCCCCTAGCACGTCCTTGCCCGTCCAGTGCAGGTAGCCCAGCGTCACCGTCGATCCCTGCCACGTCGTCAGTAAGATGGCGGGCAGCAGATAGACAACGTAGGCCAGTAGAAGCCGCCCGTTGATCATCATGGTATTGCCAGTCATGACGGCGCTTTCCAACCCGTCTGGAAAGGCCAGGAACATGAAGAGCGCCCCAAACGCCAGCCCAAAAACGAGATAGATAAGCCCAAACGGCAGCGCCAGCAGGATGATCTGGCCCAGGTTCTCGCGCAGAACCTGCCCGCCGTGGCGCAGCGACGCCATCACGCCCAGGTTACGCAGCACGACGCCGCGGCCGGCAAATGTGAAGACACAGCCGGTAAGGAGGATCCCGAGCACGAAAGCGGCGTAGAGGCAGCAGATCAGAATCACGCCCACCAGGCCTATTCCCGCCATGACCCCACTCTGGCCGGGGTCGCTCGCCAGCGAGGTCATTGTCACCGGCACCAATATCACGAGGAATGCCACAATGAACAGCACGAGCGGCAGGACGTAGAGCAGCAGGGCCAGGCCCAGCAGCCGCGGCAGCGCCCGCCAGCCCTCGCCCAACGAGCGGCCGAAGCCCGTTGCTTCCCCTCGCGCCGCCCGCGCCACGCCGGCCGCGCGGGCCGCGTGGGTGACCAGCGTCAGGAGCGCGGCGAACAGGCTGAGGATCATACTGACACAGGCCAGCAACAGCGACCGGCCGGCCGATGCCACCACCTCCGCCGGCGCGGCCGTCGGGTCAACCGTGCCGCTGAGCAGCGACAGGGGCAGGCTGATCAGGCTGATCGCCAACGGCAACAGCGTTAGCAGGAACAACCACTTGTTCTGCCAGGTGATGTCCCAACCGCGACGCAGCGTAGCGGAATAGTCCACAAGTCCCTCCCTTTGCGACCCGGAGGCGGTCGCCCGATCAAGCCAATAAGGCAGAGCGACCCCAGGGATCGCTCTGCCATCGATACGGTCAAGACCTAAAGCCTAGCTCATCGTCGGCGGCATTGCCGGCGGCATGGGCGCGGCCGTGTCCTTGAGCACATCCTTGCCCGTCCACTGCTCATAGGCCAGTGTGAACGTCGCCGAGCGCCAGGCGGTGATGATGGCCGAGATGATGGCGAAGATGATCGCCGTGACCAGGAAACCCAGGCCCGCGGCCACCATCTGCGTGGTCGTTGGCTGGCTGCCGTTCAGGATCATACTGATCAAGCCGGTACTCAGCCCCAGCAGGCCCACGATCGCGCCGGAAACGAGGCCAACAACCAGCCCGATGACGAAGAACAGCAGGCCCAGCAAGAAGATGTGGCCCAGGTTCTCGCGCAGGACGCGCCAGCCGTGGCGGATGGAGTCCATCACACCCAGGTCGCGCAGCATCATGCCCCGGTAGGCGAACGGGTAGATCAGGTTAATCACGATCGCCAGCGGAATCAGCAGGCAGAGCAGGCACAGGAAGACCACGCCCGCCGTGCCCAGGATGCCGGCCAGCGCATTGCTGTCCATCCCCTGCCCGGCAGCGATGGCGGCCATGGCCGTCCCCGCGAAGCCGACGAACAGGATGATCAGCAGGATGATGACCACGGCATTCAACACCAGCGTCATGCCCACCAGCGGCAGAACCTTGCGCCAGCCTTGCCGGAAGGCGCGGCCGAAGCTCGTGGTCTGGCCCCGGTCGAGTTCGGCGACCGAGGTGATCAAGCCGCCTTTGGCCGCCAGGGTGACCAGCCACAGGAGGATGCCGATAATGAAGAAGACGCACATCAGCACCAGCGCGCCGCCGGCCAGGGCCATGCCCATCTCCGGTGTGATCTGGCTGGTCGTGGTGCTGCCCGAATCGAAATTATAGTTGGACGTGCTGCTGACGCCGCCGCCCAGAGCCGCCAGGAAACCAAGCAGCCACAGCCACTTGTTTGCCCACGTCAGTCGCCAAGCCCGTTGCAGAGTACCCATATAATCCATGATCTATCTCTCCTTGTAGCTCATGCTACACTAATCTCAGTACGCGGCAAAGAGGTGTTAGTTGCGAATTATTCCCATTCAATCGTCCCCGGTGGTTTGGAGGTGATGTCGAAGACGACGCGATTGACGCCGGGCACTTCGTTGACGATGCGCCGGCTGACCCGCGCCAGCAGGTCATAGGGCAGGCGCGCCCAGTCGGCAGTCATGAAGTCCTCGGTCGTCACGGCGCGCAGGGCGACGACCTCCTGATACGTCCGGCCGTCGCCCATCACGCCGACGCTGCGCACGGGCAGCAGCACGGCAAACGCCTGCTGTGTGCCCTCCCGCAACAGATCGGCCGCGGCCAGTTCCGCGACGAAAATGCTGTCAGCCGCCCGCAGCCGCTCCAGCCGCTCCCAGGTCACTTCGCCCAGGCAGCGCACGGCCAGCCCCGGCCCGGGGAACGGTTGTCGCCAGACGAGGCTATCCGGCAGCCCCAGCGCCGTGCCCAACCGCCGCACCTCGTCTTTGAACAACATCCGCAGCGGCTCGACCAACTGGAACTGCATATCATCCGGCAGCCCGCCGACGTTGTGGTGCGTCTTGATGACGTGGGCCGCGCCGCGCCCGCTGCCGGCGCTCTCGATCACGTCCGGGTAGATCGTTCCCTGAGCCAGGAAGTCGATGTGGCCCAGCCGCCGGGCTTCGCGCTCAAACACCCGCACGAACTTCTCGCCAATGACGCGCCGCTTCTGCTCCGGGTCGGTCACGCCGGTCAGCGCCTCCAGATACTCCTCCACGGCATTGACCGCCACCAGGCGGATGCCCTGCTCCTGCTGGAAGGTCTGCACCACCTGGGTCGCCTCGCCCAGCCGCAGCAGGCCGGTATCGACGAAGATGCACGTCAGCTGATCGCCGATGGCCCGATGCATGAGCGCCGCGGCCACGGCCGAATCGACCCCGCCGCTCAACCCCAGCACGACGCGGCCGTCGCCCACCTGCTGCCGGATGGCCGCCGTCTGCGCGTCGATCACGTTGGCCGGCGTCCAATCGGGCCGGCAGCCGCAGATGCGATGGACGAAGTTGCTCAGCAGCACCCGCCCGCGCGGCGTGTGGACGACTTCGGGGTGGAACTGCACGGCGTAGTGGCCCCGTTGCGCGTTGGCCGCCGCGGCGTAGGGGGAGTTGTCGCTGTGGGCGATGGGCCGGTAGCCGGGCGGCAGCGCCTCAACCTTGTCGCCGTGGCTCATCCAGACCGGCTCACCCCGGCCGTCGCCCGCGTCCCAGCCGGCGAAAAGCGGCTCATCGGTCTCGTCGACCACCAGCGCCGCCGGCCCATACTCGCGCCGGGCGCTGTGGGCGACGCGGCCGCCCAACCGGTGAGCCAGGAGTTGCATGCCGTAGCAGATGCCCAGCACCGGCACGCCCGCGTCGAGCACGTAGTCGGGCAGCGCCGGCGCGCCGGGGTCATAGACGCTGTTCGGCCCGCCGCTGAGGATGAAGCCCTTCGGCCGCAGCGCCAGCGCCGTCTCCACCGGCGTCTGCCAGGGCAACAACTCGCAATAGACGTTCGCCTCGCGCACCCGCCGGGCGATGAGCTGGGCGTACTGGGAGCCGTAGTCGAGGATGATGATGGTGTCGTGCATAAGGGAGTGGTCTGTGGTCAGTGTACAGTGTACAGTGTACAGTGATCAGTAGGTCAGTAGTCTGTCGTCGGCGGTCGGCGGTCAGACGTCAGCCATCGGCCGTCATCGTCGCCAGTTCAATCCGTCCCTCGCTCATGTCGGTAATCGTCGCCAGGGCGACGATGGGCACGTTCCAGTGGGCCAGGTTCGCCCGGCCGCCCTCGAAGACCTTCTCGACGACGGCGGCGATGCCCACCAGCGTTGCCCCGGCGGCGGCGACGATGCGACATAGGGCGTCGATCGTCAGCCCGGTGGCCAGGAAGTCATCGACGATCAGCACCCGGTCGTCGGCGCTCAGAAACTCCGGCGAGACCATCAGCATGACCTCGCTGCCCTTGGTGTGGCTGGGGGCCGAGTCCACAAAGACCGGCTCGCGCATGGTGATGGGCTTGTGCTTGCGGGCATAGACGGCGGGCACGTTGCCCAGCGCCCGCCCGGTCATGACCGCGGGGATGATGCCGCTGACCTCGGCCGTCAGGATACGTGTCGGCCGGCTGTCGGCGAAGCGCGCGGCGATGGCTTCTCCGGCGGCCTCCATCAGCGCCGGATCGACCTGGTGATTGAGGAAGCTGTCGATCTTCAGGATGCCGCGGCCGAGGTTCTCCCCTTCGCGGCGGATACGCTCTATCAGGGCTTGCATGGACTTGCTCGACCGCGGTTTAGCGGGCCGCGGGTCGCTCCTGAGGCTATTATGGCGCAGTGGCCGGCGTCGCGCCATTGCCCGGCGCGCTTGAGAATTCCTTCACAAGCTGCTTGACCATCGCTGCATCGTCCACTATAATAATCGACGTGGTTCGTTCAAAAAAGTTTGAAAGTTGTGAACGAGGATAGTCGCATGGATTTTACGTTGACCCACGCGGGGTTGGTAGCGGTTGAGGAAGCACTCGTGGCCGCGATCGATAGCGAAGTGCCGTTGCTGAACGACGCCAGCCGGCACATTCTTACGTCGGGCGGCAAGCATTTGCGGCCGCACATCGCCATGCTGGCCTACCTGGCTGTGGGTGGCGAGGACCTGATGGATGCCGTGCCCATGGCCGCGGCCGTCGAGATGGTGCATACGGCTACGCTCGTCCACGACGACATCAACGACCACAGCCTGCTCCGTCGCGGCCGGCCCTCTGTCCACGCTCGCTGGGGCCGCACCTTCGCCCTACTGACCGGCGACTACATGTTCGCCAAGGTCTACCAACTGATGGCCCCCTACGGCCCGGCCTACAACGTCGTCATGGCCAACGCCTGCACCCAGCTGGTCGAGGGCGAAACCCTGCAAGCCGTCTCCGCCAAGGCCGGCGAGATCGACCGCGAGACCTACAAGCGCATCGTCGCCCTGAAGACGGCCAGCCTGTTCGAGGCCTCGGCCCGCATGGGCGCGCTCATCGGCGGCGGCACGCCCGAAGAGGTCGACGCCCTGGCCGATTACGCCTACAACCTCGGCATCGCCTTCCAGGTCGTCGATGACATCCTCGACGTGATCGGCGACCCCGAAACGCTGGGCAAGCCCGTTGGCGCCGATCTGGGCCAGGGGCGCGGCGCGTTCGTCGCCCAGGGCGAGCGGGCGATCCTGTCCTTGCAGCCGGCCGCCGAAGTGGCCGTCATCGAAGAGGACGACCCCATCAAGCGCATGATGGCCAAGTTGCGCACCTCCGGAGCCATCGAGATGGCCCAGCGACAGGCGGCCGAGATGGTCGATCGCGCCCGGCGCGCCCTGGAGCCAATCGGCCCATCCCCCGCACGCGACGAGCTGGAGGCGCTGACCAACCTCGTCCTGGAGCGCGACCGCTAAGAACCGAACGAGTGGGTTAGTGGTCAGCGGCCGGCAAGTCTGTGCCCCTGGGGTTGTCGTTGGCGGTCAGCGGTCGGCCGTCGGTGGGCGGGCGTCGGCGGCGACGCGCTTCATGTGGTCGAGGATTGCCCCGATGCCGTTCAGCCGTTGGCCGCTGAGCACCTGTTGCAGACCCATCTTTAGGTAGAACTCCGTCGGCACGGCGGCGATAGTCTCGATGGTCTCGCCGCTCAGCCCTTCCTGCAACAGCGTCGCGTAGCCGCGCACCGTCGGCGCTTCGGCGGGCACGTCCATGTAGAACTGGATGCCGCCGTCCGGCTCCTTCTCGGCATAGACGAAGACCGTCGTCATGCACTCATGGACGATGTCCATAGCATCGCGCCGGGCCAGCAGCCAGTCGGGCAGCGGCGGCAGCCGCTCGGCCAACTCCAGCAGGTACTCCAGCTTTTCCTGCCCTTCCAGCAGGCGAAAGTCCTCGATGATCGCTTGCAGCTTGTGCGGTAGTCCGGTCATAAGCCCGATCTTGCCCTAGCCAATCTAATTGCGCCACTGTTCCGACGAGGATCCCTCTCCCTGACCCTCTCCCGAGGGGTCGGGGGAAGCGGCCCTCTCCCTGACCCCCGCCGGGGGCGAGGGAAGCGGCCATTACTCGCCCGACTCCGGCGCCGCCTGGCCGTCGTTGCCGGCGCCATCGACGGGAACAGCTTCTATCGCCGCCGCCCCGTAGATGGGCGGGTACTTCAGCACGCGGTGATTGCCCGCGTCGGCCAGCCACAGGTTGCCCGCGCCGTCGAAGGCCAGCCCGTTGGGCAGACCCAGACCGCCCGGCTCCGTGCCGAACTGCCCGAAGCGGTTCAGGTAGGCCCCGCTGGGGCTGAAGATGAGCACGCGGTAGGCCTCCGGGTCGGTCACGTAGACGCGCCCGGCATCGTCAATGGCCAGGTAGGGCTTGTTGTTGATCGACTGCCCGAACCACGCCTCCACGTCCCACGCGCCCAACGGCACAAGCTCCGGCGACAGGTGTTGGACGCGGCCGTTCCACGTGTCGGCGACGAAGATCGAGCCGTCCGGCCCCACGGCCAGGCCCACCGGTTCATCGAATTGCCCCAGTTGGTTGCCCAGGCTGCCGGCCGCCTGCAGGAAGTTGCCGTCGCGATCCAGGAGTTGGAGGCGGTGGTTGCCCGTGTCGGTCACCAATAGCTGATGATCGCCGATGAGGACGATGGCGCGCGGGCCGAAGAAGAGGCCCAGTCCGCCGGTGGGGTCGTCGGCCGCCGGCGAGCCGCTACTGCCGAACGAGGCCACAAACTGGCCCTCCAGAGTGAATTTCTGGATGCGATGGTTCCACGTGTCGGCCACGTAGACGTACTGCTCATCAACGGCTACACCCCACGGCTCGTTGAACTGGCCCGCCTCCACGCCAAAGCTGCCCCAGCCGCGCACGAAGCGGCCGTCGGCGTCGAACACCTGAATGCGGTTGTTGCCGGAGTCGGCCACGTAGACCAGGCCATCCGGCCCGATGGCCAGATTGCGCGGGCTGGAGAGCGCGCCCTCGGCCGTGCCGGCGATGCCCGTCTGGTTAATCGTCAGGCTGGGCGTCAGGGACAGGCCGTTGGCCTCGTAGGGGTCGGTCAGACCGGCGGCGCTGACCGCGCCGACGCCGTGATCCCACAGGTCGGCCAGAACGTCCTTGCGGATGTACAGCCGCAGGTCGTGGCGCACGGGCCACTCTCCGGCGGTATACGTGCCGCCGAAGACCTCGCCGTACTTCGTATAATCACGATACCAGAAGATGTCCCACAGCGCCTGGCGCACGTCCGGGTTGCCCAGGCCGCGCCGCACCGGGTTCAACTCGTCCGGCGCTTTGCCGAAGAGCGCCTCCCAGGAGAACTTGCGATACTCCTCCATCGGCCACCACAGGAAGGTGTACTCGTGGCTGACGTAATCTTTCGACAGGAAGGGATCGACGTTGGCCCAGTTCCGGGAGCCGACGATGACCACCGGCGAATCGTTCAGGCTCTGCGTGGCGTTGTCGCCGAAGTAGACTTTGTTGGGGTACTGGCGCAAGTACCAGGTGTAGGGCCAGGAAACGTCGCTGTCGTAGGCGACCTTGATGCTGTGGTCGCCATACAGGCGCATGGATAGTTCCTCCAGCTGCTCCAGGACGATGCTCTTCGTCGCCGGCGCGCCGTGGGCGTAGACCATGAACTCGTTGGTGTAGTCGTAGTTGACGAAGCTGGCCATGTAGTTGAAGCGGATGGTGATGATGGCCAGGACGGCGACGATGCCCAGCGTCACCGCCAGCCGGCCGGTGCGCCGTTCCAGCGGCGCGGCCGCCCGCCGCCACAGGAAGGCCAGCCCCGCGGCCAGCAGCAGCCCGCCCAGAAAACGGCCGACGTGCGTCAGGCTCGACAACGCCTGATCGCCCAGCCGCACCTGCCCCAGCAGCAGCGGCCCCAGCGCCAGCGCGCCGATGATGACCAGCGCGGCCGTCAGCCCCAGGGCCAGCCAGAAGCGCCGCGTGGCCAGCTCGCGCGGGGCGACGCTATCGACACGTTGGCCCAGGTACCAGCCGCCCAACAGGGCCATCGGGATGGTGAAGTGGACGCTCAGCCAGGGCATCTTCTCGCCGGCAACGCTATAGGCCGGCCAGGTCAGTAGCACCCACCAGATGAGCGAGGGCACGAAGCCGACAAAGGCGGGCAAATCGACAAGCTCGCGCAGACCTTTGTCCAGCCCCAGCTTGGCGGCCACCTGCCGGCGGCGAATCAGGAACCAGTATGCTGCCCCGGTCGCCAGCAGCGCCCCGGCTACCAGCAGCCCCGGAATGATGCTCTTCTGCGTCACGTCGAGCTGATTGCGGTTGAACAGCCAGTTGGCCAGGCTATAGAGAGGCACGGCCGCCAGCGCCAGCACGACCCAGTACCAGACGATGTCGTTGATGCGCTGCTTCTTCGACCACAGGTGCATGCCCAACACGGCCAGGATGAGCGGCAGGAACTCATACAGCGGCGTCACGAACAGGTAGTAATACCACGGCTGGCTGCCACGCTGGACGCCCTGCTGCTCCAGCCAGTAGCCCAGCGAGCCGATCATGCCCGTGCGCCAACCGGCCGGGTTGGTGAAGACCGAGGTGAAGAAGAACAAAAAGATAGCGTGGAAGATGACCGCGGCGATGATCCAGCGCTTGCGATCCCACCAGACGCCGACGAGGATGGACACGGCCAGGGTGATGATCAGGAAGAGACCCGACTTAGCCACGGGCGATGTCGCATAGCCTCTCAGGCACTCCATATTGGTCAGGCGCGTGATGGCTATCTGCGCCTCCGTCATCGTCTCTTGCCCGGCGATCAGGCACGTGTTGGTCGAGTAGTCAACCGGGTTCCAGCCGACGGTGCGGATGAACAGCGGCGAGACGAGCGGCAAGAGCAGGGTGACGTAGAGGACGATGAGGTCGAATTCGGGATAGCGGTCGATGTGAGGACGCATCGGCCGCACCATCAGGAACAGCCCGACGCTAAACAGGCCGATGCCGACGATCTCGACCCAGCGCATCGCCTTGGCGAAGCCAGACTCGTTGGCCGTGGACGTTGCTGTCTGGGTCGCGTTCGGATCGACGGCGAAGCCCTCCGAGGTGGTTGTGGCCGTGGGCGAAGTGCTGGCCGGCTGCGGCGCAAACTTGTGCGCGCCATAGCCCACGCCGACCAGGACAACGCCCAGCAGGGCTACCAACGCCCCAACCCACAGCTTGCCCATCACTTCCTTCAGCCAGTCGGCCTGGATGATCAGCGCCAGCAGCCGCAGCAGCAGGAAGCTGCCAAAGATGGCCACGTAGATGAAGGCCGCCTCCATCGTCGCGAACATCAGCGCCAACCCGGCGACGAACCACCACAAATACTTGTTGCGCCGCTCGCGGATGGTGTGCCACGTGGCGATGAAGACGATCAGGGCGAAGGTGATCAGCAGGATGTCGTGGCGGATGTAGCGCGAGTAGTAGGTCAGGTAGGGCGAGATGAGGAAGAGGAAGCTGACGAATAGCGCCCCCTTGCGCCCCAGCCAGTCGCGCAGGAAGTAGGGCAGGGCGATGAGCAGCACGCCGAAAATGGCCACGGGGATGCGCGCCGACAGATCGCTATCGCCGAACAGCCAGTAGGACGCCGCCGTCAGGTGGAACAGCGTCGGCCCGTGCATCAGCGGCGAATGGACGTAGCCGTCGCCGATGTAGTACTGGTAGGAGAACTGCGTGTGCAGGCTCTCGTCGTGGCTGACGACGCGGTCGCCCAGCCCGTAGAAGCGGGTGACGATGGCCAGCAGCAGGAAGGTGATGTAGATCGCCTTCTCCAGGTCAAGGTTCAGCGCGGCGACCAGTGGCCGCGAAAGGGCATCGTACCGTTCGGGTGCGTCCGCTGGCGCGTGGCCCACAGGAGTAGAGGTGGTCAGATCAGTCATACGCTACTCATACCGCCCGCCTAGCGGGCCAGGGTGATGATGGGAGTCGCCGCGGCCGTTGGGCCGGGGCCGGTGGGGCCGCTCGGCGCGTTGCTGCTCAGGCGAGGCGCGGGTTCGGGAGCCGGCGGCAGCGCGCTTGGCTGGCTGACGCGGATGAGCGCCGCTGGCGCGGCCGTCGCATCGGCCGTCGTGCCA
>ERZ724512.1511-NODE-1511-length-10843-cov-8.813404_pt1 | contig 10843 bp, 8 predicted proteins | sample MGYA00376045_ERZ724512 | MGnify/ENA primary metagenome ERZ724512 (study PRJEB28724, sample SAMN07190883) | activated sludge metagenome | isolation source: activated sludge of sewage treatment plant in Hong Hong | place: Hong Kong | collected 2016-03-17 ... | reverse complement strand
CCGGGCCTGTGCGATCCGGTCCAGCGGCTGGCCGTCGCTCGGCTCCCCCGCCGCGTCGTCGGCGCTCCCGGCGCACTCGACGCGGATCCGCAGGTGGCCGCCCTCCTCGCCGTGGAAAACCAGCCGCACCGCGCCGGTCCCCCGGCGTACGACGTCGGCGAGCAGCAGGTCGGTGACGTGCTCGACCGGGCCCGGGGTGTAGGTGAGCGCGAGGTTGCCCTCGGCGGCGGCGGTCAGGGTGCGGTTGCGGACCGCGAGCCGGTCGGCCCACCGCTGCGCGAGCTGGGTGGCCAGGTCGACCAGGGGGAGCTCTGCGCCCGCGACCAGGCTGCCCCGACGTGACAGCTCGACGAGCTCGGTCGCGACCGCGTTGACCGAGTCGACGGCGTCGAGGCTGCGCGTCGCGGCCTGCTTGACGTCGTCGGGGACGTCGTCGCGCAGCGTGAGGTCCTCCAGCTCGAGGCGGAGCGCGGTGAGGGGCGTCTTCATCACGTGCGAGGCGTGCTCGGCGAAGTCGCGCTCGCGGTGCACCCGGTCCTCCAGCTGCAGGGCACTGGTGCGCAGCGCGTTGGAGATCGCCCGCGCCTCGGGGATCCGCGTCTGCGGCAGCTCGAGGTCGAAGCGCCCGCGACCCAGGTTGCCGGCGGCCACCGCGAGCCGCTGGAACGGCGCGGAGAGGGCCGAGGCGATGACGAAGCCGACGATGCCGGCGACGACGGCGATCAGCAGCAACAGCGCCAGCAGCGAGCCGAGGTCGCGGCCGATGATGTCCTGGATCACCTGGCCGGACTGGCTCAGCGTGATCGTGCCGGCGGTCGTCGACGCGCTGGCCGACATGTCCTGCTCCGGGTCGTCGGTGCCGACGTACTCGTCGCCGTGGGCGACCAGCGTGTCGCCCCGGTCCGGCTCGTACTGGATCCGCGCCTCGTCGCCGACCACCGACTGCAGGAACTCCTCGTCGACCACGCCGCCGGCGGCCAGCCGGTCGTCGGCGATGGCCGCGATGAGCTCGACCTCCTGGCGCAGGTGGGAGGACTCCTGCTCGCGGATCAGGTCGCGCAGCACGTAGGAGCGGACCACGCCCGCGGCGAGCAGCAGGACGACGGTGAGGAGGACGAAGGCGACGGTCAGGCGCTCACGCATCGGGGGTGCCGCCCTCGAGGCGGAAACCCACGCCCCGGACGGCCACGACCCGATCGGTCACACCAACGCTCTCCAGCTTCTGGCGCAACCGACCGATCGTGACGTCCAGCGTCTTGGTCGAGCCGTACCAGTTCTCGTCCCACACGTCGGCCATCAGCCGACCGCGCGAGACGACCTTGTCCCGGTTCGCGGCGAGGATGTTCAAGACCTCGAACTCCTTGCCGGTGAGCGGGACCTCCTCGTCGCCGGCGTAGACGCGCCGGGCGTCCACGTCGATCCGCAGGCCGTCGGGCCGGGCCTCGGCCGCTCCCGAGGCGGAGGAGGTACGGCGCAACAGGGCGCGCACCCGCGCCTGCAGCTCGGCCAGGCCGAACGGCTTGGCCAGGTAGTCGTCCGCCCCGTAGTCGAGCCCGACCACCCGGTCGAGCTCGCCCGCTCGGGCGGTGACGATCATGATCGCTCCCTCGAAGCCCGCCTCCCGGGCGCGGCGGCACACCTCGAGGCCGTCGATGTCGGGCAGGCCGAGGTCGAGGATCACGACCTCGGGGCCCGCGGGCAGGCTGTCCAACGCCTTCTGCCCGCTGTCCACCCACGACACGTCGTAGCCCTCACGCTCCAGCGTGCGGACGAGGGGGAAAGCGACGTCCTCCTCGTCCTCCACGACCAGGACCTGATGCGCCATGGAAGCGAGCATAGGGCCCTGGGCCCCGCAGGCGTGGGCAGTAGTCACAGTTGGCCCCCGGCGTGGACACCGGCCGGCCTGGCGACGGGTCGGCGGCCACGACGTTCACGACGCCGGGAGGCCGTCGACGCGACGAGCAGTACGACGGCGGAGCCGATCGTCAGCAGCCAGAGCAGCGGGTCGGCGACGAGGAGATAGGCGTAGCCGACGTACGGCACCGCGAGCACCACCCGCGGCACCACCTTGCCGTCCGGCTGCAGGCGCCACGGGTCGGGCCTGGGCTCGGCGTCGCCCTGGGTGACGATGCCGTCCGGGCCGACCGAGACGATGCGGTGGGTGACCCTGGTGTCGACGTCGGCCGACGGTGGCGGGCGGTAGGTGATGACGTCACCGGGGCGCAGGTCGTCGACCGGCACGAGGCGCTCGAAGACGACCGCTCCGCGCGGGATCCCGCCCGCGCGGTCGCCGTCCATGGAGTCCCCGGTCATGACGTAGCGCTGCAGCCCCAGACCGATCGGCAGGAGCACGAGCACCGAGACCGGCCCCAGGATGACCGCGAGCGCGACCAGGCGCCCCCACGGCGTCGACGCCGGGCGGTGCGGGGAGGTCGTGATCTCCATGGGCGGGTAGGTGTCTCTCGAGACGGATGTCACGGATCCGGACCGCCCGGCCGGCGCTCCCCCAAGCACGCCGGCCGAGCCAGTCCGAGTCACCGGTGCGGTGCCCTCTCGATCGGCGCTCCCCCCAGGCGCGCCGGCCGAGCCGGCCCGAGTCACCGGTGCGGTGCCCTCCCGCCCGCGCGGCCAGATGCGCGGGCGTGGGACGTCGTCACCTCGGGATCGTCAGCCACTCCACGAGCCCGTCGAGTCGGGGGCGGAGTTGACCCAGTCGTAGGACGCCGTCGCCGGGGCGCCCTGGTTGGCGAACGGCGCGTCGTCGGGGAGCGACACCGTGAACGTGAACGTGCTCGACCCCCCGGGCTCGAGCATGCCGACGTCCTGCGCGATGTCGCTCATCGCGGCGAAGTCACCGTCGTACAGGGACGCGCCGTCCTGCTCGATGCGCAGGTGCAGCTCGCCGTCCGCGAACGCCGACGGGTCGCCGCTCTCCTGGAACGTGAGCCTCGAGGCCTGGCCCCCGGAGTTCCGGATGGTCACGCTGCGAGAGACGGACTGGCCGGGCTCGATCTTCGAGATCGTCAGCGTCGCGCCCTGGCCACCGTCGGCCAGCAGCCGGACCCCGGAGGACCCCTCGCCGGCGCTCGTCCACGGGACACCCAGGAGCACGGCGGCGACGCCGGCTGCCACGACGCTGCCGACAGGAAGCAGGAGCTTCCTGGCCGTGGTGACAGCGTTCGCGTTGTTCAACGACATCGTGGTCATGGGACGCCCCCCCGGCTACCTCAGGTGGTTCGTCCTCCAACGTAGGACGGGCGCTCCCACGGAAGATCCACACGATCTCCAAGAGACGTCAACCGTTCGGTAACAGTCAGCCGAACAGGTCGCCGAGCTCCGACACCCGCTCCAGGACCTGCTCGAAGCGCAGCTGGCCGAGTCCGTCGACGTCCTCGGCTCCCTCCTCCACCTCGGCCCAGGAGACCGGGGCGGCGACGGTCGGGATCTCCCGCCCGCGCAGTGAGTACGGCGAGATCGTGGTCTTGGAGCCGGCGTTCTGCGACCAGTCGAGGAAGACCCTGCCGGTCCGCCGCGCCTTCGTCATCGTCGCCGTCACCAGGCCCGGGTGCTCGCCCTGGAGCTCCTCGGCCACCTGCTTCGCCAGCGCAGTCGACTCATCGGGCGGCAGCCGCTTCGGCAGCGCGGCGTACAGGTGCAGACCCTTGCTGCCGCTGGTGACCGGGCGCGCGTCCAGGTCGTGCTCGGCCAGCCGGTCGCGGACCAGGAGCGCGACTCGGCAGCACTCGTGGAGCCCGGCGGGCTCACCGGGGTCGAGGTCGATCACCAGGCGGTCGGCGCCGCGGGGACGCCCGCGGGCGTCGACCGTCCACTGGTGGACGTGCAGCTCCAGCGCCGCCAGATTGACCAGCCAGGTGAGCGTGGCGAGGTCGTCGACGATCGGGAAGACGAGCGTGTCGCCAGCAGCGGGTCTGGAGGAGCCGCTCGGCGCGCGACTCCCCGTGGTCGGCACCCTCGCGGTGTGCACCCAGGACGGCGTGCCCTGCGGGACGTTCTTCTCGAAGAAGCTGCCGGCCTCGACGCCGTGCGGCCAGCGGATCCGCGTGACGCAGCGGCCGGCCAGGCGGGGCAGCAGCACGGGCGCGATCTGGGCGTAGTAGTTGAGCACCTCGCCCTTGGTCGTGCCGGTGCGCGGGTAGAGCACCTTGTGCAGGTTGCTGATCGTCAGGGTGCGGCCCTCGACGTCGACGCGGATCTCCTGCTTCTCGGCCGGCACGTCAGCGACCGATCGCGATCACGGGGTGGCGGTCGGGATCCAGCCGGGCCATCAGCGCACGGACGAACGCACGCGGCGCGCTCACGCAGCCCGCGGTCGCGCCGGAGCCGTTGACGTGCAGGAAGATCCCGGCCCCCCGGTGCCGGACCTGACCGTGGTTGAAGCTGGTGACGATCGACCACTCGTACTGCCGCGGGTAGTCCAGGAGCCGCTCCGAGCCGTTCTCGGCGCTGACCGGAAGTCGCCACCGGAAGCCGCCCCGGCTCTTGTTCCGGTAGCGGTTGTAGAAGCGGCTCGCGTTGTCCTCGACCCAGTAGTCGCCCCGGCGGACCGTGCGGTAGGGCAGGTCCCACCGCGCGTCCTTGCGATGCATCCCGAACGACGACAGCAGGCCGTAGGTGCCCAGTGGGGTGGTGCCGGTGCCCTGGCGCCGGTGACGACCGACCACGAGGCCGCCGTACCCGGTCCTGCCGTCGGTAGTCCGCAGCCGGCGCTGCCAGTGGCCGTCGGCCTCCTTGACCCACCAGGCGATGCGGGCGTGGTGGCCGTGGGTGTGGTCGACGGTCACGATCTGGGCCGTCTCGGGGTGCAGCCGGACGGTGACGCCGCCGAGCCGGACCGTGGCGGCCACTGCTGCATCCGCCGGCACGTCGGCCCGGGACGGGACGGGCCCCAGCAGCGCGGCGGCGAGGGCGAGGACCCCGAGTCGCCTCACGGGAGGAGGTCCTTCGCGGTGAGGTCGGAGCGGACGCCCTGGAAGGACGGCTGGCGCAGGCGTTCGTACCCGCGTCCGTGGGTGTCGACGTCGACGACGATCACCGGCTGCAGCCAGTGCGTGCCGCGGGCGTCGACCGCGGGCACGTCGTCGGCGAACGGGCTGTCGGCCCGCCCGAGGCCGACCACGACCTCGGCGAGCGCCCGGCTCTGCCTCGGCCCGATCCCGCTGCCCACCCGGCCCCGGTAGAGCAGGCCGTCGGGCGTCGGCTCGCCCACGAGCAGGGCCGCGAGGCGGTCCGACGTGCCCTCCTGCGGGCGCCAGCCGCCGACGACGTAGGAGCCTCGGTGGCGATGCGCGAGCTTGACCCAGTGCGGGCTGCGCTCGCCGAAGCGGTAGGTCGACGTGCGCCGCTTGCTCACGATGCCCTCCAGGCCCTGCTGGAGGGTCGCCTCGAACAGCATCGCGCCGTCGTCGTACTGCGGCGGCACCTGCCAGACGCCGTCGACCCCGAGCTCCTCGAGGGCTGCGCGGCGGACCTCGAGTGGCTCGGCCGCGAGGTCGCGACCGTCGAGGCGGAGCAGGTCGAAGATCATGTAGGTCGCCGGTACGCTCGCCGCGAGCCGCTCGGCCGTCGCGGCCCTGCGGACGTGCATCCGCTCCTGCAGCGTGCGGAAGTCGGGCACGCCGCGGTCGTTGAGCGCGATGATCTCCCCGTCGACCATCAGGTCGCGCTCGGCGTACGGACTGGTGGCGAGCTCGGGCCACGCGACGGTGATGGGGTTCTCGTTGCGGCTGGTCATGCGCAGCACGCCGTCGCGGACCTCGGTCAGCGCGCGGACGCCGTCCCACTTGACCTCGTGCGCCCAGGACGCGCCCGGCGGCACGTGCTTGCCGGGAGTGGCGAGCATCGGGCGCATGCGGCCATCCTGCCCGACCCCTGACTCCTGCCGACGACTCCTGGCCGATGACTCGGGGCCGCCCCATGAGTCACACTGGACACCACCACACCGAGGGAGGATGCGCATGCGTGCGATCTGGAAGGGCGCCGTGTCGTTCGGCCTGGTCAGCGTGCCCGTCAAGCTGTACGCCGCCACCGAGTCCCACGACGTGTCGTTCCGCCAGGTGCACGCCAAGGACGGTGGTCGGATCAAGTACCAGCGGGTCTGCTCGATCGACGGCGAGGAGGTCGCCTACGCCGACCTCGCCAAGGGCTACGAGACCGAGGACGGCGAGATGGTCATCCTCACCGACGACGACCTGGCCGAGCTGCCGTCGGCGTCCTCACGCGAGATCGCGGTCGAGAAGTTCGTGCCCTCGGAGCAGATCGACCCGATGCTGTTCGAGAAGTCCTACTACCTCGAGCCCGAGAAGTCCGGCGCCAAGCCGTACGCCCTGCTGCGCCAGGCCCTGCTCGACGCCGACCGGATGGCCGTGGTCACCGTCGCCCTGCGCCAGCGCACCACGGTCGGCGTGCTGCGGGTGAAGGACGACGTGATCGTGCTGCAGACGATGATGTGGCCCGACGAGGTCCGCACCCCCGACTTCTCCGTCGAGACCGGCGAGGTGAAGCCGCAGGAGGTCAAGATGGCCAACATGCTGGTCGAGACCCTCGCCGGCGACTTCGACCCGGCCGAGTTCGAAGACGACTACGCCGAGGCCGTCGAGGCCCTCGTGAAGGCCAAGATCGAGGGCGGCGAGGTCAAGCGCACCGCCACCTCCACCAAGTCCTCCGGCGAGGTCGTCGACCTCCTCGCGGCCCTCCAGCGCTCGGTGGACGCCGCGAAGACCGCGCGCGGGGAGTCGGCGCCGGCACCGGAGGACAAGCCGGAGGACAAGCCGGCGAAGAAGACTGCGGGCAAGAAGGCGCCTGCGAAGAAGTCCGCTGCCAAGAAGACGGCTGCGAAGAAGGCGGCCACCAAGAAGACCGCGGCGCGAAAGGCCAGCTGACAGCGGCTTGCGGGTCGGCTCGTGGCTGCGGTCAGCAGCGTCAGGCGTCGCCGGCGAGCAGCGGCCACGGCCGGGCCTGCTCGAGCTGGGCGGACAGGGAGAAGAGGGTGGCCTCGTCGTCGGTCCGCCCCACCAGCTGGACCGCGACCGGCAGGCCGTCGGCCGCGGTGCCGCAGGGCAGGGACGCGGCCGGGTTGCCGGCGACGTTCCACAGCGCGGCGTAGGCGATGGGGGGCATGGCGCGCAGGGCCGCGCGCACGGTACCGACCCCGTCGAGCCGGCCGACGCGCGCCGGCCGGTGCGCGATCGCGGGGGTGAGGAGCACGTCGACCTCGTCGAAGACCCGGTTCGCCTTCCGCGACACCTGCTCGCTCTGCGCGAGCGCCCAGTCGACGACCCTGGGCGTGACCCACGACCCCAGCTGGCACGTCTCGCGGGTACGCCGCTCGAGCCGGTCGGGGTGCTCGACCAGGTCGGCCTCGGAGCGGATGCCGGCGAAGAACTGCGGCACGAACGCGGCCGTCGGGTCGGGGTAGCGCGGGTCGACCTCGCGGACGTCGTGCCCGAGGTCGGTCAGCAGTCGCGCGGTCTCCTCGACGGCCGCGACGTGCACGGGGTCGGGTCGGACCCCGATGGAGACCGCCTTGGTCGTCCAGCCGATCCGCAGCCGACCCGGCTCGCGGCCGGCCGCCTCGACGAAGGACTCTTCCCCACCGGCGCGGTAGAGGTCGCCGGGCATGTTGCCGCGGACGACGTCGTAGACGATCGCGCTGTCGAGCACGCTGCGGGTGAGTGGTCCTGCGGTCCCGAGCGCCCACCACAGGTGCGGGTGCGGGGCGGTCGTGACCCGTCCACGCTGTGGCTTGAGCCCGAACAGCCCGCAGCTGGCGCTGGGGATGCGGATCGACCCACCGCCGTCGCCCCCCATGCCGACCGGCACCATCCCCGAGGACACCGCGACCGCCGTACCGCCGCTGGAGCCACCGGGCGTGCGGGTGTGGTCCCACGGGTTGCGGGTGACCCCGCGCGAGGCGGACTCGGTGAAGGGGAAGGCCCCGAACTCCGGCATCGTCGTCTTCCCGACGACCACCGCACCGGCGGCGCGGAGTCGGCGGACGACCTCGGCGTCGGCCGCCACCGGGGTGGAGTTGGCCTCGCCGCCGAAGGTGGTCACCGTGCCGGCGACGTCGATCTCCTCCTTGATCGCGATCGGCACGCCGTGCAGCGGACCGGCCTGCTCCCCCGCGGCCAGCGCGTCGTCGCGCGCCTGTGCCTCGGCGACCGCCTCGTCGACGAGCAGGCGGGAGAAGGCGTTGAGCTCCCGGTCGCGCGCCTCGATCCGGCCCAGGGCTTGCTCGACGACCCCGCGAGCCGAGACCTCCCCGGTCGCGACGAGGCTGGCCGTCTCGGCCACTCCGGCCCGGGCGAGATCGCTCATGTCCGCACCCTACCGACGGGTCACCTGTCCGTGCCGACCAACTCCGGGGCCGATCCCCACCGCCGATCGTGTCGAGCGCGACCGTCTCAGACCGGGGCCAGCAGCCCCCGCACGACCCGCAGCCCGACCGACAACCGGGCCAGGTCGGCGTGGTCGTCGGCGCAGATCTCGCCGAGCGTGTCCGCGGCCCGCGGGACGACGACGAGGTTCTGGTCCTCCCACTCCGCGATCCGCCGAGGCGCGAGGTCGCCGGCCGACGTGGTCGCGAGCACCTGGGCGGTGAGCTGGGCATGGACCGCGTGCAGGTCGTCGCGGAGTGCGGCGCGAGCCATCGTCTGCCACCGGTCCTCGCGCGGCAGCGCGAGGATCCGCTGGACCAGCGCCGAGAGGCCCAGCCGCTCGCCGAGCGCGAAGTGCACCCGGGCCACGTCCGCGGGGTCGATCTCCTCGCGCAACGCGATCTCCACGACGTTGAGCAGCATGTAGGCCGGCGGCAGCACCGCGACCCGCGACGCGAGGTCCTCCGGGACCCCCTCGCCGGTCAGGCGATCGCGCCGAGCGACGTACGCCGCCAGCTCGCGGCCGGTCATCAGCCCGGGGAGGTCGGCCATCACCTGCTGCACCGGGCCGGTGAACTGGTCGACGGTGCCCTGGCTGTCCAGCGGCGGGCGCCGGTTGTTGACCAGCCAGCGCGAGGCGCGCTCGACCAGGGTGCGCATCTCCAGCCGCATCCGGGTCTGGACGCCGGCGGGGAGCCGGTTGTCCCACGAGCTGAGCTCCTGGCGCATCGGCAGCGAGCCGAAGATCTCCCGGGCCACGAAGTTGGCGCGGGCCAGCTCGGCGGCGCTCGCGCCGGTCTCGCCGGAGAGCCGCGGCACGAACGTCAGCCCGGCGCCGTTGACGAGGTCGTTGACGACCTGGGTCACGATGATCTCCCGGCGCAGCGGGTGCTCGTGGACCGGCGTCGAGAAGCCCTCGCGGACCTGCCGCGGGAAGTAGGAGCGCAGGTCCTGGTCGAAGTAGTGGTCGTCGGCGACCTCGGACTCCAGCAGCTCGTCGGCCAGCACGATCTTGGTCCAGGACATGAGGACGGCCAGCTCGGGCGCCGACAGGCCCTCGCGGTTGTCGAGCCGGCGCCGGATCTCCTTGCTGCTCGGCAGGGCCTCGAGGTCGCGGTCGAGCACGCCGTCGGCCTCCAGCCTGCGGATCCAGTGCTCGTGGACGTGCAGCAGCGACGGGGCGTGCGCGACCGCGTTGGCCAGCGCCAGGTTCTGCTCGTAGTTGTCGCGCAGCACGAGGTCGGCGACCTCGTCGGTCATCTCGGCGAGCAGCCGGTTGCGCTGCTTCTCGGTGAGGTCGCCGTCCTGCACGACCCGGTCGAGCAGGATCTTGAGGTTGACCTCGTGGTCGGAGGTGTCGACGCCGGCGGAGTTGTCGATGAAGTCGGTGTCGATGCGCCCGCCCTTGCCGCCTCGACCCTCGCGGGCGTACTCGATGCGACCGAGCTGGGTGAACCCGAGGTTGCCGCCCTCGCCGACCGCGTGGACGCGCAGGTCGCGGCCGTCGACGCGGATCGCGTCGTTCGCCTTGTCGCCGGCATGGGCGTGGGTCTCGGCCGACGCCTTGACGTAGGTGCCGATGCCGCCGTTCCAGAGCAGGTCGACCGGGGCGAGCAGGATCGCGCGCATCAGCTCGGCGGGAGTCATCGACTCGACGTCGGGGTCGATGCCGAGCACGGCACGCACCCGGTCGTCGATGGCGATCGACTTCAGCGACCGCGAGTACACGCCGCCACCCTCCGAGATCACCGCCGAGTCGTAGTCCTGCCAGCTCGACCGGGGCAGGTCGAAGAGCCGCCGGCGCTCGACGTACGACGCCGCGGGGTCGGGGTCGGGGTCGAGGAAGATGTCGCGGTGGTCGAACGCCGCGACCAGCCGGGTGTGCTCGGAGCAGAGCAGGCCGTTGCCGAAGACGTCGCCGGACATGTCGCCGATGCCGACGCAGGTGAAGTCCTCGGCCTGGCAGTCGATGCCGCGCTCGCGGAAGTGGCGCTGCACCGACACCCAGGCGCCGCGGGCGGTGATGCCCATCGCCTTGTGGTCGTAGCCGACCGAGCCACCGCTGGCGAAGGCGTCGCCGAGCCAGAAGCCGTAGGACTTGGCGACCTCGTTGGCGATGTCGGAGAAGGTGGCCGTGCCCTTGTCGGCCGCGACGACGAGGTAGGAGTCGTCGCCGTCGTGCCGGACCACGTCGCGCGGTGGCACCGTCTCGCCGTCGACGAGGTTGTCGGTGAGGTCGAGCAGCCCGGAGATGAAGGTGCGGTAGCAGGCGATGCCCTCGGCCAGCCAGGCGTCGCGGTCGCCGGTGTCGGGAAGCTGCTTGCAGAAGAACCCACCCTTCGCGCCGACCGGCACGATCACGGTGTTCTTCACCATCTGCGCCTTGACCAGCCCGAGCACCTCGGTGCGGAAGTCGTCGCGCCGGTCGGACCAGCGCAGCCCGCCGC
>ERZ724512.1508-NODE-1508-length-10852-cov-13.846531_pt1 | contig 10852 bp, 8 predicted proteins | sample MGYA00376045_ERZ724512 | MGnify/ENA primary metagenome ERZ724512 (study PRJEB28724, sample SAMN07190883) | activated sludge metagenome | isolation source: activated sludge of sewage treatment plant in Hong Hong | place: Hong Kong | collected 2016-03-17 ... | reverse complement strand
CGGTTCTGCTGGGAGCCGTCGAAATACAAGGTCTATTTCGCGGCCAGGTTCGACCGTCCGTTCAAGGGGTACGGCACCTGGAAGGGAGCGACCCTTTCTCCCGGGTCAAAGCAGGCCAGCGACGAATCGCCCGATGCCTTCAACTACAAGCCGGTCGCGGGCGGGCCACCGTTCATTCCCGGCAACCCGAGCACCACCGCCCAGGCCGGGGCCTTCGTCAGCTTCAACACCTCGGGTTCGCGCCCGGTCGGGATGCGGGTCGGGATCTCCTTCGTCAGCGTCGCCCAGGCGCGGAAGAACCTGAGCGAAAGCGCCGGCCTCACTTTCGGCGAGGTTCGCGACCGGGCCGGCCAGATCTGGCGGCAGGAGATGGGGAAGGTGCGTGTTTCCGGGGGCCGGAAGGAAGACCGCCGCACCTTCGCGACGGCGCTCTACCACTCCCTGCTGGAACCGAGCGTGCAGTCGGATGTCAACGGCCTCTACCGCGGCCAGGACCTCAAGGTCCACCGGGTCGCCCCGGGTCACGCCCATTACTCGGACATCTCCGGCTGGGATGTTTACCGCAGCCAGATCCAGCTGCTCGCGATGATCGAGCCCCGGCGGGCCGCGGACATCGCGGCGTCACTGCTCCGGATGGAGAAGCAGGGCGGCTGCCTGCCGCGCTGGCCCTACGCGACCCAGAACTCAAACGTGATGAACGGGGACCCTTCCTCGCCGATCATCGCGACGATCCACGCCCTCGGGGTCCGGGGTTTTGACGCCCGGGACGCGCTGAGGGCGATGGTCAAGGGAGCCGACCATCCCTGCCACTCCGACAACGCCGACTACACCGAGCGGGAGGCGCTGGACGATTACCTCGACCTCGGCTGGATCTCCCAGGAGCGCAACGTGACCAGCGGCCAGCACTCGGTCTCCGAGCGATCCTCCCCCTGGGGCACCGCCTCGACCACGATGGAGTACGCCCTGGCCGACTTCACGGTCTCGCGGCTGGCCAGGGCGCTCGGCCGCGACCAGCTGGCAGCAAGGTTCCTCAAGCGTTCCGGCAAGTGGCGCAACCTGGTCAACCCGGCCAGTCAAAGGATCGAGCCACGCTTCGCCGACGGCAGCTTCCTGCCCGGCGCCAACGCCTCGACCGAGGACGGATTCGTCGAAGGAAGCTCCGCCCAGTACGGCTGGTTCGTGCCCCAGAACCTGGCCGGCCGGTTCGCGACCCTCGGTGGCCGCAAGGCTGCCCTGCAGAAGCTCGATCACTTCTTCACGGAGCTGAACGCCGGGCCGGGATCGCCCTACGCCTTCCTCGGCAATGAGCCGACCCTGCAGACACCGTGGATCTACAACTGGCTCGGCCGGCCCGACAAGGCGCAATCGATCGTGCGCCGGGCCCAGATCGGGCTTTACGGGGCGGGCCCGGGCGGCCTGCCCGGCAACGACGACGGCGGGACGATGAGCGCCTGGTTCGTCCTTTCCGCCCTCGGACTTTCACCGGTGATCCCGGGCACCGACGTGATGCCGCTCGGCAGCCCGCTCTTTCCCCGGGCCAGCCTGAACCTCCAGGGCCACCGACTGCAGGTCAGGGCGGCGGGGGCAGACCGCAAGCGGCCGTACGTGAAGTCCCTCAGGATCAGCGGCGGCAAGTGGGCGAAGCCGTGGATTCACGTCCGCCGATTGCTCCGGGGCGGCCGCATGAACTGGAAGCTTTCCTCCAGCCCGTCGGCCTGGGGCCGGGGCAAGACCCTGGCTCCGCCCTCCTTCGGCGACCGCTGACCGGGGGCGCCCGTTTGTAGGGTTCGGCCATGCCGAAGCTCAGGAGACTCAATGTCTTTGCCGCAATCTTTTTCGCGGCGCAGGTCGCGGTTCTTCTGGTAGTCGCAGAACCGGTCACCCTGCCCGTGACCGGCCAGTTTTTGACCGGGCCTCCCGGAGGCGGCGCTTACGGGAGCACCGAACTGTTCAGGCTCCGGATCGATCTGCTGGTCGCGCTCTTTCTCGGCCTCGCCGCCTTCGACCATTTCGTGGTCGCCACCTGGCTGCGCGGCTTCTACGAGAAGAACATCGGCAGGGGGAGAAACCCGGCCCGCTGGTACGAATACTCGGTAAGCGCCTCGGTGATGATCGTCCTGATCGCGATGCTCTCCGGCGTTACCGATGTCGTAGCCCTGCTGGCGATCTTTGGCGTCAACGCCTCGATGATCCTTTTCGGCCTGGCCATGGAAAGGGCGAATGCGGGACGGACCGAAGTTGATTGGTCACCATTCATCTATGGCTGCGTGGCAGGCGCCGTGCCCTGGATCGCGATCGTGATCCAGTTCATCCTCTCCGGGTCCAATTCGGACGGGGTGCCGGGTTTCGTCTACGGGATCTTCGTCACCCTGTTTCTTCTGTTCAACTGCTTCGCGCTCAACATGTGGTTGACCTACCGTGCCCGGGGCAGGTGGCGTGACCCCCTGTTCGCCGAGAAGGTCTACATCTGGCTGAGCATCACCGCCAAGACGGCGCTCGCCTGGCAGGTCTACAGCGGAGCTCTGGCCGGTTCCTGAGACCAGCCCGGCCAGAACTTTTCGCGGAGTCCTTCCCTCATTTTGAGACCGCTGATCCGGGACCGTGGCCGGGTGGAATGCCATCCGAAATCGGGATGCCGTGATCGGTTTCGGTCATGCCCAGTTCGTAGACCGCGCCACGCAGGGTGCCAAGGTTGGTCACCGCGTTGTGGCCCGGCATGGTGAGCGTCGCCTTCATCTGGGCCGCCGAGCAGTTCGCCACTTCATGAGCTTCGGCCTCCGGGTCGGCAGGGTCACCGTATTGCCAGCCGACCGTGAGGTTCGGCGGCGAGTCGACCTCCAGCTCCAGGTAGCTCTTGCCGGCGACCGGCAGGCCGGCCTCCAGCCGGAGCGGGGTCTCCTTCACATTGACGCCGGAGGCGAACATCCCGCCGATCCGCCGGATCTCGCCGCCAGTGCTGATCGCCCCGTTGGCCACCCAGGGCAGCAGCCGGCCGGCGACCCGGATCCGGCCCATGACGATGTCGAGCCATGCCTCCGGGTCCTCGTCAAAGTCGCTGCCATGCAGCCAGATCCACCGCTCCGCATGTTCGCTGCCCCAGTTGTGGCCGATCATGCCGTGCCAGCCTTCGACGCTGATCTGACGCTCGCCGAAGTTCACCGAACCGGAGAAGTCCCCGAACGGCACCGGGGAGATCGGTTTGGTCTTCGGCAAGGGAAGTTCGTAGAAGCGGGGCCGCGGCAGGTGAAAGAGAACCGGTGCCCTGGGCTCGAAACGAAGCTGCCAGGCGGCTTCAAAACATTCGCCGTGGAGCCCGGCCGGACCGATCGTCGATTCCCCGATCCGGGCCCAGGTGTTGACCGGGGCCGAGGCCGGCTGGCCGACGAGGCGGCGGGCCAGCGGTCGCTCGGCCTCGCCGTCAAAGAGGGTGAACCAGATCGTCCCGGTTGCTTCCTGGTTCGGGAGCTTGTCAATCGTGTACCTGATCCAGAGCGCCAGCGAACCGTCCGGCGAAACCAGCCGGGCGTACCAGGACTCGTACATCCCGGCGCCTGGCCCGGCCTCTGTGAATCGCGCGTCAGTCGGTGAGATCCTCCGGCCCACCCGAATAGAACTATCAGAGCGGCGCCGAAGGAATTGGCTTCTCAGCGAAAAGAAAGCTTGCGAACTGCCCGGTAGGTGTTCCCGAGCCGGTCCCAGGCCTTGATCCGGACCTGCGCCCGACCCTTGCCGGCCGCAACTCGACGGTTCAGCTTCACGCCGACCCTGACCGACCTGCCCGGCTTGACCCGGAATCGGGCCGCACCGCGCGCGCCGCTGCCGCCGAAACGGATCCGCACCGTCCCCCGGCAGGGACCGGTCATCTCGGACTTCGGGCAACGCAGCCTGACCAGGGCCCGGCGACCCGAAACGGACGGCTTGCCCAGTACCTTCATCCGCGGAGCGTCCGATTCGGCCGAGACCAGTACCACCCGTCGCTTCTTGCGGCTGGCGGACGCGGCGGCATCACCAAGGCGCGAAAGCCCGCTGGTCGAGTAGGCGTAGATGTCCATGCGACCGTCGGTGTCGACCGGAAGCAGCGGTTCGGGAGTGCTGAAGGAAATGGTCGTTCCGTCGTTCGAGACGCCGAGCAGCTTCGCCTTCCGCGAATTCCGGTCTGGGTTCGGTCCGGTCGAGACGAGCCGGGTCTCATCGCCAATGCGTGCGTAGACATCGACATCGGAATCGTTGTCCTCGGGAACCAGCTGCTGCTCGGAATCGAAGGCGATCACCGAGAGGTCATCGGAGCCGTCGACCCGGAATTCCGAGTCGGGCCGACCCCCCTGGAGATGGACCGAGGTCGGGTTGCGAATCTCCGGGCTTTGGTCGGTCGGGCTGGTCGAAACGAGCTCGTTTCCCTGCGGTGTGTGGAGATAGACATCGAGCGACTGATCGTGGTCGTCCGGCGAGATCGGGAACTCGGTCACGAACAGGGCCCGGGTCATGTCCGGGGAAAGCCCGATCGCCCGGGTCAGCCAGTTCTGACTGGTGCAGTCCTCGGGCTCAGCTCCATCAGCGGTGTCGGTGATCAGCTCGTAGCTGCCGTCCCGGTGACGCAGATAGATGTCGAACAGATCGTCGGTGTCGGCGTCGGCCAGCCGGTAGCTGGAGGAGAACAGCCAGGCCTCTCCGTCCTCGGTCGCGTCGCCGAAGTAGTTGTACTTCGTGCAGTGAACATTGACCGGATGTGGCTGGTCGTTGACCGGAACCCGGGCGTCATCCTTGACCCGCCACAGGCCGTTGGAATAGTCGTCGTAGAAGACCGAGCTTCCGTCGCGCGAAAGGCCTCGCATCCAGAGCAGATCGCAGTCATTGGTCACCCGCGAGAAGCTCGTCGGGGTCCGCTTCCAGAGTTCATGGCAGAGCGGGGTCGCCTTGTTGAAGCGAAAGAAATAGAGGGTCTTGCCGTCATCGGTGGCGTTGATCAACTGCAGGTCGATGTCACCGGCCCTGGTCGAGGGGTCTGCCGGATCCCAGGAGATCAGCTCCGGGACGCCATCCTGGTACGCGAAGAAGTCCTCGCCGTTCCCGTCGGTGTCGTCAGCCGTGAGCGGGGACCGGGTCTCGACGATCGCGCGACGCGCGTCGTCGGAGACGAACTGAAGCAGGGCATGACCCTTCTTGCCGTCCGGATAGTCGATCAGCGGCCGGGTCTGACCGCCAACCCGCTCGTAGATGTCGAAGTCCTCGTCAGGGCCGGGGTACATGTCATCGAAGGTGAAGATCGCACGCTGGCCTTCCTGGGAGACGCCCCCGCAACCGTTGAACATGCAGCTCGCGTTGTACTTGGGCACGGCATCAGCCTGAGCGGCGCCGAGCATGAAAAGGCTGAGGGTCATCCCCAGGATGAACTTCTTCAAGATTTTCCCCTGTTCGGAGCGCTCCGGCTCCGTCGATTGCAATGGACAAAATTGAACACGGCATGTTCAAGAATGTTGCGTTGAGGCTACCGATCAGCCGAATCGAACAACTCCCTGCGGACTGACGCCGGGCTCTCTCCTGCTTCGATCCGCTCCTCGAGGGTGATCGCGCCGTGGCGCTTGGCGAGGCGCTCTCCGTCTTCGCCGAGCATCAGGGGGACATGGCTGAAACGGGCCGGGGCGGCAAGGCCGAGGCGGTCGTAGAGCCAGAGCTGGCGGGGGGTGGTGTCGAGCAGGTCGGCGCCGCGAAGCACCTCGCCGATCCCCTGATCGGCATCGTCGACGGTGACCGCGAGGTTGTAAGCGAAGTCACCGTCATTGCGGCGCACCACGAAGTCATCGAGGGTCTTTTCGACCCGGCCGCAGAGGTGATCATCGAAGCCGACCCTGGCTCCGGCCGCCCGGACCCGGAGTGCCGGGGGCCGGCCGGCAGCCCGGCGCCCGGCCCTCTCGGCCTCGGTGAGTTCCCTACAGGTGCCGGGGTAGGCGCCTTCCGGCAACTCGCCATGAGGGGCCGACGCTGCTTCACGGATCTCGGCCCGGGTGCAGAAGCACTCGTAGAGCAGGCCGTCGGCTTCAAGTTTGGAAAGTGCCTCGCGATAAAGGTCATGGCGCTCGCTCTGACGGACCGGCTCGCCGTCCCAGTCGACTCCGATCTGGCGGAGCTCCTCGAGCTGCACTTCGATCCACTCGTCCCGGGAGCGGCCGGTGTCGATGTCCTCGATCCGGACCAGGAACCGCGCCCCGCGATCTCGGGCCGAGCGCCAGGCGATCAGGGCCGTCCTCAGGTTGCCGAGATGGAGCCGCCCGGTCGGGCTCGGGGCGTAGCGGCCCGGGGCAGCTTCCGGCTCCCGGTCGGGATGAAACAGGTCGAGCCTGGCGGTCACAGGGCCGCCGCCAGATCCGCGGCGAGATCTCCCCTGGGCCGGACCGCCACCTCTTCGAGGCCGAGCCACCCGGCCATCAGCCTGAGTTCGTCGGCCAGTTCCGCCGCGGTCCCGGCCGGGGCATCCGGCTCGACCCAGGCCGACTGCACCAGCAGCGCCGATCCCTCCCGGTCGGATTTGAGGTCCACCCGGCCGGCGATTTGTTCTGCCATCAGAAACGGCAGCACGTAGTAGCCGTGGCGACGCTTCTCCTTCGGGGTGTAGATCTCGATCCGGTAGTGGAAGCCGAAAAGCTCCTCGAGTCGACGCCTCTCGAAGATCAGCGGATCGAATGGAGCGAGCAGCGCCCGCGCCTCGACCTTGCGGGGTCGACGGGCCTCGGGGTGCAGGAAGGCCGGAGCCGAGAACCCTTCGACCTCGGCCTCGATCAGGCGCCCGTCGGCGGCGAGCCGTTCGATCGCCTCCTTCGACTCCCGGGCCGGCAGGCGGAAGTAGTCCCTGAGGCAGCGCGCCGTGCCGACCCCGTGGGCCCGGGCGGAGATCTCCAGCAATCCCTCGATCGCTTCCTCCGGCTCGGGAGTTTCCGCTTCGTGGACGTGCCCGGGCAGCACCCGCCCCGGCAGGTCGTAGCGTCGTTCGAACTGGCTGGTTCGCCCGGCCGCGGTGATCCGGCCGGACCAGAACAGGTACTCGAGGGCGCTCTTGACCGGCGGCCAGTTCCAGCCCCAGTTGCTCTTGTCGGGGACATGGTCCGGGTCGACGGCGGCCGCGACCTGACCGGCGGTCACCGGACCCGATCGTTCCACCTCGGCGACTACGTCCTCCAGCAGTTCCGGCTGTTCGGCGGCGGCCCGTACCGTGCGCCAGGCGTCCTGGTCTGCCCGGTCCATCCGCCAACGGAGCAACCGGTGGGTTTCCGGTGGAACGAAGGAGGCCTCGTGGGCCCAGTACTCGACCAGCCGGCGCGGCCGCTTTGAACTCGCCTTCTCGAGCAGATCGATGTCATAGGGCCCAAGCCGAGAGTAGAGCGGCAGCAGGTGGGCCCTGGCCAGCACGTTGACCGAGTCGATCTGGAGCAGGCCGATCCGGTCGATCATCGCCTGGACCTGACGCATCGTCACCCTCGGAAAGGGGCGTTCGCGACCGAAGCCCTGCGCGGCCAGGGCAATCCGGCGTGCTGCCGCCGAACTCAGCCTCACCGGGGCCGTGGCACTCATCCGACCAAGCCTCGCTCCCAACTTGCGTCATGTCCGTTCACTCGCACATAATTACCGCCAACGCCACTTCCGAGGGGGAGGACCTCATGAGCGGAGATGCCCGCGCGCACGCATATCGCAACGTAATCATCACGGCCGCCACCGCCGGGCTGGCCGGACTTCTGTTTGGTTACGACACCGGTGTGATCGCCGGGGCCCTGCTTCAGATCACCCCCGACTTCGGTCTCGGCAGCTTTGAATCCGGTCTGGTCGTCGGCGCGGTGCCGCTGGGGGCCGTGCTCGGCGCCTGGATCGCCAGCTCCCGCTCTGACAAGTACGGCCGCCGCACCCTGATCCTCACCTCGGGGATCATCTTCATCATCGGCGCGATCGTCGCGGCGATCTCACCCGGCACCTGGGTTCTGGTCGCCTCCCGTGTGGTGATCGGCGTCGCGATCGGCGTCGCCTCCGCCGTGGCGCCGGTCTACATCAGCGAGATCGCCCCGCCTGACATCCGGGGCAGGCTCGTCACGTTCTTCCAGCTGGCGGTGACGATCGGCATTCTCGTTGCCTACCTGGTCGGTCTCGCCTTTGCCGATTCGAACGAAGGCTGGCGCTGGATGCTCGGGCTCGGCGCCGTGCCGGCGCTGGCGCTCGTGATCGGGATCATCCGGCTGCCCTCCAGCCCGCGCTGGCTGCTCATGGTCGGCCGCGAGGACGATGCCCGCGAGGCGCTGCAGCGGGTCAGGACCGAAGGCCCCGAAGCGATCGAGCTGGAGATCAAGGAGATCGAGTCCAGCATGAGCATCCACGAGGGCTCCTGGCGGGATCTGCTCGCCCCTGCCGTGAAGGCGGCGCTGGTGGTCGGCATCGGGCTGGCGATCCTCCAGCAGATCACCGGCATCAACACGGTCATCTACTACGCCCCGACGATCATCCAGGAGACCGGGATCGACTCCGACGCCTCCTCGATCCTCGCCTCGCTCGGGGTCGGCATCGTCAACGTGCTGATGACCGTGGTCGCGCTGCGATTGCTGGACACCCGCGGCCGTCGGGAAATGCTCTTCGTCGGCGTGTCGGGGATCTCGATTTCGCTGTTCATCCTCGGCCTTGCCTTCCTGATCGGGGCCGACTCGACCTTCGCCACGGTGATGGCGATCGGCAGCCTGATGCTCTTCGTCTCCTCGTTTGCGATCTCGCTCGGCCCGATCTTCTGGCTGCTGAACGCGGAGATCTACCCGCTCTCGGTCAGGAGCAAGGCAGCCTCGGCCGGCACCATGACCAACTGGTTCTTCAACTTCCTGGTCTCGCTGACCTTCTTGCCGCTGATCGACCTGCTTTCACAAACCGGTGCCTTCTGGTTCTACGGCGCGATCGGCCTGGTCACCCTCTGGTTCTGCTGGAAGTACGTCCCGGAGACCAAGGGACGCAGCCTCGAGCAGATCAACGACATCTTCGAACGCCGAGCCCGATAACCCGGGCTCCAGCGTTCGCACCGGGAGTCGGGCGGGTTCGGACCCGCCCTCCCGCTGAAACCCGCCCCTCCCACTTGAAGCAACGGATGGTCTGGAGGGGCTTCGCCTTTAGGATTACGGCATGTCGCAGACCCCCTCCTGCTCGATTCGGGACTTCCGGATCGAGGACGCTGAAGCGGTTCACCGCTGGTTCAACAACAAGGAAGCAACCAGGACGCTGATGGAACAGCGTGAGTCCTTCGGCATGGAGAACGCCGAAGGGTGGACCCGGGCCGCGATGAAGCAGGAGGGCGAGGACCGCAAGTACGCGATCGAGGTGCCGGGGATCGAGCAGCCGGTCGGCTTCACCGCGCTTTATGGGCTCTTCCGCCAGACCGCACCCGAGCTCGGTTGCCTGATCGGTGACGAGGTGCGGGGCAAGGGGGTCGGCCGCTGGGCCGAGCGGCTGACCGTGACCAAGGCCTTCGAGGAGTTCGGCGCCCACCGGATCTACGGTCGCATCCCGGCCTTCAACGAAGCCGCGAAGAAGGTCGTGACCGCACAGGGCTGGACCTATGAGGGCAACATGCCCGGCCACATCCGGCGGCCGGACGGCACCATGCTCGACTGCGAGATCTGGGGCGCCACGCCGGAACAGTTCTTCGCCGCAGTCGGGAAGTGGTGAGCGTGGCCCCGGGGTTCAGTTGAGGCTCGCCGCGGAACTGGTCGCCGATGGTGGCCGCGCCGCCAGCGGGCCCGACTTCTTCCGCTCGGCCGAGTTTCTCGAGGCCGAGGGAACGACCCACTCGCTGCTCATCTTCGAGGACGGCGACGAAACCGAACTGGTCGCCTCCACCCCGCTGATCGTCCGCGAGATCCCCGGAAGCGACCGGCTCGACGCGATCTCGCCCTACGGATACCCTGGCCTCGCGATCTCCGACGGGCCGCTGCTCCGGCTCGACTTCCCGCTCGACCCGGAGGCGATCGATTTCACCGGGACGGGCCTGGTCACGATCTTCCTCCGGCACTCGCTCGAGGCACCCTCCGGGGAGGTGCCGCATGTTTCGGACCGTGACGGGGCAGAACGTGCGGCACCTCTTGAAGAGAGGGACCCGCTCGCCGCGGGCCCGCCCCTGGCCGGGGCCACTCCCCGCAACGTCTGCCTGCTTTCCGATCCGGCCCTGCCCCGCAAGAGCCGGGCCTCGGACCGGCAGCAGATCCGCAAGAACCTGAAGCGTGGTTGCTCGCTCGAGATCACCCCGGGGCCGGAGACCACGCCGGGAGAGCGGGCCGGCTTCTTTACCGCCTACACCGAGACGATGGCCCGCACCGAAGCGGCCGATCGGTACTTCTTCAGCGAGAAGTACTTCGACCGGATCCTTTCGGCCGAGGGAACCTGGCTCTTCCTGCTCCGCGCGCCGGAAGAGGAGGCGGATGCCGATGGCAGGCGGCCGGTCGCCGCCGCTTCGATCGCCGCGCTCAGCGACGGCCTCCTCCACTACTACCTGTCGGGCACCGCAGACGCCCATCTCAGGGGCGCGCCGATGAAGAACGTGGTCGAGGAGATGATCGGCTTCGCGGCCGAACGGGAGCTCGCCCTCAACTTCGGCGGCGGCATCACCCCGGGCGACGCGCTGGAAGAGTTCAAACGAGGCTTCGCCAACACCGAACAACAGTGGTTCACCTCCGAGATCGTCTGCGACGGCACGGCCTACGAAACACTGACGGCAAGGCTCGCCCCGAACGCCGACTCGGATTTCTTCCCGAGGTACAGAAGCCAGAGCCGGCCCAACCATCCTTGAGCCCAATGGGCCGGCGGGTTCCACATGGAGGGCGGGTCGGACCCCGCCCGACTT
>ERZ724512.1505-NODE-1505-length-10880-cov-4.224942_pt1 | contig 10880 bp, 5 predicted proteins | sample MGYA00376045_ERZ724512 | MGnify/ENA primary metagenome ERZ724512 (study PRJEB28724, sample SAMN07190883) | activated sludge metagenome | isolation source: activated sludge of sewage treatment plant in Hong Hong | place: Hong Kong | collected 2016-03-17 ... | reverse complement strand
TGGTGCTTTTTATTTCCGTTATGAACCTGTATGGACAAGATCCGTGTGCCAACGACATCAACGATCCGGTTTTCGACAATTGTGAAGACAGGGAGATTGTCCTGCCTTCAGGTGTTTGTACAACCCAGTTGATACCTTCGTTGTCAGCAACCGACAACTGTACCAGCAGTGAAGACAGATTTACAACCAACGTAAACGACGATGTTGTTACCGATGGTTTAGGTTGCCTGATGGGTGACATTTCATTCTACCAGATTTTTAGTCCTGGGTCAGGATGGAATACGCCATTTACACCACAATCTGTTTTGTTGGGCGTTTACAATGCTGAGAACAATCCATTGGTCACGGTTAATTTTTACCTAACCAATGGTTTTGCCAATCCCGACAGTTGGACACTAATCGGAGAGGGTAGTGCTTTTCTTGGCACCGCTTCCAACACATTTGTTACCATTCCTGTAAGCGTGGCAACCATTTTGCCCACTCAGGAATTTGCAATTGAAGTAGTTGCACCAACTTCTGCGGTTTATGGAAGCATTGTAGGATTAAATGACGGAGGCCAAACTTCTCCTACATTTTTCAAGACCTCTGCATGTGGTACCAATGCGCTTACAGATGTAGTCACTGTGCTGGGTAGCAACTATGGCATGGCTTTGTCGATCATAGGTGAATCCGCTGGTGTATATATTACACCTGCGCCGGGCAACCCTTATGCGGTTGACCATGATTTTCCTGTAGGTGAGTACAACCTCAGTTATATTGCCACCGACAATGCAGGCAATTCATCTTCATGTTCATTTTTGCTAACTGTTACCGAAGAAGAAGTAGTAAGCAGCCTGGCTTGTAATGATCTGGTTCAAATATCGCTGGATACTCTTTGCGAAGCCACGGTTGGTGCCGACGAAATTCTGGAAGGTGACCATTATGGCTGTTATGACAATTATCAGGTAGTCATCTACAATAAACTCAACCAGCCTATAGGCAATGTACTTAATAAAACTTACATCGGTCAAACACTAAAAGTTAGCGTATTCAATCAGGCCGGCAACTCCTGTTGGGGCTTGATCAAAGTGGAGGATAAAACACCTGCCATTTTGGATTGTTCTCCGATCTACACTACGTGTGCAGGGGATCTTGAACCAGGCAGCCCGCTTCCTGATTTAATCACAGTACAGGCTGACCTAACTGGTGCGGTAATTCCATCCAATTCAAAGTACGCCCGTGATTATTTTGTCAATGTTTATGGATTGGGCGATGCCATCATCAATGATGTCAATGTTATGTTGGATATCAATCATCAAAATGTAAATAACCTTCAGGTGTTGGTGACATCACCCTGGGGTACTACTGTAAAACTTTTTGGAGGAATTGCAGAAAATTGTGCTTTTGGCAATATAAGGGTGACTATGGACGACGAAGCATCCAATACATACAATGACCTGGAGAATACATGTCTGGCAGCAAATCCTGCCATCGCTGGTTTTTTCCAACCACTGCAGGGTTTGAACATTTTTGATGGTCACAATGCAGAAGGACAATGGAAATTTACCGTGATAGATTCTACAGATACAGATGGAGGTGAAGTGAAAGAACTCTCATTGGTTTTTGATCAGGAAGGAGGATTTATCAGTTTCCCAACCAAAAACCCGGTAACTTTTGTAGAACAAGGCCCAGGTTACTACACCGTCTACGGCATAGACCCTTGTGGTCCGGCTACACTCGGCTATGTTGATGATTTGCGTCAATCAGATTGTTCAAGTATTTATAGCAAGGTTATAGCAAGAACCTGGTCTGCCATAGATGCATCGGGAAATAATTCTCCGGTATGTACACAATTTATCTATGTATATAGAAACGGTCTGGCTTCTCTACATTTTCCACCTAACTACGACGGGCATGATGAGCCAACTCTTTCTTGTCTGCAATTTGGAGATGTAGTGCCAACTCCGGAATATACTGGTGAACCTTACGGTGATTTTTGCGACAACATCCAGGTCTTCCCTTATGAAGATACCAGGATTGATATCTGTCCTAAATCATACAAAATACTGAGAAAATGGAAGTTGCTCGAATGGTGTCACAGCCAGGTTATCGAACATACCCAAATTATCAAAGTTGTGGATGATCGCGGCCCTGTAATGACTTGTCCACCAAACATCACCATTTCTACAGATCCGCTGTTCTGCACCAGAGACTTTACACCAGAAAAACCACAGGTAACTTCTGAATGTTCATCAAAACTAACCTATGATCTTTATTACTATGTACCAGATCCAACCGGGGTTCTGCCGGTAGATGCTGTATTTGTAAAAGACAATGTAGTCAACGGTGTAACCATTCAAGGTCTGCCATTGGGTAAAAACTACCTGCTGTGGAGAGTATGGGATGAATGTGGAAATTACTCAGAGTGTATTTTCACTGTAACTGTTCGTGACGAAGTACCTCCGGTTGCTGTTTGTGATCAGTTTACCAAAGTTTCCATAGGTTCCAATGGTTTTGGTGAAGTAGCTGCCTTTACCTTTGATGATCTGAGTAACGACAATTGTGAGATCGTAAGATACCAGGCAAGAAAAATGACCAACAAGTGTACCGGCGGAACAACAAGTTTGTTCCGTGATACCATCTTGTTCTGTTGTGACGAAGTTGGTTCCAGCATCATGGTAGAATTCAGAGTAACCGACAGGTCAGGCAATAGCAATACTTGTATGGTTGAAGTAAAGGTAGAAGACAAACTTCCACCATATATTACAAAGTGTCCGGCCAATATAACCATTGAATGCCAGACAGATTATAAAAACACCACCATTACCGGCGAACCAGTAGCCATCGACAATTGTAAAGTAAACAGTGTCTCATTTGCAGACAGCGGTTCACCCAACAATTGTGGTGAAGGTACCATTCGTAGGACATGGACAGTAAGGGATGCGCAGGGCTTAACAGGTTCTTGTGTTCAAACCATTGTGTTGGAAGACAGTGATCCATTTGACAAAAATGATATCATATGGCCTTTGGACTATGACGCAACCACATGCCATGCCAACCTCAACCCAGAAAACCTGCCTGCTCAATATGCTTACCCTAAAGTAACAGACGATGCTTGTAGTCTTACTTCCATCACCTACAAAGACCAACATTTTACCTTTGTAGATGGAGCATGCGAAAAAGTATTGAGAACATGGACCGTCATCGATTGGTGTACCTATGTAGAAAATACCAACATAGGCATCTATACCGATCTGCAAATCATCAAATTGGCCAATACCATAGATCCGGTATTTGGTTCTTGTAGAGATACCATTGTCAATATATTTGACGATTGCAAAGGTCCTGTTACCCTGGCAGCTGGAGCAACAGATGATTGTACACCGATTGAACAATTGAAATACACGTATAGAATCGACCTCAAAGACGATGGCATCAATGATACAGGTCTGAGCGGTACTACAAGAACCTTTACGCATACCTTGCCGGTAGGTAAACACAGAGTTTACTGGACCGTTGAAGACCAATGTGGAAACAGAACATCTTGCAATTATTTGTTAACGGTAAGAGATGGTAAAAAACCAACGCCATATTGTTTGTCAAGTGTTACTACAGTAGTGATGCCTTCATCGGGAGTGATCACCATTTGGGCAAGCGATTTTAATCATGGAAGTTACGACAACTGTACACCACAGGAAAAACTATTGATTTCATTTAGTTCAGATGTAAAAAATACAAGTAAGACCTTCCAGTGTTCAGACATTCCGGATGGAATAGAAATGGAGATACCTGTAGAAATCTGGATTACAGACGAAGCTGGTAACCAGGATTATTGCACGGTGACACTTGTACTCCAAGACAACACCGGAAATGTTTGTCCTGATAAAGTTGGATCCAGAGTTGTTTTGGGCGGAAGGATTAAAACAGAACAAAACAAATCGCTCAATGGGGCTATGGTGACCTTGTGGGAAGGTAATGTAAAAGTCAAAGAATTCATGACTTCTACAGCTGGAAACTTTGTTCTGGACAATGTATTGATTGGTCGCAACTACCAATTGTCTGCAACCAAAAACGACGATGTGCTCAATGGCTTGTCTACCCTCGACCTTGTATTGATCCAAAGGCACATCCTTGGAGTTGCCAAATTGGATTCACCATACAAAGTGATTGCTTCAGATGTGAACAATGACGGAAAGATTTTGGCATCTGACCTGGTGTCACTGAGGAAAATCATACTTGGATTGGCACTCCAAATGCCTACAGGTCAAAAATCCTGGAGATTTGTAAACTCTGCTCAGCAATTTAGCAATGCAAACAATCCATTCCCTTTTGATGAAAAGATCAGTCTGGATAACCTTGCAAGCAATATGTACAACCAGGACTTCTATGCAGTGAAAATCGGGGATGTCAATAGCTCAACCGTATTGAATGTCAACGATGACATTGCGGAACCACGTTCCAATGAAGTATTGAGTCTCGAGTACGATATTGTAAATACAAACGAAGGAAATCGCATTGATTTTTATGCTTCCAAAGATCAGGAAGTTTACGGCTTCCAGATGTCGATCAAAGGCCTTACTGAAGTAGCAAAAGCAACAGGAGTGAAATTGAATGTAGGTGCAGAGAACTATGCCAACGGTGAAAGAGGATTTGCCATGTCATGGAATACTGACAAAGCGCAAGCCATCAAAGCCGGAGAATTGTTATTCAGTTTGCATGCAAATGGAGAGGTCAATGAACTGCAATTGGCAGGATTGTTGAAAGACGAAGCATATCTTAACACTGATGAGGTGTCTGATATTGAATTGACATTGAGAAATAAACAAAGTGCCAATGCATTTGAAGTTTATCAAAATGAACCTAACCCATTCTCACACCAGACAAAGATAGGATTCAAACTACCGGAAGCTGCGGATGCAACCTTGAAGATTTACGATCAAACCGGAAAGATTCTCCACATGCAGAAGAATAGTTTTGCAAAAGGTATGAATCATTTCACTGTCCAAAACGCCGATCTGGGTACTTCAGGAATCATGTATTACGAAGTAAGCAGTGAAAACTTTAAGGCTACAAGGAAAATGATTGGAATAAAATAAGTGAATTTTTGGATTATTCAGTTCGAAGCCGAATCCCCTGGGGTTCGGCTTTTTTTTTAAACAAAATTAACCCAATAGAAATCAAATATTATGGTCTAAACATTTCGTTTTGTATTTTTAATATATGTAAAAAAAAACTATTCGTTTAGTTATAAATCCTACCCCTATATTTGTCGGTACGCAAGTTGAATTTTTTACATGGTAAAAGACTTTAGTGCATTAATCGTTTCCATCATCGCAGGCCTCCTGGTTCTTCTTGTAGGTATGATGGTTTTTTCCAGCCTGTATCCTTATCCAATGGATTTTGACAGCCACAACAGGGCATCCATGTCGACTTTTCTCAACGATCTGCCCAACAAAGCATACGCCATCAAAATTGGCATCAATACAATAGCTGTTTTTTGTGCTACTTTACTGGCGGCATTGATCTCAAGGTCCAAATCCAGGTTAGGTTTGGTCGGCTTGCTCGTCTTTGTGGGCTTGCTGGTTTACAGGGATGTTAAATTCGATTACCCTGATCTTTATTTTGTTGTGGGTCTTTCGATTAATATGTTAGCCGGCCTTGTGGGTTTAAAGCTGGGTTCCAGAAGTTAGATTATTTCAGCAAAATATAATTTTTGTACTCTCCGATTCTCCAACCCGTCCATTTCTCGATGTAGTATTTTATTTTTTCTTTGGGTTTTCTTTTCTTAACCTGGATATCAAAATTAAAATCCCAGTCCCTGGCTTGAATTCTCTCTTTCATAACAGCGGGATGTGAGTCCTTAAACAAGGTGAGACTTTCAATATTGCCATAATCAAACAACTCTTCTTTGATGGCGTTTTCATTTAACCAGTCATCGGAGTGCCAGTAGCGTTGCGAGTTATTGATCTTGGCTTTCATGGTTGCAGGATGTTTCACATAGCCATAGTGGTACACAAAAGCAGGAATCAATTTAACCTTCAACATTTTGTCCTTCCCCACCCTGAAGCCCTGTGCATCTCGGTAAGAGTAAATAGATTTGTCATTTCTGATTACTCTGATTTCTTTTCTATACCAGCGGGAAGAATCAGCTACGTACTGATAATTGCCATAAAAATGAAGGTAATGCATCAACAAGCCGTCCACATTTTTATTGCTATCATTACTCTCTATGTTTGATTTGATTACCTCAAGGTATTTTTCATGGATTACTTCATCGCCCTGAATATAAATACACCAATCAAATTCATCAGGTATGGCCTTAAAAGCTTTGTCGGTCTCTTCTGCCAGCACCCTGCCACCTGCGCGGTGACTGTCATCCCATATGGTGTCTATGATTACGATCTTTGGTGATAACTTTTCAATGACTTCTCTGGTGCCATCTTCTGACTGGCCTACTGCTACATACACTTTGTCACAAATGGGAAGAATGGAGAGTATGGCCTCCGATATGGGGAAATCATACTGGATAGCATTTCTTATAAAAGTAAAACCGCAAATTTTAATCATGCAGCAAAGGTAATGACTTTGAAAGGATTGTGCCATTTCAATAACCCGCCAAAAACTGGCATTGTTTTTAAATCTTTGTATCTTTGTAGTATGCACAAGATTTCAACCAGTATGCAGCCAGACCCCGCAGAAATTGGGGCAATGGTAGATCAAATGAGGGCTTATTTTGACAATGGCAGGACCCTGGACATTGCCATACGTAAAAGCAGGCTCATAGCTCTGGCTGCAGCCATCGAAAAATATAAGGCAGATATCTGTGCTGCGGCTTATGATGATTTCCATAAACCGGAAGCAGAGGTATTGCTTACTGAAGTTTACCCTGTACTTGCAGAAATTAAACATACGGTATCAAAATTATCTTCTTGGGCACGTCCTACGAGGGTTAAAACCAATTTGTTGCTTGTGCCTTCCAGCAGTCGCATTCACCATAGCCCCAAAGGCATGGTGGTCATTTTTGCCCCCTGGAATTACTCCTTTTGGTTGTCGATGATGCCCTTTGTTTCAGCCATAGGGGCAGGTAATGTGGTAGTATTAAAACCTGCCCACGAAACGCCTGCGATTTCTTCCATGATCCAAAAAATAATAAGTGAGGTTTTTGACCCCAATCATGCTTCGGTCATTTTGGGTGAAGGCGCATTGGCTGGCTCTTTACTGTTGGATCATTTTGTATGGGATCATATCTTTTTTACGGGTTCTGCCAGGGTAGGGAAGTGGATCATGGAAAAGGCTGCCCAAAATTTAAGCGCCGTTACCCTTGAACTGGGAGGTAAAAGCCCTGCCATCCTTGATGATCATTACAACCTTAAAAAGGCAGCTCGTAAGATCATGTGGGGCAAGATCATCAATGCAGGTCAAACATGCGTGAGCTCAGATTACGTTTTGGTGCCGAAACACAGGGTGGAGGCATTTACAGCTGCCTGTATAGAGCAAATCCAGGCTTTGGTGGGCGAAAATGCTTTGGAATCTGAACAATATAGCCATATCATCAACACAGAAAGGTTTGATCGTCTGATATCACTTTTACAAGGCCAGCAAATTTTGTTTGGGGGCAAATACAACAGAGACAGCAGGTGCATTGAACCTACTTTGATCCTGCCCTCCAGTCTGGATGCTCCTGTGATGTCTGAAGAAATATTTGGACCTATCTTACCCATTGTAGCCTATGAAAACAAGGAACAACTGTTGGAAATTATCAGAAAAAATCGATATCCGCTATCGTTATACCTTTTTGTAGACGATTCATCGCTCAGTAGCTTCATCCTCGAAAGGGTGGAATTTGGCAGTGGCTGTTTCAACAACACCATTTATCAGCTGGGCAATCCCAATTTGCCTTTTGGGGGTATCCGCAGCAGCGGACAGGGTACCTATCATGGAAGGACGGGTTTTGAAACCTTTTCCAACAACAAATCGGTACTGCATTCACCCAAGTGGTTTGATCTTGATTTGCTGTATCAGCCGTATACAAAAGCAAAACTCCGTATCATAAAGTGGTTTTTTATGAACTAAAAATACATCATTTTGTGGATGCCAAATTTAATTTTGTTTAAAATTGGCATTATTTCCAAATAATATTTTGCAATTAGTGCATAATAATATGTAAAACAAAATTATCTTTGCACTCCTTTTATCAAAAGTAACATGCAGCAGATTAGAAACATTGCCATTATTGCGCACGTAGACCACGGAAAGACAACCCTGGTAGACAAAATCATTCATGAGTGTCATGCCAGTGATGATTTCAAAGACCATGGTGAATTGATCCTGGACAACAACGACCTGGAACGGGAGCGTGGTATTACCATTGTTTCTAAAAACGTATCGGTCAATTTCCAGGGGGTAAAGATCAACATCATTGACACCCCGGGTCACTCCGACTTTGGAGGTGAAGTGGAGAGGGTATTGCGTATGGCAGATGGTGTCTTACTTTTGGTAGATGCTTTCGAAGGGCCTATGCCACAGACCCGATTTGTGTTGAACAAAGCCATTGAATTGGGTCTCAAGCCCATTCTGGTAGTAAATAAGGTGGATAAAGAAAACTGCAGACCAGAAGAGGTACAGGGCGATGTTTTCGACCTCATGTTTAACCTTGGTGCTACTGAAGATCAGCTTGACTTTGTGACTCTTTTTGGATCTTCGAAGTTGGGATGGATGAGTTTTGATCACAACCAGCGTACCCACAACATACAACCCCTGCTTACTGCCATCATCGACAATATACCGGAAGCCCCTTACTTTGAAGGTCCTGCTCAAATGCAGATTACTTCACTGGATTATAATGCATTTCAAGGCAGGATTGCCATTGGAAGAATTTTTAGAGGCGATCTTAAAGAAAACACAGACTACATCATTTTCAGAAAAGATGGCAGTCAGAAAAAAGTAAGGGTCAAGGAACTTTATGTTTTTGAAGGCCTTGGCAAAAAGAAAACGGATACAGTAAGAGCCGGCGATATATGTGCAGTAGTGGGTTTGGAAGATTTTGATATCGGAGATACCATAGCAGATTACGAACAACCGGAAGCATTGACAAGAATTGCGGTAGACGAGCCTACCATGAGTATGTTGTTTACGATCAACACATCGCCATTCTTTGGCAAGGAAGGTAAGTTTGTTACCTCCAGACACCTGCGCGACAGGCTTTACAAAGAGTTGGAAAAGAACCTTGCTTTAAGGGTAGTCGACGGACCTACCGAAGACAAATTTGATGTTTACGGCAGGGGAGTACTCCATCTTTCTGTATTGATTGAAACCATGAGAAGAGAAGGATATGAGTTGCAGGTGGGCAAACCTCAGGTAATTCTCAAAGACATCAATGGTGAAAAGTGTGAACCTATTGAGCACCTTGTCATCGATGTTCCTGAAGAATCAGCCGGCAAGGTCATTGAACTGGTAACGCAGCGCAAAGGACTCATGCAGGTTATGGAACCCAAGGGCGATGTTCAACACCTTGAATTTGACATTCCTGCAAGGGGCATCATTGGCTTGAGAAATATGATCCTTACCGCTACGGCTGGTGAAGCAGTAATGACGCACCGATTCAAACAATACGAACCCTACAAAGGTGAGATCACCGGTAGAAATAAAGGTTCTCTGGTCTCTATGGAACAGGGACAGGCACTGGCCTATGCCATCGACCGATTGCAGGACAGGGGCAGGTTTTTTATCGATCCCAACGAACAGGTTTACGTAGGCCAGGTTATTGGTGAACATTCCAGAGATAATGACCTTGATGTTAACGTGATCAAAGGAAAAAAATTGACCAACATGCGTGCTTCGGGTTCAGATGATGCTGTTAAAATTGCTCCTAAGATTGTGTTTTCATTGGAAGAAGCCATGGAATACATCAAGGAAGATGAATACCTTGAAGTGACGCCCGTTAGTCTCAGAATGCGCAAGATCAAGTAATTTTTCTGTTGTTCTGATTAACTTCCTGCTTTCTTTTTTCGTTGTAATAGAAGAGGTGAATTGCACTTATTTATTCACAATCAAAAAAGCAAAATGAGACGTTTTCATATTATCATATTGATGTTGGTCGCTGTTGGGCTGAAAGCGCAAACGGTCAATCCCGGTTTTTTGAGTTTTTCTCCATTTCAATTTTTTAGAAATGCCTTCATGGTCAATTATGAAACAGGCATTGGCAAAGACAAAACCCTTGTATTTTCACCAGGCGTGGTGCTAAAAGACAATGCCAATGAGTCGCTTACAGGGTTTATTGGAGAATTGCAATTTAGGTATTACCTCATCCATCCGAGTTTTGATTATATGGATACCAAATACGGAGGGGTGAGGTTGCAGCCTTATGTAGCCCCTTACTACCAATACAGCAGCATCCAGAAAGAATTGCCTTCCTATTACTACGACCCTCAGACAGGAAATGGCAAAAACTATGATCTAACCCGTGACATTACCACCCATGCCGGTGGGGTTTTGGTGGGATGCAGGGGCTTATTGACCAAAAATTTGTTTGTAGATCTGGGCATAGGTGGAGGATTCAGGTTGAGCCAGCTTGAGGATAGTTATTCCATTGCCATCCCTCCGCAGCCTGTTTATGAAAGTTATGACATCTTCGACTACGAATACCGTGGCATTGCACCCAAAGTCTTGTTTACCCTGGGCATCAGATTGTACTAGATGCATTTTAACAAAAGTTTATAATAGGCTATACCTGCCATTGCAGTGATATTACACCGGTATAGCCTAATTTTACATCCGGTCTTAAACCAAAGCGGCCTTCAACCGTTTGATTAGTATTATAAACCTTAAATCACTTTATCATGGCATTTACACTTCCTGATCTTGGCTTCGATTACAATGCGCTCGAGCCTAAAATAGATGCG
>ERZ724512.1503-NODE-1503-length-10892-cov-3.235582_pt1 | contig 10892 bp, 11 predicted proteins | sample MGYA00376045_ERZ724512 | MGnify/ENA primary metagenome ERZ724512 (study PRJEB28724, sample SAMN07190883) | activated sludge metagenome | isolation source: activated sludge of sewage treatment plant in Hong Hong | place: Hong Kong | collected 2016-03-17 ... | reverse complement strand
TTGGTCACGTAGAGCGTGCCCCAGAAGTTGACCGCCATGATCTTCTCGATCTCCTCGACGGCCAGATCGTCGACGTGGACGAACCGCTGGATGATCCCGGCGATGTTCAGGACGCCGTCGACGCGTCCGTGCTCGGCGATCACGGCGTCCGGCAGCGCCTCGACCGCCGCCCGGTCGGCGACACTGAGCACGTGGGTGCTGAGGCGTCCGGACGCCTGCCCCGCCAGCGCCTTCGTCTCGGCGAGACCGGCCTCGCTGAGGTCGACCCCGGCGACCCGGGCGCCCTTGCGCAGCAGCTGCAGCGTGACCTCCCGGCCCATGCCGTTCCCGGCTCCCGTCACGACGAACACGTTCCCGGTGATCTTCATGGCCCCTCCCGCGGCTCGGTCTGATGGGACCAGCGTGCCCCGGTTTTCGGCGTCCCGCTAGGGGTTCTGCACTCGGGCGGACCACGGAGAAGGCAAGGGGACGCCGACGCGCGCGTGGGCGTCCGGCCGAGACAGGCAACAATGGGTGCATGGCAGCGAACCCTTCCGGTCCGGGCACCCGCCGCGGCCCCATCTGGGCCCCGCCGGAGCGCGACAGCGGGTCGCTGCTGCTGGGGGCCGTGTACTCGCTGGGCTTCTACATCGTGATGTCGCTGGTGATGACCCTGGGCTTCGGGTTCGGCGGGATCGTCGACCTGGCCTGGGTCCTCGTCGCCGCGGCCTGGGTGGGCACGGCCGGGTGGCTGATCGCTCATCGCCGCTCGCGGACGACCGGCCTCGGCATGGTGGCGTCCGTGGTGGTCGTGGGGCTGGTGCTGCTCATCGTCGCGGGGCTGGGCGCGCTGACGCTCCAGGGGTAATGCTGGGGTATGGCATTGCCGATCTTCCCGCTGGGGTCCGTGTTGCTGCCGGGCATGCCCCTATCGCTGCGCATTTTCGAGGACCGTTACGTGGCCCTGCTGCGCGATGTGCTGGCCGACGAGACCAGGGAGTTCGGCGTCGTCCTGATCGAGCGCGGCCAGGAGGTGGGCGGCGGCGAGTCGCGGTTCGGGATCGGCACGATCGCGCGGATCGGCGACCTGCACCGGGCGTCGAGCTGGATGCAACTGCTGGCGCGCGGGGGCGACCGCTTCGAGGTCGAGCGCTGGCTGCCCGACGAGCCCTACCCGCGCGCGGAGGTGCGGATGCTGCCGCAGGCGTCCTGGTCGGACGCCGACGAGTCCCTGCTGGAGCGCGCGAACAAGGTGGTCCGACGCGGACTCGCGCAGGCGTCCGAGTTCGGCGACACCCAGTGGAGCGCGGGTGTGAAGCTGCCGGGCGAGGGGATCGACCTGGCGTGGCGGCTCGCGGGCGTGGCCCCGATCGGCCCGCTGGACCAGCTCGACCTGCTGGGCAGCGCGACGGCGTCCGAGTTGCTGACGCGGCTCATCGCGCACGTCGAGGCGCTCGAGGAGACCTGGGTCGCCACGGCGCTCGGGGACGCCCCGGACGCGTGAGGCCGACGGGGCCGGGCGGCGCGGGAGGATTTGGCGGATCTGTGCCGACGAATGGCTCGGTGCCAGCCCGGAGGCGCCCCCCGAGGGCGTAGTGTCTGCGACAAGAAACGCCCCCGGCTCAGCGAGGAGTTCACAGCATGCAGGTCGCAGTCAAGTACGGAGCTCTCACCGCCGCTCCCCTGATCGGGCCCGACGGGCACGCCGCCACCGAGAGCGGCCAGGCCACGATGGCCCGGCGAGTGCTGGAGTTGTACCCGGGGTCGGTCGTCATCGGCCAGGAGAGCGCCCGCGTGCCCGAGTTCGAGGTGGTCACCCTCGCCGCGCTCGATCCCGAGAACACGCTGGTCATCAACCTCGACGTGCTGGACAGCGTCGGCGTCTTCCAGCGCCTGCACCGCACCGGCGCCGAGCCGAAGATCATGAACTTCCAGTGGATCCACCCCTCGACCTACCACCACCCGGTGAACTTCGCCGCGATGGGGCTGGCGTACTCGTTCTTCCCGACGTTCTGCTCGGGCGAGCGGACCGCGGCCGAGGTCAGCGAGGTCGTGTCGCGCTGGGCGATCCCGTCGCTGGCCAACCGCGCGCGCATCGCGTACGCCGAGCTGGGCATCGACACGTCGCGTCCGGTGCAGCACAGCGACCTGCCCGAGCCGGTCGTGCTCTACCCCGCCATCACGATGGACGCCCGCAAGCAGCCCGAGGAGTTCTACAAGATCGTGTCCGTGGTCGCGAAGCGGACGCCGATCCGGGTCGTGGCGCGGCTCGCGCCCTCGCACCTGACGAGCACGCCCGCCATCAGGCTGGCCACCGAGCGCTGGTCGTCGGTGTCGCCGCTGCGCGCCAGCGCCGACGACTACTGGACCGAGCTCTCCCACACCACCGCGTTCGTCGCCACGGCGACCGAGGAGGCCTACGGCCTGGAGTACGTCGAGGCCATGCGCGCCGGCGCGATCGGCATCCTGCCGAACCGTCCTTGGGCGCTGCGCCTCGTGCCGTCCGGCTACCCGTACCTGTACAACTCGCTCGCCGAGGCCGAGGACATGCTGTACCGCGTGGTCACCGACCCGCAGGAGGCGTCCGACAAGGTCGACGAGGCCGTCGGCGGCGGGCACTTCACCACCTGGATCCGCGAGCACCACGACCGCGCCACCTTCGACCAGGCCCTGAAGGCCAAGGTCCACGAGTGGTTCGGGGTGTGATCTTCGCCTGAACTTGCCTGCTCGTCGTTGACAGCACGTTCGCATGGCCCACGGGTCGTGTGAACGTGCTGTTGCGTGAGGGGCCCGCATTCGCGGGGGGCCCGGGGTGGCAGGTGGGAACCCCGTCTCTCCGGGTTACGTTGTCGGGCATGGGAACACATCTCGGCGGGACGCCGGAGCGGCCGGCGCTGTTCTTCGACTCGGCGTCCGACTTCGACGCCTGGCTTGCGGAGCATCACGCGACGGCGTCCGAGCTCTGGATGGGCTTCTACAAGCGCCACGTCTCGGCGCGGGGACTGCTCTATGAGGACGCCGTACCCGTCGCGCTGCGGTGGGGCTGGATCGATTCGACGGCGCAACGGATCGACTCGGACGCCGTCCGGCAGCGCTGGTCGCCCCGGAAGAGGCGCTCGACGTGGAGCCGGGTCAACATCGCCCACGTGGAACGGATGATCGCCGAGGGGACGATGCAGCCCGCCGGACTCGCGGCGTACGCCCTGCGCACCGACGAGAACTCAGCGATCTACTCCTACGAGATGGGCGAAGCCGGGTTGCTGCCCGATCAGGAGGCGCGGTTGCGCGGGGTGCCCGCGGCGGCCGCGTTCTGGGACGCCGCTCCGGCCTCCTACCGCAAGATCGCCAGCGCCTGGGTCGCCCGCGCCAAACAGGACGTCACCCGCGAGAAGCGTTTCACCCAGTTGCTCGACGACTGTGCCGCGGGCCGGCTGATCCCGCCGCAGCGCTACGGAGGCGTCCCGTCCTGGGTGGCCCGCGCGGCCGAGGCCGCGCGATCAGTGCAATGAAATTCGCCACCCCGTGCGATCAGTGCAATGACTTTCGTCTGGCTGGGCGATCAGTGCAATGAATTTCGCCGGTTTTCGGTCAGCCGCATTGCACTGATCGCGGCTCCCCAGCGAACCGCATTGCACTGATCGACCCCCGCCCAGAACCACATTGCACAGATCGGTCGCTCGGGGGCGGACCCGGTCGGCGGCGGGTGTAGCGTCGCAGAGGCCCGGGATGGGGGGCGAGACTCGTCCCCGAGGCCGGGCGTGAGGCGGTGCCGATATGAGCCCCAGCTACGTCGCCTGGTTCGCGGACCTCTCCGCCGACGACCTCCCCCGCGCCGGTGGCAAGGGCGCCAACCTGGGCGAGCTGACGAGGGCCGGCTTCCCCGTCCCGCCCGGGTTCGTCATCACCACCGACGCCTACCGCCTCGTCGCCGAGCCGTTGCACGAGCGCATCCTCGCCGCGGCCGCCGGCGACCCGGACGACGCGGCGTCCATCATCGGGCACCTGTTCGAGCAGGCGGCGATCCCCGACGAGCTGAGCACGGCGATCACCGAGGCCTACGCCGAACTCACCCGCGACCCGGACGCCGACTCGGCGTCCGTCTCCCCCACCGCGGACGCCGTCGCAGTCCGGTCGTCCGCCACCGCCGAGGATCTCCCGGACGCCTCGTTCGCCGGCCTGCAGGACACGTATCTCAACATCCGCGGCCCCGAGGCGCTCCTGGACGCCGTCCGGCGCTGTTGGGCGTCCCTCTGGACGGCCCGGGCGATCGCCTACCGCCGCCGCCTCGGCATCGACCCGGCGGAGGTCGCGCTGGCGGTCGTCATCCAGGCGCTGGTGGACGCCGAGGCGTCCGGCATCGCGTTCTCGGTCGACCCCGCGACCGGCCGCACCGACCGCATCGCGATCGACGCCACCTGGGGCCTCGGCGAGGCGATCGTCTCCGGACGCGTCACCCCCGACCACCTGCTCGTCGACAAGACCACCCACGAGATCGTCGAGCGAACCACGTCCGACAAGGCGGTTCGCACCGTCCGCTCCCCGGAAGGCACCCACGAGGAGCCCGTCCCCGACCACCTACGCCGGGCAGAGGTCCTGGACGAGACCCAGGCCGCCGGGCTGGCGTCCCTGATCGCCGACGTCGAACGGCACTACGGGCGTCCCCAGGACGTCGAGTGGGCCCGCGACGCGTCCAGGACGTGGCTGGTGCAGGCGCGTCCGGTGACAGCTGTGGGCGAGCCGGTGGGCGACGTGCCGACCGAGTGGTCGGTGACCCGCACGGACGCCTGGTACTTCCGGGCCTCGATCGTCGAGCAGATGCCCGACCCGCTCACGCCCCTGTTCGGCGACCTGATCAGTCCGGCCGTGTTCGAGACCGTCCTGGCCCTCATGGAGAACCTCGCCGGGCCGGGCGCCATGCGCCCCGGCGAGGGTGAGTTCGCGCGCATCAACGGCTATGGCTACCTCGCCTACGGCAAGAAGGCGATGGGACGCCTCACGGTGCGCGCCCTGCCCGGGATCGTCAAGATGGTCCGGGACCCCGAGCGGTCGTCCGAGAAGCTGTGGACCCGCATGCACGCCGACTACGAGGCCGCCATCGCGGCCGCCGAGCAGAGGCCCCCGGACGCCCTCGGCGCGAGGGAACTGCTCGACGAGGTCCGCCGGCTGGTGCACGCCGGCGCCGGCTACTACACCTCGGTGCAGACGGTCATCCCCCAGGCCGGCCTCGCGGAGACCTCGTTCCGGGGCGCCTACGCCGTCCTCGGACGCCTGCGCGGCATCAAGGCCGAGGATTTCCTGCTCGGCGCCGACTCCGAGCCGATCCGGGCCGACAAGGCACTCTGGGACCTGGCCCGGTGGGTCCGAACGCGTCCCGGGCTCTCGGACGCCGTGGGCGCGTCCCTTGACGGGGCCGCTTCGACGCGCGAGGACGCTCCCGCGGACGTGGACCCGGCCGACTGGGCCGAATGGCGCCGCCGCCTCGCCGAGCACCTCGGACGCTACGGGCACACGCTGTACAACCTCGACTTCGTCAACCCGGTGCCGGCCGACGACCCAGCGCCGATCCTGGAGGCCCTGCGCTACTACCTCACCGACGACCCGGCCAGCCCCTACGAGCGGCAGGCCCGCCTGCTGGCGCGCCGACGGCTGGCGCTGGCGTCCTTGCGGTCGCGGGGCGGCGTCCGGGCGAAGATGCTGAACGGCCTGCTCGGCTGGCACGAGACGTACGGACCCATGCGCGAGGACGCCCTCGCCGACGTCGGCCTGGCGTGGCCCCGGATGCGCCACGACCTCGCCGAACTGGGTGCCCGGTTCGCCGAGGCCGGGCTGATCGCGACGGCGTCCGACGTCTTCTGGCTGACCGAGGACGAGGCGCGCGCGGCGGCGTCCCAACTCGACTCCGGCGCGACCGAGCTGACACCGAACGCCCTTGTCGAGGAGCGCAAGGCCGCGTGGCGTGGGCAGAAGCTGGCGCGCCCACCGCAGCTGCTGCCGCTGGGCGGCTCGAAGCTGTGGGACCGGTTCATGCCCTCGGTCGAGCAGCAGTCGGGCGACGAATTGAAGGGGCTGGGCTCATCGGGAGGAGTGGTGACCGGGCCGGCGCGGGTGATCCGCGGGACGGCCGACTTCGCCACGATGCGCCGCGGGGAGGTCTTGGTCGCGGAGATCACGACGCCGGCCTACACGCCACTGTTCGCGCTGGCGTCCGCCGTGGTGACCGACGTCGGCGGACCCCTGTCACACAGCTCGATCGTCGCGCGCGAGTACGGCATCCCGGCGGTGCTGGGCACCGGGTCCGCCACCGCCCGCATCGAGACCGGCGACACGATCACGGTCGACGGGACGGCGGGGGTCGTCCGGTTGGGACGTCCGGGGTAGGAGCCGTGTTCGTGCCAGGCTGGCGGGCATGATCACGATCACGGCCATTGGAACCAGCTTCATCACCTCGCGCACGATCGCGGCCGCCGCGGGCGCCCCGGACGTGCGGTTCGTCGGCGTCCAGAGCCGGGACGCCGACCGTGCGGCCGCGCTGGCGTCCGAGCTCGGACTCGAGCGCTCGTTCGGCGATCTCGGCTCGTTGCTGGACTCCGATGTGGACGCGGTCTACGTGGCGTCTCCGAACGCGGTGCACGGCGGGCAGGTGCGCGCGGCGATCGCGGCCGGCAAGCACGTCCTCTGCGAGAAGCCGGCCGTCACGACCGCCGCCGAGTGGGACGAGCTGTGCGCCGCGGCGTCCGAAGCCGGCGTCGTGCTCCTGGAGAACATGCGCACGGCCTACGACCCCGTCATGGCGCGGATCCTCGAGCTGCTGCCCAGCCTGGGCACGCTGCGCCGGGTCTCGTTCTCGCTGTCGCAGCGGTCGGCGCGCTACGACGACTGGTTGGCCGGACGCCGTCCGAACGTCTTCGACCCCGCCCTGGGCGGCGGCGGGCTGGCCGACATCGGCGTCTACCTGACGCACTCGCTGGTCCGGCTGTTCGGGACGCCGTCGCGCGTGTCGGCGTCCTTCATCAAGGTGCCCGACGGCGCGGACGGAGCGGGCGCGGCCCTGATGACCTATGACGGGATGCTGGCCGAGCTCGCGTGGTCGAAGATCACGGCCGGACGCCTCGGCGGCTCGATCGAGGGCGAACAGGGCACGATCACGCTCGACCACATGACCGAGCTGGGATCGTTGTCGGTCGACTATCTCGACGGACGCCGGATCGAGGAGCGTCCGGGCAAGGAGCCCGACAACATCACCTACGCGCTGCGGCGCTTCGGTGAACTGGTCGGCTCGGGCGGCTCGGCGGCCACCGACCAGGCGTGGACGCGCGCCTCGCTCGCGCTGATCGAATCGATCCGGGACGCCGCATCGCTCTAGCCGGGCGCCCGCTTGCCAGGACCGCCAAGATGGGCCCATGGCGTCCGTGATCGACGAGTACATCGACGGCTTCGAGGGTGTGGTCCGCGAGAAGCTGCTGGAACTGGCTGCACTGGTGCGCGAGGTCGCGCCAGAGGCGTCCGAGAAGATCTCCTACGGCACCGCGACCTGGGACCTCAACGGGAACATGGTGCACATCGCGGGGTTCGCGCGGCACGTGAGCCTGTTCCCGGGGGCGGTCGGTGTGGAGGCGTTCGAGGACGACCTCGGCGGGCTCACGCACTCGAAGGGGACGATCCAGTTCCCGCTCGACAGGCCGCTGCCGCTCGACCTGATCAGGCGGATCGTCGAGTTCCGCGCCGAGCAGCAGCGCGCCAAGCCGAGCAAGGGACGCCGCCGGGCGCGTTGATAGGATGCGCGGCACGGGATCGGAGGCAAGGTGAGCGGTCTGGGAGCCGTCAATCGGACGACGCTGCGCGAGCAGGTGCTCGCCCAGCTCCGCGAGAGCATCCTCGACGGCACGCTTCCCCCCGGCACCAAGATGGCCGAGGTCGACCTGGCCGCGCAGTTCGGCGTGAGCCGCGGGACCGTCCGCGAGGCCTTGCGCTACCTGCAGCAGAGCGGCCTGCTCGAGGGCGAGGAGCGGCTGAGCCTGCGGGTCCGGCGGCTGTCGCCCGTCGAAATCGTGGAGCTGTTCAACGTGCGCGCGGCCCTCGAGGGCCAGGCCATGCGCGACATCATCAACAACCCCGATCGCGAACGCCTCATCGACGAACTGGAGAAGCGGCTGCCGGTGGTCGAGTCCGAAATGCCGTACGCGCAGAGGTTCCTGATCGACCTGCAATTCCACGAGGAGCTGTGCAGACTCGGCGGGAACAGCGTGCTGCTGACGATGTGGGAGAGTGTCAAGGACCTCATGCGCATGGCCGTCATCGCCCCCGAGGACGAGGAGTCCGTCCAGCTCATGTCGCCCGCGCACCATCGTCCGATCCTGGACGCCCTCCGCGCCGGCGACCCCGATCGGGCGCTGACCGTGATCCGCGACCACATGGGTGGCGCCGCCCAGTCCTGGGCCGCCCGCGCCCAGCTGGCCTACGCCAGCTGAGGAAGTCCCTGGCTCAGCCTCTTCGCAGGATTCGGCGTCCGATAAGTCCGCCCCTTGCGGGTTCTTCGCCCCCATGCGGGTACTTCGCCCCCGTGGGTGGTCCTTCGCCCTCTTCCAGGCAGTTCGCCCCCTTGCGGGCAGTTCGCCCCCCGGATCCGGGGGGCGAACTCGACTCAAAGGGGCTCCGACTCCGCCGTCGTGACGGGCGCGTCCTCGCTGAAGGGCATCGGCTATCACACCGCCCTGCGCTACGCCCAGGAGGGCTGGGCCGTCGCGCTCATGGACGTCAACGCAACCGGGCTGGCCTGCGCCGCCGAGGAACTGGCCAAGCAGGTCCCGGACGCCCCCATCACCACCGCGGTCGTCGACATCACCGACCCCGCCTCGGTCGCGGACGCCGTGGCCGCCGTGGCCGCGTCCGGACTTCCGCCCGTGGGCGCCCTGGCGAACGTCGCCGGCATCCCGGCCCCAGCGTCCTTCCTCGAACTGACCCTCGCCGACTGGAACCGCTGCCTGACCGTCAACCTGACCGGGGCGTTCCTGATGGCGCAGGCGTTCCTGCCCCAGATGATCGAGGGCGGCTACGGACGCATCGTCAACATGTCGAGCGTCACCGCGCAGCACGGCGGCGGCGTCTTCAGCAAGACCGCGTACGCCGCGGCGAAGGCGGGCGTCCTCGGTCTGACCAGGGGGATCGCGCGCGAGTTCGCGTCGTACGGCATCACCTGCAACGCCGTCGCGCCGGGCGTCGTCGACACCGACATCCGCGCCGGCGCGACCGACGACGAGACCGAGCGCCGCCTGGCCGAGGCCGTGCCGCTGAAGCGGCAGGGCCAGCCCTGGGAGATCGCGGCTCTGGTGGTGTGGCTGTCCAGCGAGGACTCGGCCTACATCACCGGCACGACCCAGAGCATGGGACTCTCGCCGTGGGGCGAAACGCCCGACACGCAGGTGGTTGCTAGCATTGCTGTCAGGAGGTGGTCATCATGGGCACTTTGACGATCCGTCAGTTGAGCGAACACACGCACGCGCGGCTGCGTGGCCGTGCAGCCAAACACGGCCGATCGGTCGAAGCCGAAGTCCGCGCGATCCTCGACGCGGCCGTGGACCTTCCTGAAGAGAACATCCTTCTCGCCCTGCACGCCACGTTCGCCGAGGTGGGCGGCGTAGATCTCCAGGTGCCAGACCGTTCCGAGTTGCCACGGCCGGTTGACCTGTCGTGATCATCGCCGACACCAACATCGTCTCGGAGTTCATGAAGGACACCCCCGAACCGCGTGTGATGGCGTGGGCCCAGAGCCTGGCCGCAGCAGAACTGACCATCAGCGTCGTGACCGTCGAGGAGATCGACCGCGGTCTCGGTCGGCTTCCCAAAGGCCGTCGCCGCAAAGACCTGGAGAGCCGCTGGACCAGATTGCTGAACGCCTTCGCCGACACGATCGCTACCTACGACGTGACCGCCGCGAGAGCCACCGCCCGACTTCTGGTCGACGGCATGAACCAAGGACGACCGATGTCGTTGGCCGACGGACAGATCGCCGGAATCTGCCTGGCCCACGCAGCCACCCTGGCCACCAGGAACACTAAGGACTTCGCCCACGTGAACGACCTGACCCTCACCAACCCGTTTGAACACGCGCTTCCGTAACGCACACCGCCTCCGCAGGTTCGACGCCTTGTCCCGACGTTGATCAAACGGCGAGGCGAGGTCCCGAGTGACCCCGAGCGGGTGCGCTCAGCGGGCCGGCAGCGGATGGGTCTCCAGGCCGGTGACGGGCTGGCCGGTCCGGCGCTGGGCGAGCTCGGCGAACGCCGCCTGGACGGTCTGCGCGTAGAGGTGCGACCCGCGTAGCGAGGGGTGCTTCCGGTCGGCCTGCAGGGCGGCCGGGTTGGCCTTGGCGGTGGAGTACCAGTCGGCAACGATCACGTTGTCGCGCCCCTGGACGGCGGCGGCGATGGCGGCGTTGTCGGCGTCCACGCGGGCGAACGTGCCGTAGAGGTTGACGACGACGACCATGCGGTTCGGGCCGAGAAGGTCGAGCGCCTCGCCCAGCCGGGCCGCGTCGAGGCCGGCGTTCATGCCGAACCCGAGCACGACGGCGCGACGGGCGTCCGTGCGGGCCTTGATCGCCGCGATGCCGTCGGAGAGGCGGCGGTTGCTGACGGCGTCCAGGCGGACGCCCGGGAAGTACAGCTTCAGCGCGGGGACGCAGCCGACCATGATCGAGTCGCCGAAGCCGTCGATCTCCTCGCCCGTGGGCATCGCCCAGGTGTTCGACTCCAGCGCCACCGGCCCGGACCCTCCCGCGCCCGCCTCCGAGGACGCCGCCGCCTCGTTCTCGCGGAGCATGCGTGCGGTCGCCGACTCGGCCGGCGCGGTCGCGACGGTCAGCCCGAACCACAAGCCGACGACAAGCCCGGACGCCACGACCGCCCGCCTGCGAC
>ERZ724512.1502-NODE-1502-length-10892-cov-4.308203_pt1 | contig 10892 bp, 8 predicted proteins | sample MGYA00376045_ERZ724512 | MGnify/ENA primary metagenome ERZ724512 (study PRJEB28724, sample SAMN07190883) | activated sludge metagenome | isolation source: activated sludge of sewage treatment plant in Hong Hong | place: Hong Kong | collected 2016-03-17 ... | reverse complement strand
GGCGCCGTTGCGGCTGGAAGCGTTATGACGGCGCCGCTCGCCCGCATCCGAGGGGGCGTGCACACGCCGGTGGCGCACGACAGCGCGCGCGCGCACGTCACCGGCGCTGCGCATTTTGTCGACGATCATCCGACCGTGCCCGGCACGCTGGAGACCGCGCTGGTGCTGAGCCCGCACGCGCATGCGCGCATCGTTGCGGTCGATCTGAGCCGCGCGCTCGCGGCGCCCGGCGTCACGGCCATCATCGCCGCTGCCGATATTCCCGGCCGCAACGACATCGCGCCGATCCGCAGCGACGAGCCGCTGCTGCCGGCTGACGTCGTCAGCTATGACGGCCAGCCGGTGGTCGCGATTGCGGCCGATACGCTCGACCACGCGCGCGCCGCGGCGACGCTTGTCGACATCACTTACGAACCGCTACCGGCGCTGCTGGCGATCGAGGACGCGATCGCGCAGGAGCACTATGTGTCGCCGCCGCAGATCATGGCGCGCGGTGATCTTGCTGGCGGGTTTGCCGCCGCCGCGCACCGGCTCGGCGGCGAATTGCGCTGCGGCGGCCAGGATCATTTCTATCTCGAAGGGCAGATCGCGCTCGCCACGCCCTTGGACAATGGCGACCTGCATGTGCTGTCGTCGACGCAGCATCCGACGGAGGTGCAGCACGCCGTCGCGCGGCTGCTCGGCCTGCCGATGGCGGCGGTCACTGCGGAAGTCCGGCGCATGGGCGGCGCTTTCGGCGGCAAGGAGAGTCAGGCGACGCTGATTGCCGGCATCGCGGCGGTGCTGGCGTGGAAAGCGCGCCGGCCGGTGAAGCTGCGGCTGCCGCGCGATGACGACATGCGCGCCACCGGCAAGCGCCACCCGTTTCTGTTCCGCTACGATGTCGGCTTCGACGATGACGGACGCATTCTTGCGCTCGACATGACGCTCGCCGCCAACGGCGGCAATGTCGCCGACCATACGCCGGCGGTGGTGACGCGCGCGCTCTGTCATGCCGACAACTGCTACTGGCTGCCGAATGTGCGGCTCACCGGCCTCGCCTGCCGCACCAACACGGTCTCCAACACCGCGTTTCGCGGCTACGGCGGCCCGCAGGGCATGCTCGCCATCGAGGCGGTGATCGGTGCGATCGCGCGCTCTCTGCGCTTGCCGCTGGAGACGGTGCGCGCCCGCAATTTCTATGGCCGCGGCCATAACAACATCACGCCCTACCGCATGGTGGTCGAGGACAACATCATCGCCGAGGTGATGGATGAGCTTGACCGCGCCGTCGATCTGCAAAGCTGGCGGGCGCGGGTCGATGCCTTCAACGCCAAGAGCCCGGTGCTGAAAAAGGGCCTGGCGACGATGCCGGTGAAATTCGGCATTTCGTTCAACCGGCCGGCGCTCAATCAGGCCGGCGCGCTGGTGCATGTCTATACCGACGGCAGCGTGCTGCTCAATCACGGCGGCACCGAGATGGGGCAGGGCCTGTTCGTCAAGGTGGCGCAGGTGGTCGCCGAGGTGCTTCAGATCGATATCGGCTGCATCCGCCTGTCGGCGACCAACACCGCAAAGGTGCCCAACACGTCGCCGACCGCGGCGTCATCGGGCTCCGACCTCAACGGCATGGCGGCCCGCGATGCGGCGGAGCAGATCAAAGCGCGCATGACCGCGGTCGCCGCGGCGCATTTCGACGTGCCGGCCGGGGAGATCGTGTTCAACGCCAATCGAATCTATGCCGGCAATCGCAGCATCGGTTTTTCCGAGCTCGCGGCGCGCGCCTGGGAGCAGCGCGTCTCGTTGTCGGCGGCCGGCTTCTACCGCACCCCGAAAATTCACTGGGACCCGGCGACGGCGAGCGGGCGTCCCTTCTACTATTTCACCTATGGCGCGGCCGCGGTCGAAGTCGCGATCGATACGCTGACCGGCGAGAGCCGCGTGCTGCGGGCAGAGATCGTGCAGGATTGCGGGCGGTCGCTCAACCCGGCGATCGATCTCGGCCAGATCGAGGGCGCCTTCGTACAGGGCATGGGCTGGCTGACCAGCGAGGAACTGTGGTGGGACGACACCGGCCGCCTGCGCACGCACGGCCCCTCGACCTACAAGATTCCCGGCAGCCGGGACGTGCCGCCCGTGTTTCGCGCCCGCATCCTCGACGACGCGCCGAACCGGGAGGAAACCGTGTTTCGCTCGAAGGCGGTCGGCGAGCCGCCGCTGATGCTCGCCATCGCGGTGTGGCTGGCGATCCGCGATGCAATCGCAGCCGTGGACCCGGCGAAGCGTGTGCCCGATTTGGATGCGCCGGCGACGCCTGAGCGCATCCTCGCAGCTATCGACAAGATGCGGCAGAGCGAATTCCGTTCTTGTTGAATCGGAATTCGCGCCAGTTATCCCTGAGCGGTCGCATTTTCTGACGGCGGGCCGGAGTCCACGTCGCCGGAAAATGCTCAACTTCGCGGCGCGTGCCGCCCTTTGCCGGGCGCGCGCTTTCTTATGTCGTCATTCAGGCGCAGACGGGCGGGTCAATCTCCGATCCCGTCAGGTATTTTGCGACTGTTTGAACGGCAGGGCACGGATGCGCCGCTTCGTCGCCTGATAGAAGGCGTTCGCGACCGCCGGGCCGATTGGCGGCACGCCGGGCTCGCCGACGCCGGAGGGTTTCGCCTCCGAGGGAACGATGTGCACTTCGACCGCCGGCATCTCGTCGAGGCGAAGCACCTCGTAGCTGTCGAAATTGCCCTCGACGACGCGGCCCTTGTCGAGCGTGAGCTTCGACTTGAGCACGGCGCCGAGGCCGAAGCCGATGCCGCCCTCCATCTGCGCGCGGACGTTGTCCGGATTGACGGCGATGCCGCAATCGACGGCACACACGACGCGGTGCACTTTGGGCTCGCCATTCTCGACAGAGATTTCCGCGATCTCTGCGACGACCGTGCCGAAGGATTCGGCCACGGCCACTCCGCGGAATCGGCCGGCCGGAAGCGATTGGCCCCAGCCGGCCTTCTCGGCCGCAAGCTTCAGCGCCGCGACATGGCGGGGACGGTTCTTGATGAGTGCGAGGCGGAATGCGATCGAGTCCTTGCCGGCGGCTTCCGCCACTTCGTCGATAAAGGCTTCGACTGCGTAGGCCGTATGCGTCGAGCCGACCGAGCGCCACCACAGCACGGGCACCCCGACCTTGGTCGTCGTCAGCTCCACCTTCATGTTGGGGAAAGCGTAAGGCAGATTATCCGAACCCTCGACCGAGGTCCGGTCGATGCCGCCTTTCCCATTGTCGAAGGGCGTGCCGGCGAGGATCGACTGACCGACGATGTGGTTCTGCCAGGCAATCACATTCCCGTTCGCGTCGAGCCCGGCCTTCAGCCGGTGGACGTAGGCCGGGCGATAGCGCCCGGCGCGCATGTCGTCCTCGCGGGTCCATTGCACGCGGACGGGACGTCCGCCGAGCGCCTTCGAGACGGACACGGCCTCGGAGATGATGTCGCCATCGGCGACGGCGCGCCGGCCGAAGCCGCCGCCGGTCTTCATCACATGCAAGGTGACCTTGTCGGCCGTGACGCCGGCGATCTTCGCCGAAATCGCCGCATAGACATCCGGCATCTGATGACCGCCCCAGACTTCGACGCGGCCGTTCTCGATGCGCGCGACCGCGTTCAGCGGCTCGAGCGGCGCGTGAGCGAGATAGGGGAATTCGTAGGTCGCCTCGATAACTTTCGCCGCGGCGGCAAAGGCCGTCTCGACATCACCGGTATTGGTCGCGGTCGCGGCGCCGGGTTTCGCGGCGATCTCATGATAGGACGCCATCAGCTCCGACGAGGAGAGCTTCTCGGCTTCGCTCGTGTCCCACTCGACCGTCACGGCTTCGCGCGCCTTCATCGCGTGCCACATATTGTCGGCGACGATCGCAACCCCGCGCGGGATCTGCACGACATCGACGACGCCCTTCATGGATTTCGCCTTCGTGCCGTCGAACGACTTCACCTTGGCGCCGAACAGCGGCGGGTGGATCATCACCGCGGTCAGGAGGCCCGGCAGCTTCACATCGATGGTGTATTGCTGCTTGCCCGTTGACTTCGCGCGGCTGTCGAACTTGCCGAGGGCGTCGCGATCCTTGCCGATGTAGATCCAGTCCTTGGCGGGTTTGAGCGGCACATCCGACGGCATTGCGCCCGCGGCGGCCTTCGCCGCGAACTCGCCGTAGCCGGCCCGGCGGTTGCCGTGGCGCAGCGTTCCGTTCTCGACCTCGATCTCGGAGGCGGGCACGCCCCATTCCGCAGCGGCAGCGCCAATAAGCATCAGTCGCGCCGCAGCGCCCGCGGTGCGGTAGCGATCGAACGACGACGGCATGCCGGTCGAGCCGCCGGTGCCTTGAATTCTGCCGCCCCACGCCATGTTGCCGTAGTAGGCGGGGTTGGCCGATCCGCCTTCGACGCGGATTTTCGCCCAATCCGCCATCAGCTCCTCGTTCACCAGCGTCGCGATGCCGTGATAGATGCCCTGGCCCATTTCCATATGGGCGGAAAGGATTGTGACCGTGCCGTCGGGCGCGACCGCAACATAACCGTCGAACGGGTTGAGCATCGTCGTCTGCGCCGAAGCGGCCATCGGCCGGAAACCGACCATCAGACCGCCGGCAAATGCCGTAGCGCCAATCAGGAAACCGCGGCGGGAGGCGTGCGGGATTAGGGCGCGATCGGCCGCGCGGTCGAGAATATCCGTCAGCATGATCTGTTTCCTCCCGGCTCAGGCGAGGGCCCGCGCGGCCGCATGGACCGCGGCCCGGATGCGATGGTAAGTCGCACAGCGGCAGAGATTGCCCGAGAGCGCGTTGTCGATGTCGGCGTCGCTCGGCGCCTTGTTCTCGTTCAGCAACGCGATCGTCGCGAGGATCTGGCCGGACTGGCAGTATCCGCATTGTGGCACGTCGAGGGCGACCCAGGCTGTCTGCACCGCCGCGGCAACGGGGCCGGAGGCGCCTTCGATCGTCGTTACCGAACGACCGTCGACGTCGTTCAATGCAGTCTGACACGAGCGGCTCGGCTGTCCGTCGATCAGCACCGTGCAGGCGCCGCACAGCGCCTGGCCACATCCGAATTTTGTTCCCGTGAGCCCGATAATGTCGCGCACCGCCCATAGGAGCGGCATATCGGGTTCGGCATCGATGTCCTGCTGGTTTCCGTTCAAAGTGAACCGAACCATGGGCGCTCCTTCGAATATCTGATCCGTGAGCTTCAGATAGGTCTGGTGATCGTCCAGTGCCAGCGCGGGCATGAAAGCCGGACAGCCTCCGCTTGATCTCACGCGGCAGGGCAGGGGCTTCGCTCCCTGCGCGGCGACGGGTTATGCCGTTCCATTGTTTGATTTTTTTATGCCGGCTAATGGCCGGTTGCGTTACCATTGCAGCGCCGCGCAGCCCGGCCGGGCGGCGAACTTCGCGTCCACCCATGCGCAAGCAACCGCACTTTTTTGCGGTGGCGGATCACAGACAGCGATGTCTTCAACGATCGAAGCGGTTACGATTGCGGTCGATGGCTCCGTGCATGTCTCCGGTCTGCTCCAAAGGCCGCCGGAGCCACGGGCATGCTACGTATTGGCGCATGGCGCCGGCGCCGGGATGACGCATCCGTTCATGGCGGCGGTGGCGGCAGGCCTTGCCGAGCGCGGCCTTGCGACCCTGCGGTTCCAGTTTCCGTATATGGAGAAGGGCGGCAATCGGCCCGATCCGCCCAAGCCGGCGCAGGCCACCGTCCGCGCCGCGGTGGCCGAGGCGGCGAAACTCCTGCCACACCTTCCCCTCATCGCCGGCGGCAAGTCGTTCGGGGGGCGGATGTCATCGCAGGCGCAGGCCACGGCGCCCCTTCCGGACGTCCATGGATTAGCTTTCCTCGGGTTTCCGCTGCATATCGCGGGACATCCGTCGCAAGATCGGGCTCGCCATCTCTTCGACGTGCGCATTCCCATGCTGTTCCTGCAGGGCACGCGGGACAGGCTCGCCTCGGTCGATCAACTCGAGGCGCTGTGCGGAGCGCTGGGCGAGCATGCGACGTTGAAGCTGTTCGATGATGCCGATCATTCCTTTCATGTGCCGGCGCGGAGCGGCCGCAAGGACGCGCAGGTGTTGAGTGAGGTGTTGGACGCGCTCGTCGCCTGGACGGATGGCATCGTCCGCTGAACGCGCGTTCGACCAGCCGGCCGAGAGTAAAATCGAACCGCAGAAAACGCTGTTTTCCATAGGTATTGGTGTGCTGAAATACCGCCACGCCGGAAGGTTTCTTCGGCGCGCGGGAGGATGGCCGACATGGCCCACAAAAATCTTGGCGAATTCGACTACGTGATCATTGGCGGGGGCACTGCCGGCTGCGTGCTGGCCAATCGTCTGTCGGCCGATCCCTCCGTCAGCGTGGCCCTGATCGAGGCCGGCGGCGACGACAACTGGATCTGGTTTCATATTCCGGTCGGCTATCTCTACTGCATCGGCAATCCGCGCGCCGATTGGGGCTATTGCACCGAACCGTCGGCAGGCCTGAATGGCCGTTCGCTGATTTATCCGCGCGGCAAGGTGCTGGGCGGCTGTTCGGCGATCAACGGCATGATCTACATGCGCGGCCAGGCGCGCGACTACGACCATTGGCGGCAGTTGGGCAATCCCGGCTGGAGCTGGGACGACGTGCTGCCGCTGTTCCGCGCGTCGGAGGATCAGGCGGCGCTGAGCGGTCCCGCGCTCGACGCGGCGATCCACGGCACGGGCGGCGAATGGCGCGTCGAAAAGCAGCGCCTGTCGTGGGCGATTCTCGACGCCTTCAAGGCCGCCGCCGAGCATTACGGTTTGCGCCACACCGACGATTTCAACTCCGGCGACAACGCGGGCATCGGCTATTTCCACGTCAACCAACGCTCGGGCTGGCGCGTGAGCACAGCCAAGGCATTCCTCAAGCCGGTCTTGCGTCGCCCCAACCTGACCGTCTTCACCAAGGCCCACACGCAGCGGGTGGAATTGACCGGCAAACGGGCGAGTGCGGTGATCGTGCGGCGCGACGGCGAGGACGGCCGATTGACCGCCCGCGGCGAAGTGATTTTGGCGGCCGGTGCGCTCGGCTCGCCGCAAATCCTGCAGCTATCCGGAATCGGCCCCGGCGCGGTGGCTCAGGACTTCGGCATCGCCCTGCAGCATGAACTGCGCGGCGTGGGCGAGAACCTGCAGGATCATCTGCAGGTGCGCTGCGCCTACAAGGTTTCCGGCGTTTCGACGCTCAATCAGCGCGCCAGCTCGCTGCTGGGAAAGTTGAGTATCGGCCTCGAATATCTGCTGTTCAGAAGCGGCCCGATGTCGATGGCGCCATCGCAGATGGGCGCCTTCCTCAAGTCCGACCCGGCGCTGGAGACGCCGGACCTGGAATTCCATGTGCAGCCGCTGACTTTGGAAGCGTTCGGCCAGCCCCTGCACGCTTTTCCGGCCTTTACCGCCAGCATCTGTAACCTCAGGCCGGAAAGCCGCGGCTATGTGCGGCTGAAAAGCCCCGACTCCTTTGCCGCGCCCGCAATCCAGCCGAACTATCTCGCCACCGAAGGCGACCGCGCGGTGGCGGCGCGCGCCATTCGCATCACCCGCGAGATCATCGCGCGGCCTCCGCTGGCGCGCTACAAGCCCGAGGAGTTCAAGCCCGGTCCCGCCTATGGCGAAACCGACGCCGACCTGGCGCGCGCCGCCGGCGACATTGCCAGCACCATCTTCCACCCGGTCGGGACTTGTAAAATGGGCGACAACTTCGCCGCCGATCCGATGGCGGTGGTCGATGCGCGGCTGCGCGTCCATGGCCTTCGGGGGCTCAGGGTGGTCGATGCCTCGATCATGCCGACCATCACCAGCGGCAACACCAACTCGCCGGTTATCATGATCGCCGAGAAGGCGGCCCGCATGATCGCCGAAGACCGGCGCGCGACCGGTTGACCAGCCGGCGCCTGACCGGAAAAGTTTGCATACATCCGAAGGGCGTTGCAGGGCGCATTGCGTTTTGCAAATCGGTGCTGGCCGCCGCTTGCATCTTGCGAAGCGCCGGGCGCTTTCCGGTCCGGCGCGATGTGCATTAATCATTGATTCTGATCGCTGATCTCGAATTTCCCCCTCTGGCATGCGGCTTGAAAGACGACGGGCAACCGCCCCGTCGGCACCATGGAGATTTCAATGCTCGCAGTCACGCAAGTTGCTCAGCCCGCAAGCCGCCACTCAGTTCTCGCTGCCTTTATTTCATCGGAGGAAAAACAGGTTCTCGAGATCACCCGCAGCGCGGAGGCTCACGACCTCCGGTGCAATCATTGCGGCGCAAAGGTTTTAGCAGCGAGATTCTACGATACTCGGGGACGGTTCTATTGCGATCCCGATTGCTGGGAAGGCGACGACGCCTAACTGCGCGAAGGGCGTGATAGCAATCGGTGCCGGGAACGAGCATGTTCCTTCCCGCGCCTCTCGCCCCCACTTGAGCACTTGAGCAGCCGCCCCGGAAAGGCGGCTGACGGAGGAAAAGCTTCCCCACAACCGAAATTTTGCCTAACGAATCTGATTTACAGAGCATCAGAATATCGCAACGGATTAATTCACCGACATCGACATGCACGTGTGGGATCATCGCGAGGCCGTTTCCTGGTCCTTGGTTGCCGCCGGCGTTGCCGGCTACGCTCTCCTGTTCGCCGGCGCCTACTTCGGGTGGGGCGGCATGCGCGGGGTTTTCGCGTCCTACGGAGTGGGGATGCTGGCCGGGACGGTGGTGCTCGCCATCATCGCGAGCGGCGTTACCTGGGAGAAGCGCGCAAATCCAACGCTGCATCTGGTCGGCGATGCGGCGCAGAGCCATTGGGAACGCACCATCGGGCCGGGCGGCGAGACCGGCACGGCTTTGCATTTCCAAATGCAGGCGACGAACATTTCGCGGGGACCGATCAGGGTGTCGCTCGCATGCCTGCTCAGGCCGCGCGTCGGCAATCCGGAAGTGGATGTCAAGACGCGCGATCCGCTCACCAACCAGTTCGGCGACGCGCCCCCGATGGAGCCGGACGAAACGCGCGACATTCGCTTCACGTTCAATGTCGACGGGCCGATCGGCAGACCCGGAAAAGCCATCTCGGCGGTCGTGGCGGTGAGCGATCACCTCGGCCGCGCGCACAAATTCAAGTTCAAGCGGATTCAGCCGTCCGGCGAACGGCCATCCAGGGCCGGTTAGGGCGGACAAGGGAGCGTCCATGCTCCCAGGGCCGGCGCGCGGGCGTCGCGCACCGGGCTTCGCTCGCTTCGCTCAGAGCAAATTCCATTCAAACTGAATAGGAACTTGCTCCGGTTCTCATTGAGTGGCCGCATTTTCTCCGGCGAACCGGCGCCTGCTTTGCCGGGTGAGCCGGTTTATTTCTTCGGCAGAACGAGGACCTGGCCAACCATCGACGGCAGCCGGTCGAGGGAGGCAAAGCGGATCACGCCGGGCTTCACGGCTTCCAACACGACCGACTTCATCTCGCCGCGCTTGAGGACGATCTCTCCGTCCTTGCCCTCGATGGCGATCCGGTGGGATGGCCCCTGTACGCCAATGAAATTCAGGACGACGGTGTCGCCTTCGGTGGCCACGACCTGCGCCGGCGCGAACAGGAACGCGCGCATTTGCCACGTGCCGGTTTCGGTCGGGCCTTTCGGGATCAAGCCACCGCCGCCGGGCAGGGCGGCGGCGGGAAACTCCTCGGCCGGATGGGGGAAGAAGTTCTCCGGATCGGCGGCCTGCGGCTTGGTCCCGGTACGGCCATCGAGATGAACCGTCGCGATGAAGAAATCGCGCTTGTTGGAGGCGGGGAATGCCTCGGCGGCCGTCGCCTTTTTCGGCTGGCCGGCTGGATCATAGCTCTGAGCGCCCGCCGCACCGGCGGCCAGCAGCAGGGCCGAGAGAACGATGGCGGGGAAGGCGCGAGGCAAGTTCAGGAACGGCATGGTCGTCTCCGATAGGGTTGGTCAGCGCCGGGCCTGCCGGCTTCAAAGGAGACTCGGCGCGCCTGCTCATTCATTCCAAAAGGCGATCGCGATATTTTTTTCTTCGGTTACGGAATAAACCGGCGCCGCTTCTTGTCTTAGGTTGTCAGGGTCGCAACACAGGCTCAGCTCCGCATGGTCGACCGGCCGCCTCCGTCGCCCGACTTCGATGAAATGGTGCTCCCGCACCGGGACGCCGCTTACAATCTCGCCCTGTGCATCATGACGAGCACGGCCGATGCGGAGGACGTGACGCAGGAGGCCATGGTGCGGGCGTGGCGGGCGCTTGCGCAGCTGAGGAGCGGCTCGGCGCGGACTTGGCTGCTGAAAATCGTCCGCAACACCGCCTACACCTACCTCGACCGGCGCAAGCGAACGATGAACATCGTTCCGCTCGACCAGGCGACGCGGCGGCGCGATCAGAAGGGACGCGGCCTCGAATTCGCCGACGATGCACCCAATGCCGAAACCGAGCTGATCAGAGCGGACGAGCAGGCCGCCCTCGCCGCCGCGCTCGACGCGCTGCCATTGCACCTGAAAGAGACGATCGTGCTGAGGGAGATGGAAGGGCTCAGTTACCGCGAGATCGCGGCCGTGATGGATGCCCCGGTCGGCACCGTGATGTCGCGGCTGGCGCGGGCGCGGGAGCAGTTGCGTCGCGCGTTGGTCACCTCACCCTTGGACGGAGGCCGTTTCCATGCGCTGTGAGGAGGCTCGCCAGTGGCTGGGGGCGTGGCGCGACGGTGAACTCGCGTCGACGGATGGACAAGCCATCGCCGATCACGTCGCGCAGTGCCCGGCCTGCGCGGAGGAGGAGCGTACGCTGCGGCGGCTCGGGGTCGCGTTGCTGGGGCTCAGAGCAACCGCGCCGGAAAGGCTGCGCCAACGTCTCAATGCCGCAATCGAG